>Ga0194115_10000440_pt1 | contig 62070 bp, 86 predicted proteins | sample TA2MahsurfametaG_3_FD_148656 | JGI IMG/M metagenome (GOLD analysis project Ga0194115, IMG submission 148656) | Freshwater microbial communities from Lake Tanganyika, Tanzania - TA2015002 Mahale S4 surface | ecosystem: Environmental > Aquatic > Freshwater > Lake | place: Tanzania: Lake... | reverse complement strand
TTGACCATTATCACGAAGTTGAACCCAGAAGTTATAGAGATAGAAGTATTTGTCGTTTACCCAAATAGGAACCTTTGGATAATTTTGAGAAATCATTAAAGATATGCTTCCACCACCCAAGAATGGTTCACGAAACTCTTTGAAGTCACTCGGAAACCAAGGAGCAAGAGTCTTAAGTGCTTTACTCTTGCCTCCAGGATACCTAAGACAAGTTTTTAGTGGGAATTGCTTCATCTATCTTTAATCCAATTGATGATTACGTCATTTATTGCTTCAGAAAGTTTAACACTAGAAGAAGGAAATGTAAAGTTGGCAACATCTAAATCAAGATAAGTCAATTCATTGTAAGGAAGATAGGAAAATACTCCATCACCTTCATGAACATAATATTTTTGTGCAGTTTCTTTAGACGCAAATGCAACCCGAAAGCATTCTCGGTCAATAATCATTACATAATGAAATTTATTCTCTCCTTTGAATCTATTAAATGCGTCCTCGTTAATTTTTCCTCGATAATTCTTCATCTTGACTTTATTGCAAGTATGAAATTCGTTAGTCCCTTTAATTTTTCTTTGCTTAAAGAAATCTTTTTGGAATTTACCCTCAATTAAAACTTCTTTACCATCAACCATCAAAATAAAATCTACACCATCTTCATCAATGTGAATTAGTTCCGAAAAAGTAACCACAGATAACTCAAGAATTTTAGCTCGAAGCATATTATCTGATTTACTTTTAAATCCTTTGTCGGAGTAAACATCAACTACTGCTCCAAAAATTCTATTCCAATCCCATTGGGTTTCACAGATAGTTTTCAGGTAATCAATAGTAATCATAAGTTTTCATAAAAAGTGCCCGAAGGCAATACCCGTGGTCGGATTCGAACCGACCCTGGAAGGATTTTAAGTCCTCTGTCTCTTCCGCTGGACTACACGGGCATAGGTGCTCCTTGAGGGGATCGAACCCACCTCACATCGATTATGAGTCGATTGCTTTCACCAGATAGCTAAAGGAGCATTTGCTATTCGCAAATAACGAATAGCAAATAGTCGCCCAGGGTATCGAACCCTGCCAAAGGCCCTAATCTGGGGCAAAGGGATTATAAGTCCCCTCTGAACACCTGTTCTGACGACCATAAATCCAAGTCAATTCTAGAGGACTTGGAACTCTTTGTCAAACGGAAATCAAAGTCCCATCTTTGCGAAGACCAGAAATAAACTTCCCGAGACTCTCGTTTGCATTTACAGTTTCTTCCAACTTTTGAACAAAGTTATCTACATCTTCACATTGGAAGTAGTAATACTTATCAGGATTAGCAGTAAAAGCAACTCCAATCTCACTATCATCGTGATTGAAAGAAATCTTGGAGATAGCAGAAGAATTAGTGAACTCAATCAAGGACATTGGTGGTTTCCCCTCTCGATTACCTTGTAATCATAGCACCTCTTGGGGTGCCTGGCAAGACTGGTGGACGGTTCCGAAAGTGTCCTCAGTCGTTGATGATAAGATTATACCAGGTTTGACTCATTCCTTCAATAATCTTATCTGCAGATTTCTTATCATCTGCATAACCTTCTGATATTAAATGCTCCACAAGACTTTCATAGGTTTTATAAGTTTCTTGCAATTCTCTTGGAGTTGGTTTCATTTGACTACTTTTTTCTTTTATTTATTTGTTTTATCCACTCATCAGGTATTTTACCGTGAGTATCAACAAAAGCATTATGTAGTTCTTTTGCACTCATTTGATGTTTTTTCATAATCTTACGCATCAATTTATCAATCGAATCATAAGAAGTATCGTTTAACTTTTTGAGTCCATCTTCAAGTTCACCAACTGCATTGTCTACACAACCACAATGTTCAGAAATAAACTCTTTAAAAGTTTTCATTTTTTACTTTTATTTATTGAGAAATCCTCGCATACCAGTTGCAGCAACAAAAGACTCAAGACCTTTATTGATTGGACGCACTTTGATATAAATCTCATCAGGAACTTCACCAAAGAATCCCTGCAACCAAGGACACAACCAAACAGGAACACACATTGTTGTATCAGTATAAGTTGTTCCTTCTTCATCAGATACTTCTTTTACAAGAAGAGTATCATAATCAGCAGGTTCTTCAAGGAAGAGAGAAATCTCAACTTCATCACCCTCAATTGGATACTTTCCAGTCTTGAAGTAGCAATGCTCATCAATTGCTTCTTCAGTTCCATTCATCAGCAGTTCTTCAACTGTGTCATTATGGGGATGGTCGAAATGATACAGACCATCTTCACGTTTGATTGCAATAACTGTAAGTTCCATAGGAGTCTTGTGATTGAGAATATTGTAGCACAAAAAAAGACCCCTTGTGGGGTCTGGGGACAGTTCTAGGATTGTCTCAGTTAAACTTTTGATATGGTTTGAACCCATCTGGTGTTTGTTTTTTCACTGGTTTCTTAGGTGCTACCTTTGAGAACATACTACCTAATTTATCAACTGCACTTACAACACCACCAGGAGCATTAGGTGCTGCACCTCCACCACCAACATACTCAAGAATAATTTCTCTCCACTCTTCACTCATATTAGCCATAATCACTAATGCATTCTCATTAGTATCTGCATAACCTTCTGCAACTAGATACTCAAGGATTACATCAAAAGCATCTGGTTCATAATCTTGCTGTAGAAGACCACCAACAGTTTTTTTTGCTTTATCATACATCTGTTGTCCTTGGTTTCTTCCTCTTCTTCCACCTTCATTTTTAATCACATTACCAAGAATAGGAAGATTTGCACCAGGAAGTTTACCTGCTTCAGTTCTACCAATAGTTTCGCCAACTCTACCAGCAGTATCTCTAGCAGTTTTATCCAATGTTCCAAGTAAACCACCAGCAGGTTTTGGTGCTTGTGCTACTGGTCCTGGTCCTGTTGGTCTTGGAGTTGTCACTGGACCACCAGGAGTTTTTACAGGTCCACCAGGAGTTCTGACTTGTCCACTACCAGTAGTTGTTGGTCTTTTATCAAATCTTGGGTCAAATCCACCTCTTGCATTTATATCTCTATCTCTGATGTCCTCATTAATTTCTTCACCCTCTGGTTCATAAGCAGCATTTTGTAGTGTTGCTTTAGGAGTATATACCTTTTCTCCCTTCGGAATCATTTTCTTAAGTTGGTCCTTTGCAGCACGGTCAGATGCGTCCTTTAGGGGAACACCAATCTGCTGTTCATAAACACTAGAATATGCTTCTTGAAGATTGCGTAAGTCTTGGGAATCCATATTTATAGTTTTTTATTTATTTATCTCAATCCACTTTACCTGTCATAATTCCAGTCTTTTCAGACTTTTTACTACTTCTCTTACCAAACACTTTCTTATAAAGTTTTGCTCTCTTTGCTACTCCAGTCTTCTGGTCTTCACCAGACATAACAGCAGTTGGTTTTCCAACTACTGCCTCACCTTTCTTTGCACCTGCTCTTTTAAGATGCTTTGGAGTATCTTTTAGTGCTTGAATGAAGTTTCTACCTCTCTCCATTTGTTGGTCCTTATCACCTTTTCCAACATCACTATCACGATGCATAATATCAACAGTATGAACTGGACCTCTCTTATTAGCACCTGCTTTAGTCATATTCTTTTTCAAGTCCTTCACTCTTCTTACACTTTCACTTGAAGGTGCAGTCTTGAGTTTAGTCATTCCAGTTGCAGTTCTTCCTGCTGGTTTGTATTTCTTGATTAGATGCTCACCCTTTGCTGCTTTTCTTGCAGAAGAGTGAGTGCGGATGTAATGGTCCTGCTCGGTGCTACCATAATCATCATCAGTATCATCACTATCATAAGTCGTATAATCTTTTGCTTTGGTTCTCAAATCTTTGGTGGAATACTTACCAGTTCCTTTGAGACCTGCTTTCTTTGCAATCGCAGCAGTAGTTCTTTCTTCACGGTCCATATCAGCACCACGACCACGGGCAAGAGTTAGTTTACCTCGTGTTCTTCTACCACTTCTCTCACCCATTGAACTCTCTTCAAGTTCTTCAATATCTTCTTTCACACAACGATTATAAGTCTTCCCAAAGAGTTTTTGTGTTCCCTTTTTCTTATATCCAGGCCAACACTTCTTTGCTTCAGTTATGAACTCTTGATACGTTTTCATACTCTTCTAAATGCTCCACGAACAACTGACTTTGTTGCAGTATTAACTACATTTTTTGCAGTATTTGCAACAGCACCAGCATACCCACCAGTTGCTCGATTTACAGCAGATGCGACAACGGGAGCAGCATTAGTTGGTGCCTTTGGTTCACTCTGACTACTACCAAAATCTGGTTTGTTTACAGCAGGTTTTTCCCTTTTTGCTTTTGCTGCAATATCAGCACCAAGAGCAGATAAATCTGTTTCTGCAATAAACTGTTTAAATGTCTTCATTTTTTCTCCTTGGGTGTGCGAATCATTGTATCTGCACCAGCAATGTTATCTGAAGGTGTGCGGTCCCGATAACCTAGGTTTCTATACATCTTGTCTAATTTTTCTTTATATCCTGGTTTTGCAACTGGAGTTAAAGAAACATTTTTGCCAATCTTATCTGCATAGTTATGAAGTCCTTTAAATGTTCTTTTTGCAATACCCTTGCCTCTTTGATTCTCTGGAACTTCAATGTTATCTACACGAATATCACCAGAACTTGTAGTATGAACAACATACTTCATTCCTGGTGTTCTTCCTTTTGTTTTTCTTTGAATTGTTTTTAGAGCATCAGGTTTTGGTGCCTTTGCTTCTTCTAGAAACTCTCTAAAGGTTTTCATCGATATCCACTACCAGTCGAACGTCTTCTTTGTGCTCTTCTCAATTCAACTTTTTCTGCTGGTGATGCACCTGCACTAAATGGTCTTTCACCTCTATCTCTTACTTCTTTATCAATTTTCTGCTGTTCTATCTTACCAACACCTCTCTTTCTTCCAGGTGCTTTTGCTCCACTTCCACCACCACCGTGTGCGTGTCTAGTAGCACCAGGCATATCAATACCACCAGAATAAGGATTGGTTGGGTCTTTCATACCCTGCTTCATTCTACCAGTTGCTGCTCTTGGTGATAGTGATGTTCTTGTTGATTTCTTAACTTCTGAACGACCAGTCTCAGGGTTCTTCACAACTCTTCCAGAAGTTTTACTTACATAAAGAGGAGTTTTAGTTTCTCCTTTAACTTCATCCTCTTTACGCATCTCAACGAGATATGCTTCTTCTAGAAACTCTCTAAAGGTCTTCATCTTTTTTATGACTTTTTTATTTATTTATCTTTCAGATTTTATTTGTTTTACAAGGTTGTCCAGTTTATCTGAAAACTTTTGTGCTTTATCAAGTCTTTGTTTAATTGCACCAGATCTTGTTGTACCGTGACCACGTTGCCCTATTCTAGGTGGTTTAGATCCCTTTCTTAAATTTTTTGGTTCTGATGTAACTTGTATATTTGATGAAGCATCACTGGGAGTTATTTTTTCAAATCGTTCTCTATTTTCTGGTTTTCTTTTATCTTGTTGAAGTGGTTGAATATGATCTTCAACGTGTTTGGTTCCAGTTTTTTTCGTTAATCTTCTTGCTGCTGCTTTTTGTTTCTCTCTTGCATCTTCTTCACGATCTGCTGCAATAGCAGCTAGTTCATTTGGATTTTTTCTTAAAGTTCTTTTCGCGTGAGTTTCCAATTCATTTTGTGTTAGTGGTTTCAATCTTTGAGATCTTCTTTTCCTTTGTTTTTTAAGTGAATCTTTTAATTTAGTTCCCCACCCACCGTGATTTGCTCCAGAATTTCTAAGCTCTCTTTTTTCTCTCTCTTCTGGAGAAAGTTTATCAAACTTTGATTGTGCCTCATCTCTTGTAACGAATCTTCTTGCTTCAATCAAATATGCTTCTTCTAAGAACTGTTTAAAAGTCTTTCCTTCTTTTAATTTAATTCCTCTTCTTGTTACTGGTTCTTTATCCAAATCTTTTGGTTTCTTTCTTGGATTTCCAAAGGTTCTCTGCATCTGAACGACACCTGGAGATTCAATATGACCAGATCTTACAAAGTCTTCTGGGGATTGTGCGGCATTAGCAGCAAATGCAAGTCCTAATATCGCATTTGCCGCTGTGTCTCTTTTTCTACCTTCAGAAAGCATTTAACTACAAAAATACCTTCTATTATTTATCAGAGGTCAAATACTGCATCTATTGATTCCTGTGTTAAATCAAGTTGCACTTGAAGTACTTTAGTATCTTCTTCTAAAATTGCAACTCGTATTTTAAGTTCTTCTAATTCTTTTAGAAGTTGCTCTACAGTTTTTTCCATCATTCTTCTAATGGGTGACCAGTTCTCCACACACTTGTATTGGTAGGTTCACATTTTGCATCCCAAGATTTGACAAGAAGTTTAGTGAAGAGTTCCATCTTATCAGGATGAACTGCAGCTGGATTTTGGTTAATAGCGTCTTTAAGTGCTACAAGTTCGTTCCACTCTTCTTGTGAAAGAGTTTCGGGTCCAGTCTTTGCAAGGGTCATAGGGTCGTTTGCGATGTTTCTAAATGTTAGCATTATAATACATTAGTATCTATTAACTTAATGTTTTCTTCGGGATCACGTTACATTACTTAATAAAGTCATCCAGTGCATTTAGATCATCTTTGAGTTGTTTTTCTTTTTTCTCGTCGTGATAATACTCCCACAGGGCATTATGAACCTCCATGAGACCATCAATCCAGAAACCTGCAGGATAGAGTCCTAGAGCATCTTGAAGACCACGATGACTCGTTCCTTCACTTTCTGCCTTACACAAAATGTAGCAGATTGCCTGAACCATATCAAGTTTATCAGATTCAGAAAGCATAAAATACTTTCCTACTGCTCGTTGCTTTGATTCTTCATTTGCCTTTTGAAGTTCTTTGCAAGCATCAGAGTCCCACCATTCCTGCATGGATTTCATGAAATCTTTTTTGTTTTTAGATTCTTCAGTCATTTTTCAATTTCTCTTGAAGTTGTTGTGAAGTAAATATATCTCCTTCATAATCATAATACTTGTCTTCTATTCCCAATACTCGTTCGCAAACATAAGTCTTACCAGAAACTTGCGGAAACTCATCTTCCACCCATTCTTGGACATAGTTAATATCTCCAACATAAGGAGGGAAAAAAACATCATCATTCCAATAATCTTTATGTTGATTCAAAAACTTTACAGTTTCCTTTACCAACCTTGTATTAGGTTTAGTAGATACAAGTTTGAGATTAAAAATGGCAAGTAGTTTGTTGATTAGGTTAGTCATCTTTACCAAACATAGTTCCAAAGAAACCAGTGTCTCCTGGTTTACGATTTTCTAGTTTATCAAGAATAGCATCAGTGCTTTGAAGTGATTCAATTCGACTAATCAAGTCTGCAATTATACTACAAACCATTGGACGTTCTTGACGTGCAGCATAAGCAAGTGCATTACGCAGACTTGCTTCTGCTTCTTTAAGTGAATCTTCTACAGATTTAGATAGTGCCATAATTATCTGGATAAAGTCCTTCGTATTTTTTAATGATTTTGTTATTAGTAGTAGCAATTAACAAATTAGTAATATCACGGATAACTGGAACTACATGTGCATTTACTTGTGTATTTGAATCAAACTCAGCAAAGAGTTTATTTCTAACAGTGTTAAAGCAATGAACATATTCATCTACTTTACCATCAAACTCAGTCAACCATTCTCTTGCATGTGTTTCATCTGCAAAATTATCAAGCATCTTAATTCCTCCAAAAATTAGTTATTTTAGCAAATTTAGTTAATAAAAGCAAATTGATCTCAAACTGGATGATATGCAATAACTATTTTTCTCAAGGTATAAGATCCATTACCATTGTCAATCCATTCCACTTTATCTCCTTCCTTTAAATTTGCTGCTTCTAGCAAATCATCAGGAAAACTAACATAATAATCATCTACACCATCAACAACAGATTGTTCAACAGGAAGAATCCACTTCTTTGGAGTTTCATCTTTAACTAAAGTTTTTTCTGTTTTTCCAAACTCACGAGAATAAATTGTTTTCCCACCATTAGGTGATTCGTAAATACAATTCTTCAAGAATGGATTTTTTCGGTCAATATCATTCCTCGTGTAATCATAATAATACTTAGAATGTTTTTCCTCAGTTACTTCTGGTGTCCATCCATAACCACCCTCTTGTTTAATTTTTTCTATTTCAGCATCAAGTTCTGCTTTATCGCACATTGCATTCAGTTCTTGTTCAGTATATTGATTTGGGTCATAATTATCATACCAAAAAGAATTCCAAGCACTCTTACATTCTGGTGAAGGGTCATCTTTATCACATACAGTATTTTCTTTTGGAAAATTACTGTTGCGGTCTTGAGTCAAGAATGAATTGTGAATTCCATACTCTAAATCACTATGACCCCAAGGTGGCATAGAAGGTTCGTAATATTCTCTTTCTTTCAAGACATCTTCATGTGATTGTCCATTACCATTCAAAAGAGCAAGAAGTTCACTTGCTTTAGATGCTTGCTCTTTATAAATGTGGTAATTTTCTTCAACCACGCTAAGAATAGTATCGTAAATTTCTTCTGGTGCTACTACATCAGAAGACATCACATCATGAACCCAATTTTCAAGTTGTTCAAGAGAATACCTCTTATAATCAATCATGCTCATAATCTTTAATTGCTTGCTCCATGATAACTTGTATCTCCTTCGAAGTCAACCCATTCAACCAAGACCATTTCGAGTCTTGCGGGTCCCAGTCCATTGCGAACGACCCATCTTCATTTTGAATTATTTTTAATGAATCCATAAGAGTTATTCTAAAGTTGGTACATATTTACCTTTCATTTTGCACTCATCTAAGTGTTTGTAAATTTTTGCGAATGGTGGCAAAGAAACATCTAAGTCATAATAGAAATATTGACGACCTTTTCTTGGTACATCCGTTTTCCATCCAAGAAAATCAATGACCCCACTTTCACTTGATGTGGGATAAAAATCAATAGGAACATCACTTTCTGGATTCCAGTCCCAGGGAACACAAGAGTCTACAGTTAAAATAGGAATGATTGTATTGAATGCTGCCATTCTTAAGTAACCATCATGCCATGCATTATATGCATCATAATGATAATCATCATCTCTATGCTTTCTGCCGTTAGTTGCGTGTAATATTAAACTAACTTGTCCTGTTTTCTTTATCTGCGTTGTTAGTGGTTCTCCACCTGCTTCAGAAGAACCCCACATATCGTTACAAATTAAGCCAACTGCAAGAAGATTTAAATCTTCTTCCGATAAAGGAACAAATTGTAAGTTATCCTGTCTTGATCTCGGAAGAACTTTTTCAATATCTGGAACAGCATATGTTTTATTTGTTGCTCCCATAAACTGACCCCAAGGAGCATAATGACGAATTTGATTTCTTTTTATATTTCCAAGAAATTCTTCTTGCTTGAATAAAGTGCCCAAATGCAAAAAGACTCCAGAATCAGATAAGTGGGTTTGAATTTCTTTCTCTGCCTCTACAATTTCGTCAAATCTATCCATCCAATCTTGAGTATAACCAGATAAAGAACCTTCTGGTGTCAACAAATGATTGACTTCATTTTTTTTAGCCCAATCAATAGACTTTAAAATTTCTTTTTTATTGAATTGAACATCTGTACTTACTGGAATCTGTGCCCCAGCAATCCTAAGGTTATTCATAGTAAAATTATTATTCTTCCCTATTTTCATTCTCCCAATTTTCTTTCTCTTTTTTGCGAAGTTTTTTGAGTTCTTTTAACATATCTTTAATTTCTTGATATGCAGTTTCTGGACTCATTTTATCAGAGATTTCTAGTCCAACAATATATTGAACTTTATCTCCAAATCTAGCAAGTGCTCTTTCAAACTCTGTCAAAGATTCATAGACCATTTGCTTTCTCCCAATCTTTTTGAAATAGTTCCAATCCTTTCTCAGTCATGATATTTTTATACATTCCCCAGAATACGGTTGGGGGAATAGTCACGACATCTGCACCCATCATGGCACATTTTTCTACTTGCCTTACATCACGAAGAGAAGCAGCAAGAATATTAGTAAGACAAAGTTGACCTTGCCCACTATATGCTTGTCTGATGTTTTTAATTAATTCAATTCCATCAACAGAATTATCCAACCATCTTCCCACAAAAGGAGAGACATATTTTGCACCTGCCTTTTCTGCAAGAATTGCTTGTGCAACCGAGAAAATCAAAGTGACATTGACATGTGTGCCTTGACTTGCAAGTTGTCTACATGCTTTGAGTCCCTCCACAGTGCAAGGAACTTTAATTGTGACATTCCACAATCCACTAAATGCTTGTGCTTGCTCCAGCATTTCTTCAGCAGTATCAGCAACTACTTCAGCAGAAATGGATTGAAGGGAAGTGAAGGTAGTAGAGATTTCTTTAATTACTTCTACTGGATCTCTCCCACTTCTCATAATTAAAGTTGGGTTTGTCGTTACACCGTCAATTAGTCCAGTTTCATATGCTGGACCAATCATATCAACTTCTGCAGTATCTAGAAAAATTTTCATGCATCTCCAAGAGTAAAATTACTTAGATTTTTATCTCCACTCAAATTGTAAACAATAGGATGAATCTTGTCAATTTTAGATTCTAATCTGTTTTCAATCTCATATAAAGAATTTGTCAGTTCGACGTTTTCTTCTTCCAATCTTTTAATATCTACAAGAAGACTCTTGTATTTTTCATCAAGTTCTTCAATCTGATTTGATAGTAAAATTATCAAATCTGCAATGTTATATTCACTCCCAGTAATTCTATCAATAAAGTATTTTGTTGTTTCTTCATCATGAGATGTAAATTTATAATCAAAAAGACTTTTAATCCATTTTTTCATTTTTTATATCCAATCAGGTTTTCGTTCTGGCATACGAAGATAATTAGATGCAACCCAAGGTTTGGATGCGATATACATCTTGTAAGCAGTAAAAGTGTCAATGCTTGTGTCAAGTTTATACTCATCAGGCATTGCCCTCGCAAACGGTGTTACTTCCTTTATTTTACCTTTTGGGAACAAATAATAGGCATGAAGTAAAGTATTGTAACAAGAATGGACCTTGTTATAACGAACAGCATATTCATCACACAAATTCATGCCATGCTTGATTAACCAGTAAGCATTATGAATTGACTCTGCTGCCCACTTTGTACATGGATGATTGCGAAATGCTCCCTTCTCAGTTTTATATGGTGTCCCATCCGTCTTAAGCAAAGGACCATACCCATACCCCCACTTGTCCGATGCCACAATGGAGAGCATTTGACAGCACTCTAAGGGCATCTTAACGATGTGTTTATCAGGAAGGCAAACAGCACTTTCAGCAGGCCAAGGAGAGGTTACAAAAATGTTCATTTAATTCAAAAGATTAGTATTAATTAAAACCCGCTTTTTAAATTGCGAGGGAGAATGTCCAGTATGAAGATATAAACCATCAAAAAATAAAATACGATTTTCCTTTGGTTTTACCTTAGTAATCTCCTTTAAACTTTTAATATCAATACCTAAAATATCATGATACGAATCACATTTTAAATCATATATGACAGTTTCTGCATCAGAATCAGTTAAGTAAAATACAGATGATATGTGTGGGAAATAAAAATCAACATGAGGGAAATGTTTATACTTTTCAGGAGAATATGTTACCATATCAACTCTTGATCTTAAAATCTTTTTTGCTTTACTAACATCTAAAAGAGAAGCAAAAAAAGAAGATAAAAATAAATTCAAATGCGATAAAGATTCTCCATCATAATATATCTCATGAGAAAATCCAAATTCTGAATTGATACTTGAATTAAAATAATTATCCCAGTCAACAAAGATTTTTGAATCATCTTTATATGTAATGTTTTCTCTATAATTCCAAGTAAACCTTGTGCTAAAAACTTCTTTTTTTAACATTTCAAAATATGTTTTTGGTAAAAAATCATCAATAACAATAAAAGGTTTTTCAAGAAACATAAAATCCTCTGTATACAAATGACATTCTCAATGTATCTTTTGATGGTCCATCTGCAGAATGCATTTTATGTCCATCCATTATGATTAATCTGTTTTTTATAAACTCTATTCGATTTAATTCTTCTCCAGGATAACAAGTGTTATTTTTATAATTATTTTCGTAAAAAATTAAATCACCATCTGCATCACCACACCCAATATAATATAAGAAAGAAACACTTTTTTCAGAATCAGATAAACTACAGTCTTGATGAGGACAAGCATTCATATATTTTGTTTGTCCATTCAAACCAATATATTCTGGTTTAATTATTTTTAAATCAGACATCTCTTCAATATAAAAAATTAACTTATCAATATAATCTGGTTTCTCTGTTAAGTAACTTTTTCCCCATAAAGTATGCTGGCAATAATCCGCATTTACTTGATTCATATATCTCCAATTAGTATCACAAAAAACTTTTTCATCATAAAAATTAGAAAGTTCTTGTGATAAAAAATTGTCCCAAATATAGACAGTTGATTCTAAATCATAGTTATCTATTTTGTGAGATATATTTTCAATTTTCATTTGCTCTTATTTTCTGCTTCTATTTTCTGATATTCTTTAAGTGCATCTACAGTTTCTTTTGTTTCTTCCCATTCCCAGATGGTTCCATCTTTTTGAGTATAAGTTCTTTGTGTCATGTTTTTAAGTGCTTAATGAGTTCAGGAAAGTTTGCTTTTCCATGTATAAGTATACCAGCAATAGTTGCTAAGTCAAATAAAATTAATATACTTAAAAGAATTATAATTGGTTTAGTAAGACTTTGTTTTTCTGCACTCACAACTTTCCTCCTACTTTCCCCTCATAGACTTTGGATTCAACGAAATCTTCCTGCCGTCCTTTAAGGTAAAAACGGGTTGCTGCCACACACAGGTCTTCAGAGAGAGATGTGATAAGTCCGTTCCCATCTTTGTCAGTTGAGTACCATAGACCATACTTTTTTTGCTGAACATAAAAACAATCATCGTACAACTGGGGTTCCATAAGTTTTTTCTTCAACTTGAATTATAATTTGCGTTTCATCATTCCAGTGTCGAACTACACCAGCAACAATAAAACAATTGGTGATAAGATAGGTGAAAAATATGAAAGTACGTATATAGGCAACATTATCTGATTCTCTATCATCTTTTCCCACTTTCTCACCTAATGCTTTTGCCCACCATCTCCAGGCATTTTTAATTTTCATTAGTTAATGTCGAATAAATGTTTCCAGAAATTGATATCCTAGTTCCATCACTTGTATAAAAAGGATTTACTCCATGATGTAATTTTGCAGGAAATAGTGCCATTTCCCATTCCCATGACTTGCTTATATTCAAATTATGAGAGACGATTTCTCCAAGATAATCTATATATCTGAATGAAAATAATGATGTTTGATTTCCATTAGCAGGATAAACGGACAACTCTTCATTTAAATCATATGGTATTTGAACCCAAATAACAAATGAGTAAAGTCCAGAGTGATTATGAGTAGGATTAAAATCATGTTTTTTTGCATAGTTAATCCACAAAGTTTTTAGTTCATATTTCCAACCACTATTAAACTCTTTTTCAGTGTACATATGATGTACTGCAGTTTTTCCATTTAAAAAAACTTTATCATATTCATAGCACATTGTTTCAACCAGATATTTTAACCTTGGTTGAATTGGGAGAGAAGTTTCTTTACCTAAATGTCCTGCAAGTTTACCTCTATAATCAGTAACTTCAACATCACCATTTTCAATCTCTTTTATTAAATTTTGAATTTCCTCTTTGACGCACTCTGGAACAGTGCATGTCAAATAACCAGGTGAATTAAACCAGTGAGAATTAAACTCATATTCAAATTTATGTTGATCGTCAATCATGATTTCTTTATAAAAATTTGATAGTCTGATTTTTTAAAGTTGCATCTTACAATATATTTTTGTGCATAATGCTCACTCTGAAAATAGCAGGTTTTTGTTTCACATAAATCCTTACCATCTTTATGAATGATTTTAACAGGAAATTGACTATAAGGAAATGTTTGTTTATCAGACTCCGTAATTTTTAGTTGAGGTTGTTTTTTCTTTGGGGTTGCTACTTTCTTAGAAGTAGTCTTCTTTGCAGCAGGTTTTTTTTCAGTCATTTTTATTACCCAATAATACGGAAACATACAACAGCATTCCCCCGACGAGGAGAAGCAATATGGCTAAATGCAGCATAACTTAAATCCAAATCTGCATGTGAATAAGGTCCTCTGTCATTGATACGAACAACTACTTGTTTTAAATTATCTTGATTAGTTACTCGTATGCGTGTACCCATAGGTAGATAAGGATGAGCTGCAGTCCAACGATAAGCATCAAACCGCTCACCATTTGCCGTAGTTTGTCCATGAAATCCATCTCCGACTCCGTAAAAAGTTGCGATACCACAAGTCAGTCCAGCAATCAAGGTTCCAATCATCAAGAAAGAGTATTGTCTTCTTCCTCTTTATTATAGCACGGTTTAGGGTCAGTGAGGCAGGTACTGTGACAGTTTAAAGACTGGCAAAGCACACACTATTAAATCTTCCAACTACTCCCTCAACTGAAATTTTTGTATGCTGAGAATGAATATCTACTTTGGTTACTTTATAAGTTTTTCCGACAATCAAAAATCCATTGGGGTCATCGTTGTTGCCCCAATGGATTTGCTCCTTTGGGCATCCAATAAATTCTACGTTTTCACCAATAACAAATGGCGGCACAAAAGAACTTTCAGTCACTGCGAAATTTATTAATTGAATCCATAACAATTTTAATCCTTTCTGATTGCGTATTATGGTATGACATTGTTTCACTTAAACAATCAATAATATCATCAATGATAATTTCGGCATCAACTCCAGATTCAAAATACTTTTGAATTGCTTCATTTAAGTATCTTTTTCTTGACCACTCTAAAGTATAAGGTTTATAGTTCATCATAAAAAAGTATATACATTTACTGTACACCTATGGTTTGTATTTGTCAATAGGTAGTTCAAATTAAGTTTCTCTCTTTGAAGTATTGTAGTGTTTCTTTAAGACTACCAATATGTTCATGGTTAATTGTAATCTGAGGATATACGGCATCCTTTCCAAATTCTGCTCTGAATTGTCTATCACTAAAATCAACACCAAGTTGATACTCTAAATACTCTCCACCCAAACTTTTAAGAAGCATACGAATGCGTTCACACTCTTGACTTCCATCTGTATAAAGAACTGCCTGCATTAGTCTCTCTGCCTCCAGTCATCTGGTTTATCTTCAGTCCACCAATCTAACATATCATCAATACTATCAAATCCTCTCTTGCCAAACCTCTCATTTCCAAATCCACCAATATCAAGTTGATTGAGAAAATCATCCATTTCATTCATATCTGGGTTCTCTGCCCTACGTCTTGCTTGACGCAGTATTGTTCCTGCTGTGCGATTTGCTTTAGCAAGTTTTTCTGCCCAAATCATATCATCTAAAGATACTTCTTCGTGCATTATAATCTTATCGCAGATTGCTTCAAGACGAAGACGGTATTGTGTAGAAAGCATGTTTTATCCTCTAACATGGTTATTTATTTTTCACAAAGTATCCCAATCTTTACTGTAAATGGGAATTTCTGGTCCCCTAATCATCCAAGGAGTATCTAGATATCTTTCATATTTCACTAAAAGATTTTCATACTCTGGCATGAATTTTTGCCATAATTCTTTTTGCTTTTCACTGAAATTTGAGGTATCTAATTTTTGTAGAAATTCTAATTGATTTTTATAACCAATTATATAGTCTTCTCTATTCAGATGTGGTTTCTTCCAAGGGTATGGTTTTTTCCATTCTTTTTGTTCAAAATCATATTCACACTCTCCAATCTCAATCGTATGACAAGGTGTAGTTGGATTTGGTCTGGCATAAATCCATTCACCAGTTTCATGATGATAATAATTTTTTACTTCCATATCTTTCATATCTGGAGGAGGCACTGCAACTGCTGCAAGAAGCAATGGATCATTTTCAAAATCAAGCAAGACTACATATGACCCTAATCCTGCACGTCTTTCCATTGCAACAAGTTGAAATTCACAGTCAATATCATCAAGATATTCTATAAAACCCTCCTGTCTTATTAATTTATTTGTCTCTTTATCTACAAAGACCCAAACTTTTTCTGGTCCAGTATAAGTCCAATCGGCTTTCAATCCCAAAGTAGTTTCATATGATAGATAATCGTCGGGAAGATCGTATTGAAATTGTCTAGTAATTTCCATAATTAATCAAATTGTTATATTTTTTATTTAGATTTTGATTCTAAGTCTTTTAGTAATTCTTCTGCAAGTCTCATCGAACGACGATGCATTGAATATCTTGCCCAAGGTGTTTTTGGATTATATATTAACCACCACTTAGTTTTTTCATATTGAAATCTCAATAACTTATTTGTATAATTTACAAGTTTAACAACACTTTCATCTGTAACAATGAAGTATGCTGTTACAGCAAAAAGAAAAAACCAAAAATAGTAGATTTCCATTCTAATCCCACCAATTTTCTAAAGATTTAATTGCTCTCAGAAATTGTCCAGCATGATATTGATCGGGATTAGTCAATCCTTTCAATTCTTCAATATATTCAATAATTCCTTTTGTTGCTGGATTAATTTCAAAAAATTCATAAAAACGAAATACATTGAATTTTTCAACATATTGAAGCATCATTGAGTCGTTTCTTTGATACCCTTCAATATAAACATCTTCTCTATCTATTCCCTCCTCATTTACAATATCAATTTCAACTAACTCATTTGGGTCAAAATCTTCACTTTCTTTTTCTTCTTTCCAATCATCAAACAAATCTTTGCCTGTTTTTTTAATTTTTGCTTTAAGACCATATATGTATTTTTTTTCTAGTTCAAGGTCTTGAACAATTTCAGATTTATGCCATTCTTCTGTCTCGTACATAAATCTTTGCTTTGAACTGTAATATTCATCATCAGTATCAGATGCACGAAAGACAAGGTTCACATTATAACAACCTTGCTCATGATATGATTTCCAATTACGGTAAGAAAAATGAAGAATTTCAAATGAAGGGTTGTAGTCTTCCATCAGTACCATCTAATAGTTTTAAGATACTCCAGAACGTTTTCTCTCACGTCCATCAATTCATGAAAGCACTTTTGATCGTGTGCCGCTTGCCTCAGTTCACTATCTGGTTTATGTACACTCTCAATGAATAAATCCAGACCACGATTCCATTTGTCTTTTTTTGACTCAGCATCGTACATAAAATATGGTTTTTCCATATTATTTCTCCTTGTTGTTTATTTTAACTGGGCAAGACGGAATTATCTTTTTTAACTCTAGCACTATTTCTTTTCTTTGTATATCCGTCAATCCTACAACAGTAGAGACTCTATTAATTAAGCTCAGTGCTTGGGTGCAAGTTATTATGGTTGTTGATAATAGTACAACCATTTCTTTACCTCAGTTCTATTAATATTTAACCTTGATATTTTTTAATAATCATCCATAGAAATTACTTCCCAATCCAAGTTTAAACTTTCTAGGTAAGTAATCAATTCTTCATCATCTTTTGGGAGTAGTTCTCCTTCATCTAGATAAAAAGCTGCCTCACACAATGCAGGACCATACTCTTCTGGTTCAAATCTAGTTGCAGGAAAAACTACTCTAGCATCTTCAACTACTGCAGTTACAGTTACTCTGTCTTCATCTTGTTGTAAATTATAAATTAGAGTAATCATTTCTTTCCTCTATTTTGTTTTTGAATAAATTTTTTAGCAGTCTCTAAATTATTATGCAGGCAAATTTGCTCTCCATTATAAATGGAAATGTATTTTTTGCCATAAGGCACAGCAGCCCAAAGACCATTTGAACTAATGTAACCATCCATCACTTCTTCAGACATAATTACCGTGAATAATCATCAAAATCAACATCAGGATGAAGATACTCTAGGTAATCTTCAAAATCAACTCCAAGATACTGAGCAAACTGCTTTAAGTCTTCAATTTGTTCTTGTTTAACTTTTTGTTCTACTTCTTGAAACATAAAACCCCCATCAGTAACCGTGTCTGGAAATCATCTGTTCCATTCTATCTTCTCTATATTCTTCTTCGTCTTGCTGCTGCTCATTAGAACTCTCAGAAGTAACCTGATACTCCTCATAGATTGAATCTGCGTCTTTCTCGAAGAAAAGGGAACTCATAGGAAGAAAAAGGGTAGAAGGGTCGTTTTTATATAGTCAGGAAGGGGGTTTACCCCACCTCCTCTGTGTCGGGTTGCTTAAATTCAGCATCGATTTTGTCATACAACTCAACAAAGGTTGTTTTGGTTTCATCATCAAAACGATTCAGACAAACCTTGATTGCTTTGTCCTTCTTACCGAAGATAGAATATGCCTTAATGATATGAACCAGACGACGAGTGCTGATGACTTCATCAATACCACCATCGTTGAAGGTCTTACGAATAATCTCAGACCAAGTGCAAAGGTGCTTGATGAAATCAATATGCTCACCAATCATAGGAATATTAAGAGATTCTGCAACTTTAGTCAAGATTTTAGTCTCAACACTGATTGTAGGATACTCCTGCTCAAAGGTGATAGGGAATCGTTCCAGGAATGCCTCGTTGAGAACATTGGTGCCAATGAAACGACCATCATCAGAACCCTTACCCTTGGTGTTCGCAGTTGCAATCACATTGAAACCTGCTTTAGGCACAACGTGCTTACCGATTTTCTTGAGGAATACACCCTTACCCTCAAGGACAGATTGCAGACACATAATCTTGTTAGATGCCAGGTCAATCTCATCCAGCAGGAGGATAGCACCTCGTTCCATTGCTTCTACAACAGGACCGTTATGCCATACTGTTTCCCCATTTACAAGACGGAAACCACCAATCAAGTCATCCTCATCAGTTTCAACAGTAATGTTGACACGAATCAGTTCCCGACCAAGTTGGGCACAAGACTGTTCCACACCGAAAGTTTTTCCGTTACCAGAAAGACCAGTGATGAAAGCAGGATAGAATAGACCAGACTGAATAACTTTCTTAATATCCGAAAAGTTACCAAAGCTGACGAAGGTAGCATCTTTATTGGGAATAAGATTTTGAACGACAGAATTCATAGTTGCCACACCAGGAACCGTATCGGAACCTTCTGCAGCAGCAGAGTTGTAAGTTTCTTCTAGGTCTTGCACGGTTTGCTCCAGATTCCATTTACCACGACCCACCTTGTATTGATTCAGATACTTGGAGAGAGTCGCATAAGAAGTATTCAGTTCATCTGCCACTTCTTTGACAGCATCGACACCAAACTCGGTGCCAAACTTTTCCTTCAGAATGGAGATTGCTTGGTCGGTCATAATGTTAGATTTAGTGGGCATCGGTTTGGTTGATTACTCCGTAATCATAGCACGGAAAAAGGTATAGGGGGGTATCCAGTGGACACTGCCTCAACTGGTCGGGAAGATGTCAGAATTGCCACCATCAATCCAAAAGTCATCACTTATTTGAATCCATCCCGCTTCATTTACATTATCATAATGCTCTTGAAGACGAGCAGTTTTATTTTTCAACCCAATACTTTCAACAACATATCCTTCAAGAGTTTGTGTCGTAGCATCTGGGTCATCACTGGTATTTTCTAGACGATCACGTTCATTATTATCTACAAGAGGTGCAAGAGTTTCCCAAGTATTGCCAAGTCCATTTGCAAGACATGGATTACAATTCAATTTATACATCAACGTTTCAATCATAGTCATAACATTACGTTGATCTGGATCATTGAGAGTGTATTCAAATGCCTCCGCAAGTCCAAGACCACATTCACCAGTTTTGATTGGATCAATACCAGTTGGTTCATATTCAACAGAAAATCCCGTTTCACTTCTAGTTTTAGAAACAACTGCGGAAGCAGATGAATAATCAACATCTTTCAAACAAAGTTCTGGTTCTGAATGAACAGCAGTCCAAGCCCATTCAAGAACATTGCAAAGTGCATCATATTCAGTTGGTGTCAGAATTGGTTTAGTCATAGTATTAAATAACTTAAAGTATTATAGAACAAAAGTTGGCAGAGAAGAGTGTCTAATGGACACTCTTCCAGGTGGTCAGGCAACAAGACTGATAAAAGAACCAAGAATTTTCTTGTTAGTCTTTTTCTTACCCAACATCTTACTAAAACTGCTCTTGATTTGTGCTTTCGTTGCATTCTCTGGAACAGTAAACTCTTCATCTTGTGCAAGAGAAGATGAGGCAATCACATTGAATTGGTCGAAACCAGTTCCATCAAATTGCACACAACTATTCTTACGATAATCAGACTTTACTTTTTCGTAGTTCTCTTGCTGACCACCATACCAACGATAGCAAGTCGCAAAATCACGACCAGGAGTAATGCGGAAGTTAATCAGATTCACAGTCGGGAACCTATCTTTCACAGTCTGCAGAAGAACTTTGGCATAACGAGGGAAGTTATCATAATCCAGAGCAGGATATACACGACCAGTCTTGCGGTCACGAATCGCAGTGCGAGGATGCTTGGTATGACCGATATATTGAGGAGAATGAGGATAAGGACCATTACGAGCAATCGTCACCGAATTCTGATAACCCTCACCATCAGTCAGGAAGATAACATTCACCTTCTGCAGTTTATTCTTTGCCTGGAAATCAGGAATCAGAGAATGCAGTGCCATCATACTCTCACCAATAGGAGAACCCGAAAGGTCAAGGTGAGGAGGAACAGCACCAGAACGTTTCTGATAAGAATAACAAGCACACCAGATGTTCTTCAGTTGCTCATCAAGAACTCGGTTGTTGACTTTGCTGGTGAAGAAGTTCATCAAACGGAAAGTTGCCTCAGGAGAGAGAACACCAGCAACTTTATCATACACGGGAGGATGATTGGGTTGCAGTTCCATATAAGAATGAGCATCCAGAGTGAAAGCATAAACCTCAAAAGGAATATTCACCTTACGGCAGAACCAAATAAGATTCAGCAGTTGCTTGTAAGCATCCAGGATGAATTCACTCATTGAACCAGACCAGTCCAGAATGAAGATAAGACCGTGATTCTTGCCATCAGGGACCACAGAGACCTTCTTAAACAGGTCTTCATTAAACTTATAGGTATGAAGTTTGGAAGTATCCAGAACACCCGTGCGAGCAGTGCTAGAACGAGCATACTGGTCTGCAGACTTCTTGCACTCAAACTCTTTTACCAGATAAGAAACTTCTTTTTCTGCAGATTTCTTGTAAGTATTATACTCCTTACAAGCAAAATCAAAAGTTTCTTTGTAGTAAGAACCACGATTGGTGTAAAACTCAGTTGCTTTACGATGAATAAACTCATTAGGAATAATCATCGTCTCAAGATTCATCTTGGGAAGTTCCACATAATGAGTTTCCTGAGCATTCTTATCCACAAGGTCTTGGGATTTCTCATCAAAAGAACGAGAAGTCTTGGAAGTTAGTTCATCCTTGCTAGTTTCCCTGTGCTGATTGCTTACTTCCTGACCGAAACCACCACCATTTGGTGCTTCCATAGATTTATTCATCTCATCACCGAACGATTCACCTTCAGATTGAGACTGACCCTGGGAGTCTTGCTCCAGTTCAGATTTGTTCTGTCCGTCTTGATTCTCTCCATCTTGAGAATCGTTAGAAGAACCTTCCGTTTGTTCTCCAGCACCTTGAGAAGAATCACCTTCACCTTGAGTAGGCATAGATTGAACTTCCTGACGTTTGTATTTCACATACTCAGTGATTTCACGAGCAAGTTTCAGCACTTCATCAAAGGTTTCAGTCAAAGAAGCACGAGTCAGAAACTCATTCTCTTCATCATTGAACGCAATGTTATGAAACGCACCAATCTTGTAGTAGAGATTGATTCGGTCAATGAAAGTCAGTTCATCCAGGTTCTCATCTTTCGTTGAGAAGAAGTCGTCAGAGTTCAGTTCATTATAACCATTGTAAAAAGTCCGAGACAGACCAGGATACTTTTTCTTCATCAGACGTTCCACACGAACATCCTCAAGAACATTCACAAAGTCTTTGGGAACTTCAGGATATTCTTCAGTCCAGTCAATATTATCAGTGAAAAGTGCGTGACCCACTTCATGACCCACCAGAAGGTCATAGACAGTCGCAGATGCTTTGTCCCAACTCGGAAGAGTAAGCACACGACGGTCCACATCAAACATTGCAGTGGGGACTTTCTTGTGCTCAATAATCAAGTTCTCAGTTGCCAGACATTTGGCAAGAGAACCTTTAACTTCTAGGTTAACGGACATCTGGTGTGCTTTTGAACTCCATTCATCATAGCAGAGAAAAGGGGAGACACCACTCCCCCCTCAGACACTGCGTAAACCGTCCACCACCATAGACGGGTCTAGATTTCTCAAAGTTACAAAGAAACCTCAAGACTTATACAGCATAACACTGAATCTTGAGGTTGTCAACTATTGACTTACTAGTGGTTTTTTGATTAAAATCACTCTGTTACGTTTGAAGATGAATCTTTATCTAGTTCATTAAGAGCTTCTAGTGCTCCTTGAATTTTTAAATATTGCTCTTTCTTTAAGTTAAAATCTTGTTCTAGTTGAATAAGTTCATTTCTAAGTTCTTCTGCTTTTGCAAGAAGAGTCTCATTCATTGTTTTCGCATCCATGAGTTTATTAATTTAAAATAACTACAAAAATATTTATCAAGTTTTCATAATGAAGCAAAGAGCATAATATGGAGGTCTGTTCTCATGTGGTTGATTAGATCCAGCACTAGATATTGAGTGGGTATGTCCACCAACACCATTAATTGATACACTATGAGAGTGTCCACCACCACTAATACTTAGGAAGTGGTGATGATCTACGTTAACTCCACCAGTAGTAAAATTATGAGCGTGGTCTCCAACACCTTCAGTATTATCACGAGCATGATCACTATCTGTTGCTATGGCATATCTCTCTGACATAGTATTAACATTTCTCCAACCAGTATTTCTTGCCAATCTATGAGAGTGTGCTCCAGCCCCACTTGTACTTCCACTATGAACATGGTTAGCACTTTGTCCTGCAGTATTTCCAGTATGAGAGTGAGAACCATCACCACTTGTTGAACCAGAGTGGCCGTGATCACCTGCACTTCCCATAGAGTGACTGTGGGAAGGCATTTGTGCTTCTGTTAATGGTACAGAATCTGCACCACCAGTTGCATTTGGGTTATAATTTCTCCCAGCACCAACAATAAATCTATCTCTTAAATCTGGAGTTCCGTTTGTTCCATCACATAATGCCCATCCACTAGGAATATTTGATGTAGTTCCATTCCACATCACAATTCCCCCACTGGGGAAAAAGTTGATTGATGCAGCTAATTTTTGTGCTGTTACAGAACGGTCAGCAAGTTTAGCGGTAGTTACCTGAAGATTTCCAATAGCATCTGTCAATATACAACCAGAGGAAAAATCTTGAGAAACGATTTTTCCATCTTTAATAATTTCGACTTCTGTTCTTGCCATTTTATAGACCTTTTTAGGTATTTATTTGAGTACTAAATTAAATGCTAATGATATTCTATCTTCATCACTATAATTTTGATTGACATAGTGTGGCAAATATGATGGAAATAATATCATTAAACCTTCTTTTGGTTTTATATCTAAAGCAGCAAATAAATTATTTTTACTTCTATGTCTATTGTTTGTTTTGTTCAATAATTCATAATTAAAACAATCAGGCATTTCAAAGACAAAATCACCAGAGTTTTCAGGAATTTTTATCCACAAAACTCCTGAAATACTTGCACCTGGATGAGTGTGTCTATTATTATAAGAATGTTTTGAATTTATATTTACCCACATTGACGGTAAATCTAAATCGGAAATTAAATTATATTCACGTATTAGTTTGGTAATTTCTTTTTTTACAATTTCTAATTGATTGCAAAATAATGAATCAAAAAATGCGGTTCTACTACTTTGCCATCCTCCTCTATTACTTATTATTGAAGATTCTGGATTTTTTTCTTTATATTCATAAATTAATTTTATAAAGTCATCTTTTATTTCATTAAAATTTTCAATTTCTCCCGAAACAATTTGTGACGGGAGAAAAAATTTATTAGTAATATTTTGCATTCAATAAATTAATATATTATATCAGTATTTAATCACTGGGAGAAGAGCAACATATGGAGGTCTATTTTCATGACCACCACCAGATCCAGTTGATCCGACTGTATGTGTGTGGTCGGAAACCCTACCAATAGAAATTGTGTGAGTATGAGTGCCAGTTCCAGTAAATGAAACTGAGTGAGTATGATCACCTGCTCCAGTAATTGAGTGGGTGTGGGAATTTACTCTTCCAGAATGACTATGACCTCCTGCCCCTCTTGTATTTCTTTCATTTTGTTGTGGTCTGTAACCTGTTTCTGCTTGACCAGCAAATCTTGCACCTGGTGTAACACCTTCTTCATTAAACGAGTGACTATGATCACCAACAGCATCAATTGTTATAGATGGTGATTCAGATGATAACGAGTGACTATGACTGCCAGTTCCACTAAATGAAACTGAGTGAGTATGATCACCAGTTCCAGTGAATGTACTTGTGTGATCGTGACCACCAGCATTTGTAAGAGTATGCGTGTGTGGAGGCAATTCAGTACTAGTTATGGTGACAGTATTTGAACCACCAGTTGAACCAATAGTATAAGAACTTCCAGATCCAGCAGTGAAATAATTTCTTAAGTCTGGAAGTTTTCCTGCAGCACCATAGGTTGTCCCTAACATTCCATATAATGTTGAGAAGTTTGCTGTCACACCTTGCACTGTACCAGTTCCATTTGGAATAGTAGAACCATCACAAACAAGATAACCAGATGGAGCAGATGCAGTTGCAAAGTAGAATACAGAACCAGTAGGAACACCAGGAGGAATAGACTTCCATGCAACACCTGTTTGTGTTGAAGAATCAGCAGTAAATACTGTTCCATCAGCACCCACTTCCTGCATAACAGCAGCATTATCACGAACACCAATTGGAATTTGACCTTTTCTATCCCATGCTGGGTCAGAAAGCAATGCTCCTTGTCCACCCAAAGCAACAATAAAGCAACTTAGTCCTGTAGTTGGTGCAGTAGTAAATCTAATTTGAGGTAAGAATGCTCCAGTTCCAGTTGTTGGAACTAGATAATCAGTATTTCCTTTTTGAATTACACCACCAACAGATACAATCAAGTTAATTGGACCAACAGGAGTAAATGGTGTTCCTCCATCTCTAGTTAGATTGAATAAAAGAGTATTTCCATCAAAAGAACCAGAAATATCATCAAGTAAGATTGAATTTCCTACTGGATATGTTGATACTGTAATTGGAGCACCTGGAATAAATCCAAGGGAATCAATGAAATCTTGACCAGTTAAAATGCTATCAGTTCCATTTGCTCTTAAGAAATTGGTTGGTCTTCCTGGATTCTTCTTAATGAATGAACGAGCAAAAATATCACCATCAGCATCAAGACTACCAGTTAAATCTAAATCTCCTCCGACTAATAGGTTCTGAGTGATTGTTGCAATTCCTGCGACTCTTAAGTTTCCACCAAAAGTTGCATGACTTGCCAGTGACAATTTACCCCCAAGAGTTGTATCACCAGTAGCACTCAATGTGCCTTGGATGGTAGTATTTCCATGATAACCACCAACATAAAGATTTCCAGCAATACCAACACCACCACCAACGACAAGAGCACCAGTTCCTGTGCTATTAGATTGGGTTGTTCCTCTTACAGTAACAGTAGCATTAGAAGCATCGCTTCCCATACTTAATGTTGTTGCTGCTTGGAAAGCATTTACAATTACTGCATTATTGTTTAACAAACTAAAGGTTGGACTTAGTGTTGCAAGTGAATTTCCACCAAGTGTTAATGTTCCTGCAATGATAGTATCACCATTTCCAGAAATCTTTAATTTGGTCTCTGAGGGATTATCAAAACTTTCTGAACCATATGCAAGAGTTGCTTCTGGGTTTGCAAGTTTCCATGAATAATTATCACTTACGTCGATACCTGCATACCAACGACGGTTTGCATTATTGTTTGTAATATCCCAAGATAGAGCAACATCACCAGTGCCATTTTGAGTCAATTTAAGATGATTTCCTTTTAATTCAGTTCCAGAGTTGTTTTGGAAAATTGTTACCGTTCCAGAAGTGCCAACAAGAACTCTCTCAGTAGCTCCTGTTAAAATAGAAACTTCACTTCCACTATCTAATGCATTAATTGATAGCTTTGATACACCTCTATGAATAATCTCTGAACTTTGGTCTGCATTTTTTCTTGCAATTAGACCACCACTTGGATAGAGTCTATCATCACCATGCAGTGAAATTAAAGTAACACCATCAGTATTACCAATACCTATATCAAAAGTTCTTGAATTGTTCAATCTTGATGTTATAGTACCACCATATGAAACTTGACTTCCAGTATTCAGTTCAATAGATGTTCCATTGACAACTAAATTATCAATAATTTTAGTCGTTCCAGAATCACTATCAATTGTTAAATCACCAATAACGGTATCAATTGTATTATCATCACGAACACCAATACGAATATTTCCAAACTTTGCACCAACACCAAAAATATTACTATTAAAGTCTACTCTTTTAGCAAATGTAGATATTCCAGTAACTTCTAAATCATTTAGAAGTGAAATACCTGCCAAATGTATTTGTGTATATGACGAAGTTAATCCAGTAATTGGATCCAATCCCAATCCAGTAAATATTGCTGTTCTTTGAATAGTTGCATTTTGGAATGTTACATTACCCAAACTTTGTGGTTGGGTAAAAACAACTTGACCATCAACGATTAGGTTTTGTACTTTTGATTCACCACGAACTTCAAAATCGAATGAACTATTTCCTACAGTATTAACGTGTAATCTATCAGTTCTGATATCTAAAGTATCTGGTTGTCTGCTAATTAAACCAAAAGGTCTCCATTCATTATTTACTCTTACATGCCCAATATAACTTGATGGATTGGAAAGAAGTGAGATGTCACCAGAACGTGGAGCAGGAATTGTCAATGATGTTGGAGTTGAAATTCCAACTGTAATCAACTTAGATTGTGCTGCTGTTCCTTTGAGTAATAAATTCTTTGTCTCAATTCCAAAATCAGATAAGTTAGTTACCTTTTGAGTGAAGTTTACTGGACCATAGAACTGAGATGCTTGATTATTATTTTCACCACCCTCAACAGTAAGTCTTTGACGAACAAGAAGTTCATCAAAAATACCACTCGACACTGTTGCAGATTCACCTTGAGAATCATCTCCAGTATATGTTAAGATTGGTGCTTCAATTACACTCTCTTCTCCAGTTGCAGAACTCAGTTTCTTACTTCCAGAGAAAAATTCACCAAGGTCGTTCATTCCAGTGTAAACTACTGAACCACCTCTTAGTTCTTTTGCTTGAGATGTTAATACTTCATCTTCGGACAGAATTCTGTTCTGTTTCTGTGGCATACCAGTAGAGTAGTTACCAGGACCGAAACCTAGATATTCAAATGTATGACCAGAAGCTCTCATGAATGAGGGTCTTCTAACTTCTGCTGGGACTAGTTTTATCTTTCTTGCAGCAGATCCAACTGGTGAAGTATTCTTAAACGTACCAAATTGTCCTCTCAGAACAGTAAATGGATTTGAAGCACTTGCAATTCTGATTATTTCAGCATTAATTGTATAGTAATCTCCTCTCCTTACAGATGATGGGTCAGCAAAACTAATTGTATTGCTACTTCCATCAAAAATTTGGTCAGTATATACTGTAATTTTATCGTATATTGTAGAAGCACGAGAACCGAGATTCTCTTCACCTCTTCCAATATTTCTAGCATTTGGTGATAATGTTCTCTTTAATACACTACCAGTTGATGAATATGCTGTTTGTGTTAAACCATAAGCAACTATGGTAAATGTATTAATTCCTACAGATTCACGAACAACAAATTCTCCATTCAGTACAGAAGAACCTGTTTGTACAATTCTAACCTTATTTCCAGGTAGCAATCCATGAGCAGAAGAAGTTGTATAAGTTACAATTCCTGTTCTTATGTCACTTACAACTGATGAAGTGATTCCACATGCTTCACCAGAAACAAGTGCGTAAGGCAATTCTCCAGTTGTGTTTGGTTCGTATGTACTAATACCAGTCGGAGCAGCAAGTACAAAAGAGTTTGCATCTGGAATTGTTTGTATCTTAAATACGTTATTAAGATTTTCAGATGAGAATCCATTCAATTCAATAACAGTATTATTGTTATTATTGATTCCAGTAACTGTTACTACACTTGCTGTTCCTCCTCCTGAAATACTTAAAGTATCATTTACACTATAAGCAGATCCAGCATCCAATAATTCAACATTGGAAATTTTTCCAGATGGGTCAGTAGTTACTTTGACTGTAGCACCTTCTCCACTTGAAATAATTGGGAAAAGTTGTTTGGAATATAATGTCTGAGACGCTGGATATCCAGATCCAGGAGTGAAAGTAAAACTCTTAATCGAATTTAAGTTGTGCTGGACATCAGTGTTGACAGTTATAGTAGTATTTCCAACTCCACTTAGAGTAACTGCTGTTAATCCATAACCAATTTTAGCATTTTTAGCAAAGAAATTTACTGCTTCTCTTGTGATTGAATGTCTCTTATCACTAGTAATAATTTTTCCTAGTACTCTCACGTCAGCATAACTTACTGTTGCCTTGGGGTTTGTGTCAAAGTTATCTCTATCTAATTGTGGATAAAGATTTTTTACATCTTGATTGAATTGTTTTTTGTCAAGATTAAAACCTACATTACTTGATGGAGCAACGTTTGAACTTAGACAAATTAGATGATAAATTCCATCCTGACCATCCGCACCAGGAATGTGTTTCTTTACTTGAGATACACGATAGATGAAGAAGGTATTTTTGTAAGAATCTCTTGAGAATACTGGGAGTGCTTCTCTTTGTTGTCTAGTATTCCTTGAATTTATATCATTGTTAAATGTTCCAGGATTAGTGGAAACACCACTAATTGTGTATTGGAATTGCTTAGAATTTAATACAGAATCAACTGCATAAACACCGTTGTAAGTTGATACAATTCCAGTTGCATTTGAATTATTTGTACTACGTACTTTCTGAATCTTTACCGAATCTCCAGCAGAGAGTCCATGTGGAAGTTCAGAAGTTATTGTGATTATTTGATTATTATTAATGATTGAACCAGCAGAAGCATTTGAGATGACCTTCTCATTTCTCAAATCTTTTGTACTTAATAAAGTATCATTAGTATATGAAAGACTACTTACACCAACAGTCTTTGACTCTTGGATTACATAACCTGCTTCTGGTTGCTTTGCATTTTCATATTCTTTTGGAATTACATAACGAAGCTTATAGATTTTGTCATCAATGGAACGATTATCTAGTTTTCTCTTGATAAAAGTAGATGATGTCTCAGTACCAATAACAGAAGTTCCAATTCCAACGATTGCAGAATAAATTTGATTTTGACCTACTAATGTTGAACCAGTAACATACCAGTTGGTTTCTGTAGAATCAAACTGAATTGGATGAGCAATTTCTCCTGGAAGTTTATCTGAAACTCTACTGACTATTCTTAGAATACCACCAGTGTTTGATAGTCCAAGAATTGGGACATTTGCAATTGCATCATTAAGTGATTGTGCTAGTTTTATTTGATTTGCACCAACACCAGTTGCAATTACATAGTAAATTCCCTCATTTTCAATCCCATCTGGTGTTTGTCCAGTGTCACTAAAGATTCTAATTTTTTCACCATTGATTAACTGGTGGTTAGTGGTAAATGACAATATGTTATTAACAATATTGTTTTGCCCATTAATTCTAGTTACCTTATATTCTTTTTTAGAAATTAATCCAGTTCCACCAGAAACTGGCATTAATATTGGACTACTATAAGTAGTCTGTGCGGTTCCTATTGTGATAGTTAAATATAATTTATCATCATCTCTTGCTCCAATCCTATAACCATCTACTTGGAATGCTGGAACTATTTCAGAGTTATTTGCACCATAGATGTATAGTCTATCAGGACTTACAGAATTGATTATTTTTAATGCATCTAAAGATAACCAAGTAACTTCATTCTCTTCTACTACTACTTCCCTTGGTGGTATAATGTGAGTGATATAACCAGTATCATCTCTATCAAAAGATTCTGGTTTAAATCCAACAGATTCTAATGAAGTATTACCAAAGTTTGAGTTGGAGTTGGTGATTGACATGTCAGCACCAGACTCTGTTAGGAAATGCCTTGAGAAACCAATAGCAAATACAGAAACTGCTTGAATGAATGCGTTATTTGAAGCTCTTATGTGGAAGTTTTCATAAGAAGGTCTAAATATTGCTCTGGAATTTGTATGTAATGGTTTTTCTAGACTATTTGCTGGAAGAGTATTTTCATCATAGAAAATACCATTATCATAAAGAATAAATGCATTATTATCTTTTTGTAGAGATACACCAGTATATTGTGCAACAACAATTGATTTAAATCCTGTTGCTTTATTACCATCTGCATAAAGTCCACACATCCCATAAACAGAACGCAGTGAACAGTTAAAGATATATGGTGATGCAGAGCTTACCGTATCTGATCCAATAGTAAGTGATGCAGTATCAATATTATTTAAATTAGGTAAGTATTCTGTTGGAGCAGAATTGGTTGTAAATGTAAAGGTATTGATTCCAACAATTTCTTTTACAGTAAATGAACCATTATAAGATTCTGAGTCAATTGTGACACCATTAATTAGGAATGGACTATCAACAAATAAGTTGTGCGGTGTTATATCTCCAGACTGCTTATTAGAGGTAGTTACCGTAATTAAGTTTAGATTTCCAGTTCCATCACCATTTCCAGCACGAATACTAGAGATTCCAAGAGGATTTGGATCTAAAGAACCAACAATTCTAAATTCGTCAATAGAGGGTTCAAAATCTTTTCCTACTGGGAAATCTACTAGTCCTCTACCAGTTATATCTCCATATGCCTTTGCGACCTTGTAATAATACATATCAAGGTCAGTGATATAAGTCTGATAGTTCCCTAGTTTTACTTTATTGACACCATCAGCGTAAGCAAATGATACTAATTTGTGGTGAGAAAAATTAGGAACTACTTTTGATTCACTATAATCTAAGAATACTGTTTTTGTTGGGTCTGCATCAAAAATACTGAATGCAGTGAAGTAACAAGTACCAGTAACATTAAAAATACTTGCATTATCTACATTGTCATCCTTTGGATTTGGAACAAACAGAGGACGAATCTTTGTTTTTCTGAGGTCCAATCCAATAATGGAAGTACCACGAGGAAGAATTACACCACCAAGTACTGAGTTATACTTGTAAAGGTCATTACTTGGATCTAAAATATCATAATTTGTTGTTAAACCAAATTGGTCTAACGTTATTCCTTCCCAAGTAGATACACCAGTTCTCCTCTTGTAAACAGCAGTTCCATTAATTTCTTCAATTGAATATCCAGGTCTATTATCAATATAGTGAGTTCCTGGATAAACAAGAATTGTTGTTCTATCAATTCTATCGTTATTTTTTCCTTGTTGGTATGAAAATCTTGCTGCTTCTATTAATGCCCTTTGAATAGTCTTGAATGGTCTTGACAAGGAGTTACCTTGATTCTCAAAACTATCAGTAGCATCAAAATCAGATGGATTTACATAAAGGATATTACCTTCAGCATTCTTGAGAAAATTCTCTAACCTTGAAAGAGGCATTTTATAACTACAGTAACTTAATCTTAAGTTATTTAGCTATCAAAAATGCACTATGCTTGTCAATCACAAGGTAATTCCTCTGGATTTTCTAAATCCAATTCAAACATTAGAGGATGACATTCTTCCATAATCAGATAGTTTGACCACATATATAAATCCTCTGAAGTATAATCAAGATTTCCTTCTGCTTCTACTTGAATATAAGGGTCTTCTTGCATTAATGTTGGAATGTAATCAAACGTAAATGGGATTCCATTTATAAAATACATATCAACTATTATACCATCATGGTAACAATAGTTTGACGAGATTTTGTATTTCATTATACATCCCACTACAATGTATTTATTTAAAAATTGCTGTAGGTTGGTGGATGATATTTTAAATATTCAAAGAAAGTAAGTTTCATTTCTTTTTTGGTCATTCCACAATGCTTAGCAGCAGCAGGCAAAGTCATTGTGCAATTGAATAATCCCTCGTTTGCTTCTTTAACGTTTTCTGGAGTTGTTTTCACAATAATGTCTTTTAATTGGCAGTAATCAATTTTCTTTATCATAAACAAGTTCTCCTCTCAATTCAGCAAGTTTTGCTTCAGCAAGACACTGAACGCAAGTCCAATAAGTCTCTCCACTAATTGGAAAATTTTCATCAGTAAAATGCTCTGCCATGTCTTCTTGCATTCCCCTCAGGTCGTTCAAAACATCTCTAGAGATAATCATTAAATTTAGTGTCCTATTCCATACTCATTATAGCACTAAACCAATTGCCTGTCAAATGTTCATGGACAGTTCATCAATTGGCAAAGTAGGTAATGGTTTCTGTGGTAAAATCAACGATTACTCTTGAGTGTCTTTGTCCATCCGTCTCAACGTTTGATGATTGAAACTCAATAGTTCTTCTGATGGATTTTGATGAAGGAAAACTATTAGTAGCAGTTGGATTGCTGAAAGTATGTGTTGTGTTATTCAAGACCATTACTCCACCCTGATATGCATCCATACTAAGAATAACTTCATTTCCAATAATAGCATTCCAAAAACACCTTAAATCTAAAGTAAAAGAAGTTGCTGTGGGGAATGCTTGTAAAAATTTTGCTCTATCAATATAGATTGATTCTATACCAACTCCTGTATTATCTCCTCCCCAGTAGGCAAATGTAATTCCATTTTTACTTATTACGTCGTCTCTACCCCATCCAAGAACTGCAGATGTTCCAGATGGATCTAAGAGTGATGCTCTAATATCTAAGTCAGCACCAGCTGTGACCAAGTAGTTAAAAACGAAAAAATTACCATATTTAACACCTGGGTCACGAAATTCACCAGAACGAAATGCTTTTGCAACACCAAATGAATTAGGCATAGTTTATAAAAAATATTAACTAAAGTTGAGTGCAGAAGAACCATAAACACGAATGGTTCCAGTAGAGTCAGTTGCAATAGTAAAACTCAAAATATCTTCATTGTTTGTTGGTAATGGTGCAATACCACCACCCCATCTAACTCCACCTGTAATATTTGTTCCATTTACTGTGCATGTCTCACCATAACCCAAAAGTGAGTTTGAATCAATAATTAAAGTGACCGTTGTTGCTTTTGCTGCTTCCGTATTGACACCAGTAAATGCCCAAGTAGAAACTGTTTCTGTTAAAATACCAACGACAACTGTTCCTGCACCTGCGTCAATGGTCATTACACCATCTGTTGAAGGAATATTAGTACTAAATGTATTAGTTATTTTTTCAGTTATGGATCCTTCAAAATGGGTTACACCATTTATTCTTCCTTCACCAACAACTTCTAAAGTAGAACGTGGTGCTGTTGTTCCTAAACCAACTCTTCTAGTTGTCTCCGAAACAGAAACTATTGTGCCAGCAGTTCCTACATTAATATTTGAAGCAGTTATGACACCAACTTTCAGATATCCGTCATTAATAAAAGTAATTCCGTCTAATAATGTATTTCCTTTTACAGTAAATTTGTGATTTAATGCACTAGTTCCAACACCTACATTTCCATAGAGTCTCCAAATATTGCTATTTGATTCATTAATTGCCCATCTTGATGCAACATATAATTCACCATTTTGATATAAAGTTCCTGTAAAATTTACATCTCCCAAAACGTCAACATTAAACGATGGAGATGTACTTCCAATTCCCAATCTATTTGTGGATGGATTATAAACCAATCCATTAGTGTCTACATTCAGATAACCAACTTCGGAACTTGCTTCCGAAAAAGTTAAAAAGTGAGTAGAATTTGTATTGATATTTGTTAAGTAAATAGATTGTGCAGCACCAACAGTAACTGCATCTGGTGCTCCCCAGACTGGAGGATTCGGACCTTGTGAAATTAAAACTTGTCCAGTAATTCCTCTTCCATTACTTACATAAACTAAATCACTAACTCTAAAATCACCCTGAACATGAAGTCTATGTCCTGGAGTTGTGCCTAAACCAACTCCATTTGCTACAGAATCTACTATTAGTGTGTTTGTATCTACAGTTAAACTACCACCAATAGAAACATTTGAAGTTGTTGTTACTGTATTTGTATAAACACTTCCAGTAGAAGTCAAACCAGATACTGTAGCATTTGTTGCGAAGAAGTTTGCTATTGTACCAGCAGTAGAAACATTAGCATACTTTGCTTTTAAATCATTTGTTGTCGTTATTCCAGTAATAGCTGCATCTGCACCTTTTATGGAAGTAATTTGTGAGTTGGTCGCATATATTGTACCTACTGTTGCAATTCCAATTGTCGCAATTCCAGAAATATTTGCATTTGCTGCAGACAATGAACTTGTCGTTGTAACACCACTAACATTAATCCCTGTTGCCTGGATATACCCAAATGTAGAAATACCACTTACAGAAAGACTTGCTAAACTAGACCCTCCACCAATTTGAAGTCCACCATTTGCAACTACTAAACCATTAAAGGTCGATACACCAATAACACTTAAATCAGTAAATGCATTTGGTGCATTTACAATCGCTGCCTCAATAGTTGCAGTTGTAGTTGCATCAAGAGAAGCAATATTTTTTAGTTGTCTGGAAGAACTAATTACTTCGGTACTTCCAATCGATATCGTACTAAACGATGCTGTACCATTAATTAAGAGTGTATTTGAAGTTACTGAGTTTGAGAATAGAGTTGTTAAGGTTGAGATACCAGTACCCTTAATTGCACCTTGCCCAATATCTAATGCAACACCAGGAAGAGTTGATCCAATTCCGACTCTATTTGTAGAATAATCGAATACAAAGTTAGAAGAACCTGCTAATTGTCCATCTGCTCCATAATATTGAATGTTTTTTAAAGTGCCTGCTGCAGGAGAGGTTATTCTTACTGTTGCAACTCCAGTTTGTTCTGATGGATCACCACTAACAAAATCAACAGCAACACCTGGACCAATAAAATTCAGAGTTGTAAAACTACTTGCTGCACCAACTAAAATATTCTCATCTCTAATTGTAAATGCACCAGGAATAATACCAAGTCCAAGACCTGATAATGCAGATGGCGGAACCCAGTATCTGTCAGATTTATCTGTCTGTGCAAAAGATGCAAGTATATAAGCACCACCATTTGGATATGGTTTTGCTCCAATTGATGATGGACCAACTAAAGGATTTCCTAAGTCTGGCTCTGCTTGCTCTAATGACAAATAATCATATCTTGTTGTAGATACACCAGTACCAAACTTCTTCTTTACTCTATTACTTAAATACTCAGCCATTTTTATTATTGGTTAAATGTTTCAAGGATACTGGAAAGGAATTTCAAATCTGTCCCAGAACTTCCACTTATAGAAAGAGTATCACCAGTTTCTATAACTAATTTTCCAGACAAGAGGTTTGCAGTATCATTTGCTGGAATTGGGTAATCTTTTAGTACTTCAGTTGTTACTGTACCGAAACCGATAGTTGTTCTATTATGATATAAACTTAAAGTCTGTTCAGAACCACTGATATTTGCACATTGCGCCAAAAGAATAACACCAACAAATCCAACTGGTGCTTCATAAATTACTTCTGTGGAAACTCCAACTACCTTTGTTACAGTTCTAAAATTATTAACTGCTGCGGCTGCTACTGCCATTTTTTAGTTTCCTCCTAATTATGAGAGTGCAAGAATGAATGGGGTCATTGTTGTGAATAATGCTTTTGTGAAATCTCTACCAGAAACAGCACCAGTTGCCTGATTGATTGTTACTCCATCACCAATTCTAAAGTTTCCTGCTTGGTCGGTGCTTGTATAAACAACATCACCACCATTCAGTTTAACAACCTCATTTTCTTGAATTGTTACTCCACCAAGTGCTGGTTTTGCTTTTAATATCTCTGTACCTGAACCAATAAATTCAAATGCATGAGAAGAAGCAAGTTGTAAACTTATTCTAGAGAAATATGCAGTTGTTCCAAAACTTACTGTATTATTTAGATTCTGTGCAAGAGTTACTGTTGAAACACCTGCAGATGGAAGAGTCGATTCCAAAACTCTATAGTAAATTGGATCAATTCTTGAAACTTGTGCAGTTGCGGTAGTTCCAGAGTCTGGAGATTGAACTGTTACACTTGGTGTGGAAATATATTGACTTCCTGCAGTAACAACAGTAATTGCAGTAACTCTTCCATTTTCTACAGTTGCTGATGCTTGTGCTGTAATTCCATTTGGACCAGTTGGTGCATCAATGATGACCCTAGGAACAGCAGTGTATCCAGAACCACCATCAGTAAGTTTAATCTCTTGAACTGAATAATAAAGTTTGTCAAAATAAACAACTTGTCCATCATATGGCCTATAACTTCCAATACCAGATACTGTAACCTCGTTTTGTCCATTTGTAGTTGTTGTTGAAGAAGTTCCAGTTAAAGTATAAATTGATTTAGTGTTGTTATTACCAACTCCAATTGAAACTAAACCATAATTACCAAATGATGCGTTTGAGTTTGTAATATCGCATTGACCACCAGACTCTGTATAGATTCCCGTATCACAACAGATAGTAAAGATTGAAACTAACTGAGCATAGGCACCATTGGTGATTGATACTCCAATACCACCTTGATTGTATTGTGTATATGAGTCAACGGACATTGAACCTGTTACACCAACATCATCCTCATCACCTGGTTCTGCTGCAAATCCATCGACCTTCATACCAATACTCTTAGGTATGAAATTAGTACAGTTTCTAATATAAGGACCCTGAAGAATTGGTCCAACACCAGGAGAGAATGAAGGATGATTGGGAATGGTTGTTCCAGAACCTGCATTTCCAGGGTAAGTGGTATTAATTCCAACTCCAAGAATTGTTGTTCCTGCTCCAATGATAGTTGTTACAATACCTGCACAAGTATGAACCGCAGAAAGAACATTAGCACAAGATGCGATACTCTTATTTGAACCTGTTGCTGAATCGGGAAGAATTCCTACATCTTTTACTTGAGTAAAGGTATTTTGGTAATTTTCATTCCAGGAAACGTTGTTAATACAAGAGAATGCAATTCCTACTGCATATCTAATTGCATCAATAGTTGCTTCTTTTACACTATAACCATTTACATCTGTTCCAGTGATATGCTGTAAAGTGTTTCCACTATAATATGACTTTCCTGCACCTACACATTTAGAGTTTCCACCTCTAGTTATATCATGGCAAATTGCTTTAAAGGTATCTTTAATATCATCACTGCAATCTTTTGAATTTCCAGTTGGAACAACGAATGCTGGAGATTTGTAACTAGTGCTCGTTAAATATCCAACTGCTTCATTTGCAATAAAGTCAAGATTCATTCGAATCATTCTTGCAGCATCGAAGAATCTGTTACTTGATACTCCGACTAATGGTTGGAATGCAACAACGGCAGCACCATTTGTGGAATCTGCACCAACAAAACTCAAATCAGTAATATGAACTGCATTATTGACATGGAATAAATCTTTATCTGAGTTTAGTGGACTTACCAAACAGTTTCTTAATTCTGTTCCTTCTACTGCAACATTTTTTGAAAGAACGATGGGATTGTTCTCTACATAATATCCAGGGAAAACTTTAATGGTATCTCCAGGCATTGCAATTGCTGCTGCCGCCTTTATAGTTGCCTTAGAGTCATTTTCCGTCAAACCACTATTCGAATCATTTCCACTTTGAGTAACAAAGATTGTTTTTCCAATTGGTTTATAAGCATCAATTCTAACACTGCCTTTTCCATTTACTGGATTAATTGTAACACCAATTCCAGGAATAATTGCTGTTACAATACCAGAAAGTGCAGCACCAGATCCAAGAAAAGTAGTGGCATTTATTGTCTGGAATGTTGCCGCACCAGAAACATTGACATTATTTAATCTGGTTATTCCATCAACATTAACGTCTTGGAAAGTACTCAATCCAGTAACATTAATGCTAGTCAGTGCATTTAATCCGAGGTCTGCTCTAAAGGAAGCAGCAGTAGTTGAGTCTATTCCAGATAGATTTTGAAGTTGTCTGGAACTGCTAATAATTTGAGTTGAACCAACACTGACCGAAAATACTGTGGTTACACCAGATATATTTGCTCTTGTGGCATTTAAATTAGTTATATTAGCAGTAACTTGAGTTGCTACACCAGTAATTGACACATTGTTGAGAGTGGTTATTCCAACCACTCTCAACGCATCAAATGTACTTAATCCAACAACAGTTAAATCATTTAATACATCAAGACCGAGAGATACTTCTATTGTATTTTTTGTTGTTTCATCAATAGAAGTAACTCCCTGCAATGTGGGAATTCTTGCAACTAGTGCAAATAAGTTATTGGATGTTGTTAATCCTACACTATGCAGTGTTCCACGAACATCTAAATTTGCTGTAGGCACAGAGGTTCCGATACCTACATAATTTAAACCAGGATTATAGACTAAACCGAGAGGATTTACGAAAGCACTTGTATCTTTATTGAAGTCTTTCGTATATGTTAAGAATTGTACTTGGTTATCAGTCTGCTCAAAAATAGTAAGTGATGCAGCAGCACCAACTGCTTGATATGCTGTTCCTGTAATATCAATGTTATATACACCACTCAGTCTTGCTGCAGGAAGAATACCCCCAGTTATATTTGAAGCATTTGTTAGGGAAGTTGAGGTAGCAGCAGTACCAGTAATATTAATGTCATAATCACCACCTAACCTTGCCCTTGGAACTGTCCCACTAAGTATATTAGTTGCATTATTTAATACGTTAGCAGTGGAAACACCAATTGGATAGAAACCAATCAATCTATCAGGACTAATTGTTCCAGATAAAATATTTGCACCACTAAAAAGAAATGTCGAAGTAGTGGCAGAACCAGCCAAATTTCCAATAAATTGATTGGCAGTGATTGTGGAAGCACCAACAATACTATTTCCCAACAAACTTAAATTGTCATTAGCTGCCAATTCCTCTATTTGTTTAGATGTTGGATTGGCAATTAAAGGATATCTGTCTGCCATTAGTTATTTGTATACTTTTTGTTCTTATAATATATAGTTGCCCTTTTTATTTTTTCTTTTCGTATTTTGAAAAATCAAAATTTTCCATTTCTTTAATTTGTTGTTTTAATTTGTCAATTTCTTCTCGTGTTCTTGATGCTGCTTGAAGGAGAGACCATGCATAAAGTTCTCTTTCCGCACGTCTTTCACGCAATCTTCTTGTCATTGATGTCAACTTTTCTGCTGTTGGTTGATTTGCAGCAATTACAGAATTCATATTATTAGTTGCATTTGTAATTGCTGTATCATATCCCGCACAAACACTACCATTTGGATCTGGTCCTCCATTTGCCCTTCCTGTATATCCAATTGATACTGAATTTGTAGTACCACCAATTGTTACTTTTGTTCCCAATTGTGCATATGAAGATGTGCAAGTTGTTATTGGAATTCCTCCTCCACCACCACCTCCGCCACTAGTAGTGCAAGTTGTTATTATTGGCCATTGTTTTGTTCCAATATAATAATCTGCTCTCCCTGCTCCGACTTTTGGTTCTTTAATTGCTGGCAAATCATCTGCTCCTCTAATTGGTATTTTGTCTCTTGCAGTTTCTGGTCTCCAAGTTGCAGTTATTCCAGGATCACCTGAAGCATCATAAAATACACTATGTCCAACACCAACGTTTGAAGCATTTATAATTCCAATTGTTTCTGGACTATTTGGATTTGCTGTATAATCAAATCCAGAATCTATATCTGGATTATTTCTAATTACATATACTGTGGTACTTGCAAAAGATGTTAGTGCAGTAGTTGATATAAACATCGAGGGGAGTGTTGTAAGTATTCCTACTCTAAATGTACCTTCTTCCAAATAATTAGTAGCTGGTTTATCCAATATCAAGGAAGGAACTAAAAGTTCCGATGTACTTAATACTCCAACCTCATCATAATATTCAATAGTTTGAGTTGTACTTCCAAAACCAACAATTGAAGTATATCCATTTGTGGTTAACACACCAACATAACTTGTTGTCATTCCTGTAACTTCTGGTGCCAACAAAATCATTCCTGTTGTTATTCCACTCAAATTACCAGCACCAAAATTAGAGAAAATGTAAGAACCAGTAGATATTCCTCCAACTAAAGTTGTGATAATCCCAACAATTGTAGTTGATCCAAATCCAACAACTTCTGGTAAATCTCCAGTTGTAAATGCTTGGGGATTATCTAAATTATCAGTTAAAGTATCTCCAAGTTTAATTACAGAAGGAACAGAATCTGCATTATTTACACCTACAATTGTTGAACCCATGGTTATATAACCATCAAATTCAGTAATCAAATTAGATCCATAGTCTCTATTTGATGGTTTTTGGTAATATTTTATTCCATGATATGGTTTAAAGTCATAAACGTCACTATTTTTTTTTACTTGATATTCGGTAAATGTTACTCTAGTAATTCCTCCACCACCTTTTGTACCTCCAGTAACCCAAGATTCATAGGATCTAAGTTCTTTCCATATTAAATCAGTTCTGCATCCAGAGGTAATTCTGGCATCATATGCAGTCTTAACTGGAGTTACTGATTGATTTATAGTATTGGTTACTCCAATTGCGTCTCTATCAATTCCAATTATTAAATTGTCCATTTTGTCGATTTCAATATCGACCAATGCCAGTCTATCAAGAATTCCTTCTCTTTGTTTTATCTTGAGTTCTAATTCTTGCTTTAATTCTGAAATTATTTCTCTGGATTCTGACATTGTAAAGACACTTTTATACCATTTTTAGTATTTATTTTACTAGAAAGACCTCCACAATGAAGGATTCAATCGACTGAACTCACACTTTACATAGTCTTCCTTTACAGTTAGAGTAACATCACCACAGATTGAAATTCTTTGACCTTCTCTTTCCATAAGTTGGATAGTCGAATGCATTAATGAACTTGGGAAAAGAACAATGGTTCCTTCTATCGGAGTCACATTAAAACTATTACAATTATATTTGTTGAATTTTTCAATCAAATTATATTTTCCACTTCTTGTCGTTTGAAACATAAACTCAGATACTTCATTATTGTTTTTAGTTTGATGAAAACAAAGTTTATCTGATGTCTGATTGCAGTTTAGGTAATAGCAAAATGATATGTCACTACAATTATGAGTATGAACTTTTATATTCGGGAGATCTTCCTTATGAATATTGACCCAAGATTTTGTTACATGAACATCAAGCAAAGAATCATTAACATTAAGAACATTTAAATATTCTCTAACATTATCCGATAAACATTTAAAAAAATCTTTGTATTTTTCATTATGGTGGAGAAAATATCTTCCAGAATTTTCTGGTGATTCTAACTCTTCTCTTGGAAGTTCTTCGGAATAATGCCAATATTTACACAGTTCTGTAAGATATTTCTCTTTAAATTCTTTGTGGCAAGATACTTCACCACGATAAATTACAGTTGGGAATATTTCATAGACTTGGTGTTTTATTTTCTCCTTTGTGTACTGCATAATCCCAACCCGCTAAAGCATATTCACTATTATCACCTGGATAGTCTGCTGGTGTCAATCCTTCGTATTCAGGTTGTAATTTATCTTTCGTAACTCTTTCTGCAAATACAGTATAGTAACATTTAATTGATGTTCCAGAATTGTTTTTAATTTTAATTCTGGTTCCCCATTCAATTGATTCTACAAACAATTCTTGATATTGTCCAATCGGAGTTAAATTGACACTAATTGTTTCTGGGTATACTAAGTTTCTCCAATAATCTGGCAATTCTATTACATTAGTATTTTCTAATTTTCCTCTAAAATATGCTCCAACCTCTGGTCCTTCTAAACAGATATATCTTAATCTATGATCTTTTTTTGTTGGGTGTGGAATATCAAACCCCTTTCCTGCTAAAGAAAGTGCTTTTGTTGCTATAGCATAAGTTTCAAGTAGTCCGTGGCCGTTTGATGGAATAAAATCTCTACCAGAAACAGCTCCATCAAAAATGCCAAATGAATGAACAATTAATGGTGCATTATTAATTTTTGGTGCATTACCAAGACTAATTGAATTATTTAAATTTACCGCATTTTTTAAACTCAATGCATTCTTAATGGTAATTCCATTTTTTGTAGTGACTCCCATAAATAGACTCACTGCAAATACATTCAATGAACCAATAATATTTGTTATCCCCGTGACTTCTAAAGATGCTGGTGCAGCAAGACTACCCAATGGTGGACCAATCATGCAAGCAGCACGAGCAATTCCAATTTGTGGAGTTGCTCCAATAAAAACTGGACCATTTAAAACTGCTGTACCTGGGAGAACTCTACTAGAAGCAGTCAAAAAAGATGTGTCGATTGCTCCTACTATAAGTTTATCTCCGACAGTTGAGATAGATGATAGTGCTGGCATGTTATTATAGCAATTGTAAGAACTTCTTCAAATTTCCAAGTGAATTTAAAATTTGACCAATAAAAGAACCTTGGAAAATATCAACTAAAGATGAACTGGATTCTTGTACCCCTGCTGCAGTTTCAACATATTGTCCCATAATATTAACAGAATTTTGTGCAGGAATATCAATATTTGTTCCTTTTATTCTACTTGTTGGACCATCAATCTCAACAACCTTTCCTGCTTGAATAGTAACCTCCCCGTCACCATCTTCCGCAACAAGACGAATGCTTCTTGCTTTCAAAGTAATTTGACCATTCACTGCTTCAAAGTGAATGTCACCATTTTTTGCATAGATGATTTTTGCTGGTTCTTTTTCATTTACTTTTTTTCCACAAACTTCCAATGAAGTTTTCAAAGACAAATCCCATTTGTCACCATTTTTATAATAAGCATATCCAGTATGCTCATCGGTTATCACACCATAACCGACTTCCTTACCGTTTATTTTCGTTCCTGCTTGAACTTTAAATCCGTATCCCTGTTGCCACCACTCTTTTGGTTGATCAGTCATTTTATAAGAAGAGATTTCTTTTATTTAGTGATACAATCAATAACGTTAATAACACCAAATTGATTAACAACAGTAATCTTATTAAATGTTGGTTTGAATTGTATTATTGGATATATTGTTGCACCTTCACCTGTAGTGGTAACAATTTCTGCTGGTCCTGGATTTGTGACAAAATTACTATTACAAGAATTGATAGAATTCAATCCAACAATTGCTCCAGTTGGTGTAACAATTACTCCAAACTCGCAATTTTCAAATTTAACTTTGTCTCCAGAAGTATAACCAAATCCTGGATTAGGAATAGCAAAATTTGTAATCACTCCAACAACATTAGTTCCAATACCAGTGAAAGTAGATATTCCAGGGAATGGAATTAGATTTCCTGGCAGTGAAGTAGTTCCAATTCCAGCATTTCCACCTAAATCATCAGGAATTGGGTTTCCTGGTGGAGATTCATTTGGTTGATTTGGTGCTGGTGGAAGTGTTGGTGAAAGTCTATTTCCAATTATAACTGTTGTTTTTGCTACAAAATCATCATCTGGGTCATAAAGATTAAACATCAAAGTTTCAACAGGCTCTGTCTGACTATCTTGTTTTACCTTTACAGATACTGTTGCTGTGTTATTGATTATTTTTATTTTATTAGATAATGAAGTGACTTCCAAATCTTCTATTGTAATATCACCAGTAATATCATAGTATAATTCAGTATTATCTGCTAAATTTGTAGTTGTTATTGTGAAAGTTATTGTTTCTCCTTCAAACACTGTATATTTGTCTGCTGTTACAAAATAAGTGGGGAAAACAAATGTGTTTGCATAATCTGGTAAACAATAACCAGATCCAGGATTTACAACGTATATTGACTCTATTTTTCCATCTTTAATTTTAGCTTCAAGTTGAGCACCTGAACCATGATTTGTATTGTCAATTACATTAATTGATGGTGGTTTTGAATACCCTCTTCCTGGATTTAATACCTCAACAGTCAATATTTTACCATCATTTCCAACAATCGGAATTGCTTGTGCATTAATTCCTGTTCCAAATATTTCAAGTATTGGTGGTATGCATGAAGAAGACTTCACTCCTGTTGGAAGTTTTGTTTTGTCATTTTGATTTGTCGGATTATTGACTTTTTGAGAGCAATCTCTAAACGGTGATGGTCCAGTATATCCAAACATTGAAGTAGAACCAATAGCATCATCAATGCTTTGATTAACTCCTTTCATGAAGTTTAACTTTTTAAGTGTTCTTGACCAACTATCTTTTCCTTTTTTAGCTGCTCCTCCATCAGCGCACCATTGAGTTGCAGTTTCGCATTTTAATTGGTCACATCCAATAAAATTGAGAATCTGTTGGGCAATAGAAGAAATTTGACCTAATACACTACTTATTTGTCCAATACCTCCAAGTAACCAATTCAATCCAGACATAACTGGACCAAGAAGGTCTTCGATAAACTCCATTAATTTTCCAAGAATTCCTGCAGTAAATTCTTCAACCGCACATAATGGAGCATTGATTGCTCTACCAATCATATTTGTCAAAAGATTGACAATGTAATCAATAATTAATGGAATTAATTTTTCAAATAAACAGAAGATAATATTGATGATATTTTTCGTTGCTTCTGCTACTGGTGGGTGTTGTGGTAGTGGCAGAACCTTTGCGATAAAATCACGAAATAAATTTGTAACTAACTTAATGATTGCACCACGAAGATTATTGACTATAAATTTTATAACCCCAACGATTCTTCTCGCAAATCCTCTTATTTCATTAACGATATCAACAAACTCATTTAATATTGGGTCGATATAAGTTCCAATAAAATCTTGTATTCTTCCTACAAATTGAATAAATTCTTGTAATATTTTTGATATTTTTCCAATTAAATTATCATTACAACCATTTTCTCTAACAATACAAACTTCACCAACCTCTGCAGCAAATTGCTGAGATGCATAATCTTCTCGAATAAATTGATCTGCTCCTGATTTATTTTCTTCTCTAGTTGTTTTGGATAAATCACCAATATCTTTAGAAAAAGCAATATCTGTTATAGAGTTTGATGTTTTTGGTTCACCTTGAACACCATCATTTTGCTTTCTTATTTGTGTTGCCCCTTGTCTTAAAGGACCAGTATGACCAGTAAAAGGTCTCAATTGATCAGCAATTGACTCTGATGGGAAATTTTCAACACTTTCATTTCTATGCAAACAACCGACAACTACTGGTTGTTGCCCGTCATCACCATCTAAGAAAAAACCAAAAGCAGTTTCTCCACCAGTCAATCTCAGTGTTTGCCCAACACCACCCTGGATTGATCCTTCTGCTCCAGTAGTCAATACGTGTGCCCAAGGCAAATCATTGTCTGGAAGAACGTTTCTATCAAATGGATGATACCCAATAATTCTTACCTTACAACGATATGCCCAACTACCACTCTTTTCGCCTTTTTTATTTTTACCAGCATCTGGCCAAGATTTCTCATCTCTCCAGACTTTTGCTGGGGCAACTTGTCCTATCCACCAAATAAATCCATCTTTTCCAAGATAGTTTGATTTTAATAAAGATCCTTCAATCATCGAAAATTCTGCATTCAGGTGCGTCTGGGTTTAAATCACAATACAACTCTAGATGAGTTGGACAATCAAGAGCATCTGGATTGTGCTTTTGAAATTCTAAAAGTTCTGAAAGATAATTTTCCAAATATCTTTTTCTTTGTTTATTTATTGCAGGACTTTCTAGTTCCTCGCAAATATCATTGATGGTCTGTTGAAGTTCCATAGTTTTTATCGGTTGGAAGACCCATATAATCCATAACTATCCCTAATCAATTTTAAACTTGTCACTACTTGATTCAGTTCAAAATGGTGTCTTAATTCTTTGATTAAATAATTTCCACTTTGTTGTTTGTCAGCTTGTTTTTTATCAGTTACTTCGATTGCAGGAAATTCAGCGTGAATTACGTCACCAGCTTTTAGTTTAATGTTACATGGTACTACCATATTTAGTGCCTGAGTGAACAAAATGTTATATCTTGATGCGGATTTTGCCATATCCGCAACATCTCTCCCTGATTCTTTTACGACAGTTTCTTTATCCAAAACACCCCTATCAGAAGTTCTGACCATTATTCTTGTCCACGAATCACCAAGTTCTTTAGAAACTGCTATCGTATCATCTGTTCCCAATGTATTTTTGATTTGGTCTTTCAATTTATACGTATAGATGTCCATATGACCAGTATAAAAGTCATAAAAGTATGTCTTATTTGAATACATTCCAACTCTTAAACTCTTTAGTAAATCAATATTCTTTTCTATATTATAATTTAAAATTATAAATGCATTTTCTACTTTACTTGCCTCGACTACTCCAGTGTAAACATACTTTGATATCGTTTTAGAATCTGCTGAAGAAGATCCAATCTGAGTACTAGATACTAAACTATCAATGCTTTTGAAATTAAATCCTTCTTTATTTTCATAGAACAAATATCCAGAAGTTCCTTTTGCTTCTCCACTGTTTCCTTTTCCAGAAACACCACCAGATGCATTTGGCATTGCCTTTGGACCCAACCAAGTCAATACAGTGAATGGTTTTCTTGTATTTCCAATAAAATTATAACTGTTTGATGTGCTTTCGATATTTTTAGTTTCGTACTTCTCACTTTTTAAGTCATTCTTTAATATAGATTCTACAGTTGTTTTAATATTTCCTTCATATCTCTTAAAACATCTTGTGGTTTCATTTGTGATTCCTTCTCTTGAAGTCAAATGCAATGTGAACATTTCCTTCATGTCTTCTGCAATAATATCACTCACTTTAAAAACATACATAGAAAACTTTTTATCTAATGTAAATTCGCCAGATCCAGTCTGAACACTGAATGATACTCTTTCTCCCCCTCTTATTGGTAAAAAGTTAACAAGAGAAGTTGAGTTTTGTATCATCATGCTCATAGTGACACAAGGTGAGAGTATATCTTCATAATAATCTGCAAACAAAACAGAATTTGTAATATCAACTTTTTTCTTGCCATCAAGAGATTCTATGACAACAAAATTATATGTTAAACCTGCTATAAATGGATTTGACATTATGTTTGCGAAAGATTTGTGAGAAGAAGGGTTTTCATTAAACTATTTACCACCTGTGCTTGTGATTTGCCCATAACCATCGGAGGAGGAGTCCCACCACCTCCTCCACCAGTAACAGTCATTGGGGCACTAGATCCAGAAGGTGCAGATTGACCAGTAATCGGAACCAAAACAATTGATGAACCTGGCGCATTGTATTCTGGATAATTTTCTAATTTGGAAAGAGCACCTGGAGCAAATTTTGACTTGTCTACTCCTTCACCACCCATTCCACCTTTCATCATATCCTGTAATTTTTGACTATATTTTTTATAATCTGGATGAATCTTATCGGCAGCATTGAACCCCCCAGCAAATTGAACGAATCCAGGAAATTCACTTGCTAATGCTTGTAACTTTGCATTTAGTGGAGACAAATCACCTCTATCTACACTTGTTCCCATTAACTGAACACCTTTTGCTCCCATCTTTTGAGCATATTGTAGTTGTTGTCTGACTGTTGATAAATCACCAGTCTCATTAGATATTCCAGATGATAATCTAACGAGTTTTCCTTTCATGTCTTGAGATTGCATCATACCAAGAACATCTTTTGGAGTTGCTCCAGCAGTTGCAGACCCAGCACCTCCAGTTTGATCTTTTATTCCTTTTGCAATACTATCTCCAATTGTCAACATTGGTGCAGACATAATATCATTTGCAGTAAACTTTCCTGCTTGTCCATTTGAAGTTGGAGCAACTGCTGGTGTTCCAGTTTTAACTGGAACTACTTTTGGTGTCTTTGGGGAAGTCCTTAAGAATGGTCTTGGGTCAATTAATTTTCCACCAGAATTATATAACTCGAAATGCAAATGTGGAAAATCTGCAGAACTTGCTGTGTCTGCAGGAGAAATTGTTCCTATTTTTTCTCCTGTTTTAACTTCTTGTCCAACAGATGTATTTGCCATAACATGAACATATCTTGTCATACTTCCATCTTTATGTTTGATTGTAATGGTTTGACTACTTCCTCCACCTTTTTGCCATGGATAACCACGACCAACTTGAGTTACTGTTCCTGCCATTGCAGACAAAACTGGGTCACCAGCACTTTGACCCGCAATATCTTGCCCAGCATGAACTCTTCCATTTGGTCTTCCAGCACCAAATTGTGCTCCTGGATAGGTACTCACATGACCAGTAACAAATGGAGAAACTCTCTCAACATTATCAAAACCAGGATAATTTGCATCTGCTGCTCCATCTGTTACCCCACCACCAGTGTCGTTGGGATCTACAGAAGTTATATCAGTCTGAGTTCCTTCACCTATAGGAGACTCACTATCCATAGAAAAACCAGAAGCAAACTCACTAAATTTATTGACAGCACTTCCGAGTCTATTCATTGACTCTTTTAAACTTCCTCCGCCTTCAGCAAGACCTTTTTGCTTTTGCTCTTGTGCTTTGAGTCTTTCTTGCTGTTTTTGTTCTAATGACTTTTCTCCCGTTACACCTTCATATGCTCTATCAGCAGCATATCCCCCAAGGAAATTGCCTGCCATGCTTCCAATTACAAATCCAACTCCAGGGATTGGTATGAGGGTTTGTCCAATGGCACCACCAAGTAAACTTCCAGCAAGAGCACCACCAGTTCCAGCAGCAGACTTACCTATACTTTCTCCTTCTGCTAGTCCAGTCGCAAAGTCTAATCCAGCAAATATACTATTAACAATCCCAATAGATCTCAACCCACCAAATCTCAATCCCTTTCCTCTTGGAATTGGTTTTGCTGGTTTTCCCACTGCTTTAGCAGGTTCTCCTAATTTTCCTTTTCCTGGAAACATACTTCCAAGGAAACCACCAACATCAAGAGCACCACCAACTAAAGAACGTAAAAGATTACCAATATTGCCAAAGTTACTAGCAATATTTAAATTTGAAAGTTCTTTTATCTTTCTTTTTGGTGGTAATTTAATACCCTCAAGTGCTTTAGTTTCTCTCAATAAAAATGTTGAAAATGCTTTGTATTCTGACTGCATTTTTGTCAGATTACGTTTAGTATTACCATTCAGAGAAGCAATACTATTAAAAGATGAAACTAGTGGGGAAGAAATAGTTTTTGCCATTATCCGTCAATAATATTGTAGACTATTTTTGAATACATTGTTAAGAAATTGCTCTCGTCAGAGGATGGTAGCAATGGAACTGATGGTCCTTTTTGTTCTGGTGGGACCACCATTTGACCACCACCCCCACCAGATTGTGGTTGACTTGCTTGCTGCCCACCAGAAAGTGGAAGTGAAACTATAGATGGTTTTGCTTGTGATGGTGGTGGTTGGGAAATATTGATTCCTAATGCCTTTCTCTGTCCAGCATCAATCATTGATGGATCAATCCCGTCAAGCATTCCCATTCCCTTATCTGGTTTTGCCTGTGCAGATCCATAATACTTATTATAAATTTCTAATGACTGTGCAGATGTTCTCTTAGTTTGTCCCCAATGTGGAGTTAATCCTGCCCATTGAGTTCCTGCTTTTTCGATGTCTGCTTGAGTTGCTCTTTTTGTTGGATCTACTCCAGTTAAACGAAGATTTTTTAGTCCAAGTTTATCTTGAATTTCTGGAGAAAATACTGTTGTTTTGGGATCCAATCCTAATTGTTTTGCGACTCCCAACATTGTTTGTGGTTTGAACTGATATGCACCCATTGCATGAGAATCCGCACCAAATTTAACTTTTCTTCCTCCGAATCTCTGTGGTAAAGTTCCCTCACCAATTCTACCCTTCATTCCCAGATCATAAATTTCTTGCAAAGTCATTTGTGTCAATTCTGGCACTACTTCACCACCAACTAATTTATTATATCCACCAGAATCTGCTGTGCCTTCAACTTTTCTAAGAGTTTGTAACCATGATTTTTCTTCTTGAGTATCAGCAGTGACATCTGTTGCACCCATGGAACCCCCACCTCCAGGAGAAGAACCTGGACTCGCAGGACTAGAAGGTGCTCCACCAGAAGAAGGTCCAGGTTGAGTTGATGGTGTTTCTTTCTTTGTACCACCCTTTATCATCTCTTCTACAGCATTTGCAAATTTATTCACAATAAATGCAAATGAATCCATAATTCCTCCAGTTAGTCCACCCACTACTTGAGGCATTGATTGGAGTCTATCACTATCAGCAAGAGCATTAACTGCACCACCTGCAGCAACTGCTCCCAATCCCAAACCAAGCATTCCTGCACCTCTTCTTCCTACAGATCTTACATTTCTGGGAGTAGTTCTTTTTAGTGCTCCACCTGGAACATCAATATCTAAATTTAATCCAGGACTTCCGCCTGGTGTTGCTTTTGGTAAATTGGATAATTGAGTGACAATTTTTAAAATTGTTTGTCTAATTAACTTAGCAATTTCAAAACTTTCAGTAAAAGAAGTCTTAAGTGTTTGTAAACCTTCTCTTAACTGCTTGATATTCTTTCCCTTTCCAAAGAATTGAATAAAACCAATTGCATTTTGATATGCTTTTAAAAACTTATCTAATATACCAATTGGTTTTGCAGTATCAACATCTTGAACTCTTTTTTTATAATTTTCAGAAAGTTGCTTTACAAAATTATTAGTCTGTTGACGAATGTTTTGAACAACAGTTTGAAGTTGAGTTACTTGATTTGTTTGTTCTTGTTTTACTTGCTGTACTTGATTTGTTATATTTGCTGCTACTTGCTTTAATTTACCATCTACTTGCCTATTTGTTATATTTGTGGCATTTCTAATACTATTATCAACTTGAGTTAAGATATTGGAAGAGATAGTACTGACAATTGAGTTAATATCTGGGGTTACTGGTTTTACTGCTGCACGTTGAAACCCTACGATTTTATTTGCTGCCGAAGAAACAACAGAAGATCCAAGTGGTGTTCCACCAGAAATAAAATTCTGAGCAGACTGCACACTTTTTGGTCTTGTTCTGACTATAGATTCTGGTCTAAGGGCAGACTTAATTGCCATTTGCTTGTTTTTGCTTCAATTTTTCTTCTTCTATATGTTGTTGCAATAATCCAACGTAAATATCCCTTTCCCAGGGCATCATATTTTCAATCTCAGTCAAAGAATATTTATGGAACTGCATGAGGGCAAAATTAATTCTAAAATATGCCTCAAGATCCATATGAGACATAATTAACCGAAAAAACTCGTTAACCCCTCCAACGTTACTTCGTTGACTACTCCTGTTTTAGGATTTTTAACTTTCAATGTATGAGAAAGTTTCGGCATCGTATCAAAGAACTGTTCGATTTTTTTGAATTGTTGAGAATTCATTTGCTCAATAAAGTCAATTAACTCTTTCTTTGTGCAATCTGCTGCTGCCCAAGACTCTTCATCACTATAAACCATATCAATACAAGAAGAAATGATATCAAATGATTTTTCGATGTTACTTTCACTTTGTGCATCACTGAAATCGAAGTTATTTTTAATAAATTGATCTAATGAAGGATACTTCATTCTCATTACCAAATTAGTATCCAACTTAATATCTGTAGAATGCTCTGGATTTTTTTGCACATTTATTTCATCAACATAAACTGTTACTGGAACTTGAGTATTCTCTTCATCGTCGTAACATGTAACTATAAGGTCAATATTTTCACCAACTGACCTTCCTCTTACATTTAAAAAGACATATTCAATATCAAAAGTAGGAAGTTCTTCTACTTTAACACCTTTTGTTAAAATGCATTCTTTTAGTACTTGTTTTATTGCAGTAGTAATTTGTTTGGTGTCCTGGGATTCTAATGCAATAATTAAAATTTTCTCTTCTTTTACTAAAAATGGTCTGTATTTAATCGTTTTCCCATTTGAAGGTAATTCCAACTCATATGTTGGTGTAGAAATCTTTGGTAAAGGCATAATGTCCTAATAAAACATTCAGTAAAATTATTTATCGAAGGTTTCTGGTTCCAGGATTTTTTTCATAAACATATCTTGAATAACTAAATTCGACTGTGGTTTTGGTAATAGTACTTCCCTCGTAAGATACTGGGAGTGCTGTAATATTTGTTGGGAATGCTTCTATCATCCTATAAGTAATACTAGGAACGTTACCTAATAGTCCTCCTGTTTGATCGGGAGTGAGACTAAAATTTCTTTCAAACTTAACAATACTAATAGTTCTTTTATAATCATCTGGATATCTCATTCTAAAAAAGTTATTTCTATCTTTTGCATTTCCAAATCCATTATCTGATGCTTGAAATTCACCTTTTTCACCATAAATTGGATTAATAAAATTCATCCACTCTTCAAATAAACGAATTAGTTTATAATCATTATCAACATAAAATGTCAAAGTTACTGGTGCATAAACTCTTCTTGTTGGTATCCTTTCAATAACTCCCTGACGACTTCCTGCTTCTTCTGCAACTTCAAATGTTGCTCCTGGAATTACTGCTTCTGCACAATAAAAATCATAATAAGTATTTTGTACTATGTCATTAGTAAGACCAGATTTATTTAACCATTTCATTAGGGGATCATCACCAGAATTAGTTAGATGCAGAGCAACTTTGAATTGACTGGTAATTGATAATGCACCAAAAATATCTCTAGCACCAGCAAGTCCAACTGCTCCATCAGTTCTTGAAGTAGTCATTTTTACATATAATGGTCCTATCTCTGGCTTGCCTGCAGAGTTCTCCTGTGCCATTTATAAATATTTAAAAAATACCTATACTATGTATGCCACATAAGGATGATTCTGGATATAGACAAGGAAAATTTAGACCACAAAAGCCAGAAAAATACAAAGGAGACCCAACAAAAATAATTTATAGGTCTTCTTATGAATTGAAGTTTATGCAATACTGTGACCTAACCGAAAGTGTAAATGAATGGAGGTCAGAAGAATTTTTTATACCATATATTTCACCAATAGATAATAAAGTCCATCGTTATTTTCCAGACTTTTTTGTGAAATATAAAGATAAAAATGGCAACAATCGAACCTTGGTTGTTGAGATAAAACCAGAAAAAGATTTAAAAATGCCAGAGCAAAATCCGAAAAGAAGAACAAAATCTTGGGCATTTAGAGTTAAAACTTGGGCAGTTAATCAAGCAAAATGGAAAGCAGCAAGAGAATTTTGCGAGGATAGAAAGTACGAATTTAGAATCCTAACAGAAAAAGAATTGGGAATACCAGTACGATGATATCAGACGATATAAAACAACAAGCAGGAAAAAAATTCAGAAGTAGCAATTGGTGGACAAATGCTACAATGAATGAATTGAGGAATTACCAAAAAAGAAATATACATGAGATCGATACTAACTTTATAGTTCCTGGTGATTTAGTTTTTTTCTTATATTCTGCAAAATACCCACAAAAATATCCTTGGTGGGATAGGCATCCACTTTCATTCATTGTGGATGTAAATCCAAGAGAGGGAAGTTTTGTTGGAATCAATCTTCATTACTTAAATCCACAATATAGAGGGGGATTTGCTAAATCACTCCTAAATAAAACAGGAATTTCTAACGCACCAAAAAAGACTATTCACAAATATCTTTTTTCTGGTGTAATGAGTGAATTATTTAAAGTCCCAAAAAATGATTGGGTTGGAGTTTCATTATTACCGACAGAGCAATTCGTCGATAAAAACGGACAATCCGTACCAAAATACCGAGTCTGGGACGCACCTTAATGGGATATAAGTTACTAAAGGACAACTATTACGTATCAGGAATTGCCCCTCTTGGAGTTCCATTGGGATTTGGTTTAAGGTATGATCCAGACACTGGTGATTATGAACTTAAACAGAAAGGTTTAGGTGGAAGTTATGATATTGGAATTGGATTAGCAGTATTTTATAAAAATGGAAGTTGGTATGGTGATGCTCTGAGAGATCCAAAATTGTTTAAAGATGGAAAACCAACAGCATTAGCAAACCAAATCAGTGAAGACATAAGAAGAAAAGTTGGTGCTGCATATGCAAAAGGTGGTGGAGCAAATGCTGGATTGAAACTCAATAAAACAGCATTAGATCCAAAAGGAACTGCAGGAATTAATAACTTTTTTCCAGGAACAAATCCAGGAATTGCAACTGCTGTTCCTGGTGGACAACTTGCTGCATCTCCCCCAGGTTCTTTGCCATCATTCAATGAACCACTAGATTTCCCCAGTGTAAATGAAAAAGATTTATTTGGAACCCAGTCAGTAATCTCAGAAAAATTATTGGTTTATCCTCGTGATATTCTCGAAAGTAAGCAAGATACTCTTCGAATAACAATGTATAATTACTCTGCTCCAAGCGGAACTGATTTATTTGATGGAAAACCAGGTGACATTATAGTAAAAGGATTGCAAAGATTGTCTGGTGCTAAATTCGGGAAAGAAAAACCTATAGGAACAGTTATACTTCCAATACCAAATAATGCTTCAGATTCAAATGCAGTTGCTTGGCAGGAAGATTCTATGAATAATCTTACTGCTGCTATATTATCACAGACTTCTAGTAATTTACCAGGAGCAGCTGCAGGAGCATTGATATCAAGCGTGATGACCAATCTAAAAAACATAAATGTGTCTCAAGCGATATATTACTTAGATTTATTAAATAGAATTGGACCAGACCTAAAAGATCCATCAGTATTAAAACAGGTACAGGCACTAACTGCGTCGCTTTCTCTCAAAGCAGCAAATATAGATATTCCACCAGAAACTATATTATCAAGAGGATTTGGTATTGTACCAAACTCTAATATGGAATTGCTATTTAATTCACCAAAACTCAGAAGTTTTGAATTCTCTTGGAGAATGAGTCCAAGAAGTGAAAGAGAAGCAAGAACAGTGAAAAGAATTATAAGGTTATTTAAACAAGGAATGGCAGCCAGAAAACTAAATTCAGGATCTGGTGCTGGTTCTTCCTCTGCACTACTAGGAAGTCCAAATATATTTAAATTACGTTATACTACTGCCGATGGAAAAGCAATATCTGGTATGAACAGATTTAAACTATGTGCTTTAACTGGATTTGCGGTAAATTACACCCCAGATGGTCAGTGGTCTGCATATGATAAGGGACAACCAGTATCCGTAAATTTGGGTATGGGATTTACTGAATTGGAACCAATATTTGAATCAGATTATCAAACAGAAATATTTGAAAAGTTAAAAGGTTATCCAGATTTAGATCCAATCGGAGCAGACGACGTAGGTTACTAATATGGCATACTTTAGAGAACTTCCAAATTTAGAATATCCATCACCATTCAGTGTAAGAAATTACATTGATGAGTACACAACTGCTAAAAATTTCTTTAGAAGAGCAAAATTAAGAAGTGATGTTGCAGAATTTTCAACTGCGTTCACTTATTATCAAATACAAGATAACGAAAGACCAGAACAAATTGCACAAAAACTATATAATGACCCACAATTAGACTGGATTTTGCTACTTACGAATAATATCAAAAATGTGAATAATGAGTGGCCATTAGATAATGACTCATTATACAAATATATGCTCCAGAAGTATGGATCTGATGAGGAATTGAAGAAAATTCATCATTATGAAACTGTGGAATATAAAGACGAATATGGAAGAATTATTATTGAAGGTGGATTACGGATAGATCCTGCAAAATCTGAAGTAATACAAACAAATGAAACTTCAAATGAATATCTCTTAAATTCATTTCCAAGTGGAAAGAGTAATACTGTCATCACTATTAATCTTTGCCAAAAACTTACGATTTACGGAAAAGATATTAGATCTAGTGAATATCTAGTCACCGATATTCGGACAAACGTTTCATTTTTAAAGATAAAATCCAAAACATCGAATGGATTTGGTGATGTAACTATATTAAATAGTTTAGCGGATTGGCCTTATAGTTGGGGTGGAATCTTAAAAATAAAACAAAGAAATGGAAATGAAGTCGAAATAAAATTAACTGATGCTATAACAGATACAAAAATAAGAATACCAGAAAGACTTTATGAAATCACTGGAACTCTAATCAATGGTGTTCTACAACCAACCTTCAAATTTACTAACGAATTACCAGTATGAAATTTCCCTATCCTGGAATGAAAGTTTTTATTGAGTCTGATAGTCAGATACTAGAGTATCTTGATACTAATGGTGCAATACAAACTGTTAAAAATGTGGTTACTTCTGTAACAAATTACGAATTCGAAGTAAAAGAGAATGAAAAGAAAAGAACAATACTTGTATTAAGACCAGAATATATTGGCTCAGTCACTTATGACATGAAGAACATGATGAAATATGATAGATCATCACAATACATAAATTCAAATACTAAGAGAGTATATAACCCAAGAAATAATAAATAAAAAAAATCCCGCAAACCCTCACGAAGAAAAAATTTGCGGGAAATTTTTTTGACCCTTTTTTTAATTTAAAGGTCGTTTTTGAAATTTAAAGACTCAATCAGGATTCTGCTAGTTTCTGGAAGTAACTCAAAGCATCATCATCTTCATCTTCTTCATACTTAGATGAGGACGAAGTTACATCTTCAAAAGTGGACGAACGAGAGGTTGAAGTTGTTTCACCACGACGTTCACTTTCCCACTCTTCCTCTTCAGCAACAACTTCAGGGTCTTGATTTTTAGGGACTCCACGGAGACCAAGAGTGTACTCAAGACGCTTTTTCAGGTCATCATAAGACTTGAATTCTTTAGGGTCAGTGAAGTCATTCAGGTTATTCAGAGACTTGTAGATACGCTCAAGTTCATCGTCATCACCATCAAGAAGAGGAGCAGGAGATGCAAACTCGGACTTATCATAGTTCCAATAACCATCTTTCTTGACGAGTTTCAGTTTGAAGTTGGCACCAGTCCAGAAATCAAAAGGATTGATGGGAGTTTCATCTTCAAACTCAGGTTGCATTGCTGCAAGAATCTTGTCATAAATTTTCTTACCAAACTTATAGAGGAAGACTTTGCCTTCATTATCAGGATTGGCAGGGTCACGAACGACATAAATGTTTGCGTAATATGAAAGCTTACGTTTTTGCTTACGTGCTTCTTCCTTATCACGATCAGATCCAGAGTTCCAGAGAACACGGTTCTTTTCACAAACAGGACATTGCTGACCAAGAGTGGTGAGGCAGTTGTCAATCAACCAACCACCAGGACCTTGGAATGCGTGAGACCATACTTGTGCCCAAGGCAGTTCACAACCTTCGGGGGCAGGGAGGAAACGGATAACTGCGGAACCTACACCGCTCTTATCCATAACAGGTTTCCAAAAACGGTCATCATCTTTGGAACCAGATTCGTTGAGTTTCTCAACTTGTTTGATGAGTTTCTCGGTAAGAGAACCCATTTTAGATTGTTTTTTAAGATCAGCAAAGGACATTCGTATTCTCCGTATTAATTGTATTAGAAGTGTGTGCCGTATTGGTACGTATTAAGTATACCAAGATTTGAGTCAGTCGTCAAGGGTTTTCTCAAGAGACTCAATAGTAGACTCAAGAATTTTAAAGAAGTCATCAACAGTTCCATCCTCTGCCAATCCAAACATCTTGGCAGAATCAATAATTCTATTTTTCAATTCAATTGCTTCTAGGTCATCTGAGAGAGATAGTCTAAAGATAAAAAGTTTTTGTTTTTCTAGAAATTCTCTCATCAAATCAAGATGTTCTTTTTTACCTTGATTATCATAGATAGAAAGTTGCAGAACCTGTTCAAAAAGTTTTTGCTGAATTTCTTCTAACTCCACTACAGATTTTCTGACCATATCTGAATCAAAAAATCTACTCATAATACTATCTCCTTTAAAATGTTTTTGAATTTTGACTCATCAATATTTAGGAACGGTCTATATTTTTTTATCTTAAAACTTACGGTTTCCCATACTGGGTCAGTAACCTTTTTATCAAACTTAGAAACATATCCCAAGATGCAATCCAATATTACCATCGTTTCAAGAGTAATTGCTTTTTGGAAATATTTCTTCAATATCTCAGGGTGTTTATTTGGTTTGCATTCAAATAGGGAATTGAAATTATCTTTGTTTATAAAGACTTCACTCTCAGTTTTAAACATATAACTGAGACTTTGATATCTTTTTGCCCACTCGACATAATTTCTTTCCCCATTTGATATAATTTCTCCAATCCATAATGACTGGGGATCAGTACATTCAATAAAACTAGCAACAAAATATGCTTTTATTTCTTCGTCTGTTTTTTGACGAGATAATTTTTCAAAAAAGTATCTGTCCTTTCTCTTATGAAAGGACTCTAAACTTGCTCTAGATCTTCCACAATATTTAAAGTAATCGTACTTTTCTTTTGTGAAATGATTCTTTATTGACAAATAAGTTTTATATACATCAAAGGGTGTCACAATTTAAAAATTCAAAGTTGCCCTACTCGTCTTTTTAAGGAAATTTAATTTAGTTGCTTCACACTTAAGTTTCTCCTTAAGTGGTTTTGGAATTAGTTTTGGGACTGTTTCTATTTCAATAGAATTGTCTTCGCAATAACTTACTATTGCATCGATGTAACTAATCTTAGAAATTTTTACGATATGTTCAATATCTTGAGCAAACTTTTGTGGACATAGAAACTTATCTTTAAGGACATCTTTAATGTTGTTTTCCATGTTAATTAAGTTTACTGTTAACAAACTCTCTAATGTATTTGATGAGCAACTTAATATATTTTTGTTTATCATATTCTTCATAGACAACGCATTCTCCGTTTTCACATGCCATTAAAATTACAAGTTTTTTGACTGAAATGCCAGTCATTTCGTAAAGCATACATGCATATGCAACTGCTTGTACAAAATAGTGTTCAATCCATTCAACTGGTTTGGGTTTTTTAGAAGTTTTAAAATCTATAACTGCCAATTCACCATTATATTCTGCTATACAATCTACAGTACCAGCAACACCAAGAACTTTACTGTAAAGTGAACTTTCTAAAGCATGAATATTATTTATCTTATTCAACTCTGGTTTTGCAACTTTAAATAAGATTTGTGATAATGGTTGAACTTCGGGAAGCTCTGGAATGTTATAAAGATAGTTCTCAACCAAACTATGCATATCAGTTCCACGACTTGTTGCTTGTCGTGTAATTTTATCTGCCTCTGCTTCTCCTACTTTTTTTCTCCAGTCAGCAAAAAATTGACGGTTTTTGTGAGTAGTAACAGAGGTAATAGAAACAAATCTCAAAAGTTCTTCTTCTGTTGGGATTTTATAGTATCGAACCCCATCTATAGTTTCTCTTTCAAGTTTGGGAAGATTCAAATCTATATGTTTAAATCTTTCTTCATGGGTTAATATATTAGACATTCAATCCAGATTCCATTTTTGCAATTAAGTATTCTTTAACAAGTCCAGAACGAACAATATCATCAATACCAAACTCAATTATATCAAAAGATGGCATTTTTCTCAAGATATCCATGAAGTCACTAATTCCATTTCTTTCATTTGACTTTGTTAGGTCAGATTGAGATGCGTCCCCACAGAACATAATCTTGGAATCTTCACCAACACGAGTAATAATAGAATCCAACTCGTGAAAATTCATATTTTGAAATTCATCAACAATAATAATAGAATTATCGAGAGTTGTACCACGAACAAATGATGTACTCCAGAACTTAATAGTTTCCTGTTGCTTTAAGTTTCCATAAAGCATTTCAAAGTCAGTTTCAGTTGGAAGTTGGAACATATACTTTACCATGTTCTTATAAGGAATCTGATAAAGACTAGACTTATCTTCATGGTCTCCTGGAAGGAATCCAATCTCACGAGTGGCAACTAGTGAACGAACAATATAAATTTGCTCGTATGGAGTAATCTCATTTAGAACTTCTTTTAAAGCATTGTATAGAGTAATAAATGTCTTACCTGTTCCAGCAACACCATAAGCAACTAGATGTCTTCCTTTTGAATATGATTCAAATAATTTTTTTTGATTATCTGTTAATGGTTCAATATCAATTAGCAAATCAGAATTGAGAGGTCTCTTCCTTCTCATTTGCTTTGCAGTCATGCCAACTCCGATTGGTTGGTCAGAATTCCTTCTTTTTCTTGACATTAAATCTTTCCCACACTAGCACCAGGCATCTTAGAAGCTCTTTGAAGAACTTCATTCCATCCTGGTTTTGATTTTGTAAGTTTGTCTTTCCATTCACCAACTTCACCACTTCCAGGGCAAGTTGATGGGTCAGACCAATCTCTATCCCAATCTGGGTTTTCTTTTTTCCACTGGTCCCATTCGTGAACACTCATAGTCACTTCTTTTTGCTCACCAGTATCTTTATGAATAACAGGGTATGTTGCCATAAGTTATGAAATCACGATATTTGTATTTATTCTATACAGACAGAGGGAGCATCAGAGCATTCTGGGCAATTCTCTGGTTCCCATCCAAGTGCTTTAGCAATATCGGGGAACTGGCAGATAAAGACGCACCGTGCTGCCTCTGCAATGTCCATATGCTCCTTCTGAGTGCCGTGAGCAGACCTAAGATCAATATAATGTATCCATGACCTCACAGAGCCCTTCATGTAAATTCTTGTTGGAGTTGCCAATGGGAGCACAAACCTTGCACATTCCTTTGCCACACCCTTCTCAAGCATTTTGTCATAGAGACGTTGTGCCTCTTCAAAGTGCTGCTCAATCATTCCCTCAAACTTTTCTCTGGTGTGCTCATCCAAATCATTAGTTGAGTTCTGACGGTTCTTTTCATCCTGTCTACGAAGTTCAGGAACCTCAGGAAGTTCAGTCAGAAGTTTTGTGTCAGCATATCGTTGTGAAAATTCTTGAAATACGAAGGACCTATGACGAAGCACTTGAGCTGCCAGTCCTCTAGTGGTGTTAATCTCAAGGGTCATATCTGCTTGTTCAAAGATAGACCAATGGTTTTGTTTAATACAATACCGAAGAAGTCCTGCAGCAGTATCAAACTTAAGTTGGTTATTTGGATTACTTACACGAGCAGTATATGTAATCACTTCTTGTGCAGATTTACCTGCAAGTTCTCCTGCACCCTGAGTAACAGAAATCAATTTAACAATAGGTTTAGTCTGCATAACCATCGTCATCCTCAAAAATTTCGTCGTAATCGTATTGAAGTGTTTGTTTAATTTTGTCCGTATTCAAATAACTTTGAGTATCAGAATATACTTCTACCTTTAAAGAATCAACTAATAATTCAAGGTTACGGATAATTAATTTAAGTTTATCTTTATCCATAAAATAATTTTCTCCAATAAGATTTTACCACAAAAAAAGGAGGGGATCAACCCTCCTTAGAAAATCATTTATAAATCCACTGAATATATGCTGAAAATAGCATTGTAGTTAAAGCAATCACAGCAGTTGAAGTTATAATAATTTGACAAACCATCACTTTGCTCCAACTAAATGAACTAATTGAGCTTGATAACGACGCTCCTCTTTTTGCTTTTGTTCCTTAATCAATTGCAGGAAGTTAAGTTTTTTCATTTCTTTTCCTCCCAGTTCCAATTGTTACATGGACGATAGGAAATACCACGATACTTATTTGGTGGATGAGATGGAGCATGTGTTTCCGAATACCACTTACGGTACTCTAGTTTTGGAG
>Ga0194115_10000429_pt1 | contig 62906 bp, 56 predicted proteins | sample TA2MahsurfametaG_3_FD_148656 | JGI IMG/M metagenome (GOLD analysis project Ga0194115, IMG submission 148656) | Freshwater microbial communities from Lake Tanganyika, Tanzania - TA2015002 Mahale S4 surface | ecosystem: Environmental > Aquatic > Freshwater > Lake | place: Tanzania: Lake... | reverse complement strand
ATCGTAAGCGTAAGCTTAATTATATTTCCAATATTCTTGTTGTGGAAGATCCAGCAGCACCTCAAAACAAGGGAAAGATTTTCCTGTTCAAGTACGGCAAGAAGATTTTCGAAAAGATCCAAGAGCAAATGAATCCTGAATTCCAAGACGAGAGTGCGATTAATCCTTTTGATTTCTGGAAGGGTGCTAATTTCAAGCTCAAGGTTCGTAAGGTTGACGGCTACGTTAACTACGACAAGTCAGAGTTTAGTGCTGCTGCAGAACTTTTTGATGGCGATGATGCCAAGCTAGAAGCTCTGTGGAAGAAGCAATATGCTCTGAAGGAGTTTATCAATCCCAAGGAATTCAAGAGCTATGCAGAGCTTAAGACTAAGCTTGTTGATGCTCTTGGTGGTGATGTTCGTGCAATGGGGGATACAAACGAGACTGTAGAAGACGAGCCTGTTGTTCGTAACAATCGTAAACCTGTCACAAAGACAGATCCGGATGAAGATGTGGATGTGGAATCTTACCTAAAGTCTCTTGAAGACTAATAAAAAAGGCCCCGCAAGGGGCCTTTTCTTTATCCCATCTCTGTACGCCAAGACGGCAATGAACGCATGGTATTTTTGAGTCCTGCAAGAGGATCGGTTCTGTGCACTCCACCTCCACCCGAAGGAGTTTGATTTCCTGTATAGTTGTTAACTATGGTTGCTGGTGGTTGCCGTTGTGCAGCATTTATGCCTGGAAGTTGCTGTAAGCGTGCTTCCATGGTCATTATTTCTTTATTCTTTTGATTTATTTCGTTAATATTAAAATTAGTTTTGCCTATACTTTCTGTTTTTAACAGATTATCGTACGACACGTTACCTTTTAATACGCCAGAAGTTGCATTAATGGTAGTATTTTGTTTTGTTTGTTCTGAGTTTTTTGATGGAATTAAATCTACCTTTGACTGTAATGGTAGCATGTTGGATCGCTTTTCTTCGTTTTGAATAGCGTACTTCTTGTCGTTCTTGTTGCTGTTTGGGGTAATATTTTTAGAAGAGTTATTGAAATAACTTGAATTTGCCATTTGGGTTAATGGTGTATACGTTTTACTTTGATATCTTGAGTTATCTTGCATTAATCATTCCCTCCGTGCTGCTGTATTTTATCTTTCTTTCTTCGTTTAAATGTTCTTTGATTTGTTCTATAAAAATAGTTTTTTCCCAAGGAATCATTTTTTCTATTTCAGACAGTTCGTAGTCGTGATAATATTTTAATTGAAATAATTGTTTATATAAATTTTCTACGTTCAGATGTTCAAAAAAAAAATTTATGTAGTTAAAAAGGCCTTTTATTTTTATATTTCTGTTTGTTCCATCTGAAGTTGTATAGTCTTTTGATATTTCTGTTTTAGTTATATTATCAAAATAATTTAATACAGATTTCATCTGATTGCCAGTAAATACCTTTATGAAATCTACCACTTCATCAGCCGGTAGTTCTTTTCCTTCTTTGATTTCATTTCTAGATTGTATTTGTTTTATGCAAGATCCTATAAATTGATAAAATCCTTCTTCTGTTTGATCGTATTCGGGACAATTTAAAAGATGTTCAACAGTGGGCTCAGATAATACTATCAACAAATTTTCAGAAAGTTTTATTTTGTTGTTCGCGGTTGATAAATTAAATACCGCGTCTTTAATGATATTAACTTTCAAAGAAACGCTTTCATCCGTGTCTGGACACTTTAAAGTAAATCCTTCTACCTCTCCTATAGACTTGGCTCGTAACAATAAAAACAGATACTCTAGATCCGCCAGTTTTAACTTTTTAAAATCAGACTTCTTTAGGTCCTGACAGCATTCTAAAATTATATTTTCTAAAGTTTTTAAAATACCTAAACGATCACTAGTATTCTTTGCAAGAATTAAAGCTTTCTCTTCAGACACAACCATTGGCCTGAAACATACACGCTTTCCGGACGGAAGAGTTTCACAGTATTGAGGCAAGCTGGATAATAGTAAATCTTTTAAAGGCATATCAGGTTAATCTATAATATCTATAGTTAAAGTCTACAGTCAGTGTGACATATTGATTTGTTAAGTCATCTGCAAACTGAGACGGTAACAGTAGTTTAGGATACGCTTCATATATTTCTATGGTTGCGTTGGTGTTTCCGTTTAAATTTATGGCTTTAACTGTTATAGTTGACAGATTTTCTGGTGTATTTCTGGCTGCTACAGTATTAGATCTTCCGTTTATAACCGAAGAAAACATACCATCATACCAAGATTCAAAATACTTTCTTACTCTCCAATCAGATTCCACTATAAAATCGATTAAAAATCGTTCGTCGTATTCTCTTTTTATAGGAATATGAATCATCGGTCCTGACGGCGAAAACGTTTCAGGATACCAGGTTACGTATTGTTGAGGAATCTGGCACTGAGACGCCCAGAAAGAAACGTTTTGTCTGGAGAAAGACACTTCAAAGCGGTTGTTTCTTTGAAATCCTTGAGTAAAATAGTTGGTTATATCTGTGATGGTATTAGTTTTATTTGCCACTTTTTTGGCCCTTGAAAATATCTTCCTCTGTTAATATTTTAAATATCCATCCTTGTTTTTTGCAGTAGTCTGTTGCGGCTTTCCATTTACAGATGTTTGTTTCGTAAGTTATACATTCGTTCAAGTAAGCTCTTTTATTTTTTCGTGTTTTAGGTTTTACTGTTTGTTTTTTAGGTTTAATTTCCACAATGTATGTTTGTACTGTGTCTTCTTTTTTGGCTTCAAATACGAAATCTGGATAATAATGATGCACTTGATGATCTATTGTGGAATAATATGGAATTTTTAACTCTTCGCTAGACCAGCGTATTACTGATTCGTTTTTATCCAGATATTTACAAAATTTTCTTTCCCAGTTTGATCTGCAAATAATATTATCTACGTTACCTACGTATTTATGGGTGAATTCTGGAATATATTTAGTTTTGTACGCCATTAAACTTAAATATATATGTTGGAAACAAAAATGGCAACACTATCATTTCCCGGCGACCAGATGGCTAATGAAATACCCGTGTTTTTAACATTTCATTGGGGTGATTATAGCCGTTACAACAAAGATCGAACCAGAACCGCAGTTATTAGTAAAGGTAATACTATAACTGTTCCGTATCCTAAACTGATGAATGTTGCTAATGATGTACCGTATACAAACAGCGGAACTATAGCCAACAGCCCGTTAGATAACCTTAGAGTGGCTATGGACAATCTAACGTTTGAAGGCAACATGATCTACAGCTACTTTATGAAAGGTGGAAGCAGTTTTACATACGATAACATGGAATCGGTACTGTCTCCCGGTGCTCGTAGAAAGTATATTGTTAGTATGGATCTGATGGCAAAAACACCAGATCAAGCAGTCAGGGCAAAAGAAATAGCAGATACTTTTCAAACGTACGCTTTTTCCAGCTGGGATGGAGGAAACCGTCTTATCTGGAAGCATCCTCCTCTTTGGGTTTTAAGTACCGGTTCTGTTAGTGGTTGGGATCCTGTTGGATTACCTAGTGTGCTTACTCACGTAGACATCAACAAAAATCCCATATTAGACACCCCGTTTAATCTGCCTAACAATCATCCTCTTGCTGTAAATATAAATCTATCGTTTGTGGAACTAGAACCAGCAGTAAATACTGCTGCCGGTCTGGTAAATCGTGCTCAAACTTTTGCTGGATAATAATATCAATAATATATACAATAAACATGAACACATATTTACCAATAATAAATCCTTTACTTTCTTCAAATACTTCAGATTTTATTTCTAAAAAATATTTTCAAGAATTCAACGATTATTTTCGTCAAAAAATTCAAAAAAATGCATTAGCACCTGGTCAGATCAGTTTAACAAAGCAAATAGTTTTAGATTATGTAAATTTATTTTTTGGACCAACAGGACCTGGTTATAATTATTTGGGAGTAACTTCATTTAATTATAATTATTTTAATAATAACAATCTACCTGAATTAAATCCTAACACAATTAATTATTTTAGATCATTATATTATACAAATACACTAGGATTGACATTTGCCAATGAAAAAATAAATCAACTCAATTCTTCTTTAAATGTGTTTTTTAACAGTACTGCCCCTATAAATCCTATAAATCCATTTTAATATATGTTTGAAAATTTTTCTAAAATTAATTATTACTTAAATGGTCAAACTTTAGAGTTAACCGATATATTTAAATCTATAAAAGTAGATACTACAAATTCTCCGGATATAAGCACAACCAAAAATATTAATTTTGAAAGGCCTGACCAACTATCGAATAATTTATATAATGATCCTAAATTATTTTGGGTTAATCTGGCATTAAATAATATAAAAAATCCATTTAAAGAATGGGCAAGATCAAACTCAACGCAACTAACACAAAATTCTACAGATTTTGATACTAAGATTTTTCAATTTGCAAATAATAGTAATTATCTTCCAACAAATTCAGAATACTTTAATTCTAACGAAATAGATTCTTATTCTGGTGTATCTTTATCTGGTATACAACAAGACGATATTATTATTTTTGAAACCGGAGCAGGACCATTAGAATTAAAAACTTATGGTGCCGGTATTGTTTCCGCACTAAATTCCTGTGGTTATCCACATTTTGGTCAGTCAGATATACCTGATAATTTTTTAAATAGAAATAATATAATTCAAATATCGTGTGGTCGTAATTTTACTGCATGTTTAGATGATCTAGGTTATATTTGGGCTTGGGGTGAAGATATAGGATTAGAAAGTTCTGGTTTTAATTTAAATGGTAGATTATATAATTCTCCTAGTGGAGGATATAAGCATATAGATACAACTCACGATAAAATAATTGCAGTTACTTCTACTGGTGATTTTGTTTGTTTTGGTAATTGTGCTAATTTTACTTTCACCGGTCAGTCTGATATTAAAAAGAGTTCTTGGACTAGTGGCCAAACTTTTGCCGGTATTGGAATTAAAAATGACAATACTATTAGTATTTTTGGACCTATAGTTTCAACCAATGCAACAATACAATATTTTTCTGATGTTTCTTGTGCTGACGATTATTGCTTAGGGGCAGCAACAGGAGCTGTAAATGGCGTTGTTGTGGGATTTGGTTCTACTGGTTATTTTGAACAGATAAGACAAAATACTTTTTATTCTAAAGAATTAACAAAACTAGGAGCACTACCACAAACAAATCCGATATATCCATTTACGGACACACAAAATAAAATAGTTAAACAGTATAATAAAAATGTCTTACAAGTTTCTATAAAAGATATTCCACCTTTTACTTCACCAACACAAAATCCAGAAGAGGTTTATAGATCTAATTATATAAAAATATTTGGTTCTAACTCTGATGACAGAATTTTATTTGGTTTTACCGATCATAATTCTAATAGTAGAGAAGGATTTATATTAAATAATCCTAAAATATTTGCCTTATATGGATTTGATGAATTTTCTAACAATAATTTTGATTACTCTTTTTATTATAATAAAATATTAAAACCTAAAAAAATAAGTCAGGGATTTGCTGGTTTATTTGATAGAAATTATATTGGTATAACTGCATTAAATAAAATGGTTTTTACTGCAGTATATGTACAAGGTTTAACTGGACCGGTAGATTTTTATAACCCAGCTGTTACATGTGTTCCTGCATTTTATCCTCAATTTAAATCTGAAGTAAATACGTCCAATTCTACGTACAATACTCCAGTTGCACCACTGGCTCAAAATAATGTAAATGGAGTTACGTATATCGTTAAATCGTCTTCTTTGGGTGATATATTTAGTAATAATTTACGTCTTAAAAATGGAGAAGGTATAAAAAATATACAAATTATTACAGATGGTGAAATAGTTTTATTATTAAAAGAAGATGATACACTAGACATATTTTCTTGTAATAGAGAAATTAATTATCAAAATAAATATACTACAGACGTTCTTAAGTATCTGGGTGATCCTTCCACCGAATTAAGATTGCAACAAACTTTAACCTGTGTTGGTATAAATGGAATAACTTATACTTATGATAAAGAATTACCAGGAATTTTAAGCACGATTAATGCTCAGGGTATATCATATATATCTAGTCAATCTGGAAGATCTGCTTGGGTTATCACAAAAGACGGAACTCCATATCGAATCCACGATCCTAACGAAAGCGAAATATATGGAAATGCTGCCGATTTTTATGCTTTTTCTGATTTTGTTAAATCTTATCCTGCAGCGGTAAATCCTCCCAGCGGAATTTCTTTTATAAAAATAGAAAATGCAGATGGTTATTCTTATTGGGCTGCAGGTCTTGCTAAAGATAATACAATTAAAATATGGGGTATAACTTATATAACAGATATTAAGTTTGGTTTTACTGGAGATTATTACACTATCCCAGGAATTACTGCATCTGATATAACAGTTAATTGGGATAATGTTGTAGCAATTCATGGAAATAATACACTGTCTATTCATGGTAATTATTGGACGGAATTCATTGGAAATTTAGGTCCTATTGATACATTTGAAAATATGTTTGCAGGATTTACTGTTTCAAATGCAGCAAAAGTAGTTGGTCCTTATTCTGTTATACAATCACTGAATCCGTTTGGAGACGGAAAACAATTTAAACCCGATGAAACCTCTCCAATTTTTGTTTTAACAAAAAGTAATGAAGTATTGTGGGCACATTTAGGTGGAACTGCTGGAAATCTCATTAAAAACGCCGGTGGAATAACTTTATATGGATGGGCTCACGAACAAACAACACAGAAGTATACTGATAATGAAATATTGAATTTATTATACAGGCTTGATAAACGCACAGACGTTAGTGAAAAAATTAAAACAGGCGTTGTGGATATAGTTGGAAATGGTAATCAATTATATGTTACAAAAAATGATAATAGTTTAATAAAAATAGTAGGACATGCTAATACTACTCCTCTTCTAGATTTTCCATCAATGATATATCGATTCGCACACTTTTTAAATGGTGTTGAATTAGGATTTAAACCATTAATATACTCGGGGTTTGAAGATGCTCTGCTTTTATATAATTCCACAACAAAACAAATACTATATCCATACTTTATATTAAATATACACATACCACCACCATATGATTATATGTCTTTGCTAGCGTGGTCTTCTACTTTTGGACAACCATTTACTTTTTTTGATTATTATGTGTATATACAAAAATTTAATTCTTATGGAGGAAAATCTAAACACTATATAGATGGGGCTTTTAAACCCAATGAATTTAATTATAGATCTTTGATTCCTAGTAGTTATACAGTAGATGATTTCTTATACGGTAATGGTCTAACTTTAGAAAATGTATTTCCTGGTGAAAAATATGGATTTTCATTTTTAGCTGCAAATAAAGAAACTGGTAAAAAAAATAATATAGGATATATTTTAAGAGGAACTGGAGACCTTAATAGATTCGATGCTGGAACTTTGGGCCCAGTTAAAGATGAAATAGAAGATATTATTTTTGGTAATGGATTTATGGTTTTATTACAAAAAAATAAAAAAATAACCCTTATAAATGCAGATAAAGTCCCATATAATACGACTAAATTTAATAATTTTATTACCTCTAGCTTTAGTTCGGAACCATTCTCATATAATGATTTTATAGGTGATGGTGCCGTAGGTGGTGCTATGGCATATGGTATACCGGTGACAAGCGAAGGATCACTAAAAATCTGGGGATTAGATGGCTCATTGACTTCGCCACCAGGATTGACCTATAGTTTTATAGATTGTTTTTATACCCATTGTTGTGGAATAAAAGAAAATGGATTAGTAGAGTGTTGGGGAATGCCTCAAATAACTACAACGAATGAAAATGGTGTTTATAAAATTTTTGATGTTCCTTCGACTTTAGGAATAGCAAACAAACTGTCTGTGGGTTATGATCATAATTGTGCAGAAGATATAAATGGTAATATTATTTGTTGGGGAAATAATGATTATGCGCAATGTAGTGTTCCGGCTGAAGTGAATGATGGAAGTGCAAATAAGATAATCGATTGTGGTCAATATTTTACTGCCTTGTTAAAACAAGACGGTAGATTATTTTTATGGGGATCTGGTACTACTGGTAGCGGAACAATAAATATTTTGGGATCTTCTATACCAACTACAGTAATTTTAGAAACATAAAAACATGAATAACGTATATAAAATTTCTATTGGACAAAACCACGGATTATTAATAAATAATGGAAATTTATATTCTTGGGGTAAAAATGATTGGGGTCAATTGGGTATTACTACAAGTGTACAGTTTAAATCGACTCCTAAATTAATTTCAAATAGTGGAAATTGGACTGAGATTTCTGCTGGTATTAATCATTCTTTAGGAATATGTGGTGATAACTTGTATGCATGGGGTAGTAATGAAACTGGTCAATTAGGCTTGACGGCGATTTCTAAAAGAAGATCAGATTTTTTAAATGATCTTTTTTCTTCTGACAGCGAATATAATCAGTTTAAAACTAATGTAAATTTTATAGGGAATACATTATATGGAAGTTTAGATTATACACATATTCCCACTAAAGTTGGAGGTCTTACTGGTTGGGAAAAAGTAGAAGCTGGAGATCTCTTTTCTTATGGTATTAGAAACGGATTTCTTTATGCGTGGGGATGTGTAGTAGGTCGTTTGCTTATTGATGGAGACAGAGTAACAGAAGCCTGTAATCTCCAAGGACCTTTTAGTGGAAATATGGGTATCTTTATTAATCCAAAAAGAGTTCACAATTTAAATGGTTGGTCACACATAAGTGCAGGAAAAAATTACGCGTTGGGTATAAGAAATGGTTATTTATATTCGTGGGGGCCAAATACAGCAGGAGTTTTAGGCAGAGGAAATGAAGGATTAACACAGTCTACTGAACTAATTTTTCTCTCGCACATGACAGAAAACTTAATTACGGATTCTGATTCAGTTTCTTTTGGAAAATTGTATAATACTTATACACCAATACCTGGACCCAATTCCTGGTCTTCAATATCTGCTAGCGAAATATCTTGTCTTGGTATATCTGGAGGCCATTTATATGCTTGGGGGGACAATTTTTCAGGCATCTACGGTAATGGCACTAGAATAGAAGGACCAAATGGTAGAATTTATAATGCTTCAATTCAACCATTTTTAAATAAAGTTAGTTCTGATAATAATTGGAAATCAATATCTTGTGGTAGATCTCACTGTTTAGGATTAAAAGAAATAGTTCCTGGAGTTAATGAGCTTTATAGTTGGGGAAGAAATTTTAATGGTCAATTAGGAAATGGTACTATAATTGATTCGTCTTTACCACTTCCCATAGATTCTTCTTATTCATATTCTAATGATTCTATTTCAGCAAAAGCAAATTGCTCTGGAGGAATAGAAAATTTTACCGGTCAGTATGAAACTAGACTATGGGGGTTTAATCCTTTTGATACACCCATAACACCAAATAGTCCTGTCTATTTTGATATTTCTACAAAAATACCAAATGAGTATAAACAACCAAATTCAGTAGTAGAAAAGATATCTGCTGGTTGGAGAGATCTATTTTTATTAAGAAAAGATACAACTAAAAATGTAGATCATATTCCAATGGGCCCAGGTAAATATAGTGATACGGTTTTAGGAAGATTATCACGAGACGAAACTGGAAGTTATACAAGAGTAACTGATATAGCTGCTGGGTTTGATGCTGTTATTGCTGCAAGAAAAAATAACACAATAGAAATTTTAGGTGTTGAAACTGATAAACAATACATGTCTCAGGCTACATGGGACAGAATTAACACTAAAATAGAACCTATAATTAAGGTTCTTTGTGGAGTTAATAATTTTGGTGTCATCTTTGCTGATGGTTATTTTGATGTTTGGGGCAGAGTCAAACAATTACCAATGCAAACTCCATTTGATATTGACTGGAAACAAGCTGTTAGTGGTGGAGATCATGTTGTTATTCTAACTAATAGTGGAAATGTATATTGTTTTGGTGACAATACTCACGGTCAGTGTTCCGTACCTCCTGATTTAACAGAAGTATCTTCAATTTTTGCAACACCTACTTGTTCTGGTGCAGTTAAAAATAACGGAGATGTAGTTTATTGGGGCAATACAGAAGATGTAAATGGATTAGATCAAAATCAATTATTTGATTATTTAAAACCTTTATCTATAACTAATAGACTACCTAAAAATAAAAAATATAAAGATAATTTAATAGGCTACACTTTTGATGGTAATTGGGGTGAAAGCTTATTTAAAGACCATTTAAAAACAAAAATACAAGAATATTACAATCAAATAGGAGAATATCCAAAAAAATTAATATTAAATATCAGTGATAATGATCAAAACAGTTTACGCTGGTTTAATGAACCTGCAAATATTAAATATTTGGGTTATACGTTAAATTCATCAGGGTTATCTTTAGCTGGAGACGGAGTAACATATCAAAATGTTTTATCTTATAATTTTTATTCTGCTCCGGTGACGGATGATGATTTTAATACTACACTATATTACATAAAAAACTTTTATAATTTAGGCTATACTTTAGCAAAACAGGCAATATTTGATTTAACAGGAAATAAAGAATCTATTGCTGTTGGTTTTAATGTCGGATCGCTTTTACCAAATTATACAAATATAGGATTTAGTGGAGCATTTGGTGGTTATACATTTACACACAAATTAAGTTGGCAAACTGGAAATACTTTAATTAATTATCGAGAATATAGTAAAGATGAATCTTGGACTCCTTATATTACACAAGGAGTAAATTCTTACTTACCAATAAATGGTTTTGATATATCTTATCGTGAATATAAACCTTATTCAGAAGAACTCGCATCTAAAAATTATTATTTAAATTCTATAGGAATCACTTCTGCTGTTTATACAAAATATTATGATCGCTGGAAGCAGTTTTTACAAGATGTGAATTATGATTTTATCGTAGATAATAATATTAGTAAATTTATACTACCAGAAGAAATATCAAATACACCAATAATATGGAAAAATAATAAAAAAATATTAAAAGATTACGAAAATATTACTGGAAAAAATATCAATAAAGTAATACTTAGTAATTTTAGTCATAATTTTGATATTAATGTCGGATTTACATATGATGTTGTAACTAAAGGTCCAGTTTTAGTACAAGGTGCAACAGGAATTCTAGTATATAATCAAATATTTAAAAATTCAATAGATGAATCAAAAACATCAGAAAATAATTATAATACATCTATAAATAATATTTCAATTTTTGATAATAGTATTCTGGCTATTTTAGGAAATACTTTTGAAAGAAAAGCGCTAGATCAGTGGTATTATTATGGAATATTAGGAGGTACATATTATTGGAATAATAAAAATGCAGATATTGGTTTTACTGCTATAGATTGGTCTGTATTGCAAACAGAATTAATAAATGAAGACTATTCTGTATTTAATTCCTCTAAACCCAATACTACTAAATTAATTAGTTTATTAAATTATTTTAACAATCTTATAACAGAAGTTAAAACAGAATTTAATTTCTATGACATTAAAAATATAACAAAGATTAAATCAGGAAAAGATCATAGTATTTTATTGGATAAATTAGGAACTGTTTATTTCTTAGGCTCTACTCTAGATAATAAACAAAATATACCAGCAGGAACTTATATTGATATTTCTGCGGGTGATGCACACTCTGCAGCTATAGACACAACAGGAAAATTATTTACGGCAGGAAAAATTATTACAGATTCTGGTGGTTGTTCTGGTTCTACTTTGACGGTAAACCTTACTTCCATAGAAGGAATGTTTGATACTGTAGAATCGGGCGGAAATCATCTAGTATTATTCGAGACCGGAGAAAATAAAAAGTATCTGGGTCGAGTGGATAGGGTCGATGATATATTTAAAAGAATTTATGTAAAAAGTTATTCTGCACCAAATGAATCTCCAATACAATTAACCGATCCATCCGGAACTAATGTATCTGTAATCAGAGATGGTAGTATTATAAAAAATATTCAACATAAACTTCTAAGTGTAGATTCATATATGAATAGTGTTCAATATATTGTTGACGGCGCTGGTAATATACAAGATCCTACCGCAAATAATGGTTCTGTCTGGAAAACTGCATTTATAAACGCATATCAAACTGCAAGTGGTAACGATCTACTAATAACACCATACAAACAACAACAAGCACAAATACAAGTAACAGAAATTAAATACTTAAATAATAATAAACTATACGAATTTGAAAAACAATTTAAGAATTTAGTACAAACAGAAAACAAGATTGATATCAGGATAACTGATCTATGAGTATTCTTCCTAATGACCAAATAAGTATACCGAACATTGAAATACAAGAGATAACTCTTATTAACAATGATCCCAATACTGCATCACAGTTTGTTGCTTTTACGGTTTTTCCTAGAGATGCTAACGAACCTATAATTTTTGATTCTTTAATTTTAGATGAAGACATGTTTGCAGAGTCTGTCTCGGGAACTCTATATTTCTTTGATCCTGCTTTCATAGTAGAACAACTAAATTTTACATCATACGATATAGTACAGATAAAATATACAGCTCAAGGAGCAACTAAAACTTGTCGTTTCAAAATAGTAGAAATCGTATCTGAAGCTAACAGTGTTTCCAAACAAATTTTAGGTCCATTCGGTAACACTATTCCTGTCGCTATAAAGTTTACTTCAGATCAATTAATCTATAAAAACTTTGATACCATGTTGTTGAAGTCTTTTATAGGAAGAATATCTAGTAGTTCTGGATCTAATTCGGCATCATCTTATACTTCTCAAGTACCAAATTTAGAAAAGTGTGGCTCTATAAATGGTCCCGGTTTTGTTCAATACGTATTTCAAGAGTTTGGATTTGGTTCGAATCAAGGAGAAGATGCTCCCAAGCAACTAGATGCAGACGCAACATTTAATGATGTTTGGTTTAAATTGAATCCCAGTCATTATCCTTGGAGTAAAATTGGTGTTCCTGCAAAAATCGGCCAAATGATGAACTATGTTTGTGAATACGCTTGTTATTCTAAAAATCCAAATGCGGTAAATTTTTTCTTCTGGGAAGATCTAGATAAATTTAATTTTAAATGTGTGGAATCTTTGTTGGAAAAGCCTATTAAAGCCACATATGTTCCTTCTTTAAACGAGAATGATATTAATGCAATAGTGGACCTTCAAATAATAACAGAAACTCCTGTAGCAAAACTTGTTAATAATGGTGCTTTCAGCGGAGAATATGTTCGTGTTAAACCTGATTGGATTAATCCGTATAAATTTGTTGTTGATACATCAGAGTCTCTAAAAAGAACACAAGTTGTTTATGATTATTACACAGATACCGGGTTTAAGAAAATATCTTCTTATCCACCTATAGATGTCAGGGATGTTTCATTGGTATATTCACCAAACAGAATATCAGATTCATATTACGGATATTTTCAGGACGCTTATGGCCAATCTAACAGACCGTGGTGGAACTACTGGGATTCTTCATACAAACACTTTGAAGGTGAAAAAATTGGTGGTATTACTTCCGAAGTAGAACGAATCGAAGGAAATTATTGGCAAGCTCAATTTGATTTTTGCGAACTACCAGCATCTTGTTTAAAGAAGATATACGAAAAGATTAAATGGCCTTTGTCTAAAAATAGAACCTATTACGCTTATCTTAAAAGACAAGATACAAAATGGAAATTTTATCGTCAAAGTATATTAGGAGAGCGAAACCAACCAACCAGCTTTTATGCAATATTACTAAGAGCAGATAAGATATACGATAATGGTGCCGGTGGTATTTACAGTTATTATTTTAAAGAAATAGAATTTTGGAATAAAAGAGACAGAGGAAGAGGATTCAGAAATCAACGAGCAGTTCAAAATGTTGTAGCAGATAAAGATTATCCGTTTAGTATAGTTACAGTTCCATGGGGGATTAAAGGAAGAGCTTATAATTTAAATGAGTTTTTAAATACAACATTACCAGCAAATAAAGAAGAAAGTAGAGATCTTCAGACGTCTTTAGTATCTCCTGGTGCTTCTAGCCAAGTTTCTAAAAGCGAAGGAACTATTGATGGAATTGTTATGCAACCAGTTGGTCAATTTAGAGTTAAATCTGGGACAGAAGAAAGTTCAATTCGTGACGAATATGTAGGACGTGTTGTAAAAATAGATGTTATAAGTTCAAAAATGGTAGATCTTTTAATACCCGCTACATCATTCCCATGCGGATTTCCACCAAAACAAGAAACTGGTCCTATGTTCATATTTGACGTAGAAAATGCCGGAGTTTGTGTGGCAAAGGAACAATAACATGAGTCAAGACCAAGTAAATACATCAAATTTTTCATCAGACGATTATAGTGGTTATTATCCTCATAAATTTAGTATATCATCCAGAGAACACAGTAAATTTGGTCCATCACTAAATCCTGATATATTTTTACCAAATTCAGAACTACCTCCTTTTCCAAGTTATGTTCCTCCTCATCTTTCAAAATTACAGCCTCAACAACCAGAGCCCTCAGACGATGAACTACTATGCGCTAAAAATCTGGCGACAGAATGTGCTAGTATTAAAAAAGAATTAGGAATAGAATGGTTAGGAATTGATTATTCTGATCCTAATGCTGCATATAATTGTTTTTGTTCTACCGGAACCGATATACCAAATACTTCTTGGTGGTCAACTAAAGGCCACATCACAGAAAGCGATTACGGATTACAGTCCGGAAATGCCGATTACGGAAGATTAGCAAAACTTCCATCAGAAATACAAGTAGACTCTTATATTCCACCAACGTATCCAACAGGCGATTGTAGAAACGGTAAGGGCGGTTGCGGTTGTCAATTCGACAAATATGTTGAGTATTCTAAAACAAATGCCACATTCTGGAACACTCCACCCAAAACTCCTCTGTACAGAAGAGCACAGACTGCTTTATTGATGTATAACAGAATACGTATTCTGGTTCATGGCGATTTTAATATTAAACCCGGAGATCTGATTAATATAGAATATGGGGTAAACATGGAGAATAATACTCAGATTAAAAAAACTAGACATGATGGACGCTGGATGGTCTATAAAATACAACGAGTTATAACTTCTATTAAACATTCAATGTTTTTACATCTGATGAGAGATGGTTCTGAAGTTGATCCCAAGACTTATAGAAAGGTTGTAATAGAAAACGCATAACCGTTTATAAATACATTAAAATGGCAAAATATTCAGATATAGACTTTTTTTTGACAAAAAATGAATTAACTCAAGATATATCATTTAAAAAAGATGTTTATGCTATAGGCCAAAGTTTAGGTAATATTGCTTTAACCAGAAAAGGAGAACGAGTTTTTCAGCCAAATTTTGGTTCGGATCTGGTAGAAGGATTACAGACAAATAAAGGTGACGTGCAATTAGCTGTTTTAAAAGAAGTAGTCAAAGCCCAATTAGAGTCACAAGAACCACGAGCAATAATAGATAATATACAATTTATTAGGTTACAAGAAGGATTTCAAGTAGATTTAAGATTTCATATGATAAATGACGAATCTGCTTCAGGATCTTTGAGTTTAACGGTCTGAAGGTAAAATAAATGGCAAACCCACCACCACAAATAAACATTTCTTCTCTGGATTTTGAAGGACTGAAAGAATCTTTTAAAAGTTATTTAAAAGCTCTTCCAAATTCTGATTTAAATAGTTACAATTACGACGGATCTGCTATAAATCTACTTTTAGACGTATTTGCTTATAATACTCTATATTATGCCTATTATGCTAACATGATAGCAAACGAGTCTTTTTTAGAAACTGCACAAGTTGAAAATAATTTTGTCTCATTATTAAAACCTTTAGGTGTTCTATTACCAAGTAGATCTTGTTCTACCGCAGAAATAACAGGAACTTCTTCTACGACCACTTCTACAATAACATCTTACACCGATCAATTTATAGGAACTAATGATAATGGATTGGTGTATCTGTTTTACACTATAGAAGATGTAGAACTAGATGCACAAAATAAAACATTTAAAGTATATGAAGCTAGTAGTGTTGTAAAAGATTTAATTGTCAGTGTGAATATTACCGAACAAAAAGCATTTATAGCCACAAAAAATTTAGATATTAACACTATAAAAGTTAAAGTTACTTCCGGTGGTGTGGAAGAAACTTGGTCGTATGCACCAAACACACAAACTGTTGGCCCAGATGCAAAAGTTTATTTCTTAGATAGAACAAATGCAGGATTTTATATTGTTTTTGGTAAAAGAAGTATAAATGACTTTGGTAATAATTACGGTAAAAATATACAAGCAGGTGATACTGTTAAAGTCTCGTACCTAGTTCCTAATGGGGAATCTGCGAATGGAGTAAGTACTTTTAGTTCTACTTCAGCAATTAGTATAAATGCTGTTACACCATCTGATGGTGGTAGAAGTACTCCAGATTTAGATCTATATCGTTTCTCTGCTCCAAAACTTTTTGCTGCAAACGACAGAGCAATAACTAAAGACGATTATTACGGTTTATTATTAAATTCTGGATTATTACCTTCAGACATAACTTCTAAAGAAGAAATAAACGTATGGGGAGGAGAAGAAGCCAATCCTCCGGCTATGGGCAGAGTATTTGTGTCTTTTGCAAACGAAGGTCTAACTGCTGGATCGTATTCTGTAAAAAATTGTATTGCATTTTTGAAAAAAAAATCTGCTATAACAGTACTACCAGAGTATACTCAACCACAAATAGTAACAGCAAATATAAATCTCACAGTTTTAGGGCCAAATTTAAATAACACAGCAATTAAAAATTTAATTAATGATTATTATAATACGAATTATAAATTTAATAATACAGTATTTTTAGGAGATCTTCGTGTTTTGATTGGTCAGAGCTATACTGTAACTGGTATAAATTTAAATTCTATCACATTGAATTTGGATGTATACGGTTCTGTTACAGATAGAATTATAGGATTTAAAAATGAACTAGCATCGGCAAGTAGTGGATCTAAATTTACTGTAGTAAAATCTTCAAATATAACATATAATTCTGAATCAGCATTTTTAGGAGATATTCCAACTAAATTCGATAGCAATGGTAATTCTATTAGTGGAAAATTATACGCATTTAAAGTGTCTAACTCTCAACAAATAGGAACTAAAAATTTCGGAGATATTGATTATCAACGTGGAATAGTTACTATAAAACCTGATATAATACCAGAAACACAATATACAACAATAACTGTAGTTCCCAAATACCAAGACGGTTTGCTTTTTAACAATGAATTTTTATTAAAGGCTAATACAACAGTAAACGGAATATAAAATGATTTTGTTTTTTACAAACCAAATCAAAAATGTAGAACTTCAATTTGCTGAAGAAATTGGTGAATTTAGAATACCGCCTATTGCTGAACTTGCACAACCACTACAACAAACAGCTTTAGCTTTTTTTGCTCCCACAGAACAACCTCAACCCAATTGTTCATATCCAATGAACATTGAAGAATTATTTCCATTTTGGTTACGAGAAAATACAGCAGGCCAATCAAAACTAATTTTAATGACTCAAAAATATTATGATTGGTTGAGTTGTGGTATGAATGATAATGATGTTAGTTTTTTTAATCTGGAAAATTTAATTGATATTGAAAATATTCCAGACAAATTATTAAAATATAAATTATTTTCTTATATAAACTCGTTTCCCGCCGATGCAATAATAACTGAAGATACTCCGTCTGGTAATGTGGAACCAGCAATGGTTAGAAAACTTTTAGATAATGTAAAAGTAAATCTATACACTAAAAAAGGGACAGAAGAAAGTGTTCGTTTTGTTCTAGAGTCTTTATTTGGTATAAAAGCTAATAAAGTTTCCGTTTCTTATCCTAAAAGATTTGTATTACGACTAAATGGTGGTAGATACGACTGGATGCGTGATGATACTAAATTAAGAGGCCAATACTCTACCAATCCTAATTCATACAATCCACAATTAACAGGAAGTTTTTTAAACTATTCTGTATTACAAGATAATGATCTTTGGCAAGAATTTTCTTATGTAATAAACATAACAGGCCTTTCTGCAGGATATTATGAAAATGTGGTTAGACCTTTAGTTCATCCTGCAGGCACTAAAGATTTTTATGATGTTTTACATGATGTGTTTAGTAATGCTGGAGATCAAAGTTCAAACGTTTATATAGAACTTCCTGTAATTAAAAACTATGCTTTGTACGATCTTTTTGACACACAAAGCCTTTCTGGTTGTTCTGGTTGTAGTGGAACCACTGATAATCCTGGTCCTCAACACGTTTTTCCTAATTGGGACATAGATATTGAAGCTAAATACCCAGAGGGAATAAGTTTTGGTCAGATAGAAATTAAAGATTTCATTAGATTAAGTCCAGCTGTTGGACTTACCTATCCAAACGATAACAAGAGTTGTACGAGCTGCTAAAATGTTTAATCAATTATCAACAAAAACTTTAAATGTACCAAAAGAATTATTCTTAGTAACTGGAGGAATCAGTACTGATTCTGCAGATACGTGGAGTCCCCTAAGTGATTCTTTTTTCACCAAACGTATACCAGAATCACAAAAACATTACATTGGTTCTATAAATCCATGGCAAACAAATGTAAAATATAATTATTATGTGGCTGATGATGATTATCAAGTTGTTTACAACGAAGATAATCAGACAGTATATCTGTGTTTACACAATAATTCAGATTTTAGAAATGATTTAGATTCGGGTTTATCGACCGAACAGCCATCACACGCAAGTGGAAGACAAACATACTCTGATGGTTATACTTGGCTTCCTTTATTTAAAGTAGATTTCACTGAATGGGAATTTATAACTTCAAATGAAATTCCTATTCCTAAATTAGATCTTGAAAAAGATTACAACACTTTCTCGGAGAAATATGAAACTTTATGTGGGCCAAAAGGAGTAACAACTTTTGGCTGTTGCTGTTTATATTTTAAAGAAAATAGTGTAGATGAAATTACCGGAGAAGTTTACACTAAAGGTGATGTAACAAATGAAACTATTTTTTCTGATTGTTATGAATGCCAAAAATTAGCCGAAGCACTAGATCGTGAAGTAACATTCTTAAGTGGATATACTGCTGGATCTATAACAAGTAGTCAAACAGGAGAAAATCCTTTATGCCCAGCAACTAAAACTATAAATTCACTAAAAGACAGTCTTGAAGCAGACAAATATAATATAGTACCTGGTTCTAGCAAAGAATACCAATTATTTTTATTAAATAATCATAATGATCTAGGTATTATGATTGTTAATATAGATCTGTCTGATTTAACAGATGCACAAAAAACAATAAATTCAGATAATCCCATTTTAAATATTTCTGATCCAAATGGATCAGGAGCAACGGTAAAAATTAAAACCACACCTATCGGTTTAAACCGCCATTTTGTGTATGGTATAGAACTATTAACAGAAGGTAGTGGATACGGCGATCTGGCAGTTCCAGACAATACTGGTTCTGTTATAGGTTCTGCTCTATTTAATAAAATAACTGTATACAATTATCATCCGGATATATACACCAATCCGCAATTATATGTAAAACCACAAAAACTGAAAGTGTCTGTAACTGTTACTGACGATGAGATTCGTTCTGTGATGCCAGGTTTAGTGCAACACACTAAATTTGCTGTCATGGCAGATCCATATCTTTTAGACAGTAACGCACCTGCTGCTTACACAAAAAATGATACAAATGTTCAACGCATGACCACAAAAGTTACTATTTATCAGCCATCGACCGTAGAAGGAGCACTATAAAGGAAACCCATGGCGTACATAGACGAAGATATTAATGTTTATCTGTATTCAACCGGAAATAATGCATTAAAAGCATTCATAACTAATGCCACTGGTTCTAGAAATGGATACTATGGCCAAACCATAGCCGCTGTTGCTGGAGCTGCTAATAAAGTATATTTAAATGATGCTAAAACTGAAAAAGCAGTAGGATATGAACTGTATGTTAATGATGAAACTAATTCATATCAAACTGGAGATATTGTAACGTTTAATGGAATCACATATACTGTAGGCCCAATCAAAACCCCCACATTAAATGTAAAAACTGCTGAATTTTTCAATGTTACTAATATTTCCGGGAATCCTTTAGGTGGCGTAACTCAATCCAATTCACCAAAAGCAACAGTATTCGAGATATCCATTAATTTAACATAAATAATAAAAAATGACCATACCATCACCACTTTCAGAAGATTTTCCACTAAAGCCCACTCCTTTTAGAAGCAGAATAGAGGCTCAAATTGATGCTGCAAAAAATTATTATGCAGTAGCTTTTAAACCCGGATTTCCATTACAAGCTTCTGAATTAAATGAAATACAAGAAATATTTTACGTTCAATCTACTCTGAATAAGGGATTAGTGTTAGGAGGATGGTCTGGCCCTGTTCCTTGGAACGGAACCACCCCTCTAAACAAAGGATCTATAACTATGGGTCTTAGTGGTCCCGTTACTGTAGGTGCTGGCTGGTATCATGTTATGGATACCCAAATTAATGGCGGTTTTGGTGTATGGATTTATAACGACCAAGACCGTTCATTAACGCCTGTTCACCAAGAAACTGCATCAACTTCACCCAAATACGGATTTAAAGTTAAACCGGTTACTATAGAATGTTCTAATACCAATACTCCCGGAACCAATGAAGATTCTACATTACAAGACCAGTCTAATTTTAATGTTATTGGTGGTCCTTGTGGTGCTGCTCGTCTTAAATTAGAAATTATTGGAGTAGGATCTACAGCAGGAACAGACGAATTCTTGACAGCCATTTTTAGTGGTCCTTTCAAACTAGGAACTGATCTGCGACAAATACGTTTTGAAAACTCAGAATTAACACAGGTAACATAATAACCCATGGCAATTACTCCACTATCTTCCAGTGATACGTTTCAAACATGGTTCAACACCACAAACAGTATTATTTCTGAAGTAAACGGTATAACCGTTCACAACATACTTCCTGGTGATGGTATAAGCCTGACTAGCAGTGGAAACATATTTACAATTAAACACGGATCGTCTGTAGGCACTCCTGTAACATTCACCGGTCCTGTGTCGTTCACAAACACTGTGTCTTTCAGCTCTGTTCCGTCTATAAACACAGTTACTGTTGCGGTATCACCTAAATCTGCAGGTATTACTATAGGTAACGTGGTGCGTATTATAGACAGCGGATTAACTCTTTCACGTGCAAACACACCAGAGAATGCAGAAGTTTTAGGTATAGTTGTAGGCTCTGATGCCAGCTCAGACACTGTTGCAACTTCTGGTGTGATCAATAACACCGCATTTGCTGGTACTATTAGCAATCTTCTAGGAGTTGCCGGTGGCACTCTTTCGGTTGGTTGTGCGTACTTTTTGAATCCTGACGTTGCCGGTGGTATTACCACATTTGAACCTCAAGTCTACGGAACAGTATCAAAGCCTGTACTTTTAGGTATTACCGGTTCTGCTGGTGCTATTCTGCCGTATCGTGGTATTCAGATAGAAGGTATCAGTGCCGGTATAACTGCAGAGTTAGACAATAAAATTATTATTAGAGTAGATTATTCCATGTCGGCGGATCCCACAACACCTGCTGGATATTTTTATCCAGTTAAAAAAGGAGATCCTGTATACTATAAAGGTCCTCTAGATGACTTTGGTTGGACAGCTAACTTACTAAATACTGTATCTAAATTAGTTGGTAAACTTTATGGTGAAACTATAGAAAACAATATACCTACCGTTGCAGTTTTTTCTTCTGGTGATGGAGTATCAAATTTGAACAGTGAATTATCATTGTTAGGAGTAATTTCTCAAATTTTAATAGATGATGGTAGTATTCTTACTCTAGAAATTACTTTACCTGGTGGAAGTTTTAATGTTAAAAAATCAGAATTAGATACAATAGCATATTCATTTATAGGTGAAAATGGCAGTGTAACATATGATGGGGGTGTTTTTGGTTGGGCTTCTGATGTTGATGGATATTTTGCTCTTAGGCCATTAAAATATGGCAATTTTAATAACGGAATTGTAAAACTTATTCCCTTTAGTGATGTCGATCAAACATTAAAATATACTCTATTATCACAAGCAAGAAGTTTAGGCGTAAAGCTAACTAGTGGAAATTCCAGTTTTCTTGTTTCAACTAATAGTAATGGAATTACTGGAAGTTTGGAATACGATAATCTCCTGCCAAACGGATCGTTCACAATCTGGCAACGTGGTTTTAATGGTCTGAACGGTGTAACCCTGGCAGGACTATCTGCGTTTAATACGCCTATTGCGGATCGTTGGTTTTACATTACCGATAGTATTGGAAATATAACAGGACTGACTGCAACCATAGAAAGACACTCGTTTGATGCATCACAAATCTCTGTTCCAGGGTCTCCCAGATATTGGATTGAAACCAAACAATCGTATACTAGTACCACCGGTCTAAATTACAGACCCCGTTTAGAAAATATTCAACGCGGTGCTCGTCTATTGCAAGGACAACAAGCTACAGTAACATTCTGGGCATATGCAGGCATTTGTGGTGCCACGATGGATCTGATATACAATCAATATCCAGAAATAGTAGACGAATATCTAACATCAAATGAAGCGTCTGACGCAGTTGCAGGTAGAACTACAATCACATCAGGAATTGAATTAGGAACAGCTTGGAATAGGTATTCGTATACATTTACAACTGCTGCTCAGGGTGTTGTAGGAAATGGTGAAGAAGGCTGGTATGGTCTAGGATTTGAATTCCCTTCTGGTGGTGTGACTTTATCCATAGCTCAAGTAAAGGTTGAACTGGGTTCGGATATTGCAGATTATGTTTACGAACTGCCAGAAAAAGAGTTAGAAAGATGCAGTCCGTATTATTTACGAACATACGATTGGGATCAATCTACCGGATTTACAGGAACTAGCAGATTAAACGAAGAATACGTAACGCTGGGTAATTTGCTATCTCAAGACGTGTATGATGTTAAATTCCCCGTGGAAATGGTGGATACACCATCTGTGGTGCTGTATTCGCCAACAGGCGAGCCTAATGAAGCATATAACGCGACCAAAAAAGCAGATATGCGTTTCCCCAGATGTGAAGGATGTCCTATACACGTAAATCTACCATGGGACACCAGCACGGTAAGAACATCGTTACCATCAGGAAATATCACAGTTCCAAACACAACACGAAACGGCATGCAAATTAAAATTAATAATGGAGCAACCCATTTAGATACACTTAAATTCCATTATGTTGCAGATGCAGATATAAAGATTAAGACAGTATAAAAAGGATATCATAGATGCCATCTTGTAGATCTACCAGCAATCAAAACACACGAGTATTTGCACCTCACGTAATTTTACAACAAGATACGACTCGTCTTGTTATCACATTAAAGTCTGGAGAAGGATACACACTAGCAGCTGGTCTTACTGCAGGAGATGTTATTCGTTACGATCCGTTGGATCTTTCATATAAAAAATCTCAGGCAGACACAGAAGTAAACGCCGAAGTTTTAGGAGTTATAGAAGCAGGAAAAGTTCCTCCGTATGATGTTGTTGTTTACGGTTCTATTAAATATCCGGCTGAACGTTTAAATACAATAGTAGATGGCTCTGATGGTGGAATCGATGTGCTCTTTCTAGACGATCAGGTTGCTGGTGGTTTAACCGGAAGTATAGATTTAACCGATGGAGTTAAAATTGTAAAACCTGTTGTTCAAATAGCACCGCACGGACTATTTAACGGTGTTGTCACTAATTATATTGGTTATAAAACTGGTAGTGCTCCCGTTCCTGAAGGAGGATTTCCTGCTCCTCCAGACGGTGGATTCATTATAGGACAACCAGGGTTGGATAACAGATACTGGTTAGATCTTTCAGAAGATCAAACACTTTCTGCCAGTCAATATCCCAACATATATTCTATATACACCACAGAATACGGACCGTATGAAGAACTAGTAACGGTAACTACTGGCACTATAACCACTGGTTTGATTGGGCAACAAGCGTATCAACTAATAAATAATGTTAAAACTTTAGTAGGAACCGTTACGGCAGTAAATATAGCAGGAACTGTTACAGTAGAAAAAGCAGCAAGTTCTGCTTTATACGATGTAACAAAAACTTTGTACATTGGTAGAACCGGATTTGGTATATCTGGTTCTGTGGTGAGCTCTTTCTTTGTTCCTAAAGTTATAACAAACGCAACACAAGACGGAGAAACATTAGTACCGTATCTAAAATTACGCCAAGATGCCAACTCAATTTCTATTCCAAGCGAGTTAACAATAAATCAGTTAACAGCGGAAACCAGTCTAACAGTTAATTCTGTTGATGTTGGTGCAAAGCTAGCAGAACTAGAAACAAAAATAAATCAACTAAATGCCAGAGTTAGTGCATTCTAATGAGAAACATTGTAGGTTACAGTTCTATAAAGCAATTAGGAAACGCCAGCATCACTATTGGCGTTACAGGAAATACTGGACCTGCTGGAAATACTGGACCCGATGGTTTAGGGCTCACAGGAAATACTGGTCCTAACGTTATCGGTATAACTCTAATTGATCGTTATATTGTTACTGCTTTTTCTGATGGTACAACTTATTCCACCTCAAATGTGGTTGTAGGACAAACCGGTGGTTTTACTTATGTTGTTGATTTTTTAAATATGGGATCCGGCATCTCTATGGGTTATGCTGTTACTGGAACCGATGAATTAATATTACGACCTATAAAAATACAAAATAACACAGGAAACAATTTAATTGTATCTTCTGGTTCAGATCTGATAACTGTTAATTTATCTTCTATAGCAGGAGCTGGAGTCACTCTTGTTCCTAACACATCATTCACAGAATCGTATCTTTTAAAATTTAAAGACGGTAAACTAAGAAGAGTAGCAGGTGCTGTGGGCATAACTTCTAGTGGTGGGTCTTTTTATGGTGTAGATTTTGTTAATGCTAATATATTTGAGCGAGTTAGAGGAATGGGTTGGACTGGCTCTACTGGAGCTGTCGATTGTATTATATCTGGTACTGGTATAACATGTAATGTTAGTCCTTTTATCAGCGAATATGATGAATTAATGTATGGTTCTACTTCTAAAATATTTGTTGGTGATTTTACAGGAAATACTGCAAGTATCAACATAGCTGCATGTCCTAGTGATGGCAAAGCTTATGGATTTGAAATGTATCTAAGAAATGCAAAAAATCCATCAATACTGGCCAACAGATTTACATCGGCAAGTCAGATTAAATGGCCTTTAAATTCACCACCATGTTTTTCTGTGAATGGTGCTACTTGTGATTTGCGAGTATCTTTCTTTGGACTGCAAGGAGTTTGGTATGCTACAGCCAAACATTTAAGTGATGGTTTGTGCGAAGGTGATGGAATGTTTAAACCGCTGTGCACATTCACTGAAATGGCAGGACTACCAGAAATGTTAGGATTAAATTCATTTTCTATATCTGGTGCTTGTTGTAAAGCAGATGGAAGTTGTTCAGAAACAACCGCAGTAAACTGTAGGGGATATTTCCATGGAGTAGGCACGACATGTGGAAACACTTACGATTCTATTTGTAATAAACCCGGTGCTTGTTGTGTAAACTTTCCCGGTGAACTAGGAATTAATTGTTTTAGTTTAACATCATCTCAATGTATAGGAATTTCTTTCAGCTCTTTTGCTGGAAATGGAACAAAATGCGAAACTACAAACTGCACAACAGTATCTAATAATCTGGGTGCATGTTGTGATGGTATAGGCGGATGTTCTGAACTTTCTGAACAAGAATGTTTTTCTATATCTGGATTTTATCAGGGCCGTGGTTCTGTTTGTATTGATTCTACAACAGGAACTTCTGTGTGTTCTACCGGAACCGGTCCGTGCTGTATTGATACCGAGTGTTCTACTTTGTCTGGAGTAGAATGTTTAGCCAGAAACGGTTATTATCTAGGAATGGGTAGAAGTTGTAATGAATTTGAATGTCCAGAAAAAATTTCTTGTATTGGTTATATTAATGGTGTTCCGTTAAGAAGTGGCCAAGAATATGCAGGTGGTATTATTGTTGGTAAATACGAGCCAGGAAAAACTAAAATATTAGGAGCTAGTGAACTATTTAATCCATCAGATATATCAAAAATAGATGGAACAACGATTTATGATTGTAAGCTGTACACTTCATTCTTAGATCATACAGCATATGGTATAACAAAAGATTGTGGATTTGATAATGAAGCATACATCATAATAATATATCCCAGAGACATAAAACTGGATGAAATTAATTCATTTTCTTGGGGCATCACCGGTTCTTCTTGGGGACCAATTACAGATGCTGGTGGAAACTACTCGGATTTTGTTTTAGATCTAGACACATCAAATACTAGTTCTATACCAACATATTATGCCAATACGCATCTAAAACACAGTGAAGGATATTGGTCGATTGGAGTTACTGGAGGACTTACTAGTGGATTTACAGGTCTAGATAACAATCTTTTGTTAAAAACATTTCCAACATGTTCTGCCAGCACCCAATACGGTATTCAAGGAGTAAACAGAGTTTTTGCTAAATCTGTTTACGGTATGCATGGTGTTTGGCATCAGTCTTGGGGATTGTACAACACAATGCGTTCATTGTATGCAAACAATGCGTATACAAAACGAACAAGTTTAGATAATATTTTTAAATGGTCGGATTTTGATTTTTCTGCAATCAATGCATTTAAAATTACCAGATCAATATCAGATGGAATAACATCAAGCACACAAGGCATAACAGGAAATGTTGGAAATATTTCTGGATGGTATTTACCAAGCCATGATGAATTAGGATTCATAGCTGCAAGTACATCCAATCTTCAAGGATTTAATATCAATACTCACTTGATGCTTGTTGCCGGTGGTGAAGGACTAAACGGAACTTATTGGTCTTCGACTGGAACTTTTGATTATGAAAACGGAGAAGGAGTATACTATGAAGGAATTAAACCAAGACCCGGTTCTCGTGCAATAGCTTTCAGTATGGATATTAACGGAAATAATTATCAAGTACTGAAAGCAAAACGAACAAACACATACAAAGTTAGACCTATACGCATGATACGGTGCGATGGCAAGATACCAGAAAATAGATACTTATGGTTAATACCGTCAATACCACAAACTAAAACTAATCAAAGAAATATAAACACAGTTAATATAGAACTAATATGACCCAAGTAGGAACTAGTATATTTGTAGTAAATAATTTATTTGTCGATACTTCGGCATATCGTGGTCCTACAGGAAGTACCGGCCCTAGAGGTAGTACTGGTCCGGATGGTTTAACGGGGGCAACAGGTGCAACTGGTTTAGGTATATCATTTATTTTATACACCAATACTGATGGTGTCACTGTATACCTAACAGATTCTTCAGAAATATTTTTAAATGGTTTGTCTGGAAATACTTTTAGTGAATTTACTTCTACTAATCAAGACGAGTATTATACTGTTTCTGGTTCTACAGGAACAGTTTTAAATACCAGTTTTGAAATTAAAGGTCCAGTATTTGGTTTAACTGCATCGTTTAAACCTGTAAAATTCTTAGGTGGTTTAACTGCATCGTATTCTGGAAATGATATTATCGTATCTGGTGTAACTTTAGCTGGCGGATACGCTTTAGGTGATTATGGTGCAGCATTAAGAAGTGCCGGTAATACTGCTGAAACTTTTGCCGCATCATTATTTAAATACGAAGAAAACACTGTAGGTCTAACAACAATACACATAACAAAAGCAGTAATATCTCAGTTTGCCCAAAGTAGTCTAACAACAAATAAAAATATCAATAGTTCAACAGATACCATAAACACTTTTGTTACTGGCACAACCGCAGATATTGCTTATTCTCAATACGATGAAGATTCTGTATTTTTAGATAGAACAAATCAAGTAACAATATTTTCACAGAATACGACCATAGGCGGAACAACAGGTCCTAGAAAAATTTTTAGAACAGAAAATACTTATACATGGGATCAGAATACACCATTCAGTGCACAACAATATGGTTCTTGTTGTTATTGTGATGGTGATGGTAGACCTCGTTGTATAGATTATATTAATTCTACATTGTGTAAAAATAGTCTTAATGGGACATTCTCTCCTATTTCTTGTGCAGAACGAAGAACTGGAAATTGTAGAGATATAGGAAAATGTTGTTTTCCAAATGGAAATTGTGCTAATTTGAGTAATTTTGATTGTAAACGTTTAGGTGGAACTTTTACTAGAAATGCTATTTGTACTGGTAGCACTTGTACACCATAAATATCAATAACCATGCCATCTATACAAATAGGATCTAGTTCAATTGGCGGAGAAGGATTTGCTCTAACTGGACCAGCCGGTAACACTGGTCCCGCCGGAGAAATCGGAAGTATAGGGCTTTTAGGCATAACTGCCGGTCCCACCGGGGCTACAGGCGTTTATATTAGGCAAGTAACAACCAATACCAGTCCTCTTTCCGCTGGGGTGTATTTTTATCTGTCTAATGGTATTACTGTCGGTCCTATAACAGGATTTACTGGGCCAAGTATAACTTATTTTAATTCTAGAGGTGTGAGCGCTTCATTTGGTTTTGATTATTACAGCATTTTTGTTGGTGTTAGTGGTGGAATGACATTTGTTTTGCGTGGTATTTGTGGTGACGGTCAATATACCACCACATCTTTAAGCCCAGACGGCACAGAAATACTCTTAACTATAAATGATATTCCTTCCGGTTCTGTTTTGTTTGGAACTACTGCAGACGAATTTATAACATTTACGAATACTAGTTATACTGCTACTAATTCTAGAATTAGAGTACAAAATCAATCTTTTGAAGACAATAATTCTAGTTTTAAGTCTAATTTAAATTATGGTGTTTTAGAATTTGGATTAACTGCTAATCCTGATGTAAATACTGTATCTGAGATTAAATCATTTACTGATTTTACTACTCCATTTTTAAATATAAATGGATTAAACAGAAACTTTACACCAGGTTCTGTTCCTATAACCGATGGTATCAAAAAGGTAGATTCTGGTGGATATGTTCTAGATTTAGATAAATCTTCTGTATTCAAACTAACAACTCCAATTGGAATAACAGCATTCTCAAGAAAGAGAGCAGATAATCAGCTGAGATCTTGGTTGTTTTTTATTGAAGGATCTGATGTTTGGAACTTTCCTCAAAATGTTAAATTTGAAGGTGGAATAACTGGTATACAAAATTATGCGTTTGGTTCTGGAATGAATATTCTCAGAATAGAAACACCAATATCTGGAGATTTAACAAGCTATAATGCATCTTTCGTTGACAGATTTTTTGGTTCTGATGTACCTGTTGATTATGGTGGAATAGGGTCTTGCTGTTATTCTGGTGGTTGTGAAGACTATGTTACCAGAGAATTTTGTGAAGATGTTCGTGCTGGTGTATTTAACGCACTGATAAGTTGTGAAAATTCTTGCAGAGTTGGTTCTTGCTGTATTGATGGAACTTGTCACAATATTGTATCAGAAACAGTTTGCAGTGCTGCTGGCGGTGTGTGGAATACTCAGTCTTGTGATTTGCGTGGACCTTGTAATTTATACTATATTTTAGAGACTGTACAGCCTTCAGTAATTACTGATAATGTAATTCCTGACAATAGTGTAAGTGTAGGAAATCCCGGAACTGTAGCCATATTTAGAGCAAAAACTAATGATTCTAATGTTGTTATTAAACAACAAAGAGTATATACGGATTCAGCTACAGGTTTTCAAATTGGTTTTTTCTTTACTAGAGATATATCAGGAAATTATGACAATCTTTCAGGAGAATATACATTAACAAATCCAACAGGAACTAGCGGTCTAACATTTGCACTACAATTTGATAATAATAGTGATAATATTGGACCAGACACAATATATGAAGCAGCCAATTTTGTTATACAGATGAAAGACAGTTCTGGCGTGGTAAAAACTTCTTTAACATATAAGATGAAACCCAGATATATCTCATCTTGTGCTGGAAGACCAAACAGTAAACTGATAAAATCAGAATGGTTAGCTAAACGATATTGTCGTGATTGTTATACACAAGACACAAATACTGGTGTTAATTATTTTTATCCGGTTCAGTCTCAATACGGGTCTTGTGATTTCTGTGTTGATCTGCAGAAGGTGGGCTCTGATTATGTGGTTACTCCTGTTTGCATAACCACGTCAGATGTTGAAGACAATAATGACTGCAGGATAACTAAAGAAAACGATCTCAGTGCAGATCCTACGGTTGCTGTAACATGCAAACATTCAGAATGGAATATAGGGTCTGGCGTGAATAATTGTGAAGGATCTTGTAATAATTTATTAGATATTCTAATGAATGACGGTTCTTTCCAGATCGGTTGTAAAGGAGTATCGCTAGCAGGGCAAGAAGATTATCCATATTGGCATAATGTATCTTTTGAAAATGTTTCTGGGCTATATGGAGATCTAGTATCGGCTGGTGTAACATCAGAAATAGATCAAAGAAATATAATTACAAATATTACTAATTTTATACAAAATAGTAATAATATCACAAACGAAAAAGCAGTACTTTTTACAGCTGAAAATGAAAATGCAGGTGTTACATTTATAACACCAGCAGAGTTGGCTACTTGTTGTCCGGCAAAAGACGACAATAAAATTAATGATACTGTATTACAATTTTCCGAACCCGGTTCCGATGTTAGATATTTTGTAATCTACACAAGTTATTCTAACAGCGGAATATGTGAAGGTAGTTTTGCAGATCCCAAACAAGCTGGAGTATGTCGTGTCAGAACATTTGAAAGAACAAAGTATGCATTAGTATTTAAAACATACTGTATACCCGGCACAAGTCTAATAGATGTAACAAAACAAAACTGCTTGGTTGATATTATCAATACCACAAACGTATCGTATGGTTGCTCGGTAAGTGCTAATAAAAGATGTGTACCTAGTGGTTGTAAGTATGACCGAGATCCTCGTTATTCTATTGACAGTATTAGAGAAATAAAACTATCTGATACTGAACCAATTCCGGGCTCAACAGATAGAAAATTAATTTTAGATAGAATTACTGAACAAATATTAGAGTGCGGTTCTCTTAATACTATTTACAGCTGGGATCTAAAAGACACTTTAAACTGGTATTCTACCGAGCAAGAATATTTAACTGTTAAAGCACAATTAAATCAGATATTCTGGTATCCCATGTTCTGCCAAGACTGTGATGGTTCTGTAATGATGTGCACCAATAAAGAATGTACTTCTGTTTGTTTTGGAGAAAATGGATCTCCATTTAAACCAAACACAGGAGCAGGTGCTAATATTGATTGTTCTATATCTCCATCTCCAACACAATATCGTGTTATAACCATAGAAAGAGCAGATGATGGATCCGGTAATACTGTATTAACACCAAGAATATACGGCGATGTCCCTGCTGTAGAAAAAACAAACGAATACTTTTATTACATGAATGGCCAACCGAGCGATCCTTCTGATCCTACATCTTTGACTATGCGCGCATGTGATGGTGAAGATCGAACTCGTTTCAAAATAGAAAAAGCAATAAGTGGCACTCCAATTATTCTCCCGACCGCATCACTACAGAGCAACGAATTTGTAGTCTATTATACTGACGGAGAAGATATTCCATTTTATAATTGGAGTGCAGATGGATGTAGTTCTACGGTCAGAAATGCTCCCATCAGAATAGTTAAAAAATATAAAGACCCAAATTCAAAAATACCAGAAATTGATTTTTCTACAAATATAATTACAGATTATCAACTGGGATATTTTTCTGCAACCGTAACAACCGATTGTAATGGTTCTAATCCACAATGCGTTCCTGTGACAGATAATGGATTTGAATACTATATTGCTGGCACTAATTTTAAATTAGACGCTTATCAAGTAAATTACTGGTATGAATACGACGGGTTCATAATAAATTGGAGCACAGAACCAACCAGTTCTTTTAATGATGGTGCAGGTGTACATACCATTGTATCGACAGATAATCCTCTTATATTCTTCAATAAAGTTCCTACAACCGGATACAGTAATACCACAAATGTAAATATATACGCAACTGTAATATTTTCTCTGATAGATACTGTCGATGGCTCTTTCAGAACTGTAGAAAAAACAAAATTAGTATCGGTTCCTAGAACTCCAATATCTTTAACTTTGCCCAGTCCAAGAGTTAATAAATATAAATTGATAACAGACGAAAATGGAAACAATCAGTGCGTGTTAATGGATTGCTCTACCACTACTGATTGCAACACTTTACCAGATTGCTAAAATGAGTATACATTTCAGATCCAGAATACAAAATCAACAAATTAAGCCTAACGTAGATCAAGGCGGTAGTGGTTGGTGTTGTAGTGCAAATATGGTTGTAGCCAACCGCAGTATTTGCCAAGGTGGATTTTTTATTCTTGGTGGAACCAATTCCACATTTTGTCCACAGACTGCAACGTGTGTTTCAAATTTAATTAGTCCAGAAGGAGTTTGCTGTTATTGGAAAGACGACAACGGAACATACATTCAAGTTTGTGAATCTGTTAACAGTGCGATAGAGTGTGCCGAAAAAAATCAAGATGGAACAGAAGGTCTGTATCCCAGCTTTACTCTGGGGGGAGTTTGTGTTACAGATGGTGGTAATGTTGCGTGTAATGGTGTAAAAAATAGTAATATTACAGAAGAGCCATCAGACTATAGAACTTCTGATATAACAGCTAATATGATTATTGGCCATTGTTGTGGGTTTACTGGTGGTTCTCCTATATGTGAAAAGACAACACAACCAGAATGTTCAGGCACTTGGTTTCCGCCCAGCGTAACAGGACTATTTTCGTGTGCAACCAATATTTGTGATGGTCTCATTAATTCGTATTCTATACAGCCACGAATTTCTCCAATAGTGTATAAAAAAGAATTAGACGAAACCACAAACAATCTCAAAAAGATTCCAAATATTGGTGATTATTATCAGGGTGGATTTTATGTTGGAACGTTTGATGTAGACACTAATAAAGAGGTATTTGTTTTTGGTAATACCAACACAGGAAATCCAAACCTTTATAAAGCCAGAAAAGGCGCACAAACAGGATATACAAATACTTGGATATTAATAGCAGACACGGAAGATATAGAAATAGATTTACCATATAACTCAACCACAGAAACCGCAAATGATATAAACATATCAAATTCTGATGGTTTATATAATACCGATTCTAATATTGGAACAAAACTTTTAAATTATATCAAATCATACAAGAAAAATGGATTTCAAGATTGGTATCTACCAAGTCAAGATGAGCTTGCTCTTTATTTTAAAAACATAAATTCGACCAGCAATGTGTACAACAATGCACATTTAAAAGATGGTTTATATTTAACATCTACTGGTTATAAATTAGGATCAACTCAAAAAATATCTAAAAATTATTATAATTATGCACAAGATGCAACAACACAATCGTATGGTAGAGTTTCTATAGTCGATAGAAATGCTCCAATAAAAATTAGATTATTTAGAAGAATTTATATTGAAAATATTTCAAACGTAAAATCTGCGTATAGTTTTCCAAAAATACCCGGACCATATAAACTTCCAGTATTATTTCCTAGACCTGTATTAGTACCACCGGGACCAGGAAATTATTATTCATTAGAATATAAAGATATTAAAACTTGTTTGGATTCTGTGTTTCAAAAATTGTTATATAAACAAAGACTTTTAAGACGTGCCTTTGAACAAGAAAAACAAAGAATATCACAAGAAAAAGAAGTTTGTAAAGTTACAACAAAAAATGATTGTGAACAAATTTATCAAAATCAGTTAAATACTTTAACTCAAAATTTCAATGAAGATTGGGCTAGAACTCGTGATGATTATCAGGTTGATGTTGAAAACTGTAAACGAGCTTTTACAAACAGACAAACTAATTCTGTTTAATTATATTTGACTATTAATTTTTTTACTGTAATATAACTATATAAGTATAGGAGTTTACATTATGGGATGTGGATGCAATAAAAATAAAAAAACGTCGGATCAACCAGATCCAGTAAATAACGAACAAAAATTTCAATCATTTAGAAGTGTTGTTAATCAACAACCGCAAAATGATGGATTTATTAATAAAATGAGTATGGTTAAAAGCTTTGCTACCGCTTTAACCTCTAGAGGATTAACAGATAAAAAAACCAGTCCTGCATCAAAGCAACTACGAGTTCTGAGTTGTTTTGGTAATACTAATAATGGTGGAATCCTTCCACCATGTGAACATTTAAAAGAAAGTAAAACTGCAGGGAAGCACTATTGTGGTGGTTGTGGTTGTGGAGATAAACCTCATACATGGCTGATGTCTACTGGTGCTGAATATAGTAAATTAGATTATCCTAGACTAAATTGCCCATTAAATATGCCTGGATTTAGTAATTATCATCATAGCGAACCAGATGAAGCAAATGAACCAATAACAAGACGTTATTATATTGAAAATATGGATTTTAATGAAGTTTTAAAAACACCAATAACAACTCCAGACCCAAAGCCCCAATCTACAGAAAGTAAGCCACAAGGTCCAGAACTTCCTCCAGATTCTATAGCACAACAATAACCTGAAATTTTAAAATGCCATAAATACTTGTAAGGTAATTTATGGCAAAACCAAATTCAAGAGAATCCCTGATACAATACTGTTTACGCCGTTTAGGTGCTCCTGTAGTCGAAATAAACGTTGACTGGCAGCAGTGTGAAGAACGACTTGATGATGCTTTGGATTTCTTTGTTGAACGCCATTTTGATGGTGTTGAAAAAGTATTTTTTAAATACCAAATAACTGCCCAAGACATTATCAATCAATACATTAATACGGATGATATTCTTCCTCCTAATGGTGTTGATGGACCAAGCGGTAAAGAAATAGTTTCTATAGTTAAAGTGATGCAATTTGGTAATTTTGCCAACATCAATATGTTTGATGTTCGATATCAAATGGCATTAACAGATTATTTTGGTGTAAATCGTAATCTCCAAGGAACTCATTCTATGGGTCTTGCAAATTACGATGCTATGATGCGGTATATAAAACTTATTGAAGATTATTTTCAGCCAGAAAAGGCTATAGCATTTAGCAAAGTTACTAATCGTTTAAACTTAAATATGAAGTGGAGTGAAGAAGTAAAAGAAGGAGACTGGATTGTCATACAAGCGTATGCCATTTTAGACCCTGAAAAATATACAGAAATATATGATGATCGTTATTTAAAGAGATATGCAACAGCTCTTATAAAGAAACAATGGGGAACCAACATGTCTAAATTTGATGGTGTTGCTTTGCCCGGTGGAGTAACTATGCGTGGAGGACAGATTTACGCAGAAGCAATGCAAGAAATTGCTCAAATAGAACAAGAATTCTTATATAATTCTGAACTGCCAGTAGATTTCATGACAGGTTAATATGCCAATAAATCCATATTTTAAAGATTATTCTGGAGAACAAAATCTTGTAGAAGATCTCACCATTGAAATGATAAAAACAATGGGAAGAGATATGGTTTATATTCCTAGAGATAAATTTAAACAAGATTTACTTTTTGGAGAACAATGGGGTACGTTTTTTAAAACTGGTATACCTTTAGAGATGTATATTGATTCTGTTGCTGGGTTTGAAGGCCAAGGAGATATTGCTAGTAAATTTGGTATCGAAGTTAGAGATAATGTTAATCTTACTGTATCCAAGAAAAGATTTATTCAAGAAGTTCAAACCAGAATACCAGAGATAACAAGGCCAAGAGAAGGTGATTTGATATTCTTTCCGCTGGCAAAGGCTGTATTTGAAATAAATTTCGTAGAACATGAAAACCCTTTTTATCAACTAGGAAAATTATACAGCTTTAGACTTACCTGCGAACTATTCACCTACAACGAAGAGCACTTCACAACAGGCAATACAGATATAGATGCAGCACAGACAGAAGACCACCTTCGTGGTACAACTGCCGAGAACCAAGAAATTCAGGATCTGGATACTGAACTAAATATATTAGATTTTACAGAAACAGATCCATTTTCTGAAGGAAATTACTGATGTTTACGTATTATAAAAACGAATCAATACGAAAGCTTGTTATTGCTTTTGGTTCGTTATTTAATAATTTTCATGTAATGCAGAAAACTTCTACGGGAGAAAATCACGACATTTTAGTTCCTTTAACGTATTCTCCTAAAGAAAAATTTGTTAAGCGTTTAATTCTCCCAAGCTCTATTAGTGATCTTACTAGAGTTGAATTAAGCATTCCTCAACTTGCATTTGAGATAACAAACATCACATACGATCCTGTTAGACACATAAACAAATTAAAACGAAAAATAAACAACACAACAGGCTTAACAGGTTCTGCTTCATACTCTGAAGTTCCTTATAATTTTACATTTGGTTTATACGCATATACTAGAAATATCGATGAAAATTTACAAATAATGGAACAAATATTGCCTTATTTTAGTCCAGAATTTGTGATAACAATGAATCTAACAGATTTGCATAGAAAAGTAGATATTCCTATTACTCTTATGCAGACAAATCTGATACAAGAATATGAAGGCGATTTTAATAGCAGAAGATCGATAATAAGTTCGTATATTTTTAATGCTAAATCATATGTTTATGGAAAAGAAGCCACAGAATACAAAATAACAAATTTCGAAGGTATTGGAGAATTGTTAATAGATGGAATAACGTTTGGTATTACAGGATAATAATTATGAGTAATGATATTATTTCTAAATCACTGGGTATTGATTTTATCGGGCCAGTTGAAGAAAAAACAATCCAACCCATAGAAAATAAAGATAAAGAAGAAAAAAATTTAGATCTAGATTTTCAATACGCCAAAGATAACATAAAAATGCTTATAGCAAATGGTTCTGATGCCATCGAAGAAATACTTAAAGTAGCAAAAGCAGGAGATTCTCCGCGAGCATATGAAGTAGTTTCTCAGCTGTTAAAAACAGTAGCAGATATGAACAAAGATCTTTTGGACCTACACCAAAAAGCTAAAACGGTTAAAAAAGAGACTGTTAGCGTTAAAAATACAACCAATAATTCCATATATGTTGGTTCTACAAGTGAATTACAAGATTTGATTAACAAAGACCGCAGTCGTAAAAAGGCTTTGGAAAGTCAAACATTTTTAGATAATAACAATGGGCTATAAAAAGAAAACAGGATATCTAGGCAATCCCAATCTTAAAGAAGTTGGTTTTCAGATTGAGTTTACCAAAGAACAGGTAGAAGAGTATGTAAAGTGTGCCAATGATCCTGTATATTTTATTAAAAAATATATTAAAATAGTTACTCTTGATAAAGGACTGGAGCCTTTTAATTTATACGATTATCAAGAAAAGATTGTAAATACCATACAAGATAATCGTTACGTTATAGCAAAACTACCACGCCAAACCGGCAAAACAACTACAACTGTTGCATGGATGGTTCATTATCTAATCTTTAATCAGAGCGTCAATATTGCTATTCTTGCTAACAAGTTAAAGACGGCTACAGAGATCATGAAGCGCCTTAAAGAAGCGTATGAATATCTGCCAAAATGGTTACAACATGGCGTTGTTGAATGGAATAAAACTTCTATTTCGCTGGAAAATGGTTCGCGTGTCATGGCTTCTGCCACCTCTGCTTCTGCCGTCCGTGGTGGTTCGTATAACGTTATCTTTTTAGACGAGTTTGCCCACGTTCCACCCAACGTTGCGGACGAGTTTTTTAGCTCCGTATATCCCACTATTACTTCGGGCCAAACCACCAAAGTTATCATTGTATCTACTCCAAACGGTTTAAACATGTTTTACAGCCTTTGGCAGGGGGCCAACAGAAAGCGCGGAGAAGAAGGCCGAAATGATTATATTCCTATAGAAGTCCACTGGAGTCAGGTTCCTCTGTATCCGAGTGGTCCTATGCGCGACCAAAAATGGAAAGAACGAACCATTAAACAATTAGGTGGAGGTTCTGGTGGAGAGCAAAAGTTTCAAAGCGAATACGATTGCGATTTTATCGGCTCTTCTAACACCCTAATTTCTTCTGCTAAACTGCACGTATTGTCCTCAAGACGACCATTAGGAGTTAGTAAAGAAGGACTTTGGATATACGAAGAACCTAAAGACAACAGAGTATATGTAATGACCGTAGATACTTCTAGAGGTCAAGGAAAAGATTATAGTGCAATATTGGTGTTTGATATAACCGACGCACCATATAAAATAGTGGCAAAATATAGAAATAATATAATTTCTCCCATGCTTCTTCCCACAGTTATTGCTGCTATGGGTAAAAAATATAAAGACGCTTATGTTCTGGTAGAAGTTAACGATATTGGTGGGCAAGTTGCAGACATATTACACCACGATCTAGAATATGATAACATTTTAATGAGTACTAATAGGGGTCGTTCTGGCATGGTTTTAAATGGTGGATTCGGTAAAGGAGAGTCTCTGTTTGGCGTAAGAACTACCGCTACAGTTAAAAAACTGGGATGTTCTATTCTAAAAAGTCTTATAGAACAAGATAAACTGATAATAGAGGATGAAGACACAATCAAAGAATTATTATCCTTTGTGGCAAAATATAATACCTTTGCTGCAGACGATGGCCATACCGACGATTTGGTGATGTGTTTGGTGCTGTTTTCGTGGTTAACAAAACAATCATATTTTAAAGAAATAACGAATATTGACATACGAAAAGAGCTTTTTGATGGCGAAATCAAGAAAATTGAAGATGACGACTGGTTTAGTTTTGGCTTTATTTCCAGTTCTGATAGTGAAGAAGATATCAATTTGTAAAAATTATAAATATTTTTATAATAGAGGGAAAATATGGCCTATAACTTTAAAGCTGGAACATTATCTACCAATGGCTTGATACCCACTCTAGGCGTTACTGCCGAAATAGAACAGGGATTGATGTCTATTACCAGTAAAACTGATTGGATTTCTAGATTAAATACAAAAAATTTCAGTTCTGGGCCTACCGGATCTTGGAAAAATGAGTGGTTATCTGTATATCAATTCTTAGATTATGGTTATGGAACTTGCTATGTTGGTGGTACTGGATCCACGGGTTCGTATACTAGTTATAGTCTTACATCTACTCCACTACACAACACCAGTTTAATTTCTGATTTGGATGTAGTTTTTGATTGCGGCAACACATATTCAGCAGGCGCAGCTGCAAACATTGCTAACTCTCGACAAGATTGTGTTGCTTTGATTGGTAACAAAAGCAATCTTACAGGAATCGATTCTCTTTACGATTCTGAAGAAGAAGATTTTGGTGTAACTTTAGCCAGTTCGGAATACATTTCTTTTATTGGTGGAAGAAAACAAATCGATATCAAGTCAATATATTCTACTTGGCCTAGCTCATACACAACTCTGAATTGTAGTGCAGATATTGCTGGTGTGATGGCTTACAATTCTAATGTGTCTTCTTTTGATTTTTTTCCAATAATTGCAGGCATAGGTCCAACTAAAGCAATTAAAAATGTAATATCTTTAACTCAAACATTTAGTGATTTAGAATCCACTTATCTTAAACAAAATAACATAAATCCTGTACGTCAATACTCTGGATTTGGATCGTATTTGTTAGGAAATAAGACATATAAAAATAATTCAAATAGCGTGTTAGATAAACTCAACGTAGTTGTTCTACTTAACTACATCAAGAGAAACCTAAAAACTATACTGAAACAATACTTATATCAGAGCAACAACCAAGCAACACGTGAAACCCTTTCAAGAAATGTAGATTCATTCTTAAAAGACATATATGTGCTTTCTAGTGCTGGTGGTGGAAGTTACAGTATTACTTGCGATGAAACTAACAACACAACCGCAACAATAAATCAAGGAAAACTAGTTATTAATGTTTCGTTAAGAGTTCCTGTATATGCAGAAAATATCATACTCAATGCAATAAATGATGTTGATGGAGAAACTGTATTTACTGTCAGTATAATCTAATATACAGAAAGAAGTTATGGCTAATCAGTCGATAAACGATTTCATTAACGGATTTAAGGGAGGCACTCGCTTAAATCGCTTTGTTGTTGAAGGATCAATAAAACCCGGTGCTCCCGATAATGCAAATAAAATAAGTCCATTCCATATTAGAAGTGCAACACTGCCAGAAGCTTCGGTTGGCCCCATAGCAATAAATTATAGAGGAAGAACCGTGACATATCACGGTGATCGTACATATCAACCATGGGAAATCACAATATTAGACGATCATGCGGGGGGTCAAACCGATCCAGAAAATTTACACAAAATGTTCCACGATTGGCATGATAGAATCAATTCTCATGGTGGAAATAAAACAACATTTCCAGATGGTTCTACCAATCCCAGCTCATTGTGGAGTAAATCTTGGGTCGTAAAACAATATGAAGTAAACTGTGATAATCCACTTCCAGGAAGAACTTTTAGTTTATTTAATGTTTGGCCTATTGCTGTTGGGCCTCTGGTTCTTGATATGAGTCAAGATAACGTTTTAGGTTCGTTTGCTGTAACTCTCATGTATTCTCATTATACATATGATAACGCGCCAATAACCACTGCTAGTGGAACTTAATAGGATATATTATGGAATTTGAATTATTTGGATACAGCTTAGGCAAAAAGAAAAAAGAAGAGTCTAGACCAGCAGGCGAAGTACTAACGCCCGATTCTTACGACGGTTCTTATATTTTAGAAACCGGTGGAGTATTCGGTACGTTCGTTGACTTTTCTGGGGCTATTCGTGATGAAAATCAAATGCTTGCACAATATCGTGCAATGTCTCTGTATCCCGAAGTTGATGCAGCAATCGAAGATATTGTCACCGAAGCGATAGTGTTGGATCAAGATAGAAAACCAATAAAATTAAATTTAGATCGTGTAAATCTATCTGAATCCATCAAGACTAAAATTTATTCAGAGTTTAATTACATTCTTAGATTGATGGATTTTTCTAATCGTGCAGCCGACATTTTTAGAAGATGGTATATTGATTCTAAATTGTTCTACTACAAGCGAATTGATAAAAATGATATCAAAAAAGGAATAGTAGAACTAGTTCCTATCGATCCTGTTAAAATAAAGAAAATACGCAAGATAGAGAAAGATAAGGCAGTTTGGGGTGGTTCTGCTCCTTTTGCTCCAGTAAAGAAAATTGAAGAATATTATCTTTATGCTGATACAGATAAAGACTCTGCATATCCCACTTCTAGTTCTGGTTGGAAAATTGCACCCGATGCAGTTGCATACACTCATTCAGGCATAGTAGATGCTACTACCAAACGAGTAGTCGGTTATTTACAAAAAGCTGTTAGACCTTTAAATCTTCTACGCCAAATAGAAGACGCAGTTGCAATCTATCGTATTTCTCGTGCTCCAGAACGACGTATATTCTATGTGGACGTAGGTAATCTGCCTAAGCAGAAAGCAGAACAATATCTAAGAGAAATCATGAATCGTTATCGTAACAAGATAACCTATGATCCTGCAACCGGAAATATTCGTGACGGCAGAAATCACATGCACATGCTTGAAGATTATTGGATGCCTCGTCGTGAAGGTGGTAGAGGCACAGAAATTACAACTCTAGATGGTGGACAAAATCTTGGTCAGATGGAAGATGTGTTATATCTGCAACAAAAACTGTATCGCGCTCTGGGAGTTCCTTTATCCAGAATGATGCCAGATACTGGCTTTAATATGGGACGTTCTGCAGAAATAACCAGAGATGAAGTTAAATTTACTAAATTTATTGACAATCTGCGACAACGTTTCAGTGTTTTATTCTTTGATATATTAAAAACCCAAGTTTTGCTTAAAGGGTTAATGTCATTAGAAGATTGGAATCGTATCAGTCAGGATATTTCGTTTACTTTCAACCAAGATTCATATTTTACAGAACTAAAACGTAATGATATTCTACGAGAAAGATTAGATATCATTGCTGCTGTTACTCCGTTCATAGGACGATTCTTCTCTGAAGAATATGTTCGCAAACACTTCTTGATGCAACCTGAAGAAGAAATTTTAGAAATAAATGCACAGATAAACAGAGAACAGCAACAACAAATAGAAGCTCAGGAAATGCAAGCTTATCAACAAATGATGAGCGGAGAATCTCCTGAAGAAGCTCAAGCACAAGAACAAGAAGAACAAGGGCCTCCTCAATGAATACTAAAAAACGACTAATTGAATTTGTTCTTCATGGCCATCCAGATAAATTTAAAACTGTATTAAAAGAAGAAATAACAAACAGAGCCACTGATCTGATATTTAATTTGTCATTAACGGAGCGTCAAAATATACTTAATTCTATAGGATTAAGTGAAGATTGTTCGGATAAAAAACAACCAATAAAAGAAGATTCTGTTAAATTCTATCCAGAAAAATCATATCGGCTAAAAGACGGAAATATTGGAATATTAGAGGTAGAAGAGCAGAATAATATCAGTAAACTTTATGAAAGTCTAAATAATGGAAACAGAGAAAGACTGGTAAAATTATTGTCAGAATCACAAGAATCGTTTAATAAAATAGTAAAACTGGCAAAAATAGAAAGCAAAAGGATGAACCATGAGTAACAAATCAATAAATTCTTTTATCAAGATGGTAGCTGAAGAAAATCTTGTACAAGCACAAACCGTCCTAAAAGAACAATTAAATGAAAAACTTACAAAAATTTTAAGCGAGAAGTTTGAAGCTTACGCTCCAACTTTATTTGAAAAATTAGATGCTGTTGGTCAAGAAGATGAAGACATCGATAATGATGGCGATTCTGATGAAACCGATAGTTACCTCAAGAACCGTAGAGAAGCAATCGGTAAAGCTATTTCAGGAGAAGAGGATGAAGCCGAGGACGAGGAGCAATCTGAGGAAGAAGAAGAAGGTGGGTCCGAAGACCAAGAAGATGAAGAAGCTGATGAAGAATCAGAAAAAGATGAAGAAGCTGATGAAGAAGAGGAAGACTGATGAAACTAATAACAGAAACAGTTGAAGATATTAAGTTTCTAACTGAATCTGATGAGAGCGGCGAAAAGACCTACTTTATTGAAGGTCCTTTCATGCAAGCCGATACTTTAAACAGAAACAAAAGAGTATATCCAAAGAATATTCTTTTAAATGAAGTATCTCGTTATAGCAGAGAATATGTACAGAATAATCGTGCTTTTGGCGAGTTAAACCACCCAGCAAGTCCAACAGTTAATCTTGATCGTGTATCTCACATCATTAAAGAATTCAATACTAACGGTAATGATGTGTGGGGTAAGGCTAAGATCATGAAAACCCCCATGGGCAACATCGTTAAAAATCTTATCGATGAGGGCGCAAAATTGGGTGTTTCTAGTCGTGGTATGGGTTCATTAAAACAACGAAACGGATTTAATGAAGTTCAATCAGACTTTATGCTTTCTGCAGTAGATATTGTTGCTGATCCGTCTGCTCCTGGTGCTTTCGTTAACGGAATCATGGAAGGTAAAGAATGGATCTGGAATAATGGCATGCTAGAAGAGCGAACCATAGAAGAATATAAAAATGAGATCAGAAAAACATCTTCTAGAAAATTAGAAGAAAAAGCAATCAAGCTGTTCGAAGACTTTTTACGAAAGATATAATCAATGAAAGTGGATCTAAAATTTCTAGTAGAAGCCATAAAACCAGACTGGATTCCTCAAGAAACCTGGGATGGTATGAGTGATAACGACAAACAAAAAATGTCTAAAACTGAAGAAACTATTGAAACTATTAGAAACCAGGATAAAAATGTGTCTGGTATATCACCAACATCAGATGGCGTTCAAGATTTTTTAAGAAATATAGATCGTCAAGGAGAAGAAGCACGTCGAACCGGTCAAACTATTGCAGACGTTCGTGCTCGTGAAATAAATGCAAATCCTAATGTAGGAGAGCGTTTACCAGTTCTTACAGATCCTGTAACCGGTAGAGGCAGTAATGTATTAGTAAATACTTCTAGACCTCCGGCTACTGCTGCAGAGCGTGAACAACTAGCAGCCTACGAACAATCAAAAGCACGACTTGCGGCAATGGGTCCTGTAGAGCGTGCAGAATTTGATAAACAATTAGACGACAAACGTGCAAAAGAACGAGCTGCAGAACTTAAACAAGTTAAAGCCGCACAAGATACTTTTGCTGCTAGACGTTTGGCTAAGTTGGCTACTCGTAGTGGTAGCGTAACTCTTGCTGATGGTCAAACTATTGATATTGATGCTATTAAAGAACGAGCAGCAAAAGATCCAAATACTGTAAATGATCCTGAAATCAGAAGACAGTTAGAACTATTACAAAGACAGTTTAACAAACAAGATTCTGATGCTCGCAGAGCAGAACGAGAAGAACAAGCAGAAAGAAATCGTGCAACACGATTAAAAAACGCTCAACAAACTGCTATTCAAAGTATTATAGCTAAAGATCCGAGTAAAGCAGCGGAGATTGGAGCTATGGCTAATTACACCAGTGGTTCTATGACCGGAACCTCTGCTGCTTACAGTTCAAACACAAAACCAGAACAAGCTCCAGCCCAGCCTTCAACACAAAGCGGAGTTTTTGGAGATAATAAAAATCTTCCAGCTCCTGTGAGTGCTACGGGCAATCCTCTTTCACCACGAGGTGGTATGCCTCCGGCTGTTACATCAAAAGGCACTGCAGAAGGAAGTCCTAGCGATGCCGATACTCATAGCGGAGTTCAAATAAGTATGAATACACCAGTAGCACCAAAATTAAGTCGTTCGCAAGAAGATAAAATTGTTATTGCCGGAATGCGAAATCAGTCACTAAATCAACCAATACTCACCCAAGGAGTAGCAAAACGAGCAGTCACAGGCCAAGCATCATCTTTAGCTTCAAACAAAGAATCATCCACGAGACAAGGAGACGCTCGTTATGGTGCAAGACGAGCAGGTGTTGGTGGTGTGCAAGCTGTTGCTGAAACTTATCGTTTTGGTCATAAAGAATTATCATCCCTACTGGAAAGTGCAACCGGTAGTCCTTTTGGTGGACCGTCTGGTTGGGACTGGCTAACCGGCAAATACAAAGACGTTAAAACCGCTGTCACAACAAAAACAACAAACGCAGGCGTTACCACAAAAAGAACACCAGCAATAGCTATCAGAGACGTTTTAAAATACTTAAATCCATTACAGATGAAACATCCCATGGACCGTTCTCCTGTTCTTTTAGGCCAAGCCGGTTATACCAAAGGAAAAGGAATCAGAACAGTTCAACAATTAATGAAAAATCCTATCACCGATGTGCTTGCAACTATGGGTGGAGCACCAAACTTAGGACAAGTTTCTGGATTAGTAGGACTAGTTAAATCGGGTGTAGGTGGTGCACTTTTAGGTTCTCGATCTCGGTTAGCAAGATCTGTGGGTTCCGGAATTAATTTAGCCGGAAATGTGGCGCAAGATCTGCTGGCAACCGCAAACACTCCAGAAGCCCAAGCACAAAGAGCCATATTAGCAGGATCTATGATAGGCGATCCACGAATCGCTCAAATTAGTCCTGCAGAAATAATAAAATACAAACCGTAATTCGTATTTCTTTTAAAATAATTAAACTTATAAATAATAACAGTATTAGGGGAAACATATGCCAGAACAAAAACAACCAATGAATTATCCGACATTAATCGATGCTAGAACCTACACCAAAGACGCAACAGGCAAGGGTGTATTTCTAGGCACCGAACAACCCGTTCACGATGCATCCGAAAATATGACCAAGCTTCGTCCCGGAGCTGGACCTGTAGAAGCACCAGCACCTCTTGGTACTCCCAAAGTTGTTGCTGAAGAACTAGAAGGTCTTTTCTCTGGTGAGAATCTAAGCGAAGACTTCAAGAACAAAGCTCTTGTAGTTTTTGAAGCTGCTCTAAACGAGAAAGTTTCACAGATCCGTGAAGCTCTTATTCAAGAGAGTGAACAAACCATTCAAACAGAACTTTCAACCGCTGTTGAAGGTCTTGCTGCTCGTTTAGATGAGTACCTTAACTACGTTGTAGAAGAATGGATGAAGGAAAACAAGCTTGCTGTAGAATCTGGTATTCGTACCGAGATTGCAGAAAGTTTTATGAGTGGTCTCAAGAATCTTTTTGAGAGTCACTACGTTGAAGTTCCAGAATCCAAGCACGACGTTCTAGAAGATCTGTTTGCCGAAAACCAACAACTAGAAGCTGCTCTAAACGAGCAACTTCAAGAAAATATGGGATTCAAGCAAGAGATTGTAAAAGGTCAAGCTCGTTCAGTTTTCTTAGAAGCCACTGCCGACATGACTCAAGTAGACGCAGAGCGTCTTGCTTCTCTAGCTGAGAGCATCGAATTCGGTAATGCCGAAGAATTCAAGAGCAAAGTTCTAATTCTCAAAGAAAACTATCTTAAAGCAGCTCCAACTGCAACTAATCATAACGAAATTTCCAATGCTGGCACTCTAAACGAATCTGCTAGTATTGAAAACGGTCCTGTAACAGACAGTGCTGATCCTATGTCTGTATACATGCACACACTGTCTCGTCAACTTAAAAAATTCTAAAGTCTAAATATATTTAACTTCAAGGAGAAACATAAAATGTCAATGGACTTTTCACGTAATACACCCTACGACACTCTCGTAGAAAAATGGAATCCTCTACTAAATCACGAGGCCCTTCCTGAGATTGGTGACTCATATCGTAAGAAAGTTACTTCAGTTCTACTAGAAAACCAAGAGCGTGCCCTTCGTGAGCAATACCTCACCGAGTACGGCAACGAAATGGGTGGTGGCTTCAACGTAAGCAACACTGCTGTAAACACTGGTCTCGGCAATGCTGCCGGTAACCTCGCTGGTTACGATCCCATCCTTATCAGCCTAGTTCGCCGCTCTATGCCTAACCTCATGGCCTACGATCTAGCTGGCGTTCAACCAATGACTGCCCCAACCGGCCTAATCTTTGCCATGCGAAGCCGCTACACCAGCCAAGGTGGTAGCCCAACCGGTGGTCCAGTTGGTGTTAAAGCTGCTGGTAACGGTCAAGAAGCTCTCTTCCAAGAAGCTTTTGCCAAGTTTGGTGGTTCGGGTGGTACCGCTGCTGGTGCTGCATTCTCAGCAACAGGTGGCGTAGCCCCAGTTGGTAGTGGTTACACTGCTTCATTAGACACCACCAGTGCCCGTGGTCTAGCTAATGCGTCGTTTAATGATTTCCGTGGAATGCTTACCACAACCGGCGAACAACTAGGTGTTGGTGCTCGTCAATTTGGTGAAATGGCATTCAGCATCGAGCGCGTTGCTGTAGAAGCCAAGACCCGTGCTCTAAAGGCCGAGTACACCACCGAACTAGCTCAAGACCTTAAGGCTGTTCACGGTCTTGACGCTGAGAGCGAACTTGCTAATATTCTTAGCACCGAAATTCTCAACGAAATCAACCGTGAGCTAATTCACACCATCTATCGCGTTGCTAAGACTGGTTGCCAACAAAGTGATCTTGATGCAATAAATCGCTTCCCAACCGGTGGCGGTGGCGTATACGACCTCAACACCGACTCAGACGGTCGTTGGAGCGCAGAACGCTTCCGTGGTCTCATGTTCCAAATCGAACGCGAAGCTAACGTAATCGCCAAGGAAACTCGTCGTGGTAAAGGTAACTTCATCGTCTGCTCGTCAGACGTTGCTTCAGCTCTCGCCATGGGTGGTTTCCTAAACCTTACCCCAGCCTTACAACCTCAATTAGAGGTAGATGATACCGGTAACACCTTTGCTGGTATCCTCAACGGCAAGTTCAAGGTCTACATTGATCCATACGCTCAATTAGGTCTAAACTTCGTAACCGTAGGCTATCGTGGAGCCAGCCCATACGATGCTGGTCTCTTCTACTGCCCATACGTTCCTCTACAAATGGTACGTGCAGTTGGTCAAGATACTTTCCAGCCCAAGATTGGTTTCAAGACCCGCTACGGCATGGTCGCCAACCCATTCTCGGAGAGCATGGATCTTCTCACTGCTGGTAGCGCTACAAGTGGTAACGTCTACTACCGTATCTTCCGTGTAGACAATCTTCACGGTAACACCGGTTTCGGTCTCTGATCTAAACCGTAACTAAAACTAACGTCAAGGGCTCCCCCTAAAAAGGGAGCCCTTTTCGTTTTCATAAATACTTGTATGGCAGGATATACCGGTTCTCATAATCCATTACTAACAAACTATTTTGAGTTTGTTTTAGATCGTGTGCCCAATATAACTTATTTTTGCCAAGCAGCAAACTTGCCAGGTATTGTTATGGGCACCGATATACAACCAACAACGTTTGGTCTGCCTGTAAATATTCCTGTTGGAAACTTTAGATTTGAAAATTTACAGATATCTTTTAAAGTGGATGAAAATCTCAATAATTGGTTAGAAATATGGAATTGGATGAAAGGAAATGGTAATTTAGATTCGTCATGCTCTGCTCTACCGTATAAAGGAACAACTACAACTTTAGGAAAAACAACATCAGATGCTATGTTGTTTTTAACAAATAGTTCATACAAACCAAAATTTAAAGTTATATTTAAACACTTATTTCCGGTAAGTTTATCTGGAATTGTTTTCAGTTCTACTTTGCCAGAGTCAACCGAAGCTCTTGCACTGGCTGAGTTTGCATTCAGCGGATACACTGTTGAAACCATTATTTAATATTTGTTTTTTGATAAAAATATAGTATAATATATTATGAACTTTGAAGAACTTAAGAGCATGATTAAAGAAGATCTAAAGATAGACGAAACTGCTTTAGATCGTGAATCTGCAAATACTCCACAATTACATAACAAGTATTTGACTTTTTATATGGACGAAAAGCTTCGTTTAAAGAAATTAAAAAGCGAACAGGCTGTGCTACGAAAAAATAAATGGTTATATTATACCGGAAGAATGAGCAAAGAAGAACTAGACACTTTGGCTTGGGAACCATTTGAATTAAATATTCTAAAAACCGAAGCAGACGAACTGATTGAAGCAGATTCTGATTGGATCAAGTTGGATGAAAAAGTTTCATTTCAACAAGAAAAAGTGGATTACCTAGAAAATGTAGTTAAAATTATTAATAATCGTCAGTGGCAAATACGTTCAATAATTGATTGGATTAAATTTACTCAAGGAGTGTAATTGGTAGATATTCAGATCACACAACCAGATTCTGTTTCATTAAAAATAGAATGTGATCGCTCTCTGGCAAAAGAGTTAAACGGTTATTTTACGTTCACTGTACCTAATTACCAGTACACTCCGGCCTTTAAAAAACGATTATGGGACGGTAAAATACGACTATTTAATCTGTATACTCAAACCATATACGCAGGTCTTTTAGATTTGGTTGTAAAATTTGCAAAAGATCGTGGATATACATGGAACTGCTCACTGGCAGAATATTCTGCACCAACTAAAGAAGAAATCAAGTCTTTTATAGACGGATTAATAATAAATGCCGGTGGTAAAGAAGTCAAGCCATACGATTATCAGGTGGAAGCCGTCCAACACGCTTTGGATCGATCCAGAGCCCTCCTGGTGTCTCCTACGGGCTCTGGTAAGTCTTTGATGTTGTACTTGTTGACTCGTTGGATATTAGATAAACATTCGAGTGGAAAAATTTTAATTATAGTACCAACTACAAGTTTAGTTGCTCAGATGTCTGCAGATTTCAGAGAATATTCCAAAAAAGATTCGTGGAAAGCGGACAGAAATATTCATACTGTGATGTCAGGCAAAGAAAAAACTTCTTCTAAACGGATTATAATTTCCACATGGCAGAGCATATACAATCAACCGTACGATTATTTTGATGACTTTATTGGCGTATTTGGTGATGAATGCCATCTGTTCAAGGCTAAATCTTTAAACTCTATAATGACCAAAGCCAGAAAAACAACCTATAGAATAGGAACAACAGGAACACTAGACGGAACTCAAACTCATAAATTGGTTATTGAAGGGTTATTTGGTCCCACCTACCATACAACCACAACAAAAAAACTTATAGATCAGGATTTATTATCGAGTATAAAGATAGATTGTTTGCAGTTACAATACTCACCAGAAGATATTGAATCCACTAAACGAATGCAGTACGTAGATGAAATTCGCTGGGTTGTAGGAAATAAAAGAAGAAATATTTTTATAAAAGATCTGTGTAATAAATTGGTAGGTAATACTTTAGTTCTTTTTAATTTTGTAGATTTACAAGGCAAACCATTACACGATCTTATAAAACAAAGTTCAAATAAATCTGTATATTTTATTCATGGTGCTACGGAAGTAGATGAACGTGAACAAATTCGTAAAGTTATGGATAAAGGTTCTGATGCCGTTCTTATTGCATCATATGGAACTTGTTCAACAGGCATAAATATTAGAAACATACACAATATTATTTTTGCTTCGCCATCAAAATCAGTGATTCGTGTTTTACAGTCTATAGGTAGAGGGCTACGAAAAAGCGAATCAAAAGTTCAAATGAAATTGATTGACATTGCTGATGATCTACGTTATAAGAAATATGTCAACCACGGGATTAATCATTTAAACGAACGTTTAAAAATATATACTAATGAAGGGTTTCCTTACAAATTAATATCTGTGCAACTACCAAAGGAGAAACATGAAGAAGTACAAAATAATCAAACTGAAATCGGGTGAAGATATAATTGGTAGTGTAAGAGCTGGTCGTGATAATACTATTAAAATTCACAGACCGATGATTTTTAAATCTACAGTTCAAACAGATTTATTTGGTGGAATGCGCGAATTGTTTATGCTTAAAGATTGGCTGATGCTGTCCGATGATCGTGTTGCAATAATATCAAAAGATGCAATCAACACTATTGTTACTGCATCTGGTGATGTAACAGCTTTATATGAAGTCGAAAAACAAAAGCAAGATACTAATATTTTACCAAAACCTAAAGCTAAAAAAATACCACTCGACGGCATAACAGGACCACAAAACAACAACAATCCATTCAATCTATTAGATGAACATATACGCGATTTGCTCGAAAAGGGCGACAAGATCTTCGAAGAAGAATCTAATATAAAAGATCTTGCAAAACGCAAATCTGATGATAAAATGGTGTTTATGAACCTTGTTTTTTCTCCCGATATCATCGTTGAACTCTTAAAAGCAGGTATTTTAGACCGTAAAGAGTTTGGAGAAATTATAAATGAAATTACTAGTGGTAATGGTGAAGGTATGAATCCAGGTAAGTATACTGGAAATAAGAAAGATAAGAAGAATTTAGGCAACAGCTGGACGGATTGGAATCCTGATCCCTTCTCTGATGATTACAGATAACTTAATTCTTCTTTTTACTCAGACAATATATTATAACAGGAATTTTAAATGATGTCAAGTGGAAAGTCTAAAAAATCTAAAAACGAAGAACCTATAAAAAGATCTAAAAAATTAAAAACAAATGATGAACATTATGTTGATAATAAAAAGTTTTTAGATGAAATGGTAAAATGGAAAAAAGAAATTAAAGAAGCAGAAGAAAGTGGTGATGATCGTCCGCCAGTTTCAAACTTTATAGGAGAGTGTTTTTTAAAGATAGCTGAACGATTATGTTCTAAATCTAATTTTACAAAATATTCTTATAAAGATGAAATGATAGGTGATGCGATAGAAAATTGTTTGATGTATGCTCACAATTTTAATCCACGTAAATCTAAAAATCCATTTTCATATTTTACTCAAATAATATACTATGCCTTTTTAAGACGAATAGAACGAGAAAAAAAGCAAGCTTACGTTAAATTTAAGTTGACAGAAGAGATGGATGATGGTACACTACATAAGTGGTTTAAAGAAAACTACTTTGAAAAGGATAGCGAACGCGAAGCTTTAAGTGACTTATTTCAAATATCTGAAAATGATATTAAAAAATATGAACCAAAGAAGCGAAAGAAGCGTCGCAAGAAAGTATGAAAATTGCAATAATTAGTGATACGCATTTCGGAGCTCGTGGAGACTCTCCGATCTTTCTTAATCATTTCCTTAAGTTCTTTGAAGAACAGTTTTTTCCTTATCTAAAAGAACACGGAATCACCAAAGTGATACACATGGGCGATCTGTTTGACCGCCGTAAGTTTGTTAATTTTAACACACTACACCATGTTAAGAAGCGATTTATTAAATGGTTTGATGAGAATGGCGTACAACTACATTGCATTCTAGGAAATCACGATGTGTTTTATAAGAACACAAATCGTTTAAATTCTCCTAAAGAAATCATGGGTGATTGTTATACCAGATTTCATCTGTACGAAGATACACAAGAAGTATGCTTTAATGGTGCAACTATTCTTATGGTTCCGTGGATCAACGAAGAAAACCGTGATCGATTTATGCAAAAGATTGCAGATACCAAAGCTACTATTTTGGTTGGTCATTTAGAACTGTCTGGATATGAAGTAATGCCGGGAGTAAACTTTGGTGATGGTATGAGCGATAAGTTCCTAGAGAAGTTTGATCTAGTACTTACCGGTCATTTCCATAAAAAGAGTTCTAAAGGTAATGTGCATTATCTGGGCACACAGTATCAGATGACCAGCATTGATACCAACGAGACTAAAGGATTTCATATTTTAGACACCGAAACTCGTGAACTTCAGTTTATTCCCAATCCTCTAAAGATGTTTCATAATATTGAATGGAGAAACGGAACTCTGATTCAAGATTTTGATCCGGCCAGATATAAGGGAACATACGTCAAGGTAATAGTTTACGAGAAAAAGAGTGAAATTAAATTTGACCAGTTCTTGGATTCATTGTATGCTGTAGAGCCAGCTAATGTTAGTATTATTGAAGATCTCAGTGATAAGACTAAGGAAGATGCAGAGTTAGATATTTCTGAAGACACCCTTAGCCTTATTAATCGTGAAATAGACGGTATGGGAGCGGACAATCCTGAAGAGTTAAAAAATATTGTTCGTGAGATCTACATGGAGAGTTTAGATTGATCGTATTCAAGAAAGTTCGTTTTAAAAACTTTGGGTCGTTTGGTAATACATTTACGGAAATTAATCTGAATGGTAGTGCTACCACTCTAGTATGTGGATCTAATGGTAACGGTAAATCGTTTGCATTTCTAGACTCCATTTCGTTTGGTTTGTTTGGAAAACCGTTTCGTAACATGAATATTCCACAACTGGTTAATTCTGTAAATAAGAAGAACTGTGTTGTAGAATTAGAATTTACTGTAGGTAAGACCGAATACAAGATTGTTCGTGGTCTTGCCCCCAAGATCTTTAAGATCTACAAAGACGATGAACTTCTAAATGAAGACGCTAAAAGCAAAGACTACCAAAACATTCTAGAAGAACAGATTATTGGTATGAACCATAAAACGTTCTCACAGGTTGTTGTTTTGGGTTCGTCTTCGTTTATTCCCTTCATGCAGTTGACTCCTGCAGATCGTCGTCTAGTAATCGAAAATATCTTAGATATTGGTATCTTTTCAGAAATGAATGGTGTGCTCAAGACCAAGATGGGCGTAGCCAAAGGTAGTCTACAAACCGTAGATTCAGAACTATTATTGGTAAATGAAAAGATTAGTGCAACCAAAGAAGTACTAGAGTCGTACCAAAAAAATACTGCGGATCGTGTAAGCGACCGTAAACGCACTTTAGAAGAAAATACAGAAACAATAAAGTCATTATCTAAAGAACTTAAAGTATTCCAGAAAACTATGAAAGAACTGGAAACAGAACTGGAACCAGGAGATCAAATTAATGCGGAACTCAAGAAGCAACAGATCGTTCTCTTTAAACTCGAAAGCGCCATTGAAAGCATACAAACGGATATCCAGTTCTTCGAAAAGAACCACAGTTGTCCGACTTGCAGACAAACCATCAGTAAAGAACACAAAGAGACAGTCATTGCCGAGAAGTCTGAAAAGGCCCAAGAACAGCATCGCTCGCTGGACCGCATAAAAGAAGCTATTGCCATGTCTAAAAACAATCTGAACAAAATTACGTCTGTTCAGAATAAGTACAATGATCTGGTGATTAAAGCTTCTGCCAAAGAGCAAACTATAGAATCTCTAATTAAACTAAACGAGCGATTAGATCAAGAAGTGATTGCGGTTGCAGAGACTGCAGATACACAGGCCAAAATTCAAGACAATCAAGATCGCCTAACAGAACTGTTAGCCAAACACCAGAAGCATCTAGAAAAAAAACAAAAAACTCTTGACACCCTTCGATCTTATGATAAATTGGTATCCTTGTTCAAGGACAGCGGAATCAAAGCAAAGATTGTGAAATACTATATTCCTTTGATTAACAAATACGTAAATAAGTACTTGAACAGCATGGATTTCTATGCTAACTTCCATCTAGATGAAGAGTTTAATGAAGTTATCAAGAGCCGCCATCGTGACGAGTTCTGTTATGAATCGTTTAGCGAAGGCGAGAAAATGAGAATCGATCTGGCACTGCTTCTGACATGGCGAGAGATCGCAAAGTTGAAGAACAGTGTCAATACTAATCTGCTTATTCTGGATGAAGTTTTTGATTCCAGTTTGGACAGTGGTGGAGTGGATGAACTAATGAAACTCCTGTCTAGTTTTGGAGTACGAACAAACGTGTTCGTGATCAGCCATAAGACTGATCAACTACTAGACCGATTTAACAACGTGATTCAACTAGAAAAGAAAAAGAACTTTAGCCGACTTGTATGAAAAAGAAAAAGAAAAAAGTGTCACGCCGTATTGGTCGTGGTGATTCTGTAGACTCGCTGATTATGGGCAGTGAGCCCGTATGGAAAGATGCAGACAAACTAACACCCGAAGAACTGGACACCAAGATTCTAAAAGCAATCAATTGGTACAGTTATTCGTGTGATGATAATCTATGTAAACCATGGGTTATTGATTGGATGATGAAAAATGGATATTCAAAGAAAGACATCAAAGCTGCAGCAGCATGTGACATTAATGCTATGGAGTTTATCTATATTGGCAGTCGTTGCCGTATTATGAATCTTGGTGGCGTGCTTCGACCAGAAACTATCGATATGGTTCGAAAAAATGTGGATCAAATTATTCATCAAGGCTTAACTCGACCAGCCAAAGTTGAAGATCCCAATAAAGAGAAAGTAAATGTTCAAGAGCGTATTGCCAAAAAAAGTATTGAATACATGGCGGTTATTGAAGGGCGTGTCGATCAATTTTATGGCTTGGCTGTTAAAGATCAATTAAAGAATACAGATCATATTGAATGGTTGCGTGGTGAAGGTATAAAGCCCGTGCATTTTAAGAAATTAGCCAAAGTACTAGAACCACATATTAAAGAACTAAAAGTTGCTTATAAAGGTCAAGATAAAGATCTAAAAGAAGGATTTGATTTTTTAGGTAAGCGTAAAATCAAACAAATCATAACTACTTTGGAGGAATTTAAGGAAATTCTTAATGGCTAATTTTAAAGGGATATTTAAGGTTGCTGATGCTTCTGGTAACTGTATACAATACAGAATTGATGATATTGTATATAAAAATGGAAAGGCATATATTGCATCTAAAGATCCAGATTTATGCAAATCCCCAGAACATAAAGGTTCTGGATGGGAACCGTTAATTGGTGAAAGAACAGGAATTACTGTCACATATTATAATTCAACAACACCTCCACCACGAGTTGAAGAAGGTGATGAGTGGTTTAATCCGACAAGTGGAAAATTGTACAAATATATTAAAGATACAGATTCTGAACAATGGGTACAAATCTTTTGACTTTTGTTTTTTGTGTGGTATATTTAAATCATGTTACTCATTGATAACAACCAGATTATTCTGGCTAATATTTTCCAAGCAGCAAAAGATGGCGAACCTCTAAATGAGGATTACGTTCGTTATACTGTGCTGAATTCGTACCGCAAATATCATACTAAGTTTCGTCAGTATGGAGAAATGATTCTTTGTAATGACGGAAATAACTATTGGCGTAAGGATGTATTTCCGTATTACAAGGCTAATCGTAAGAAGCAGCAAGAACTTAAGAAAGATGAGTGGAAAGCTGTATTTGAAGTACTAGACACCATTCGTGATGAGGTAAAGGAAATATTTCCGTATCCTAGTATTAGACTTCAAGGAGCAGAAGCCGACGATATTATCTACACTCTGTGTAAGACACATTACCAAATTGAAAAAGTGCTTATTGTGTCTAACGACAAAGATTTTCAACAACTACAAATCTTTCCAAACGTAGAACAATACAGTCCTACCACAGATAAATATCTTACGTGTTCAGATCCTCGCGGATTTCTTTTTGAACATATTATAGGCGGTGATTCTAGTGATGGTGTGCCTAATATGCTTAGTGACGATGATACTTTTGTGGCAGATGGCAAGCGACAAACGCCAATGACACAGAAGCGCATCAATCAGCTTAAAAAGGATGCTGAGAGCTCTGAATTTTATCAAAATTCTAAATATATCAGGAATAGCACATTGATTGACATGAGTAATGTACCACAAGATCTTCAAGATCGTATTCTAGACGCGTATAACAACCAGAAAGGAAAAGGCAGAGATAAGCTGCTTCAGTATTTTATTGATCACAAGCTGAAGAGTCTTATGCCCCACTTAGAGGAGTTTTGATGTATACCCCAGAACCTGAATCGGAATATGAGCGTTGGCGACGAGAACAAAAAGAAGCAGCTGCCCGACGAAAGAAAAAGCGTGGCCGCAAACCAAACCAACAAAACTGGTTAAACGATCTTCGTCACGGACATACATCTGAAGGCGAAGATTTTGAAAACTTTGAACGATTTGACAAATAAAGGATTTTTATATTATGACACAAGCGACAACAACAATTTCTAAAGACACACTGAATATTCTTAAAAATTTCAGCGGAATTAATTCTAATCTGTACGTAAAGGCTGGATCTAAACTTACTACCATGTCTCCCACAAAGAATATCATGGCAGAAGTAACTGTGGAAGAAACGTTTGATACGGAATTTGGCATCTGGGATCTAAACAAGCTTTTGGGTGTTATTTCTCTGTTTCAAGATCCAGAACTACAGTTTCACGAGAAGTATGTCACAATCACTGGCAGCAGTGGTTCCACTGTAAAGTATTATTATTCGGATCCCAAGCTCCTGTCGTATCCCACAAAGAGCATCAAGAAAGTTGATGCCGCTGTGGAGTTTGATCTAACCAGTGATGATATTCGTGAACTACAACGAGCATCAGCAGTTCTAGGAAATCCAGATCTATCGTTTGTATCCAAGGACGACAAAGTGGTTGCTATTATTCGTGATCTGAAAGATCCTACTTGTAATACATTTAGTATCGAAGTTGGTGAAAATACTAATGGAGCAGACTTTACCTTTAACTTCAAGATGGAAAACATGAAGATGCTTGATGGTGATTATCACGTGGCACTCTCTAAGAGTGTTATCGGTCAGTTTAGTCACGCCAGCCGTCCTCTAACTTATTGGATTGCCATGGACGCAACCAGCACTTACAAGGAGTAAAATGCTTACCGCAAACGACGCTATTGGACTGCTGGTAGAAAAATATCGACCAGCAATCATTGATCACTGTGTGCTTCCTCAAGATCTGAAGAACACGTTTAACGCTATTGTAGAGTCTGGAGAGTGTCCTAATCTGCTTCTAGCAGGCAAGCCCGGTATGGGCAAGACCACGGTGGCTAAGGCCCTGTGTGCCCAACTAGGTGCAGACCATATCCTAATCAACTGCTCTGAAGACGGTAATATCGATACCCTACGAACCAAGATTCGTCAGTTTGCCAGTACCGTATCCCTGTCCGAAGATGCAAAGCAAAAGATCGTGATTCTGGACGAGTTTGACTATTCTAATGCCCAGAGTATTCAGCCTGCACTTAGAGGAGCTATTGAGGAGTTTGCCAAGACCTGTCGGTTTATTCTGACCTGTAACTACAAGAACCGTATCATTGAGCCTATCCATTCTCGTTGTACGGTTATTGACTTTAACTTCCCATCTAAGGAACGACCAGAATTAGCCAAGCAGTTCTTGGGTCGTTGTCAAGCCATTCTAGACGAAGAAGGTATCCAATACGATTTGAAGGTGCTTTCCAAGGTCGTGGTCAAGTTTTTTCCGGATTTTCGTCGTACTCTGAATGAACTTCAGCGATACTCTGCTGCTGGAGTTATCGATATAGGAATTCTTAGCACGGCTGGCGAATTGAACATCAAGGAGCTGGTTGGATTCCTGAAGACCAAGAATTTCACAGAGATCCGTAAGTGGGTGGCCAACAATTTAGACAACAGCCCGCAGGACGTGTTTAGGAAGGTCTACGATGGCTTATACGAGCATCTAGATCCTAAGAGCATTCCACAGGCGGTGGTTATTATAGGTGAATATCAATACAAGACCGCATTTGTGGCCGATCAAGAGATCAATCTGTGTGCGTTTATGGTGGAATTAATGATGAACTGTGAGTTTAAAGAATGAATCCATTTGACTTTTTAAATTCCATAAATCAAACAAAAATTTCACTTATGGACGAAGATCCGGGATGTGAACGAGAATATAATCCATTTCTTGCCAATCGAGGATTATCATATTTCTCTGATACCATATTCTTGGCTAATGAGATGAACCGGCTATCGGGGTTGGCTAAGAAGCCTCAGTATGATTACTTACGTCTATCTGTTCGTGCTCGTAAGCGATACAGTAAATGGATCAAAGACGAAACCAGTGACCGTATAGACGCCCTAAAAGCGTTATATGGGTATAGTCACGCCAAAGCAAAGCAGGTAATAGATCTGATAACCGAGGATGATTGGAAAGCCATCTTTGCTCGGTTAGATCAAGGTGGCACAAATAACAAAATTCCTAAATAATTCTGTGTTACTGAATTTTTAAATGAAAGCGGATTATTATGGAACCCGAAGATATTTTTGATGGTCTTGGAGTGGAAGTCAAACTAAAAACTAAAGACGACTTTCTCAAGGTTAAAGAGACCCTAACCCGAATGGGGGTGTCTTCCAAGAAAGAAAAAAAACTATACCAAAGCTGCCATATTCTCCACAAACGAGGACGTTATGCTATTATGCATTTTAAAGAAATGTTAGATCTGGATGGTTTAGAAACAGATATTGACGATACAGATCTTGGTCGTCGTAACATGATTGTAAAACTCTTGGTGGAATGGGGCTTAGTAGAAGCAGTAGACCCAGAAGAATATGCCGAACCAATTATTTCACTTGCACAACTAAAAATTATTCCTCATAAAGAAAAGAAAGAATGGCAATTGGTGCCTAAATATCATATAGGAAACTCTTAATTATGCAAACTGAAGTGATTTCTTTTTATAGTGACATTGATGGTAAAACATATTACAGTGATCATGCTAAACGTCTAAAAGGACAGTTAGAGGCTCTTGGCATCCCTCATGACATTCAAGAAAAACCATCATTAGGTTCTTATCAAAAAAATTGTTTGAGTAAACCAGCCTTTATTTACAGCAAACTAATAGATAAACAAAGACCAGTAATATGGCTTGATATAGATTCTGATGTGAGAAAGTCTTTAAATATATTTGATCAGTTTGATGGAAATACTGATTTAGCAGTAGCTTGTTCTTCCCCAAAACTACATGCAGCTAAAGCGTCACCAATTTATCTTGGATTTAATTCTAAAGTTTTAGATTTTTTACAGCATTGGAATTTCATGGCCAGACAGATGATGGGAAATGGACAGTGGTTTGATCATGAAGCCTTAATAGGTATTTTGCATTCGTTTTATCAAAAAGATGGATTTAGAATGAAATTTGTAGGGCCAGACTATTGCGTATGGCCGGGTAGTGAAAATCAAAATAGTATCATTGTTATGGGTCTTGCTGATGCTGATTCTAAAAAAGAAGCACTAAAAAGACTAGGAATGAGTGAGGATTTAATAGCATGGCAAACTCCCGGTACAAAGTAAAGGGAATCGGTCTACCATTTGAATCACAATATTCGTCTTGTTCAAATATAGTACCAAAACAATTTGATTGGTGTTTAGATTCTGGCGATTATGATGTTCATATAGATCAAGGGTTATTATTTCAACCTGATGCTAAAACACAAAAAAATAAACGATATGGATGGATATGTGAATCAAGATACATTATTCCTAATGTATACAATTTTTTAATACACAATCATAAAGTTTTATTTGAAAATTTTTATACAGCAATTTATACTTGCGATCAATCTCTATTAGATTTAGATTCTAGATTTAAATACTGCCCAAATGGAAGTAATTATCCATGGATACGAAAAAGCGATTGGGGAATATACGAAAAAACAAAAACATGTTCAATGTTTGCGTCTCCTAAAGTATTTACAGAAGGACATGTATATCGTCATAAAATTGCCAAGCTAGCTCTTGATCGAGGTTTTGACGTGTTTGGTGGAGCACACGGCACAAAAAGAACAGTAATAGATCCCATGAATCCTTGGAACACTAAACTAGAAGGATTGGGTTATTATATGTTTAGTATAATAATTGAAAATGGAAATTATGACACGTATTGCACGGAAAAAATAACAGATTGTTTTGCAACAGGAACAGTTCCAATTTATTGGGGAACTAAAAAATTACCAAAACAATTTGATCCTGATGGAATTATATGGTTGTCCGATAATAATGAAATTTCTATTTTAGATACTCTTACACAAGAGTTATACGAATCTAAAATGTCATCAATAAAACACAATTTAAATGCTCTAGTCGATCTGAAACCAGCTGATGATTATTTGTTTCAGGAAATTACTAAATGATAACTTTTTCTTTTATTGGTAATTTTGGTCGTCTTGGTAATCAAATGTTTCAATATGCTGCAATAGTTGGTATTGCAAAAAAGAATGGTTATGATTATTGTTTTCCACTAAAAAATACCCAATTACCAAATTGGTTTAATATAACAGCAAAAGATGGCGTGCATCAATGCCAACGAGCACATTTAGAAGCTTTTGGTTATGAACCAGCAGTCTTTCAACTACCAGATAATATAGATTATTCTGGCTATTTTCAAAGCGAAAAATACTTTAAACACTGCTCTGATTTTATAAAAAACGAATTTGCTTTTAAGTCACATGTAAAGGAAAAAGTAGATCCGTGGTTTAAAGACAAACAATACGTTTCAGTTCACATTAGACGGGGAGATTATCTACCAATACAGGATATACATCCGGTTGCTTCTGTTGAATGGTATCGTGAAGCTATGGCACATTTTCCTAACAAAAAGTTTTTATTTTTTAGTGATGATCTTGATTGGTGTAAACAAACATTTCCAGAACACGAATTTTCTCCTTTTAACAATGAAGGAGAAGACATGTATGCTATGAGTAAATGCCAAGGGCATATTATTACTAATAGTTCTTTTAGTTGGTGGGCAGCATGGTTAGGTGGACAAAAAACAATTGCACCCAAAACATGGTTTGGTTCAAACGGACCTCAAGACTGGTCTGATATATACTGTAATGATTGGATAATTTTATGATTATTGATATAGAAAAATTAAATCTTCGTTCAAATGGCGTGATACAAATAGGAGCGCATCATGGTCAAGAGCATAAAACACACAAAAAAATAGGTTGTACTAAATTTTTATATTTTGAACCACAAAAAGATGTATATGAAATATTAAAACAAAATATTGAAAAAGAAAAAACAGAGCAAGATTTTATTAAATTATATAATTATGCTTTGGGCGAGGCTCAGTGTATTATGGAGATGTATAAAGAAAAGGATAATACCGGCCAAAGCAGTTCTTTACTAGAACCTTATCTACATCTTGAGCAGTATCCGGGAATAAAATTTACAGAAAAAGAAACAGTTGTTGTAAAAACTTTAGATTCTGTATTACAAGAAGATGGATTAAATCCAGAAGACTATGATTTTTTAAATATAGATGTTCAAGGGTATGAATTACAAGTTTTAAAAGGCTGTAAAAATCAATTATCTCATGTATATAACATTATGCTAGAAGTAAATCGAGCTCCAGTTTATAAAAATTGTGCTATGGTTTATGAAATTGATGAATATCTAGGACAATACGGATTTAAACGAGTTATAACAGAGTGGGCTGGTGGGATATGGGGAGATGCAATATACACTAGGAGTACATGATGACACCATTTGTGACTTATTATTATGATTACAGCGATTCTAAGTATTATGAAAAAGCCGCAAATAACCTAAAACAACAAATACAAAATCTAGGTGGTGAATTATTAATTTATAATCCCGAGCTAACCGAAAGCTATAATATTAATTGTTTGCAAAAACCTAGATTTATTTTAAACACTTTACAAGAATTAAAGCACGATATAATCTGGATAGATGCAGACTGCCACATGAGTGCTCTTCCCAGTGAAATGGATTCTATTAAAGAAGATATTGGATTCGTTATCCGCACTCATGATATGAAAACACCACACAGTGCAATAATTTATTTTAAATATAATGATAAAACTTTATCATTTATTAAAGAATGGTTAGAAAAATGTGAGTCTGAGATAGAAAATGTAAAAACAGGAAAATATGATGGTGGTGATCATTGTAAGTTAATAGAAACTTTTAATAA
>Ga0194115_10000428_pt1 | contig 63011 bp, 65 predicted proteins | sample TA2MahsurfametaG_3_FD_148656 | JGI IMG/M metagenome (GOLD analysis project Ga0194115, IMG submission 148656) | Freshwater microbial communities from Lake Tanganyika, Tanzania - TA2015002 Mahale S4 surface | ecosystem: Environmental > Aquatic > Freshwater > Lake | place: Tanzania: Lake... | reverse complement strand
CGCCAACCGCACCAGTTAAATTAGCGATATTTGCCGTATCGTATCTTCGGAATTGTAATGTTGTTGCCATTTAAGATCTCTCTATGAAGTACCTTTATTTATTATTTTCAATTATGCATTTAAGTCTGATGGGGATAGTGAGAAGCTGTTCATTAAATCAAATACTATTGATCCAGTCATTAAATCGATTGGCAACGCGTCTGATGATATTCTACTGGTTAACAATGATTTATAGTAAGTTAATTGTGAAGTTGGATCATTCGGTGTAAATCGAAGTCTGACCAATCCACTGCTAATATCTGAAGAGAATGTACCAACACCACTACCAATAGTTGTTTCAGCATATTTGACCAAATTTGTCGTTGCCCCATCATGTAACAGCATAATTTCAAGTGCCAAAAACCCAAATAGGTTTTCCACTTGCATTTGATATCTACCACTTCTATAAGTCGAAGCTGACCAACTGTCAACTGTTTCGGCAGAGGTAGTTGTTGTATCATATGTAAACTGTTGCGATCCAGAAGATATTAACGAAACATTTGCATTACCATTATCGCCAGATACAACAGAAACGGAAACAGTTGATGTATTGATGAAATTGATATTAGGTGTTACAGTTATGGATCCTGAATTGGCTGAGACTCTTACCGTTGCATTATTAGCTGCATTATATGCGTTATTTGCTTGAGCATATGCACTATTAGAGGTATTGCGTGCTATGTTTGCTTGAGCATAAGCGTCAGCAACTGCAGCACCAGTCGTATTAAAGGCTATATTTGCATTTCCATCAACGCTACTGACATCGACTTGAATACTTGCAGTATTGATGAAGTTTAGGAATTTATTTGAAAGTTCACCAGCGCTGTTTGCATAAACACGAACCGTGTTCGCAGAATTATTGGCTTGATTATATGCACCATTCGCCTGAGCATAAGCACCATTCGCCTGATTATAAGCACCATTCGCCTGAGCATAAGCACCATTCGCCTGAGCATAAGCACCATTCGCCTGATTGTACGCACCATTTGCCTGAGCATAAGCACCATTTGCTTGCACATAGGCACCATTCGCAGTATCGCGTGCTACATTTGCTTGAGCATAAGAATTATTTGCTGTATCACGCGCAGTGTTTGCTTGATTAAATGCAAAAATTAAATTAGCATGTGTAGCAACAGTATTACTCACAAGAGTGATACTATTTGCATCAATATTTGCTCGAAGAGTTGCGAGTGAAGTATTCGCAAAGTCGATCACATTATTCTCATGACCAGAATTTGCTAGGTTATCAAACAAATACCATATTCCGTCACCAGCATCGCGCGCGAAACCAGTATGCGTTACTGATGAGCCTGAGTTTTTAGCGCCGACAAATCCAATATCAACAATATCAGTGAGTATATTATTTGCAGCTAGATAAATTAGTGGATCATCAACTGTATACGTTGATGTATTAATAAATGTCGTATTGCCAGTAACAAATAAGTTACCAGAAATATTTAACGATCCATTTATCGTACCGCCAGTTAGATTTAATTTAAGATTGGCTTCGGCGTAAGCGTTATTTGCTTGACCACGAGCAGTATTCGCTTGATCTCTGGCAGTGTTCGCTTGATCTCGAGCGGTATTTGCTTGAAGGTACGAATTATTTGCTTGTGTTCTTGCAGTGTTCGCTTGGTCGCGAGCAGTGTTTGCTTGATTAAATGCATCCATTGCTAGATTTCGTACACTAGCAGCATAATAATCTACATAGAATTGTCCACGATAAAGGTTTCCGTTCCCCTGATTGGATCCATAATAATAAGTTGAACCAGCAGCTGATGATGGTATTGTCCAGTATAACGTGCCAGTTTGTTTGTTTTGTGCACTTGTACCAACACTTAGTGTACCGTCAAGCGCGACATGAGTTAATCCAGAAGATACTAGGCTGGTATAAGAATCAGAATAAAGTGCAAAACCTTGAGGTCCGTTTAATGGAGATACCAAATCAACTAATCTAAATGCAATAGTGCTGCCAGGTCGAAGCCATAGACTTGGATTTGCTTGCGTCGCGGGACTATCCCAGGCAGTGTATACGGCACCACTGGAGCCGCCATCTTCAAATGTTCTGAATACAAATCCTACGGGGTTTGGTTCAGTAACAGTAATACTATATGCTTCAGCTGACATATAATCAGAATTCGCTTGAGCATATGCATTATTGCCAGTGTCGCGAGCAGTATTGGCTTGCGTTCTTGCTGTATTCGCTTGTTCACGTGCAGTGTTCGCCTGATCTCTTGCTGCGTTGGCTTGAACATAAGCATCGCCAATTGACGCACCAGAAGTTATAAATGAAATATTCGCATTAGTTCCGTCTCCAGAAGGAGTAACAGAAACAAACACACTTGCTGAATTAATGAAATTAAGATGTTTTGCGTCTAGTGTTGATCCACTGTTCGCTGAAACTCTTGCAGTATTTGCTGCATTATTTGCTTGTGCATACGCACCATTCGCTTGAACATAGGCATTGTTTGCAGTATTGCGAGCAGTATTCGCCTGATCATAAGCGCTGTTTGCTTGCACATATGAATTGTTACTAGTATCGCGAGCAGTGTTTGCTTGAGTTCTTGCTGTGTTCGCTTGATCGCGAGCAGTATTGGCTTGTAAAGATGCAGGAGCAGCATATGTTGCTATTCGGAATTGTCCTTGAACACCATCATTATTGGATGGACTTCGATAGATATATTGTGTTGTGCCAGGCACATTTTGTGGAATTGTCCAAACAATAGTACCAGAATCAGCGAAACCTTTACCTGTTGTTATGTTACCATTTGTGGCTATATGATATATTCCTGATGTTACATGAGAATATACTCCAGCTATAAATGTTTGAACAGCAAAAACTTGTAATCCAGCGCCAGTGTCTGGATTCAAATCACTTAAAACAAATTTAACTGTTGTGCCAGGATGCAAGACAATTGTTGGACTATCTTCGTCTTCACCAACACCAGTCTCATCATTATAGCCATACAACAAATCTCCACTAATAGTATTGTCGCCTGTTCCGTTAGGATAACGAAATCTAAAATAATAAGTTGAACTGCCGCCAGGATTTGGTGCATATGCTTGAACATAATAAGTTACGGCTGGCGATTCTGATTTAGTATTAGCACTTTCATATGCAGTATTTGCTTGATTCCGCGCTGTATTCGCTTGTGTTCTTGCAGTATTCGCTTGATCTCTAGCAGTGTTGGCTTGGTCGCGAGCAGTGTTGGCTTGGTCGCGAGCAGTATTCGCTTGATCACGTGATGTATTCGCTTGATCTCTAGCGGTGTTTGCTTGAGCATACGAATCATTTGCAGTAGTTCTAGCAGTATTCGCTTGATCTCTAGCAGTGTTAGCCTGTCCATAAGCATCATTGGCAGTGCCACGAGCAGTGTTTGCTTGATCGCGCGCATTATTTGCTTGAACGTATGCAGCTGTGCTGGTTGCTGCTGAAGTTGCTAGATTGATTCCATCATTTGTGAAGAATGATTCTGCGAAAATAGCATTCGCGCCAGTGATATCACCAGCAGCTCCACCTGTTCCTATGACAATTGATGTACCAACATTCAATGTTGTTGTGATATTGGCTTGATTTGCATACAGTACTGTATTGATCGTTAGATCACCAGTCATTGTATCGCCAGATTTACTTACCTTCGTATTTGCTGTATTATATGCATCATTGGCAGTTGTTCTTGCAGTGTTGGCTTGATCGCGAGCACTATTTGCTTGCCCATACGCTGCGTTGGCTTGCCCATACGCTGCGTTGGCTTGCCCATACGCTGCGTTGGCTTGTCCATAGGCAGTATTTGCTTGATTGCGCGCTGTATTAGCCTGTCCATAAGCATCGTTCGCTTGTCCGTATGCAGTGTTAGCCTGTGTTCTAGCAGTATTCGCTTGATCTCTGGCATTGTTGGCTTGAGCATATGCGTTAAGAGAAGTATCAAATGAGTAGAAGGTTGAGCCATCATCCGACCAACCCCATTTATCAACATCTTCAGCCCATCTTAAGAATGTATTTGGAGAAGTGCCGCGATTAATTATCAAGCCAGCATTCAATGCAGGTGTTGATGTTACATTTGATAGAAGAACAATGTCTGCGTCTTCAACAATGAGAATTTCAGTGTTGAGTGTTGTACTATTTCCAGATACTACAAGATTGCCAGAAACAATCAAGTCACCTGAAATTGTACCACCAACTAATGGAAGTTTCGTATTTGCTTCAGCATATGCTGCATTTGCTTGTCCATAAGCGGCATTTGAAACGCCATAAGCGTTGTTGGCTTGATCGCGAGCAGTATTTGCTTGAGTTAGAACATTTAATCCACCACTTTCAAAGGCTAGTTCTGCAATGAAAGTGTTGGTTGTAACAGTGTCGCCATTTGTAGAAAGTATCGCCTCGCCAATATATACTGTGTTACCACCAATATACAAATCGTTAAATTTATTTGTTGGTGAACCAAGATTCCATGTTAAATTTTGACTTGGAATAATGTCGCCAGGTATAGTTAATTTTCCATCAGTATCAAATGTCCAAAAATAATTATTCGAAGCAATCGATATTGATGGATTTTCGCCATCATCAACTTTAAAATAACTATTCTCGCCACCAATATATAATTCAGCATTTGAATTATCTTGTTGCCCACCAGCACGAATGTGAATATGATTTGGTGCAGTCGGATCAATAATTAGATATTGATCTAATGTTGCACCGCTGTCTGGTCGAATTTCAATTGTTGAATATTCATAACCATCACCAGAACTGTCCGCAACAAAATTAATTGCACTGCATGCTGTGAAATTCGTGATATTACCTGGCAAGTCTAACAACCCATTGGCTCTAAACGTCCAAGTATAATTACCATTCGCATTTATCGTTACATCACTATTAGATCCAATACCTGTTGATAATAGTAGTGTATTTCCAGTGACAATGGTGCTAATATTTGCAGTGGCAGCATTGATTGTGGCGCCTGACATGGTCAGATTGCCAGTCATTGTATCGCCAGCTCTCAATACACGATTATTTGCAGCATCATATGCATTGTTTGCTTGTGCGTAAGCGTCATTAGCCTGAGCATAGGCTCCATTGGCTTGATTGTATGCACCATTAGCAGTTGTGCGAGCGCTATTTGCCTGTCCTCTCGCGGCGTTTGCTTGATCATAAGCAGCGCCACTAACTGCAGTAAATGCTACGTTGGCATTAGATCCGCTAGAAGAAACTTCAACTGTTATCGTTGAAGTATTAACAAAATTAATATTTTGTGTTGTAACGCCAGATGCACTGTTTGCGTATACTGTTACTTGCGCATTATTTGCTGCATTATAAGCAGCATTGGCTACATTATAGGCGCCATTTGCTTGAGAATAAGCACTGTTTGCTTGTCCTCTGGCGGCATTGGCTTGACCGTAAGCTGATCCAGCATCACCACCGCCACCACTGCTGATTGTTATCTTGGCTGATTTGCCGCGATCAGTTGCTGGTTGAAATACTAGATTACTTGTTGATCCAACTGTTATCTTCATTTAGTAATCTGCGGATAAACTGTAATAATACCCTCTATAACTCTAGACGTAACATTGTTATTAGTTTTCATTTTCACGTCATAGAGATATCTGCCAGCTTTTATATTAGCCGTTGTGGCAGCATTCATAGAAATTTGTACATTACCATTCGCAGAATCTAAAACTGTAATAGTTAAATTGGCAGTTACACCAGAAGAATAAAAGGACTTTCGAATTGAAGAAGAAAATGTGTAAAGTGCAACGTTGATAGGCGAGTTATCATCGTTGCTTAAATCTATTGCATACGAAAAATCTGTGCCTTGATCGCAATACAATTCTACTTGATTCGCCATTTAAATTCCTCAAAACACAGCGTTTTGAATATTTAGTCATAAGCAATACTTGGTGTTTTTACTTATGATAAATTATGGCATTTCGTTTGGTTGGATTTGTTTATTTAAGATCACTAGTGATCTATCTGGAGTAATTAATCCCTTTTCAACCAACATCTCCATATCGCTTTTGACATTAGTGTTTTCTAAATCTAAAATAGTCATCATATTAAAAGTTTCTACCCATGCTTGAACTAAAGAGTCAGTTTTTGCTGATTCTAGTATGCCAGCATATTCCAAATTAGTCATTCTCATACGAAATCCTAATTTTGTAATGATCGCTGGTATTTTTATGGGTGCTGGGTACCATGGTTTTTCAAAAGTAAGAACTTGATTTGTATTTGCCACCACACCTGCAAGTTGTGCGGGCGAATTAAAGGAATATGGATTTATTCCAGGACGTGCTAGAAATGTCTCCAACGTAAAATCAAAATTAACGGTTGAGATTGCAACATTCGGATTTATGGACCCCTCTTTATCATAATAAAGTAAAAACCTTGTATTTGCATCATATGATTTTACAAATCCAGAAAATACGAATTTGTCATAACTATTTCCTTGATAAATCCAATCCCCAAAAGAAAGAGTTTGATTTTCTAAAAGAGGACTTGTTTTAATTTTGTAAGTCACACTATCTTCTCTAAGAGCTAGAGCTGAAGGAGATTTGCAAAACTTATTATTAGTATAAGACCATCCTATTGCTGGTATGTGAGAAATATATTCTGTGATGTCTACCCAAGTTTCATTTTCTTTAGCGAGTGAATCATCATCAGCCAAAACAACATTTACAACCAAATTTTCTTCTATAATCGCAAATCTTTTAGACATTTTATTTACCTGGATTAAAATCGAAATTAGATGTAAAAACGGAACACGGCGCAGCCACCGCCACCAGTTGGCGTACCCTGAGTGATGCCGCCACCAGTATGACTATGTTGTTGTGCTTGCCCAGCCCAGTGATCTGTATTACTGTGTTGTTGCTGAGATCCTTGAGTTTGATTTTGACCTCCTGCACCACCACCACCCGCGCCGCCGTTTTGAGTAGTGCTATTAGTAAACAATCCAGCACCACCAGAACCACTTGCTTGACCAGTTCTTAATCCCCAAAGATGAGGAGTAGATGGGAAAGATCCACCTGCACCAACTCCGCCAAAAGGATTAAAGGTAGCGTGATTGTAATTATTACCTGGACCGCCACCACCGCCACCATGATTGCCTGCTCCACCTGTCGAGTGACTACCAGCGCCACCACCTGCGCCATATCCTAATGGAGTTGCTTGTGTACCTGCGCTGGCACCAAAGCCACCAGCACCAAACCATCCATTTCTGCCTGCTGCGGTAGAATTAGATGTATGTTCATTCGGAGATGCTTGCTGTTGACTTCGATTATCTAATGCTTTGACAGCCGAACCTATTGGGACAGGCAATAATGGAATCCCTATATGGGTAATCGCTGATTGATGATGTCCTGGTGCGTGAGACGGATTCGCTTGAGTTCCGCCTTGCAAATGTGCACCACCACTTAAAAAGAAAGGCATCCCAGGGACGTGCGACGGACTCGTGCCTGGATCGCGCTGACCTTCTGGATACAACCAAGAAAGTACTCGAGGACCACCTCTGTTACTGTATGGTGGTTCGCCGCCAGCGGTACCATAACCGAAATGTGTGCTTCCTGACGTCTGCTGATATTCTGCTCTATGGGTATTACTCCCTTGAAAAATACCACCACCTCCACCACCACCGAAATAACCCCTATCACCGTGATTACCAGGTGCACCACCACCTATTTGTGCATAAACCATACCACCAATTGTAATAGATGAAGTGCCACCTACAGCACCAGCACCACCAGCACCTATAGTTACTACGATCGGATCAGTTGTAACTGGAAGATCAAAACATGCTGCACCACCAAATCCACCACCACCTGGTGTTGAAAAACCTTCTTGATGATCTTGATGATACTGAGGCATCTGAGTGGCTGTTTTATGATTTGATCCAGTACCACCACCACCACCAACTAGCCAAGCATGAATTTGTTTTGTGCCTGGTGGAGCTTTAATTGTTATGGACGAATAATAAACAGGTGACTGAATGTATCGTGCAATTGGAGTAGCGAGATTTGGCGCACCTTTTCCAAATCCTAGAAAACCACCGTTATTCATTAGAAATCTCCTGCACGAGTTACAACAACATGGAATGTTTCTGCGGCATTTGTACTAGCGCGCAAAGACCATCCTGGAGCAAGAATAAGACCTTGGTTAATTAACGAGAAATTAAAAGTTTGCACTGTGGTGCTTGGTGTAGTTGCAGTAACAAGAGTTTCTTGCCAAAGATTAATATTTGTGCCATCAGACACATAAAGTCTGATAACGCCTGCAGTGGTTGTTCCCGTTGCATTTACAAAGATATCGTCAATACGCGAGCCTGAGGTAGCGTTTGCCGTGAATACAATGTTTACAACGCCAGTTCCGTTTCTGTTTGCGTTTGCAGAACCTAATACTTGTATTGCTGTTCTTGGTACTGCTGCATATTGTGCTGCTGTTGCCATATTAGAAATTCCTCTAGAGATTGATAATTACAAATTAAATTCAAAATACTTCTTATTTATATATCGCATGGTTTTCAGTTTAAGTTATGTCTAAATTTTCTAATGCGAAATTGACTAGATAATGCGGAACAGCCGAAGTCGGATTCAAAGAAAACTCAACATTTGTTTGAGTTACACCATTCGCTGTGATAGTAATATCAATGCTGGCTGTGTTATTAAAGTTCAAATTGCTAGCAGCCAAAACTAGCGTGCCATTAGCAAAAGTTGCAACCGTATTAGCAGCATTGTTCGCTTGTGCATAAGCACCGTTGGCTTGCGCATAAGCGCCATTAGCCTGTCCATATGCACCATTTGCTTGATCGTATGCTGCATTTGCTTGCGCGTATACGACGTTGGCGTGTGCATAAGCGCCATTGGCTTGTCCATATGCTCCGTTGGCTTGCGCATAAGCGCCATTAGCCTGCGTGTATGCTCCATTCGCTTGTCCATACGCGCCATTGGCAGTATCACGAGCCGTGTTGGCTTGATCGCGAGCTGTATTCGCTTGATCGCGAGCAGTGTTTGCTTGGTCTCGTGCATTAGTGGCTTGATCATATGCTGTTTTTACAGAATTAGGAGCAGCTGCATTTACTGTACTTGTTGATACAACTGAATCTGTAACATTTTGCGTGGTTAATATTGTTACATGTGTTGGGGATCCATTGGCATTCGCTGTTGCTTGCCAAACTTCAGAAGCTGCAATAAATTTAAGTTCTGCATTACCTTTACCAGAAGATCCACGCTTTATTCTGAAGATGCCATCGCCATCACTAGCAACGTTTTGTCGTAAAACTAGAGTGTCGCTGTCGTTAACCGATGATCCAAGAACAGTTAGATTTCCTCTAACCTGCACATCATTGAATACACTATTACCATTCTGAATATAATAAGTCGGATCACTGTCTATACGAATATTTGATGCATGTACATTGGTAATATTTGCAATGAATAAATTTGCTGATGTTGCAACATACAACACACCATCTACATTGACATTCGTCTGAAAGATTGTATTTGGTTTGATATTTAAAATAGCATTTTGACTGCTATTAGTAAAATGCACATTTGAATTTGAGAAAACAACATTGGCTGAATCAAACTTGACATTAATGTTTGCTTGAAATAATGCGCCAGAAGCGCGATTACTCATTGCAACATTACCAGATTGAACTAAAATATATCCATCATCATCAGTTTCGACTGAGTCAACAGACATTAATCCACTGACTCGAGCATTCGCATCTACAGTTAATGTTGTTCCAGTTGCTTTATCTAGCAGCAAGAAACCATCTGTAATAATAACATTACCAGTTGGTTTTGTAAAATTTCCGCGCGCAATTTCATTTACGTCATTCGCTTGTAAATTATCGCGAATGCGCCATTGATCAAATGTATTTGCTGTCGAAATTATTGCAACATTTGTTGAATTTGCCATTTATTACTTCTCGCGGCTCACGGCTTTTAAAACATCGCCGAGCATATTTTTTATTTCGGAAACTTCTGACTTTAAGTTATTTATTTCTGTTTCCATCTTCTTTTTTCTTTCCAGCTCAGCCATTTTTAATCTATGTTGAGCCACAACAGCTTTATCAGTATTTAAAATAGCAAAATTATTTAAATCTTTTATAAGAGTTGGCTTTTCTTTAATTTTTGCACGATCGTTCATAATCAACCCTCAGGAACTGCAGTTATACGAAGGTTTTTAATTTTTGGAACAACTGATGGATCTGCAGTCATTAAACAAACCTTTATTTGAAATGATTTAAATACACCACCAACAGGATAATTTTTTCCATTTTCAACATAGGAAATTCTATTTTCAACCAATGATGGTCTGAATTCTAAACCAATCAATGTTCTTCCATCTTTAGACGACACATCATTTACTTTGCCCATGCGACGCCATCTTTTTGCTGAAATTGTTTCTACATCATCCGCAGAAACTACCTTATAATAAACTTGCACATCAGTTATAGCAGGTCTAATAACGTCCATAAACACTCTCAAATCACCAGATTCAAATCCATCTTCAAGAACTGTTTCTCGCGTAATATATCTAGCGATCATATTACCGCCTCTTTGATCAGTCTCGCCATTAATGATTGCATAGGCTTGTGTGGTCGATGTAGCATTACCAGATGCTATAGAAATATTCGGCGTCTCAACAAAACTACCACCACCAGACGCCAACACAATGTAGTCTACAGTATTAGTTCCTTCGGTGTTCGCTACTGCGAATCCAAGGCATCCGACACCGCCACCACCATACACATTAATGTTGTAAAATCCAATATTTGCGCTGTTAGCCAAATACGTTTCACGATATAATTGTGCATATGTGTTCAATGAATCTAACGTGCTTCCATGAACATTTGCTGTTGCAGTGCTAGTAATCGCGTTATAACCAGATCCTTGATTTGTAATTGATATTAGTGTATTCGATAATCCACCATTATTAATGTAGAATGTTGTAAGATGCGCTGCAAGTCTATCATAATTAATCACTGGCGATATATTTGGATTTGATGTATACAATTCTGTTGTTAGAATATAACTGTTTGCATTTCCTCTAAGAACACGACGACGATTTAATGCTGCACCAGTTTTTCCTGATGCATCGCCCAACAACCCATATTCTATAGGTTTATGCGGAACTAAAGGAACACCGCTTCCTGCTTCATATGCAGTATTTGATGTGTATACACCTTTTAATCTATATTGAACATTTGCTGCAGGGAATGTTAAGTCTGTAGAAACCAACATGATTCTATCAACATCAGTGTTAGCCATAGGTGTTTCATCAAGATTAAAAGTAGCAGTTCCGCTTGACGCAAATACTGCTTTATTGATTACAAACATTAAATCTTGATTTTGATATGGCGACCATGTTGAAGAATTTTGTGAACGGAACAGCACACCAGCATATGGTTGTTCAGAAATTCTTCTTGGTGGAGATGCACCTAAAACATCCTGCCCCAATTCAGCAATATACAGCTCATAATCAGGCGAATCTGATTGAATAGTGATTGCATATTCCCTTGAAGGCTCTAGATACACAGGATCATCAAATGTAAATTTTGTAAGTGTTGCAGAGTTTGATGTGCTTGGTAAATCAGAAACATTCACATCTTTTGCTTGTATGGTTTTTTGCGAAAGATAATTTTTTGTTGGGTAACCATTCTGAACTTCTGCAATTTTAACTGTTACAGGAAGTTGCATTGAACTTCGTTTTTGTAATTTTGAGTTATTGAAAAATCCACCAGGAGCTGGTTTATTCTTAAAGAACAAATCTACTGAAGAAACGAAGATACCATAATCTGTTTGGTTTCCCTCTGGTTTTGGTGTGGAGAATGTTTGAGATAATCCATCACCAAGTGGAACTCTTGGTGTTGTTGATGCAGTTGAACCTGTAACTGGAGATTTATTAACTGAACTATTATATGTTCTATCCGCTGGCGACATTGGACGAACCAATGCATCAGAATCTAGTTCAGGTAGTGGTGGCAAATTAGGTGTTGTTTGAATTCTTTGAGTAGATTTCAATATACCACCAGCAGAATAAATTGCAGCTGCTCTCATGGTGTAATCTGGATCAGCTACAGTATCTGTATCTGTGATTGTAAATATACGTTCGCCAGTTTTAAATTTAAAGTTAGCAACTGAAGGAATATGATAAACACCAGATAATGAACCATGAGCATCTGTTTCAAAATTACCAATTGAATAATGCGTTGTTGCGTCTGGAACAAATGTTATTGCACTGTTTAATTGTAAAGCACCTGGAACGCTATTAGCTGAAAGACCAACTACTCTACGAATTTCGCCGATTCCAGATCCAGCAACAAAGTAAATCAAATTTCCATTTGCTGGTGCTAATCCACTTCCAGAGTTTAAAATTACGACAGAAGTGTTTTCTCCTTGAATTCCTGTTCCAACTCCTGAACGATGAACATAAGAACTTACATTAATTTTAATTGTAGAGTTGGTTACGCTTCTAACATTAGAATTTGATGCAAAATCTGCAAGATTAAGTGCTTTTACACCAAGAGGCTGCGCAGTTGGATTAGATGTATTCCATAGATACGCTAATCCATTTGAAGAAGAAGATGCAGCGTTTACATTAATTTTTCCGTGTAGTGGATCAATTGCAATTGATCCCATACCTGATTCACCTAGTGGGTTGTAATATTTAACAACGCCTCTAAATGTTGCATAATCATATCTCTTTGATCCACTTGCGCCGCCCACAAAAGTTTGATAAACAATATCACCGACTTTAAAGTCGTTAGTCATAGACGTTATAACATTAGCACCAACTGCGGTGACATTCAAACTGATATAATCTTTATTCAAGTATAAAATATTTTCGCCAGAAGTTGAAATAACTGTTGCGTAACCATTATTTCTTTCTGTTGCAACAACCCCTTCTCCAGGATAAAAAACGTCAGACGTGTCTTTGTTTACAAAAGATGTTACATTACAGTTAGCATATGTGAAACCTGTAGAGACATTTTCAATAAACAATTGTGCATCTTTATCAAAATCACCATCTAATCTACGAACAACTATAGTAGAATTGGCAGAATAAAAAGATTCAACAATACCATTAAATGTATTGACTGTATTAGATGTGCCTTGGTAAACTATGTCATCAGCGGTAACTGTAGTTGCATTATTTCTGCTAAGAGTTATAACCTTTTTTGAGTCAAGAAGCATTCTATTTGCAGCTTGACAAAACATATTAATTCCAATATCATCAAAAAACAATTTAGATAGTTTAAATGGTTTTAAGTTGTGCGCTGCAAATTCGACCTCGTTCGATCGAATATATGGGATCATATTTGTATCAACAACAACTTTTCCGAAATTAGTCGTAGGCATATCTTTTTATCCTAATTAATCTTTAATGTACAGCATATTCGAACATACCAAAATCGAAATCACCGCGCCCACCGCTGCCACCACCACCGCCACCGCCAACGTAATCATCGCGAGCAACATCAGAAATATCGATGACAGGTTGTGAATAATCAATCTCATTCAAAGGTGCTGGACCAAGAGTGATTGGTTGTGTGAAGATTGGAATATCTGGTGGCACTGACCACAACTCCAGTAACGCCGCCGTTGGTGCATCATATGGTGGCATAATTATTGGATAGAAATTGCTGCCATCAAACCCACCAAATGTGACTGGTGTAATTGGCGGTATAATCCATGGTATTTCGATCACTGGTTTATATGGTGGAGGAGTACTCGGTTCAGTTGGAGGTGGAGCTGGTAATACCACTGGTGGCAGAGGTAATTCCTCAACTGGTGGTGGTATGTAAGGCGGAATTGGTGGATCCAATGGCGGTGGATACACAATCGGTGGTGGTTCTGGAATCGGAGGATTTACAGGTGGAGGTGGTGGTGGAGGAGGAGGATCAGGTGGTAAAAATTCTGGAGGTGGGAATGCTGGCATTTTATTATGTGACAATAATCCCTCACAAATATAAGTATGCGCATCATTCACGGTGATTCTTACAACTTCACCAGTTGCATAAGATTTGATAGATTTAATTTCATAACTTTCTGGCTGACTGTAAACAACATCACCAGCTTTTAAGTTATAAACTTCCACCCACTCATTATTTACATAGAACTTGTGATCTTTTGAGCAAACAAAATTCACATGATCGAATTCAATTTCTACACGTTCAATATCTTGTATTGATTCTACGTGTGTGACTTCATGTTTACCCCATTCGAGAGTATTTTCGTGCATTGTACTCACAAACATCCCAACTTTTAATTCACCTGCACTTATTTCTGTTCCATCAGAAAGTGTAACATTCATCCATGGTGCTGGGCATGGTGGTGGCTCATCCCACCTCGGTTCTGGCCATGGCTCGGGTTGCGAAGTATGTATTGGTGGCTCTGGTGGTTGCGGTTGGGGCACAATAATTGGTGGCGGAGGAGGATTATTTACCACGACGTTGTAAATGACATTTTGTACAGGTGGATTTGTGCCTGGTGTAGTAATATATTGATTCGTAACATTGGTCGTTTGCACAATGTTTTGAATTGTTACTGGGGCTGGAGGTTCTCTGACAACTTCTCTTGTAAAGTGATGATGTTCAATAATTCTTTCTGGAACACTAATAATTTCTGGTTTAAGTTGCTCGTTTACCCAATAATCACTTTCTGGAACAATAGAAACAACACCATTAAATTGTCCAAACAAAAATGGTTGAATAGAGACTGCTTTATCGGAACACAAACCTTGTGTAATTGCAGGTGTTTCTGTGTAATTTAAGCTGACAGTGCGTTTGTTTAATTTTGTGGATGAATTACCAATATTCTGCAATCCAACGGGGTATGATGCTACTGCAGGTAACATAAATCCATTATTCAATGAAACTCTAAAGTCAACATTTCTAAAATCAGCAATATTAAAATTCCTGAAATTTTCGCCGATGAGACCATATTTTTCTTTCTTTGTACCGTCCTCATATTCAGTTTGATCTGCTAGCGCTAGATTCTCAACATTGTTCAATGATGTAAAAAATTCAACTTTTTGCAGACGTTTATCAATAGAAGCGATATCCCTCATAGTATATCTTCTATTGTCTTTATATTTTAGTTTAATTTCTTTGATATTTGAAACATATGGCGGCAATGAAATAGTATAAAGTGTCATTGCATCATCTAGATCTGCTGGAGCAACAGGTTGTGGTGATGAGCGACCTTTTACTATTCTAAATTCTTTATCTTTAGAAAGAACTAATTTATCGATTCTAGGTAGATAATATTCTAGCGAAAGTTCAGTAATCTCATCTGGCGCAGCTATGTTTGGGTTTTGAAATGCACCTGTTCCGCTACCAAGTTGTCTTGTTGGTCTGAAGTCTAAACAGTCGCGTAAATTAAAAAATTGCCCTGCTTGAGAAACATAAATTGGTATAAGCCCATTTTCATATTGAGACAACGAATATGAGTCTATTGAGAAGAATGATGTATTGGATGAGTTATAAACATGTTGATAAAAATCAACATGAACCAACATCTTCGCATTAGCAACATTATATCCCTCTTTTAAAACCAATTTAGCATGATCATACATATCATCGCGTTGACCGAAATCGCAATAAAATTGATCAGTAATATCTGTGTAATTATTTGCATCTGGCAGATGCGTTGTGTTACCCTTCAATATTCTATTAACTTTTACAACATCTGGCACAAATAGACCAATAGAATCTCCTGGGCGCACACTATTATAAGTTGCATCAGTTAAGAAAATAAATCCATGAGAAACATTAATATTTGCAACAATTCCATAACCTGGTAATGTAACTGTTGTATTTCCGTTTATCGCTGTTGGGTAAGTAAATGAACTTGACGTTGCAGAAAATGTTGTATTTGAAATAAAATTCTTATTACGAATAGAATCTTCTGCATCATTTTGCTTAACATTTACTATTAAATCAGCGCTGATTATATCAGGAACATTTGTATTAACAGTTAATGAGATAGCAGGAGAACCAATCGCAATATTAGCAGAAGTTAATTGTACGATGGATCCATTAGGGAAATATGTGTTTCCGTTATTATTTCTAACAATTAAAATTAAATTATCTTGAATTGCGCTTGTTGAATCCGTCCAAGGAATGGTTTCATAAGATTCGAGTCCTGAACCTTGCGCAATAGCAAATACACCTGCTGTCCCATTATTTGATCTGTTTGAGAAAAATTTTGTTGAGTTGTAATCTGCATTATTAATAGAAGAACGTTTAATATAATTACCTGGTAATTTAAAGATTAATCCATTTTTTATTCTTTCTTCTACGGCAGTTTCACCACCCAAATATTTTGAATTCAATGCAACATTCATTGATGCATTTGCAACTTTTGCCAAATTATTTCCAACAGCTGGACCTGCTACCAAAGACTCAGCATGCTCAAAATTATAGTTGAACGAAATAACGCTATTAGCATCTGCAATACCATTATTATTAAATGGTGAATCTAGAAATAATGTTCTAGTAGGACCATCATATCTTTCAATAGTTCTAGTTTGAGAGGAGACGTTTTGAAGATATGGTGTTTGAATATAAACTTCTAATGGATTGGATAAATTGTTGGTTGCTTCAATTGTTCTATCCCATGCAGTATTAACAGTAAGAAAATCGCCAGTTGTATTTACAGAAACAACTTGTCTAATCATGTTACCAACATGAATTACACTACCAACATTTACATTGGAGTTAAAGACGTTGGCAACTGCTGAGTTGGCATTTAAACGATAAGAGTTAATAAACACATTTGCTGTGTTAACATTAGCAATCGCATCAAGTCGAATTGGTAAAACTGTGATTGAAACATTACTATAGACATTCGTATTCGGAGACATTTTGTCATTGAATCGTAATGTGTTTGCATTTGAAGATGCAATATTAACTTTTACTGTTAATGGTTCAATATCGATATCTGTGAGATAAACTTTATAGACGCCATTTGAGTCAACATTTGAAGCATCAACTCCAAAAGAATCTGGGGTATAACGAATAAAGTTTCTAACTCGTGCTGTACCAATTCTGGTGTTAGCATAGAAGAATGCATTTGCAGTTCCGGAATGAGTGCCAGTTGCAGTAACATTATTGGTTTGCGCCAAATGAATGTCTACTTTTTCTAAACCAGCAATGTTTATGAATCCATTACTTGTTCCGCGAACAGAAGTTACATATATGTAATTACCGTAAGATAAATCAACATCTGTATCAACAAGTGCTTTGATATCAGAAGCGCTTCTTGGTTTTTCTGCTTCTAATTTCAGAGTTGCTAATGTTTCAAATTCAAAACCTTTTACATATGCCTTACCTGGTTCAATTGCAATAATATAATTATTTCCGCTTGCGCTATCTGTAACTGATGCGCGGAATGGAAGAACAGTGTAGTCGCCAGATTCATCAAATGTTCTACGAGCTAATGTTTTTTCTAGTTCGGCATAAACAGGATATTTTACTTGTTTTGTAATACTGCCATTTTCTAATCTCATCAATTCAAAAAACTTAGATTCGTCAACTTGCGTATCTAATGGTCTTGTTGATAATGTTAAATTAAATTGATAACGATCGGCGCCAGGAGCTTGGAAGTTAAATGATCCTTGTGCTGGATCTAATAAAGTTGCATCAATTTCGCTGTCAACGATATTCTCGCTTATTTCTAATCCAACTTTTACGTTTGCTGATGTACCATACGCAGATGCAACTGCAGTTTGATCATTAACTTGCACGAAATAACCATCAACATAGAACACACCTTCGTTAATGGACACAACTGTACCAGTACCAGTAGCATTTGATGCAACTAATTGTGCTTCTGTTGTAGAATTGATGATTCTGACGACATCGCCGTCTGTAAACTCATTTCCTGTTAGGTATTTTACCATAAGAGTTGGTATACCATCAACAGGGAAATATGTTGCTAGAACTTTAGCCTGAATCGTTCCAGTGCTATTTCTAATAATTGTGCCAACAAAATTTGTAACTTCAATATCTTGATTATTATACGTCTCAAGTAGTTTAATGTACTTTACTTTATTATCTAGAGTTAAGTTTCCACCAATAACTGGTGATCCATCTTGAAAGATATGATCGCCGAATTGTTTGATTTGATTCTGTAGAATAGATTGAATTTGCGTAAGTTCACGTGCCTGTACAGCCTTTCCAGGTTTGAACATAATGCGCATATAGTTATTATCTTTAGCATTTTGCTCAAAATCATCATAATACGGATCAACATTAAATTCCATGTTTTTCTACCTAGAATGTTAAAACAACTTTTACTTGTTCTACTTGATTTTCGTTGCGTGTTACATTTTTACGGTTACTTATATAGAGTACGTCACCCGTAAACTTCTTAATTTGTGATTCTGAAATTTCCAATATTGTGGTAATTGCACCAGAATCAGCCCCTCTGATTAATTGGGATGGAGAGTATGTTCCAGTTATATTATTTATATCGAGATAATTATCGGCTGAGTCCCAGTGAGCCACATTTGCAACCATTGTGGCTGTTGCCAAAGAGGTTCCAATGAATACTGTTTCATCATCGATAAAATTTGTAGTACCTGGATCACTCAAGAAAAGTCTATCTGTAACTCGATAATTGGTCAAATTCGCTGCATAAGCCCCATTTGCAACCAATGGGTCTTGTATTAAAGAAATTTGATTAAAATCAAAAGTATTTAAATTATCTGAAAGGGGAATAGTTGGATTAGCAGTAGTTTCTTCGCCCTCTAATTCTACAGTTATCATCAAACTACGCGCTCCAAGCTCCTCAGCTGGGAAACTGCCATGACCGCCTGGTGATGAAAATTCGATATCAAAGACTGCATCGGAACGCTGAATTGTAGCGATAGCGGTGTTTAGTGTTCCTGTAAATGCAGTATTTACTGTTATTTGTGTTGCACTATCAACTGTAACGACGTTTCTCGTTTGACCCGAAATAGTAATGAGATCGTTTTTATACACATTACCAGTAAATGCCTGATTAGACGTATTAGCAACATTTGCAAGTATAATTAAACCACTGGCGTTAACAGTACCACCTATGGTTGTATTTCCAAGCCTTGATGTATCAACTGCAGTTACAGTTCCTTTGGTATAATTATTTCCGCCAGTTAAAATAGATACAGACACAATCTCGCCATTTGAGACTTTAGCCACCAAATTAGCATTAGCGCCATCTGTATTTGTGACAGAAAGAATAGTCGATGTGTTACTATTGCCACCGCTCAAATACCCAGATCCACCCCAAAGAACATTAATAATGTCTATGCGTCCTGACTCAGAAGCGGCGATTACTGCAGCATCATTTGCTACTGGCATCAAAATATCTGTAAAGAATTTTTGTTTTAAACCAGGTGGAATTGTATACAAATATTTCCACTTATATCCATCGCCAGTCAAAATAAATGCATTTTCTGGCAATTGACCATCAATATCAATTGTGGGTTCTACTGTTGAAGTTGCAGAATTATTATTGTATAAACATTTAAATACTTGATCTCTGCTATTTCTAACATAAAAATTATTAGCATATAGTGGGAAAGTATTATCTTTTCTAAACACTGAAACATTAGAATTTGAGTATGTTAAACTGGTGTTTAAGGAAATAACTTTATTGCTTCTTAATGAAACAACTTCTCGAGTATCATTTCCAATAACGATTGTATTTCCAGGCGAAAGCGTAGAGTTAAATGCGGCAGAATTTCCAACGACAGTTGTACTATTCCCAATGAGCGTAATTGTTGCAACTGTATTAGTATTTGCAAAAGCGCTATTGACGATTAAATGTGTATTATTTGTTACAGAAACAACAGTCTTCGTTGATAAATTTACTGCAATTTGATCGCCAGGAAAAATAAATGTGGAGAATGATGTGCCATTACCCACCAACACATTTGATGCTGCAATATTAGCATTGCCAGTTAAAACGGTATTGGCATTTGCATTAGCAGTACCAATGTTTGTAGATTTGTTGTAATTGTAAAGTTCAATATCATCTTTATATGCATCATATGCAATGCCAGAAACCCAATCTCGACGGGCTAAAACAACTTGCATATCAGATGCAGCAATTTTCTTAATTCCAACTAAATTGCTGTAGAGCTCATTTATTTTATTTGTCGTGAAAACAACATCATCAACATTAGAAGAAGTGTTTCCGAATGCTGCTGATCTACCAATTCCAATAAAAACATTAGAATGTTCTGAGAAATGATCCTTTACATCATCAGCTGTAAATTTTGCAAATAATGGTGTGATGCTAGATTTCATGTTTTATTCCGACGTAAGAGTTACTATCTTATAAGTGTAATCTGAAGTTGAATAATCAGGTACTATTTGGTATACCAGATTTGTAACGTTCGCAAAGATAGCTGTGTTTACAATGAGACTATTTCCTGAAATTGAAGATACAGTTTTGAGTAGAACGCTATTGGCATTGATGTATTTATTAGTTGCAGCGTTGGTGAATGCAGAATTTACAGTTAGACTACTGCTATTTGAAACTACAGTAACTGTTCTAACTTCATTATTTACATTAACTTGGCTTCCCACAACAACATTTCCAACAAAGTATGTTGTATTTCCACCAACAGTGTTACCAGTAATTATTGTTCCGCTGACATTGACTGTTCCAGCAAGCTGAACATTAGTAATGTTGACTCTAACTTGGTCACCTGTAGCCACAAAATCGCTTACAGCATTTACATTACTTGAAATCTCAAAGTGCGTATTTCCCGTATTTGTTTTTAATTTACCTTGACCGACGTATATAAAATCACCAGCAACATTTAAAGACGTGTTACTATCAACAGCTGTAATAATCTTAGATTGAGTTCTAAGTATATTTGTGTTGTCTACTAGAATAAACATATCACCGACGTTAGCCTTATATGATGCAACAAGGAATGCTGTATTAGTTCCAGTTACAACATTTGAGAATGTGTTTGAAACCACGATAGTTGATGCAGTATTAATTGGCAATATCAGATCTACATTAGATTTGCTTATTGCTTCTGTAGAAGAAGATGATTTTAATACTGTTCTTGCCAGTAGTTCTAAACCTGCTGGGTGTGCAATGTTCCTTAATGGAATTTCAAATTCCGAAAGACTCTTTTCTGACTGAACAATGTATGAGAAATTGTGATATATTGTATCGTCTTGCAATCTTTTATCTGAACTTGGGAATCCATCTGAATTTAGATAGAATCCATTAAATTCTATCAAGCCATTAGCGAATTGAGCATTTGCTTTAGCGCGCCCATTACCATAATACATTGGATTTACCAATCCACTTGCAATTGCTGCTGCTGGGTATTGCGCTGGCGCTGGAACATGTGCCGACGTATTTACGTTACATGTGACCCCATTAGCACTTATAATCGGAACAGTTGTATTAATAGTGCCAGAATAATCATAAAGTCTTAGAACATTTGTAGATCTGGTGTATGATTTAACATTCGCTCTAAATGTAGATGCAGCGAAAGACGCACCTTGGTAAACGTATTCTTGTTCAACAAATCCTTCATTTTCTGGGATGGCTGTGATTACTGTATCCACGACTTTTAATGACGTATTTGGTACAGCGGTATAATCGAATCCGCGATATAATAAACGTAAATTTTGAACTCTTCCGATCGCATTTGTTTCAATTGTATAATCAAATCCGTCTCCAAATAAAAATGCAGTTAACGATGCACCAGTGCCACCTGCTGTTGTAATTTGGCAATTCGGTCTGACAGTGTGACCTTCGCCTCTATCTAAAATACTGACGTTAATAATTGAACCTGATCCATTTACAGTGATCGATGCATTACCACCATAACCACGTCCGACAAACGAAATTGTATCTGAATTTGAATATCCAATTCCTGGATTATTGATGTAAACGTGAGCAACTTGACCTAAATCCTTGAATGTTTGCCAGTACTGCCTTTTATTATTACGTTCGGCTTCTATTTCATAATCATAGTTATCAGATAGATTTGTATCATAATGAGAAACCACATCAAGAAGTGGTTCTGATCTAAAACCAAATCCGCCGTTTATAACTGAAATTAATGCCACGCCACCAGTTTCAACAGTTTCGTAATCAAAAAACTGGATTAATTTTGCATTAGCATTAGCAGGTAATGGGTATGTTGTGATTGAATTAAATACAAATTCTTTAGAAGTATTTTTAGTATAAATTGATGCGCCTGTCAATACTGTTGAAAGTGCGCCAGTATTCGCAATGTCATAAATGATTAATCCACCTGTGTATGCCGCACCACCAGATCCAAATGGTCCGCCATCACCGCCATTTGGTGTTGCTATTTTTGCAGTAAATAATGCATCACTAAAGTTGTTACCATTAGCCCATATTTGTTCATAGTTATTAAAATCGTCATTAGCATCATCTTCTGTAACATTTAATAATGCATTTTTTGTATTTAATGTAAAGACTGCTATGTTCGCATTACCAATGTCATAATCTTTAGCAAATTCAATTACTGTTTTGCTGTAAGTAATGTTTTCTGTGAATGTGCGTTGACTGTTACTCGAGACGGAAGAAAGATTAAGAGCTTGTAATCTTAGGTCTGTGCTTAAATTTGCGGCTGGATCATCGCCAATAGATCTTAAGACAAGAACTTCTGTGTTTGGTGGGTAAACTCTGTATCCATACCCAGGAAACACCACATTTACTTCTTCAATAGAACCTATAGTAACATTTCCAACAATTGCTATAGCATCTTCAGCTTCTGCAGTAAGTGCAAGACCACCAGTTATTACTACTGGATCGCCGACATTATACAATAAACCACGGCGTTTTTGTTGTGGATCAGTTCGAATATTTGAATCAACACGAATATTAGATAATGTGCCGATAATTTTTTCTGAGAATACCTTTTCTACGCCATTCGCGTCTACATAGTTAATAATGATAAATTCGCCATTTTCAAAAAATCTTTTAATATTTGAAATGTAAATTTCAATAATTTCACGCCCACTATCAACATCTACAGTTCTATTTGCTGATTCTACAAAACAAGTTGCTCCAGAATTTTTACCTGTGACAATTCTTTTTTCTAGTAAATTAACATCAACTGTTTTATTAGTTTCAGAAACAGTAATTCTAAATGCTTTAGGTTTTTTCCATTTACCATCAGAAGTAATTAAAATTTGTTCTTTTGGATAATTGAGTTCAATATCTTCATTAAACAATGCTCTAAAGAGCCACTTTACTGACTCATCACTACCTTTTTTACTATAAAATTCTCTTGCGCTTTTTAATATTTTTCGAATATCAAGAGAGGCATTTTCTGGAACATACGGCAGTAATTCATCTCTGAAATACTTTATGAATTCAGATGGCGTATCATCAATGTCTCTATAACTAGAGATTTGCGTTGCATGATAGATTGTATTACCTGCAGTATTTGAAATGCCGTCAGGATTATTTTGTTCAAGCCATTGATAATATAATTCTAAAAATCTTTTGAATTTAGGATTATCTGCTTTTATAAAATCAGGAAGCTGAGATGGTATAAAAGCTGAAACTATTTTTTCTGCTGCTGACATTATATTACACTACGGATGTTATACTTGTGCTGATAGCAGTTGGATCGGAAATATCCAGCGTTAATATTGTATTTTTTTCTGATTTGAATATTTTATTCAACGGAACAACTTTTATCACCAACGTTCCAAATGGATCAGAAATAGAAGTTGGTGCAAAATTTCGTAGCACAACAACTCCATTTTGATAGTCGACATCGCCTGCATCTTCGGTGATGACTCTTTTAATTTGATTTACGTCATAATAATAAATTCTAAGTTTTCCTTGGCGTCCTTGTAGATTGGCTTTTGCAGTTGCTCCCGATCCACTGCCTCCGGAAATAGAAACTGAGGCTGAGGTGTATCCACTGCCAGGATCAGTGACCTCAATTCTTTTTAATGCACCGTTGACAATAAGTGCTCTTGCTTTTGCCCCAGTTCCATCACCTTCAATAATAACTGATGGTGTTGATACATATTCACTTCCAGAGAACACAACATCTATAGAATCAATTCCTGTATATGACTGCAACACTTCTTCAATGAAAGAGTCGCGAGCAATCCCAGTAGAGTCTAGATATTTAAATGATGGATAAGAATACAACTTCTTAGAAGTCGTTCCCTGCAGTAATGCTGCACCATAATTTAAAGTGTATGTTGCCGATCTTGTTACATCAACTGTAAATCGTTTTTCTAGCACAACTTCAAGATCATTACTTACAACAGAAAAATCTGAATCATCAATTGCTCTTGACAATTGGGAGACTCTGAATGTGGAGTTAAATGAATTTAAATTTGTATTAGCAAAATTTTGAATTGATCCAATCACTAATGCACTGATCTCATCAGGCGTTTTTGTTGTTTTAGTTGGATCAAAATAAATGTTAACATTTAAATTAAGATAATTATAATCTGCTGAGACATACTCAGGCGTCACAGTTAAAATACTAAATGGTTTTATAATGGAATTTTTTACATACTCAATTTCAGTAGATGTAATTTCATATCCACCAACAGGTTTTGCGGTAAAATAAACTTTACCATAAACTGGTGGCACATTTTCCTCACCACCCCAAACATTTACTGCTTGGAAATACGGATAATCCCGATTAATAAGTGCAATATAATCATTTTTAGTAACTGCACGATTTTGTGATATAAATGCTTTTGGCGCTGTAAATCGAATACTTTCTATATCTTCTGCCGCTGCCCCTGAAGTTGATGCAGAATTCGTCGTAATGGATACTGTGCTACCTGGAAGAATTGTATCAACTAATTTAAATGTTTGTAGACCATTAGCAATCAATCCCGAAGAAGAAATATAAGATACGATTAAAATATTACCATCTAGTAATTTTTTACCAATAATTCCATCACCGAAATAAATTTGATATTTGCCGTTTTTATTTTCTTCAATATAATAAACTAAAGCATTTGAATCAACATCTGTAGCGTCGCTTGCTAGAATGTAAGTGTTTTGAGTAGCATTTTCAGCAGATACCTGCACACGAACTTCTATTGTTGATGTGTCAATATTAGACTCAGGTAATTCAAATATTTGTCTTGGATTTGTTTGAGAACTGTATGTAAATGTAATCGCCAAAGGTTGTCCTTCCTTTACCTCTAAATTCTCAGTTGTAAATAACCCAGTGCTATTATTTTTTGTGATTGTTCTAGAAGATGGATTTACAAATACGAAATTGGTCCCATCTTTTGACTCAGATAAAAATCTTGTAAATCTAGGAATGACAACTGTGCTGTTAGCGTCACTCGTTACAGGTGTAAATGAAACATTAATTGTGGCGCGAGAGGCAACAGTTGATCTAGGAGTATAACCCAATAATTTTGCATGCGAGACAACCGAAGAGCGACTTAAAGCGGTATCAATAAACATTTCATTAGATACCATATTAAGATAATATCCCATGTAATGTGTGTTGTATGCAAGAATATCTAGAAGGACGGATAAACCCGATCCTTCAAAATTATAATCGCTGAATTCTGATTGCGATTTTAGAAAATTCTTTAAATTATCTTTAATTGTATCAAAGTCGAGTTCAGCAACTTTGAGTTTAGCGTCTTGGTTTGCCATTTGTTATCTTATTCGCTCCAAGAAAAATGAGATTGTTATTGGATCTAAAACATTTTTTATAAAAAAAGTTATTGTAACATCATATTGATCAAGATCAAAATTAGGTGTTGCAGTTATTTCCTCAATAGTTATTCTTGGCTCATAGTTTTTTAATGTTTCAAATATTGAATCACGGATGAGTGTTGTAGTTACATCATCTATTGGCTCAAACAAAAATCTCTTTAGATTTGAACCTAAATCTGGATTAAATGGTCTTTCATAATGCGAAGTGAGGAGCAGTGTTTTAATTGATTGCGCAATAGAGTTCTCGTCTTTCTTTTTTAAAATATCCTTTGTGACTGGATGAATTCCGAAATTTAAGTCAAAATCTGTGTATTTTCGAGCGACCAAACTCATTTACTATCCCTCAAATTCCTGCTCAGATTGCTCTACGGCATTGTCAAATGCTGTTAACGTAGATTCTTTGGCGACACCAAGATCAACAAACATAGAATAAGTTACGCTATCTGGGTCATTGTATTCGTCTGTTAGACCTATAACATCGGAAGATGCCGTTAAATTATTAGAAGCCTCATTAAAATTATTTGTATCTATTTCAACAATGTCATTCATAACATTTGCTTGATTATTTAGTAGTTCATTAATATCCGTTACAATAGTTGCTATCGCAGTCTGCCCAGATATTGTTCCGGAATCTAATCTTAAAATCTGATCCATTTTAGACTGAACGCTTATGTTTAGTTTATCTTTAATTGTGTTAAGAGTGTCGCCTGATTTAAGAGCGCCTGCGGTATTAGCAAGAAACCCTTTGGTAGTGTCAGAGCCCAATCCATTTAACATCTCACCGACATTCTGTAGTTTCTTAAAATCTGGTACGGCATCATTTATCGCAGAGGATAAGCCAGAAAGATTAGATGTATGAGCCTGAAGATCGCCTAGTTTTGTCGTAACTTGAGATATGGCGTTTGTTATATTAGATAACTGACCACCAGTAAGTTTACCTGTAATGTCACCCAATTTACCACTTACACCACTCACAGCACTTCCAATGGCGGATTGCGCCAATCCAACAGGATTTTGGACTAATGAGGCAATAGACCCAGCTTCTTGAACAACAGATGCAATTTTTCCAAGCGCACCACCAAGAGCTCCTGCACCACCCGTTCTAATTGCTACAGGCAATCCACCAACTGTGACCGTCTTTATTTGCTGCAGATTAGTTCCACCGTTCGTTTTAATGTCATTGATTTTATCTAAAAGTTTAGCCTCGATTTTAGCAATAATTTTTGCTTTTGCTTCTGTTAATGCCATTATGACTGACCCCCATTAATAGACTTTAATATATCAAGCACTTCTTGGTTTTGTTCAGCTTCATCAGTTTGAGCCTCAAATCGCTCAAAAACTTCTGGGTTCGCAGCATATGATGGAACATTGTCGATCTGAATAGTTTCCGTTTTAGGATAAGTGTGTTTAGCGATCACATTTGTTAGTTGATTTTGTGCAATGTTATAAACTGTTGTCAAAATTTCATTTTGAATTGTACGGTCAAACTTAAATTCCACATTGTTATTAAACGCCAGCTGGGAAACTTGATCTATCCTATTCAAAAGGAACTGCTTAGGATCTCTCGCTAATGAGATAATATCAGCTACATTATTATTAATAGCGATACCAAACCCATCAACTTTACCTGCCAATTCTCCTATTGGCAGTTTGTTAGCAAAATCTTTAATGATACCATCAGCGGCAGCGCCAAGAGATTGAGCCACACCACTGATGGTTGATGTGATACCGCCAGCAATTTTTCCGAGAACTGATTGACCCTTTGGAACTTCAACTTTCTTAGATGTAACTTTAACTTCCTGCAATGAATCAGCGCCAGCTGAAACAGAATTTGCTTTCGCAGCTGGGTTTGCTGCCAGTGCAGCTGCATCACTTGCGGATTCTTGTACATCTTCTGATGATGGTGTTGATCCACCACCCTTCAATCCAGTGCCAGAAGCTGATTTCACTGATCCGCTTTGGATATTTACCTTTCCAGCTGGGATATCAACCGTAGCACCACCAAGACCAGCTGTGGCACCCTTCAAATCTAGTCGCCCACCAGCTGTAAATTTACCACCGCCGCCAGCTTTGAGGTCCATTCCACCTGTTGATTCAATTTTAACCGAGCTGCCTTTGATTTTAACGGCACCATCAGCTGCCATGTTAATCTCAGATGCTTCAATGTTAATTGTTTTTGTTTTAAGATTAAAATTACCATCAACTGTAATTGCAGCTTTGCCTTTGATGTAAATAAAGTCATCGCCCATAATCACAGAATAATTATCTTTCTGAACTCTCTGAATTTTAGAGCCATCTTTATCATATTCCATGTATGCACCCTTACGATGAGCCAAATGTACGCGCTCATTACCAGGTGTATCATCAAATTCTAGTGCATGCCCCGATTCAGATTCAAGAGCATTGTTGTATGGGTATTTTGGTTTAAAAGATGGCGCAGGTTCGCTCCAATTAACACCACCAGCAGACTTTACATTCTTTTTTAGATTTTTCTTTCGAGTTGCTATAATTGTACTATCAACTTTACCGCGAGATAATCTGTTGAGCGTTGGTTCTTTTAAATATTTACTCTTTGGATACTTGTCAGAATCATCATCTGGTTTTTTAGGACGACCAGAAAGCGTATTTCCTGGATCAGAGAATCCTCTTTCATACTTTGGTTTTTCTTCGGGTTTGCCTGGGAAAATTCCAAGAATAGCAGGATTCTGAGCATTCGTTCCATCGACAAAAAATCCAAAAACCATGTCTCCTTCTTTCGGTGTATACACATTAGGAGCATTAATTGGTAAAATTGGATGTGCCCATGGTAATGAATCAGTCGGAATTAATGATTTGTCATCTGAGTGAAATCCAAAACAACGAACACGGACGCGACCAAGTTGTTCTGGATCCTGGCGATCTTCAACAACGCCGATCCACCATATAAATCCTTCTAATCCTATAAAATTTTTAATTGCACCAGGCATTATTTACCCTTTTTAGCCAATTTATTCAATCCATCTTTGGCTGCTGGTAGTGGTTCAGAGAAAGAATCAGTTGCAAGTTCAGCAACACACTCAAATGAGTTTTCCTCACGAATAATTTTATAGTTTACAGCAGAAACAATGTACTTTCCAGATAATTTTTTATTCAAACTTCTTCCACCACTCTGTTTTCCTTCAAAAAGTGGAAATTCGACCTCAACAACGTCTCCTGCCTTCATTTCCGTGTCACCAGGAAGCGTAACTTTAATGCGAAAATGATTTAAAAGAGACATATGTAATGCTCTTGGTAGTAACCAAAATTTAATATCGTTACTTTTTTCTGATTTTGTGTCGTTTATCGTCAAATAAGTTCTAAAAAACGAATTATAGGCAGTAAAAAGAGTTTGATCTTTAGAATTTTTAAAACTATTAACAGGTTTAAATTTGTTTAGTAGATTTTTCTTGGCTTCAGCAACTTCTAAACTATAATCAAGAGTCTCATGTTTCTGAGAAAATAAGTCAATAGTAAGCAATCTTGAGGCGAACGATCCATTTGTCATTGAAGTGATCATATCAAAGTCATTTATAATCTCAAAGTCGTCCATTGAGTCTTTATTCAATGATGGATCGCTATCCGACAACTTAACTTCATACTTTATTTTTTTATATGGTTTTTGCTTCATCATTGTTTGTAATGATGTTAATTGAAAGCCATCTTTATTTTCAAAAAACATATAACAAAATTTATCTTGAGCATAACCGCGAGCCGTTGCCCATTGTATTGCTTCAAATGGACGATATGCTGGAATAATAAAATCAAAATTTCCTTGCGTGTCTTCTAATTTAGCAATACGATTAGACTCTACTTTAAGTTCTTTGCTTAAAATATCTAGAACTACATCTTTAATTTTAGTAGATTTATATGATTTACTTACAAGCATAGAATTTGAAGAAATAAATTCATCTGAACAAAAATAAACATCATACATCTGACCAGAATTAGAAGTTGCTTTTCTATCTGCAACTTTATACACTCTAAAGATTCTTTCAAAAGGTCGATTTAATCCAGGTTTGTCAAGAACAACATGTAAATATTCATTACCGCAGAGATAAAAATTTGTGAATGTTTCTTTTGAATCGACCACCAACAATTTACCTGACATACATTGCGCAAATATATCTTGGTAGATTTGCAATTGAACATATATTTCAGCAAGATTTATGCTTTGCCCACCAGAATTAATCAGATTAAGTTTTTGTATGGACGATTGTTTGGAACTTACTGGTCCGTTAGCCATCTCTCATAATCTCTTTAAATTCTTGTTCAATTTGAGCAACGTAGATATCTTCCAGTAACTTTATTTTTCTTCGTTTTTCATTTTCATTAAATTCATAAGTAAAATTTGATACTGCTTTATGATTAGTAGTAACAGTTAAAATATATGTGTTATAATTAAATGTTTCGGTACTTATAGTTACATAAGTATCTGCTGTATTTGGTAATGTGTTTAATACCAATGATCCAGTATTTTGATTATAATCGTATGTAGATATTGTATAGGTTGTTGTATTTTTATCTAACACAACACCGCCATAAGTTGCCGTTTGTTCTATTTCTTTCTCGTAATGATGAATTGTAGATTTTGATTGCTCTAATGTTATGTGGTATTTGTTTGCAACATACGTCTCTAGAACATCATTTTTCATTGGCCAATCATAGTAAGGATTAATAATTTTGTTGTACAGCAAAACTATCCAGCTTCTATATGCATCGCCATAAACTTTATGTGCGATAATCTCAGGTGTGTCTGAATCTTGAACTTGATATTCATAAGCAATGTCAACATTATTTGCAACTTCACGCAAAAAGTTAGATCGAGCAAAAATATTTGTAACCAACTGTTGATTAAAATTATCTTGCCCGAAGGTGTAGACTAATTTTGAAAAACTCTCAAAATATTTCATCAGTATCCCTTCTCGATAAGTTTCTTGTGCATAATCTCGACTTCTTTAAATCGAAGTTGCATAGCAATCTCAACAGGCATACCATTTGCGAAGGTTGTCCATTGACCAGCAGAAGCATAGTTTACATCAATACCTTGCAATACACAAGTTGAAACTTTTGGTATATTTCTATTCTCAGAGTCGCCATACATAAATTGAATATCAAATTCATCTGGTGGCACGAAATATCTACCACCGCCTATCGTTGGAATTTCTGGTGCGGCATGATATCGAAATGCCTTAATGATGTTTATAATTGCGACAGATTCGTCTTGTGTTTTTGGGACGAATTTAAAATCGAAAAGAAATTCACGATTTTGAATAGACTTAAAAAGTAGTTCAATTTGTGGGTTTTGTGCATAGCCAGCTGAAAATAATAGTGCGTCAGTAATTCCTGAACCAAAATTACCAGTTTTTTCTGCCAAAAACCCACCAATTTCAGCTGTTCCTGGTCCTGCGCCGCCACCAGCTGCTTTCAGTTCTCCGCCAACTATTTCTGCACCAGATTGAGCTGCCAAACCTGCCTTTCCTAATGCTTGAGTTAAACTTAATTGGTCATAGTCATTTACAACAGTCACATTTATTGTGTCTGGCATATAGAGCGAGATATAAGATGCAGCTCGGCGCGTCTTACGAGTTAGATCTATTCCAGCAACAACTGCACCTGTAACTGCTAAAGAGCCAACGACGGATAATCCTAATCCAATTGCCTTTCCTAATCCTAATTTACTTTTACTCAATGCATTCTTTAAAATGTCACCACCTTTACCAAAATCGCCAGTAACGGCACCTTCGGCAATACCAATAGCACCTAAACCTGCTAATGCAGCACCAGCACTCAATGGATCGGCACCAGAACCTAGTTGCCCGCCAAATTCTGCTCTGTTTGCATCAGCAGAACCTAATCCGCCATTAGCAAAACTGGTTTTATATGAACCTGCTTGTTGAATTGTAGGCGTAAATCTTATCCAATGTTTATTCTTTGCATTGATTGCAACTTCTTTAGGAAATCTTAAATCCTGTACGTTATAGGGGCTACTGCTCAATTTTGCTTGCGGTCCACTAGGATTTTTATTCGCATTGGATTGGGGATTTTTGACGACCTTCGGATCGCTCATAATTTGATTGCGAAGAGGGCTGTTGACGATTGCCATGAATGGTCCTATAAATAACTGATGGCTTATAATGGTAAATTTAGTCCTAAAAATACCAATAAATATTTAGGTGATCCAACAAACATCTGGTACAGATCGTTATGGGAACGCCGAGTAATGGTGCACCTAGATGGCAATCCGAATGTAATTGGTTGGTCGAATGAGGAAATAGTTATACCATATTTATCCCCAGTTGATGGAAAATGGCATCGTTACTTTCCAGACTTTTTTGTAAGAATACGAAATAAAACTGGATTAACCGAGTCTATGATTCTTGAAGTAAAACCTAAAAGTCAGTCTGTTCCGCCCAAAATTCAAAAGAAAGTTACCAAACGATATATTCGAGAAGTTACAACATATGGTATTAACGAAGCAAAATGGAAGGCAGCTGATGAGTATTGCAAAGATCGTAGATGGAAGTTTATGATTATAACTGAGGAAGAACTAGGAATCTAATGCCATCGCTATTTGATAAATTCAATAAACAGATGAATGCCGCTGGCATTCGACCAAGAACAGATACAGCCAGATCTTGGTTGTTAGATAAAATTTCTAAAACGCGCATTCCGACAAATCGTAGTAATATTCTAAATGATCCAAATCGTATTTCATCTAATGTGTTTATAGGAAGAATGTTCATATACAAATATGATCCGAAATACAAGGATACCTTGCCAGTCTGGGATATGTATCCGTTAGTTATACCAATGGATATCTATTCAGATGGTTTTTCAGGATTAAATTTACACTATCTTGATCCATATAATCGTTTGGCTCTGCTTGACAGACTACATGATTTCATAAACAACGATAAATATAACAATACCACAAGATTTAATTTGGCTTATAGTTTATTATCTAAATCGCGAAGATACAAACTTATTGAACCTTGTGTTAAGCGATATCTGTTTTCTCATATTATGTCTTCGATTATCTATATTGAACCCGATAACTGGGAGACTGCAATCTTCCTACCTGTACAAAAAATGGTGTATAAGACCTAATGTTTAAACCAGATGACTTTTTAAGTAATTTTGCAAAACACAAAGACTTTGCAAAGGTTTCTAAATTTCATGTTGAAATCTCGAAGCCATCTGGTTTTGTAGCAAGTGATGTTGATTTTAAAGAACTGAGATTTCAATGTGAAGCTGCAGAACTTCCAGGATACAATATCAACACAGTAGATGCTAAGATATATGGTGTTCCTGCACCTGCAGCTTCTTTCGCCTCATTTAATGATGTTACGCTTACCTTCATATGTGCAGGCGATTTATGGGAAAAGAAACTATTTGATTACTGGATGAATCTAATAGTACCAATTAATAGATATGAATTGCGTTATAAAAACGAATATGTTGCTAAAATTAATGTCACACAGTTTTATGAGACTGGTGAACCATCATACATTGTTTCTTTGTGGAACGCATTTCCAATAACATTATCTCCACTCACACTAAATTGGGGTGATGATGGTATTCATAAACTGTCAGTCACCTTTAAGTATGACTATTGGTCAACAAATAATACTGAAAAATTTGGATTGAATCAACAAACCGCCGCTGGAGCACCAACTAAACCTGCTACGCCAGCGCAACCCACAAACCCACAAGGTGCTGGTGGAAATTCATTTAAACCTGGAAGTGGTAGTCGAACATCTGGAATTAAACCAATAACATCACCACCATTGCTTGGTCTATTTGCTGCAGGTTTAAGACCTGGTGGAAGATAATCTTAATATGGAGTAAATTATGCCTTTGCCAAAACTTGATCATCCTGTGTTTGAAGTTCAATTAAATTCTATTGATCGTAAATTAAAGTTTCGTCCATTCTTAGTGAAAGAAGAAAAACTTCTTCTAATGGCTAAAGAATCTGATGATTTGAATGATGTGTTCAAAACTATGAAACAGATTATTCAAAATTGCTGTATGGAAGAGATTGACGTTGAATCTCTTCCAGTATTCGACATAGAAATGATTTTTATTAATTTAAGAATTAATTCAGTCGGCGAAAATGTGCAAATGAATTTTACTTGCGACAATGTCGTCGAAGGAAATACATGCGGACATATTACCGAATTTGATTTACATTTAAAGAACATTAAGTATCAGATTCCAGAGGATCATGATAAAAATGTAAGACTAACAGATAAAGTTGGTGTTGTATTTAAATATCCAACTCTACAGTTACCACCAGAAGTTTTAAATGAAACTGATGATGGTGGATTTGAATTAATTGTAAATTATGTTGATTATATTTACGATGACGATGATTTGTATAAAGCAGATGAAACGCCTAAAGAAGAATTAAGAGACTTTTTTGAATCTTTAACTTTAGATCAAATACGAAAAGTAAAATTATTCTTTTTGACGACACCAACTGTTGTGCTTGACCAAGATATACAATGTGCAAAATGTGGCTATAATCATCATGTTAATGTGGAGGGCATTCTAAATTTTTTCGAGTAATGTTTGGTTATGAGTCTTTGAAAAATTATTTTGAAACAAATTTTACGCTAATGCATCATCACAAGTATTCATTGACTGAATTGGATAATTTAATACCATGGGAAAAACGGATTTACGTTTCTATGTTAGTTTCGTTCATCAAAGAACAAAATGAACAGATGAAACTGGCAATGTTACAGAGAAGAAGGTCATAATAAATGGCAACAATGAAAGTCAGCGGAAGAGTTTCTAAGGCAAAAAAGAAACTTGAAGTTGGTCTAACAGAATTAGAAAGGGCAATTAAATCGGAAACAAAAGGTGTTACCGATCCACAAGAAGCCAAAAAACGCGAAGCTGAGGTTCGTGATCTATTTTACACAGCCAGAAAAAAGACAAAAGGACTACAATCTGGTTTGTTGATGGGTATTTTTAGCGATGAAGTTGGTCAGGCATTGGCGAATATTTTTGCTAAAGAAGATCCTTCAAAAGTTGAGTCTGCTGAAAAATTTTTAAAGAAATTTCAAAATAAATCGAAAGATAAGAGCTCGTTAAAGACTAAACAAATTAAAGATATAAGCAATTTGGTTGGCAGAAAAAGAATGCCAATACAACCTTCTGAGATTTCAACACCCAAATCAGAACAAATCTCTCTAAAGAAAGGTTACTATTTTGATGAGCGAATTGGTGCAATGGGTGGAATTCGTAATGTTCGCACTGGTCGATTTGCATCAGAAGATGAAGCAACAAAGAGAAAAGAAAGAAGCGATCGCTTGACAAAAGCCATTGGTGCAGATGAAGATCCATTAACACTCTTACGCGAAAAAATAGTTGAAATAGTTGGCGAAGATAATACTGGAAAAACAGTTCATGAAAAACTTGATGAATTGCTTGATCAAATTGAGGGAGGCGGCGGTGGTTTTGGATTTGGATTAGGCGATCTACTTGGATTAGGCGGCGGTCTTCTTGGGAGACGTGGACCAAAAACAAAGACGCCGACCAGAAAATTGACAACTAAAGGTCCAACAACTAAAGACACATCTTCAAAAAAATTAGCAAGAACATTAGCGGCAAACAGAAGTCGTTTTGGTGTAGATCAACCACGTGATGCGAAAGGAAGATTTGCCAAAAGTGGTGAATTTGGCGCAGGAAAGCTGCTAGCAGGTGGATTGGGTGCAGCAGCTGGTGGTTACTTGGCTTACAAGGCAGTTGATGCATTTAGAGATAAGGATATTAATACTTATGACCCAGAAGCATTAAAACAAGAAGCCATTGCTGCTCGAGAAGCTGGCGGCACTGAATACACTGAAGCGCTCAAAACGCAAATCGGATTACAGAAAAAAGATGTTGCTATGCAAGCAGGTGCTGAGGTTGCTAGTGTTGCTGGAGCTGGTATTGGAGCATATACTGGCGTTAAGGTGGCAGAAAAAATTGCAAAAACTGCGCCAGTAAAGAAAGTTACTGCAGTAGCATCAAAAAAAGCTGCACCTGTTAAAAAAGTAGCAAAAGCTGCAACAAATAAAGTATGGGGTTTGTTTGTAAAGTTTCTAGAAAAACGTGCACCAAAATTAATGTTAAAGATAGGAGCTCGTTTGGCATCAGCAGGTGCTTTAGCGACTATTCCTATTGCTGGTTGGGTTGCAGCTGCAGTATCAATTGGTTTTGCCTTGAGCACTGCTTACGATATCTATCAATTATGGAAAGAATTTTCTGCATTGAGCGATGCCGAAAAAGAATTAGCAGCAAATACTCCAAGTAAACTTGCTAAAGATTATGCATACAGTGTGTTTATTGGTAAACAAACTATACAGCAAGTTCCAGAAGAATATCGTAATCAAGTAAATGAGATTCTCAGTAATCCGCCATCTAATTGGAAAAAATCTAAGCCTACCGCTCCTGTTGGTGGCGGTGGTGGTGTTGAGACCGAACGTATAAGCGCAACAATGAGTGGTGCTGGCAGCGAAGGTCTGAGAAATATGTTATCTGGACAACCGCAAACTGTAGCAGGTGCTGCTACTGCAGGTGCTGCTGGAACAGCTGCGGGAATGACTGCTACTGCATCATCAGGTGGTGCTGCAGCGCCACCGCCACCGACGGGACCTGCTGCAGCAATTCAAGCAGCAAAAGAACCAGCAATGGCAGCAGGTGGTGGAGCAGCAACATCAGCGCCATCAGCATCACCAGTCGCAACGAGTAGCGGACCAACTAGACGTTTAGGACCTGCAGCTGCAAAAAGAGGTAAAGTTGATTCTGGCGCTGCTAAAAATGCTGCGCTTGCATCAGCAGCAAAATATGGAATTACTGGTCCACATTTAGCGCAATTTATGGCACAGCTCGATCATGAGTCTGGTGGATTTAAAACTGTAGAAGAAAATCTTCGTTATTCTGCAAAACGATTGATGGAGATATTTCCAAAGTATTATAAAGATCCCGCAATCGCTGCACTTGAAGAATATTCGCCTATTGCTATTGCTAATAGAGTTTACGCAAATCGTATGGGTAATGGACCACCAGAGTCGGGTGATGGATACAAATATCGTGGTCGCGGATTAATTCAATTAACAGGCAAAGACAACTACAAGCGATTCGGTCAGCTTGCTGGAGTTGATCTAGTCAGCAATCCTGATATGGCTGGCAGTTTAGGGACAGCTGCAGATATCGCAGCTGCATTTTATAAAAAGAATGTCATGGATAAAGGAATTCCTGGTGAAGACACTGCTAAAGCAACTAAAGCAATCAATGGTGGATCTATTGGGTTATCTCATAGAGAATCGTTATTCGCATCTTATATGAAAGATCCAAATGCATTGAAAGCAGGTCCAGAAGCAACACCAGCTGCAGCTGGTGGTCCTGAGCCAGAACCATCATTGGCTGCGCAGGGTCAAGATGCTAAAGTTGGTGGCGGCGGTGGTGGTAGTGCACCACCAGCTGGGACAATGCAAGCAGCTGATGCATCTAGTAAAGGTGCATCTGCACCAGCAGCAACTCCGTCTGTAGCATCTTCTGATCCACTAGCAACAATGTCAGATGGAACTGCAGTTGACTCAAAGCCGATGGTCGCCGCAAAACAATCATACGGTCCAACAATTACACCAACGCAAGATACTCTTGGTGCTATAGCAACACAACAGTCTACGCAACAAGCAGCAAATCAAATAGCAATGCAAGCAGCACCAGCACCAGTTGTTGTGAATAATTCTGGTGGCGGATCTCAGCAACCAACGACGCCACCGAAACAAAATTTACCGAAAGCATCTGCACGCTCAAATGATAATTCGTTCAATCGTGCTCTTGCTCGCGACTTCTCGCACCCGTCGGCATTTACTTCTGTTGGTGTGATGTAAAAAAAAGGCGCACCGAAGTGCGCCTGAAAACATCTACGGTTTTCTAACTGAATTTACTCAGCGGCAAGTTTTTCAAAAAATGCCATGTCATCATCGTCAGCACTGACATCTTCAGCAGTGACTTTCTTGGCAGGAGCAGAGCGAATCACAGGAGCAGCGGCTTCCTCTTCTTCAACTTGCTTGGCTGTTGCACCAGCAACACCACCAGCACCTAGCACCTTGTTCAACTTTGCCTTGAGTTCATCATAGGACTTGAAGTTTTCAGGCTTCAAAAAATCCTTGAGTGAATATGCAGACTTCCAAACCTTTTCAATCTTCGCATCATCACCTTCGAACAATGCAGCGGCAGTATCAAACTCCGACTTGTCATAGTTGCGATAGCCTTCGACGTTACGAATCTTGACCTTAAAGTTTGCACCCTTCCAAAAATCGAAAGGATTCAATGGCTTCTCATCCTCGAACTGCGGCTCAAGTTTTTCTTTGATCTTATCAAAAATCTTCTTGCCAAATTTGTAAAGGAAAACCTTACCTTCATTCTGAGGACGCTTCGGATCAGAGACCACAAGAATATTTGCAATGTAAGTCAGCCTACGCTTTTGCTTACGTGCGATTTCCTTGTTGGCTTCGATGCCGCTGTTCCAAAGAACAGTGTTGTATTCAGAAACAGGATCAGTTTTGCCGAGAGTGGTGAGAGAGTTCTCGATGTACCAACCACCTGGACCTTGAAAACCATGATTCCAGATTTGTACCCAAGGAAGACCATCTTCACCGTCAACTGCTGGTGTATCGAGGAAGCGGATAACTGCGTATCCGTTGCCAGCAGAATCTACTTCTGGTTGCCAAAAACGATCATCAGAACTCTTGGCACCAGCACCTGCTGAAGAGGCTTCGACTGCCTTCTTCAACTTATCAAGGGATGAACCCTTCTTTAGACTAGATAGCGTCATATGTATTACTCCGTATTGCGTTGTATAAATTGTATATCGACTTGTCCACTTTTTGCATGATGTTTCACTTGTCTCATCATAATATAATTATATAGTATTCTGTTTCAAAAGTAAAGCCTTTTGTTTCCTAACAATTTTCATGACTTCACCAATTTTGCGTTTGTGTTCTTCGGTTTTTTCCTTCCCCCTCATTCGCTGACTGCAAGAATTACCTATTTTAATCTTAGAATCGATAGAATGAGTTTTTCCTTGGAACGGTGCTGATTGTTTTTTTCTTGCTTCACTGATTTTTTTACGAGTTTCTTCAGATTGTTTACGCTTTCTATTTGCTGCAGCAATTTTGTTTCTTGATTCTTCTGTGTATATGCATCCACTAGTTCCTTCGCCACCATCAGTCATATTTCGAAGAATACCAGTTCCATTGTTTTTGCGCCCATACCATCTGATATATCTTCGTTCTAAAGCAAATGCACCGAGTTCAGTTAAACCAGATTCCATAATTATTATTCTAGAATAATCTTTTGGTAAATTTACACCATGATTCGACCAAGCACGATTGCCCGATCCTTTGCCGATATAATATGGGGTTCCATCCGATGAACGAATGTATGCGTAGATGTAATAAATAGACATGCTGGTGCTCCTCTTTAGCATTAGAGCAGGTGGATGTTTCCAGCATCGCGACCTGCACTTCTATTTATACAAATTTTTCGTCAACTCCTTATATTTTTCTGTGTTAACAGAAAGAAAGGCACCATACTTCCGAATCTTGCGAGATATTTTTGGGTATATAATATCATCAGATATTTTTTTATCCCAGATTGCAATATAATTAAAAAGGTTATTTAAAATTACCATTGTTTCAACGGTAACTTCTTTCTGCATATAAAGGTTTAAAAGTTTTGGGAATTGCCCATCAATAACCTTGAATAAATCGTTAAATTGGGTTGCATCTGGACATATATGAATAAGGTCTTCTTGGTAAACTTTACTCATAGAATCAGTTATTTTTTTCCAGTTTCTGAAGATTTCCTCTGATTCTTCTTCCAAAAGAGTTTTGGTGAATTTATCATCACTGTGTACAAAATTAGCAACCAAAAATGGAATCATCTCATCGTCGCGATACTTGCGCGCAAGACGGTGGAACAAAAACTTGTCACGACGTTTCTGAAACGCATCGACTGATATCCTTGTCTTGCCGTCGTATTGAAAAAAATTGTATGTCTCGGATGTGAAGTGCAGTTTTATTGCTTGATACAATCCGTACAGATCATATCCATTCATAAAGGCAATCTACTACCTCGTGGGAGAAAACGCAATTCCATTGCCTCACCTTCAATTATACTTTTGAGGGCTTCATTGATAAGCGTCGCAGCAACTTCAATCTCGAGATTATTACGCTCGCAGTATGTGGCGATTGCATCCATATGATCAATTCTTTCATCAATTGCCATATTCATGATCATCATGGAAAATTTATTTTTTTCTTCGCGATTTGCCATGTTAGATCTCATAAGCACTCAAGGAATTATTCAATTGTTGTGTAACACGAACAAAGGTAGTTCGCTTACTCAACTCTTTCAATTCACTCGCTCCAACATAAGTACATGCCGAACGCAGACCACCAAGAATATCTTGTAGTGTTCTGCTTACTTCTCCACGATATGGAATCTCAACTGTCTTACCTTCGCTTGCTCGATAGTTAGCCACACCACCATTATGAAGATCCATGGCGGTATCTGAACTCATACCATAGAACTTATTGTCACCGAATGAAGATGCGCCACCTTCCTTGTGACCAGCCAACATTCCACCAAGCATCACAAAATCGGCACCCGCAGCAAATGCTTTCACAATGTCTCCAGGAACGGAACACCCTCCATCCGCTATGATATGACCCTTGAGACCATGAGCAGCGTCAGCGCATTCAATTACTGCACTCAACTGCGGGTAGCCGATCCCCGTCATCTTGCGTGTTGTGCACACAGAGCCAGGACCAATGCCAACTTTCACGATGTCGACACCAGATAGAATTAATTCCTCTGTCATTTCTGGTGTGACAACATTACCAGCCATCAGTATTGCTGATGGATACTTGTCGCGAAATCGTGAAACGAAATCAACAAATGCTTGTGTATATCCATTCGCAACATCAACACAAACTTTCATAGTTTGATGAAGAACAGCAGAGTAGTAGACATTATCGAACTTCTGCAGATCAGCATCTGAGATACCCAAGGAATAAATGCTGCTATGTAATCTCAATGCGAAATGATTGATCAAATCATGTTCAGGATAATGTTTGGTGACAGCAACTAAACACTTATGCTTGTTGAGTTCCTCAGCCATCTCAAAGGTGCCAACTCCATCCATGTTAGCAGCAATAATTGGAACGCCAGACCACTCACCGCCATGTTTGAATTTAAATTTTCTCTCAAGAGAAACTTCACTGCGCGAAGCAAGAGTAGATCGTTTAGGTGTAATGAGAACATCCTTGTAATCTAACTTCACGTCTTCAATAATTCTCATAAAACCTCAATGATAAAATATGTGATTGCCAATTTGCTTTATCAAAATCTTTTGATTCGACCATGCAGGATCAACGTAGTCTGCATGGAAATACAATGCGTTACCTATTATACCGTACTTCTGTTTAGAAATCAAAATATTTTCAGCGATCTGCAATGATTCGCGCCACATACTACGACTGCGAATACCTTTTTTATCTTCACAAACCCAAGAGAATTGACAAGTCCCTTTGGTCTTTTGATAGACAACACCGCATACAGTTCTTGGGAACTGTCGACTTTTTACACGATTCATTGTGACTTCAGCAACGGCAATCTTGCCAGCGCGTGGCTCAGATCCTGCTTCGTAATAGATGTTACGAGCCAAGCATTCAACTTCTTTCATGACTGCTTGTTTTCTTTCATAAGAAAGATTTAGAAACTCAACTTTGCGATTGAGAGTTTCAATTTCGGAATGTAGAAGCACGTTAGCATTTTGTTGTGCTTCAAGTTTGTTTTGCATACGATCTACCATACTGAATGGTACATACATTGCAAAAAAGATAAAGGCGAACAACCCACCCCACATACAAAACAAACTATGATTGCGATCAAAATATTTTTCTACATGATGTAATATATCTACTGCATTCATGTTTAGGTCTCCATTATTGCAGTGGAAAGAAAAGAGTGGTGGTTCGCACCACCACCCTCTGACTCTATTGAGTCTTACAGGAACTGCTTATTTCCAGAAATGAATTCATTGAGGCTAATTGCCTTTGCAATGACGTCATGCTCTGAGAAATAGTTTGGCAAAGTCGGAGCCTTTGGTGGTTCTCTGCTAACATTTATAGCAGCACCAACTTCATTGTTCCACTCTTGCTCAACCATGTTTCTTTTGGAATGATATTCCTCAGAAAGCATATCCTTTGCCAACTTAACTAATTCTAATCGAATTTCAAATGGTGTCATTTTATATCTCCTTTGTGTGTTGTGTGTGTCATAATATAAAGAAGGGTGGGCATTTCGCCCACCATCCTGACCTTTCTGTTACCAAGCGGTCAACTCTGGTAATCTCATACTGCAATTAAGCAGCGAGAGCCATTTCGTAAACATCATCGTTTGCGTTTACTTGATTTGTGCGAATTACGTTCGTCACCTTTCGGGTAGCCTTTGGGTTATTACTTGCCCCGTCGAAGCCATTTCTTCCCCGTCGATGGTGGAGAAGGTGGGAGTCGAACCCACGTCCGAAACACCTTTAGTCAAAGGTTTACTACCATTAATCAACTAGAAATTGTGGTTTGGTCTGTTCGTTCAATGATTTCTGCTGTTGGTCAAGATGAGCCTTATATTGTTCATTTGTCATTTTATGTAGACCAACGCAGTAACCTGTTGGACTACGACCACAACCACACTTTACTTGTTTCACGTCAGACATATCTTACTCCTTTTTTAAAGGTAGCAATATTTAGGTATCAGCCGTTCTTTGGTATTTCCATGCAACGTGAAAAGAGATAACGGCGTGCTGACTGCATCTCTGCATTGGTCAAGAATCCATCACTGTTCTTATCAGCACGATCAAAGAGTGCCTTTGAAACTGTACAGAAACGATTCACATCTTCAAAAGAAACTTTGCCATCTTTGTCAAAGTCATATTGCGCTACACGATCCTGAGCCAATGCTGGAGCAGAAACGAGAGCGAGAGCGAGAATAAACTTTTTCATTTGTATTTCCTTTAGTAGAGAATGTTTGTAAAATGTATACCAAGCCAAAATAGACCTAAAACTATAAAAGGAACTAAAAGCAACCCCCACTCCTTTATAAATTCGAGACCGTTCTTCATTACAGATCCTTGAGTGTCTTACCACCAACTTCACGATTACACTGGCAAAGTTCACCAGTTTGTAATGCGTCAAGAACGCGGAGAGTCTCATCAGCATTGCGTCCAACTGCAAGACTATTCACCGTCACATGCTGAATCACATTGCTAGGATCAACAATGAATGTTGCGCGAAGAGCAGCGCCAGCAGGCTTGAAGAAAACTCCAAGTTGCTCTACAAGACCTTCGCTCATTTGATCCCAATGATCGCCGAGATCGCGATGAGTATCAGCAAACATCCAGCAAGTGGTGTTCTTCAACCCCTCATGCGCATTCTTCCAAGCCAATTTACAAAATTCATTGTCTGTTGAACCAACAAGAAGAACAGCATCGCGATCAGCAAAATCTTTATTCAACTTATCGTATGCCAAAATTTCCGTTGGGCATACGAATGTGAAATCTTTTGGATAATAAACAATGACCTTCCACTTGCCTTCAAAAGAAAGATCTGTAATATTTTCAAATGCATCAGTAGGCTCAAGTGCTCCTGGCTTTACACCAGTTACAACAAACTTTTCAATTTTATCGCCGACTGTCTTCATGTTTAACTCCTTTATAACTTTGACCCTAAACAAAACCTATACACAAACGTATATATGCAAAATGCGAGGCATTTCGCGGCGTTGTGTTATAATTTAATTCAATCGTAACGATTGATGGAGACTATTACGCGACTAGATTGTATTCTTCGCGGAGAATTTTCTTGTATGGTTTGCCTTCTTCTATTAGACGGCATACAAGTTTGAGACGATCTGCAAGTTCAAAGTTGCTATCCTTCTCAAGAGAAACAACAATATCACGAAGTTCATCGATATTAATTGGCAGGTCCATTCAAAGCCTCCTCAAATGCTTGTTGTTCAAGTTCAACTTGACGTTGCTCAAGTCTTTGAACGCAACCAGAAACCCAAGAACGGGCAACACCAGCATTATTTCGATATTGACTAGGAATGCGATCCTTACAATATGATTCGAATCGTCGACCAGTATAGCGATACTCATTGCCAGTATAGCGATACTCATTGCGATCTCTAGCCATATTTGCGCCAATCAATCCGCCTACAACTGTTGCAATCTTACGACCATCACCGTCGCCGATAGTGCTTCCAATTGCGGCTCCAGCAGCGGCACCCAGCAACACGTCGATATCTTCGTTGCTCTGTGCACTTGCGGTTGTTGAGCCAATCAGGAGGATTGCAGACATAACAACTAAACTTGAGCATTTCATTAGAAACTCCAATTTAAACCAGACATAGTTAGTATAGCATACTGTCAAACAAAAGTCAAGCAACTTTTGTCCAATATGCATCTATATATTTTTGCAATTCTTGGCGATGATGCGCTAGTTCTTCGCCTCGAACAATCATAGTCTGGCAAAAATTAACAGTATCAACGCCAATTAGGATTACAACTTGATCAATGTTAAGATTCGCCATCTCATTGAACATAGTGGCATATGCAGCACCCTGCATAAAGTATCCACCGATGTTTTCTTTTTTCTTGAGTCTGACAGAAGTCTTAAAATCGATAACCGAAAGAACTCCTTTATACTCAGCGATACAGTCTACAGTGCCAGCAAGTTTAAGTTCGTGAGAGAACAATTTATCTTCGAGGCAGTGAATGTTATTGACCTTGTCGTCCAACTCTTGCTTCATTCGCACAAAGAGAGACTTGACGTTCGGCATCATCTCGAACCCCGATATATCTTCGTTGTTTAGATAAGCCTCAAGGACCTTATGGACGCTTGTGCCGCGAGTCGTAGCCTTACGCGAAATCTCGTTGGCTTTCTCTTCACCAACCTTCTTGCGCCACTCAAGAATTGCTTCTTTACCGTGATCCGCAATCACCGTAGTGACTGAAGGATACTTTTCTCCATTCGGCGCAATATACACTCGCTTACCATCCGCATTTTCTTGCAAGAGTTGCGGAAACTCATGACGAATATGATTAAACACTGTTTTCTTTTTCGTATTTCTCAACGGCGATCAAGAAGTCCTTGACCAAACTTGAGCGAACGATATCCAAAATACAATTTTAGAACGATAACCTACACGAGTCATTATAGTTGAAAGTTCCTCCCAAGTCAAGTTCTGACATTCATCTACAAGAATAACGGCATCATCGAAAGACATGCCGCGAATAAAACTTGTAGAGATAAACTCAACACGATTGCATTCTTTCAATGCATCATAAGCATCGCGGCGACCAAACAGAGTATGACAAATTTGCATATATGGTTGTTCGTAAAGGCTCATCTTTTCTTCAACGGATCCAGGTGTGAATCCAAGATCTCTTGATTGAACTGCTGAGCGAACAATGACAACTCTATGAAATGATGACGTTTTGTCTAACACTTCTTCTAATGCTTTATACAATGCAATAAAAGTTTTTCCAGTTCCTGCTGAACCGCAAAGCATTGTAAAATAATCGCCACATTTATATGACTCAAAGAATTTTGCTTGATTTTCTGTTAATGGCTCGAACTTTTTAAGTTCTGCCGATTTGATGCGCTGCGGTTTTTTCTCCAGCGTATCTGTTGTAATTTCGATGTAAGTATTTGTGTTTCCGTGTTTCTTCTTACTCAAAATTCCTCACTTCCCCCTTTTCTGGGCGGCTTGCTTTTTTAAATGTTTTTGTAGGACTTGATCTGTCTTGGTACGTTTCGCGTCTTTCTTTAACACTTTATCTGCTAGTGGGCTTCTGGGATTTTGTTCTGCGATTTTTGACATCACTTCTTTCCAAGTGTTGTCTGTTTTCTTACCCGCGAAATCACCAGTGCCGCTGTAACTGTACAGTGGTGCTTCGCTGTAATATCTTTCTAGATGAGGATTTTTTGATTTGAAATCGTCATAAGCAGACATTGGCATTGTATGCTCTTCGATCTTTTTAGTTTTTGTATTCACAAACTCATAAGTTGCCATAAATCACCCAGCGTATCGTTTAAACTTCCCATCTGGCTTTACATGATGCGCATTGAAACGCACCTTTGGAAAATCTTTCTTGAGATCTAAGAATGCTTTTAAATTGTGTTCACTGTCATCATACAATGAAGCATGCGAGTAGTTCCCTTGATTGAGATGATCGCGAATAATGCTCGCCTTTTTCTCAGCAACAGTGCCTTTTGTTTTTAAATTTCCTGCGCGATGAACATGAATGTTATCAATGTCAACGTCATGCTTACGAAACTTGTCAAGAAATTTATCTTTGTCATCGAAGTCTGCGCGAGCAGTATTGATGATGACCTTGCCGCCAGCCTTCTTCGTTTTGTCATGAAGATTTTTCATTTTGTTGAGAACGCGAGCATTTGGAGAAGATTCTTTCGCAAACTTTTCAGATGAACGAAATTCTGAATAATCATAATGATGACCATCAGGAAGTTCATGCGTATTGTATTGAGAGTTGGAAAGAGAATCAACTTGCTTCTTCCCCTTCATGACGCGAATCTTGGCAGTCGTGTGAAAGAGAGTATCGTCCACATCGAATACATGCAGACCTTTATTGTGAGCGATTTCTTCTTGTAGAAAGTCGAGGAATTTCTTCATTGCCTCTTATTTATACCACTCAGGCACTTCTCGGTTTTTCCATGTCGCAAACCTTACCTTATGAACCTTGTAGTATTTCCGATACGCCGCAATAGAGTCTCCAGGGACTTTTACATCATTGGGCATGGCTTGGGGTGGCTCAATAAAATACCCGTCTCTGGGGATGTTATTGGGCGCAAAACTGAGATTCTGTATCACGAGGGAAGTCTTATGCTGCTTATCGTTTGTGCCACCGTATCTGTAACGGTACTCTTGGCATAGTTCAGAGGCAAGATTCCAAAGCCATTGATAGTGCGAAAGATCTTCTCGTGCCCAGATAGCAGAGGGATGATTGATGTGTGATGCTTTGTATAGTATAGACTCGCGATAATCATCCAACCTCCAGCGTTTGATATTACGACCATTTGCTGTCTTATCCAGATACAGATTACCGTCAAGAATACGGTGCGCAGTCGAAAGCAACTGCGCATACTCGATGATCATCTTGACAACATGCTTATCGCAATGTTGTTGCGCTGCGGTTTTAGGATCCGTATCCAGGAAGAAGATGTTCATGCACCACCTCTAGAGTTCTATCTTTCTCATCCCAATATTCTTCAATCGCGCGTTTAGCATATTCCAATTCAATGTATTGACCAAGAATTAACTCATCAGTTGCATTGATCGGAATCTTCGCGCCCCAAACAATCGTGAAAGCAATGTTATATGCTTGACCGATGACCTTTCCGTCATGTGCTTGGAAATAGTAATGACTGTTCTTTTCAACGTATCGCCATTCACGACGCATTAGTTTAGCCTACTCAGTTTTTGAATCTCATCAAATGATTTAATTCGATCACGACTGTCTGAGATAGAGTCGATCATTATATTGTATTCTTCGGCATCCATGGATGTCTTATAGATCATTAATGCAAGTTTGACCATTGAAGCAGCACAAGCATATGGACTGAATCCTTCTTCAGTAAATTTCGAAGTGAGATTAGCATACGAAATCTCCATAGCCAACAATTCTTCATCAGTTGTCTTTATCGTACTCATTACTTTTTACCTTTACGCATCTCAAGAATCAAACGATACTCATCAAGAGTAGTCGTACCCATGTCGCGATTGTGAGTCTTACGAATCACAGCACCATCCATCAACTCACCACCCTGAGCCCACGCAGTATCGTGACCCCAAACAGAGTCCTCAAGGCGCAATGACTCGCCGTCAATAGCACACTTATAACTCTGAAGAGCAAGTTTTTCTTCACGCTCAGAAGTCGTCAGACTACGTTTAGAATCGCGGAAGATAACTCCATACTCAGCAGGATCATCGCCGAGTTCAGCCAAGAACAACTTCGCAACTTCTTTCTGTTTTTCAGAACTTGAAAAGTTAGTCATGTTGGTGCGAACAAATTCTTTAATTAAATAAATGTCACCACCAAATTTTATGGTTTTGTTATTATATGTTGTGTTGGCATTACCAGTCAACAACGAATACGCTGCCATAAACGATTCATAAAATTTAGTGTAATCATCGATTTTAAAGTTTTTGTTTTGTTCATATAGAGCAAACCAAACCAACTGAAGAGCAGCAAAAATATCTGTGTTCAGTTTGTATGGCTTACGTTCATTAGCAAAACCATAAACATCATCTAGGAATCGTTCAACATTCTTCAGCACAGTTTTAGTAAGAATGTTATTTCCCTTATATTCTTGATCAACAGCATCGTAGAATGTTGGAATACCAGCACCAACATTGCCACCACCAACAAATTTAATCAACGCGAGGAAAACATATTCATCCCACTTACGTCGATGATTCGGTGCCATGTCAAAAAACTTTGACTTCTCAACACCATGTTTGTCGAAAGCAGTTTCAAACAAGTCGTGGGCTTCATTCTTGTACTCAGAATAGTAACGAGTGAGTGAACGAACAGCAAGACAGACTTCAGATTGATCGTCGCACATCAGCATCTCCATCGGATTTACTGGTGTGGTTTGATTCAAATTACGAAACTTCTCAATGGCTTCCTGTGATGTACAGGTTGTGATATCAAGTGCAACTTCGTACTGACTCAAGTCAATATTGAGTTCTTTAAACTTCTTTTTTCCGATCGGAAATTTATTTTGATAAAATCTTACCAGTGCACGAATACGGTGACCACCGTCAATAACAAGATAATGCACACCAGGATAAATCTTTTGCATTTCCTCATCTTGAGATATATCGCGCAACGTGATCATGCCGATACCAATATTCAAAATTAGAGATCTTACAATTTCTTCGGACTTCGCATAACCTTGCGAAGTCGGTGGGCGTTGACCGATGGGATCGGAATTCAACTTACCCGAGATAGCCAACTGAATGAGATCTAATGCAGATTTCTGCAAATATACAGTTTTCATAATTTTCTCCGTCACACAATGGTGACATAATTGCGTCTCACAATGGAGACAAATAAAAAACAGAGGGGAGTTTTACCTCCCCTCTTCGCCAGACTGAATCTTACTCCGAATAAGAATCAGCAAGACCCAACTCTGCCTTCAGCGAGGCAAGTTCGGCATCACTATCAATCTCCTCAACCTCAAGAGTCGGGGAATCGGTAGTCGCTGCTGCCTTTCGCGCAACAGTAGTCTTGGTCTTAACAACCGCAACCTTTGCTGCCTTCGGAGCCTTCGCAGCCTTCGCAGCCTTCGTCGGGATCTTGACCTTATCAGCATTCAACAACTGATAGGACAGAACCTTACGACCATCACGATTTGTTTCAACTTCGCCACCGAAATCATTTCGGAGAGCAGAAATCAAACACATGATTGAACCCTGCTTCACGTCAAGAGTCTTGATCATCGTCTGGACGGGGACAGGCTTACCACTCTTCATCAGAGTGTACAATACTTCAACTTTCTTCATAAACAAATAACCTCATAACAAATTAACAACGGACAATAACAATTATACTACCAACAATCGCAAAAGTAAAGTTTCGCAAGAATTAGGCATTCGAGATTCGAATGTGCTCAGCCTGTTCCTTCACAAGCCACTCGCGCAAACGAGTCCATCGTGCCCTTTTGCCTTCAGCAATTCTACGAGCCAACACCACATCAACACGGACGATCGCATCATCATGCTTCACCGCACCAGTTGAAACCAGAGTCTTGATGTCGCTGACACTCGCCAGCGAAAGATTCACATTACTCATTACGAATTTCCTCTTTCAAACAACTTGATGTAAACTGCATCACGAACTGCGGTATCCATGGCTTCGGCATATTCCTCAGTCTTTGCGAGACCGCAGAGCAATTGCTCAACCTCATCCCACGTCATCTTGTCGCTTCGCGCAACTTTGACGATTTGATGAACCGCAGCGTTGCCGCGAGCAGTGAACATTGAATAGCGAGCGCGCATTAGACCTTCACCAGACCGAGAGTCTTATTCAGTTCAGCAATCTGCTCGGGAGTATACACGACCGCAGCACTTGCCTTTCGATAGTTCTTTCGATACTGCTTCGGTGACAGTGCCTTCTCGCGCATCGCAGCGAGTCGTGCCTCCATCGCAACAATCTTCGCCGCACGCTTTTCGGCTTGCTTCTGAGCGCGCAGTTTACGCTCGTCCTCGCGGACGATGCGAGCGAGTTTGCGCTCAACATCCGCGTCAATACGAAAATTCTTCACCTTCACGCGGAGTTCTTTTACACGCTCAAGGGCATCCTTGAGTTCCTGACGCGCATTGACCAGCGCGACTTGGCTTTGAGTTTTAGTCTTCATACAATTATTATCCTATACAAGGAGAAAAATAGCAATAGTTAGAAAGTCGTTTAGAATCAACGACTTACGCAGCCGCCTTCAGAGCGGCGAGTTTCGCTTCCATCTTCGCGATTCGAGCATGCATGGTCTCGGCTTGCTTCCGAGCACGCAGATGACGCTGCTCTTCCTTCACGAGTCGCGCAAACTTGCGCTCGTCGGCGAGGATCTCTTGGTGCATCTTGATGTTAAGACGCGACTGATTGAGCGCAGCGCGAATCTTACGCAGATCCTCGCGGAGACCCTTAATTACGTCGCGCTCTACTTGAACCATTACGCGACGCTGCATTAAACTGATACCCATAAAATCTTACCTTTTTTTGGGGGGGACCAATTTCCCCATCCCATATAACCATTATCGCTCAAATCGTCGCAAAAGGCAAGAATAAAAACTCTAATGAAATCAATAACTTGCACAAGGTCTGCAAAACCTCCTGCAATCGCTTTGCAGCGGCTCGGTTTGGGGGGTCTATATGGGGGTTTGCGTCGGCAGAAGTCGCCTGCAATGAGTTATACGCGAATGACCTTGTTCTCGCTCAAGAATTGCTGCTTTGCAGAACGCAACATATACAGCAAATCGATCTGTAGGATTGTATCTTCGGCGCGATGAACCTGCGTTACCTCAACAGGAATGTAATCATAGGATTTGAAGAAATCCAGATAGTCTGACATCTTTGGTGCACCTTTGTTGTACTCAATGATGGGACATTCGCAAAGAATGATTTCTGTTTTTCCCATAAGAGATGTAGATGCACTCAAAATGTCTAATTCTGAACCTTGTGTGTCAATTTTTAAAAAGTTTGGAATAGGTAAACTCTTTTCAATTATCATTTTATCAAGGGTTGTGCATTTCACTTTCTTAACTTCTTTGTCGTCGTAGATTGATGTTGTTTCTTTGTAATATGAATCACCAGTATTCAACCCCACCCAGAAGTCTACTTCTCTACCATCTTCATTTGACAGTGTTGTGATATATGAATTAAATTCTGGATGCATCAAACTTGGCAAGTATGATATGTTTGCCTCAAACAAATAGTATTTTGAGTTTGGGAGAACAGAATTTTTTATCCAGCGACTAAAATTCCCAGAGCATGCGCCAACATCATATACGACATCTATCGCCATGCCATTTTGTATAACTTTTTGAATGATATCAAGTAGCAAGGAACACCTCATTAAATTTGTTCATTACTGCTGTTGGACTATATTCACGAACAATCTGCGAATATTCTACGCCAACTCTGTTTGGGAGATCCAGTAATCTATTGTACAAATCTGCTTGATCTTTGTATAATAAATCATATTTCTGTAACCAGTTGACATGATTGCGGTCAAATCCACCTTCCCATGAAAGCACTGGTTTGTTGAAGTATAAAAATTCGGCGACTGAAAGACCAAATGATTCACCAAGATGTCGAGCATGAATCATTGCATCGCATGAATTAATGTAATTTGATTTTTCTTGCTCACCGAAAAATGGACCAACAAACAAAACATTTGGAAGATTACAGAATGGTCTAGTGTTGATAAACAAAAAAACAAAGTTATCACGAGTTTGTGCAACTTTAGTTACAACTTCTTCAGCCCAACCAAGATCAAAGGTCTCAAAGCCACCATGGCGACCGATTACGAATTTATCTTTAGGTATGCCAAATTTATCTCTCAAAGAGAAATTAGGTTGTGGAAGGTTTACAATATATGGCACAAATTTTTGTGGATTAGGTGTCATATAATTGCGTGTAACATTATTCGCTAACCATTCAGATATGTATGCGTAAGAATCACCATGCGGTTCATACCACTGAAATACGCAGTGTACACCAAATTTAGTCGTGTTAACTTGAACTAGTGGCTTATGTGTGTCGGGTTCTTTTACATAACCAGCACGTTGACTATAACATAGGTCAAACTTTGAAGCAAGATCATTAAGTTCTTCAAAAGTCTCATATGTAATTATATTAAAATCTTTTTTCAATTGCTCAACAATTTCTGGTTTGGTGCCAACATCCTTCCCAGGAGGATCGACACTGCAGTATGCAATAACACTTTCATTACCAAGAATAGTTTGATTGTATAAAGCATAGTCTATTGTGGAGTTAGTGACTCCACGATAATTTAATTGCTCGCATTGAAATAAAACTCTCACGAATCGACCTTCTTACCATTAAAAGTTATGTTCCACTGTTGTTGAACTGCAGTTTTGATGAGTCGACGTTCTGATTCTCCCAAATTACGCTCATAGATTGTTTTGCCGTTATCTGGGCTCTCATAAATTTTTGGTTTTAAATTCTCAAACATATCAAGTTGTTTCATAAAAATACCCAGGTTGTTTTATTGATAAAACGGATTTTCTTCTTTCATTTTAAAATATGCTGTTCTTATTCTAGAGATAAATTCTTTATGTCCAATTTTTGGCGCGAATTCATAACGATTGAGTTTGCTCTTTAGATTGTTATTGGCTTCATTATTAAAATACAGTGGTAAATTTTGGTATTCAGTTTTTATTGAATCAATATTGAATTTGTTAACACCATATAATACTTGAATAAAATTAGATGCGTTGAACATTCTATAGTTAGAAGTGTTAGTAAAATCTTCCTGAACTGGTAGTTTGTGTTCCCACTTTTCCAGATTATAATGTAGAGTATCTGGTATTCTTACTGTTGAGATATTCTTCCAAAATTCTGTATCGCTTCTGCCACTGAGATAGTGTAAAAACACAAAATCTCTGATATTCAAAAAAATACTGTTTACTTGTTTATTATACTCATCTATAGTCTTTTGATTATAGTTTATCAGTTTGTGCGTCAGAAAAAATATTTGTTGAATTGTGCTTCCGATAGAAGTTGCCTCTAGCGGCTCAAAAAATGAAGAACTCAATCCAACAGCACAACAATTATTTACCCAAACTTTATCAAGTGCTCCTGGATCAAATTTAAATTCTCTACCAATTTGAATGTCGCGACCAAAGTGATTTACCATTTCTTCTTCAGCTTGTTCTCTGGTAATGAAATCGCTGTCATAAATATATCCATTTCCATATCTATCCCACACCGGAATTCTAAACATCCAACCAGCATTTTTTGCTTCTGCGAGCGTGTAGATATTGAATTCATCTTCTAATGGTGTTTGGAATGTAATTGCTGCCTTGACTTTCAAACAATCGCTGTAAGATTGCCAAGTAGCACCAAGTTTTTTCATTAAAATTCTAGAAAATCCCGTACTGTCGATAAAGAAATCTGAGTAGTGTTCTTGTTCTTCGCCCACCAAAAAAGAAATATTATTTTGATCATCAACTTTCACATCTAAAATCTCATCATCAAAAATATTGATATTTCTTTGCTTACATTTTCTCTCTAAGAGTGAATTCAATTTAAACGTATTAAAATGATATTGGTTAAATGGTGATTGTTCAAACGAAAACTCTGCAGAGAATACTTGATGATCCCATGATTCTAATGGGTTTAAAATCTTTTTAGATTGCTGTTCTGATATATATTTTGCAAAAGCAACATTTGTTTGACCGCAAGTGGTATTGATGTCTGCGCCGCCAAGACTATGCATATAATCATCAACACCCCAATTTTTGAAAAAAACACCACATTTAAATGTGGCATCGCATTCACCTATGATTTCTTTAAAATCTATGTTAGTATACCTTAAAAATTCAGCCCAATGTTCTGTTGATCCCTCGCCCACACCGATGATACCAATTTTTTTTGATCTTACAATTTTTACGTCAATGTGAGGAAATCGCGTTTTAAGTATAAGTGCTGACACTAATCCTGCAGTGCCTGCACCAACAACAGTTATTGTTTGTAATCTTTGCATAATTTCATCCCGTAATAAAATGGTAGCGGAGCCAGGAGTTGCACCTGGAATTGAGGATTATGAGTCCTCTGTGATGCTGTTTCACTACCCCGCAACAGGTTGTTTCTTTTCTCGCTTCTTTCCAAAAATACGTTCCCAGTTGTCATCAAACTGTTTTCGCGGAACACTCAATGGTCGTGGCTTACTTCCTTTTCCGCTCATGATTTTTTTTCTAATTTATATGCTATGCTAAATCTAAAATTAAAACAATCTTTAGAAGGAGATTCAGCATAATGGATTATATTTCCTGGAAATAAAACTGCTCTACCAGGAAATGGATAGACTATTTTAGTTTCATTACTAATGACTATAGTGCCGCCGTTATCATCTGTCGCATATCTATCAAAAAATATTGTTTGCCCGCACCACAAAAAATCCCATGAAGGATTAACATAAATTAAAAATGTATATGCATTTGGACTAGTATTGTCATGATGTGGTCGCCCAGGCATTCCAAAATACTGACCATTTGCATAAATTCTTATTATGTTATAATCTTCGCCTATTTTTTCCTGAATTTTTTTAAATATCTTATCTTTAAAAAGATCATTGTTTTCTAATCCCTTTAACATTAAAAAGATGTAATTTGATTGCGATTCAATGCTACTCTGAAATGACCAATTATGGCTAGTAGATAAAAACTTGTAAATTTCTTCTATCTCAGAAGAGTCCAAAAAATCGTCATATTGTTTGATTTTATCAAGAACAGTATTCAAGCAACATTCCTCCAAACTCTACTATTTTTTGGAATACTTGCTTTCAAATACTCCATCTGATCTGCGAGAACTTTACGATTCTTCAATAGTATACGTTCATGAACTGTAGGCGCATAGGGCACATAGATTAAATGCATCTTTGCTTCTTCTGGTGTTCGCCAACCCTTACGATGATTGCATGGACGACAGGCAGTAACGCAATTTGTCCATTGATTTGTGCCACCGCGAGACTTTGGGAGCACATGATCAATTGTTAATTGACTGGTGCTAAACTCATCGCCGCAGTATGCGCAGATATGCCAATCGCGAGCATACAGAGTCATGCGATCAGCAAAAACTGTTGATTGATTATAGAATTTATCGCCGAGCAGTGGACCACTGACGCCGATGATGCAAGAAATATCAATGCGAGATTGTTCACCATATTGATTGTGCCCACCCAACATGGTCTTCATTTTATCACCAAGTTCCCATAGAACTTTATTCTTCGCATAATAACATGCAGCCATTTCAAAGTTCACCCAGTCTTTAGGCATTCCACCTTTGTCTACAACTAATACTAAACTCATATTCTTATTTATCTTCAACAACTGTCAGTTTATGGAAAGTTTCACCACGAATATCATCGTTTATATAGGTTGCTTCCGTAAGCAACCAGAGTGAAGCAAAATTTTCATCTGCATAATGCAGTAACGCTGCAGTATCTTTTGGAAAGCAAGAACCGCCGAATCCAACTTTTCCATCAGGACCTGGAACACGCCAGTGTGTGTGTCCGAGTCTTTTATCCAGTACTGCAACCTCTGCAATGCGACCATAATCAACTTCAACCTTATCGCAGAGACTCTTAAACTCATTGGCAAAAATAACTTTCGTTGCGAGAAAACTATTTGCAAGATACTTAAACATTTCTGCTTCTTTAGTGGTGCGTTGAATCACATGCGAACGAGAGTCGACCTTTGAATTAAATTCGTAATAAATTTGCGTCATGATTGTTCCGAGCCCAACATCGTCAGATCCTAAAATAATCAATGGTTGATAGCGAAAGTCATTGTATGCATTTGCTTCAGTGAGGAATTCAGGATTGAATCCAATTATCATTCGATGTGATTCAGCCAATCGCTCGGTGGTTCCTGGAGTTACAGTTGACTTGATTACGACATATTTGCGGCGATCGATTTTTGCGATATCATCAATTACATTCTCAACGATACTTGTATCGCACTCACCACTCTCTTTCATTGGAGTTGGAACACAAACAAAAATAATCTCAGACCAATGTACAAATGATTCGAATGATTCATGTCCGCGTTTACTTTCATCGATGTCCCATGTTGAGACATTGAAGCAATCTTTAAAATTGTCAAACATTGCGCCGCCAACAAAACCGCGACCCACAATACCAATATTATAACTCATAACACTCTCCATTTTGGTGCGAGAGAAGAGATTCGAACTCTTAAACCTTTCGGTGCCAGTTCCTAAAACTGGTGCGTATACCGTTCCGCCACTCTCGCATTTCTCTTCGTTCGCCCACCTTTACGATTCGCAGCAATTTTTGCTTTATGCTCTTCGCTTTTAGGTTTGCCCTTGTTACCAGAACCATTTGAATTTCCTTTATGACTATTCATTGCTCTGGCTTTTTCTAGTCCATACTTCTCAACAGTTCTTTCCCATATGGTTTTACCACCATTCTCAACTTGATCTAACCTGTTTTCTTGTGCTGTTCCCCAATACAAGTGATTTGGGTTTCCACATTTAGCATTGTGACAAGCATGGCACAAATGTATCTTGTGCCCAGTTGGAACAGTAGTATCTAATATATGCGCCAGCAAACCTTTAAAATAGTAACTGCCAGCACCTCGTTCAATACACGCCTCATCTAATTTAAGATGTTGTTGCCTTTCTTTCTTCGATAGTAAAATATATTCTTCGATTATAAGCATAGAAGTCTCCTCTCTCTACACTTATTTATAATAAACGCGCTCTCAAGCGCGTCTACCATTCCACCATCTGGGCATAATTTACCAATGATGCACTATATTTACAATAATAGCAATGCAAGTAACAATCTCAAGTGCACGAATACACCACCAAATAATTGGTGAATGTTTTTCAAATACTCTTCCGAATGTTCTTACTTTTCTCATAAATTTGGCGGAAGTGGTAGGATTCGAACCTACGGTCCCCGTAAAGAGACGACAGTTTTCAAGACTGTTGCGATCAACCGCTCTGCCACACTTCCCCTTTCAAAAAAATTCCAGAATTATTGTGTCTCTCGTTTGATTTGATCTATGACTCGAAACCCCATGCGGAATTTCTGAGTCATATAAAATGCACATTCCCTCAAAAACTTTTATATTAAACTTTTCGCTCTCAGGAATCAAGTTTGGATTTGTCTCAGTGGTTATATATGATGGGTTTACAAATACTAGATCACTTGATCCTGTTGGGATATTATAATACAAATTTAAAACCTTTACATTTTTAGGATGCGTGTGAACAGCGCCAGTAGATCCTTCATGCATTCTATTAGCCCAACATCTATTGACACCGTTTATTTTTTGTCCAGTAATTTTTTCGTAATAGAGAGTTGCAGTTGGAAATATATGCCTTATAAATTCATTATATGATCTTAAGGCATACATGTTCATAACTGAATAAGCATTCCCAATTGCTTCATTTGGATTTGGGGAATTCATCGATGCATATGTAAATGCATCATTTAATTCCAAATCAAAATGTGTGTTTAACTTTATGTCGGAGAGATCTATTTGCCAAATGCAATATTTAAAATCGTAAAATGATTTAATCATATACTTTGATGTTTAAATTGTTTCATGTAATAATTTTACTAGTTCTGGTTTAATATCAAGACCATTTATATTTTGAAAAAATGATCCTACTGGCCAAGTACCATAATCTATATCGTAGCGTTGTTGTACAATTTCGCTGAACGACGACATTATCATACTCATGTCGCAAATTTCAACAAAATTATTATCAGTTTTCGCTCTACGCAAACACTCTATTCCTCTATTTTCTGCATATTCCCAAAATTTAGTTTTATATTTGGATCCAGCAAAATAATGCATCATGATCATATTTTGTATTTGATTAATTTTATTCAAATACTTAGTTTGAGCGCCCACTATTGTTATATTATTATTCCACATATCCAATGCTGTTCTGTTTATTAAATCTATCATACCAAATGATGTTGCTTCTAACGGCTCAAGAAAAAAAGATGCGTTTCCATTATATGCTAATCGATCTGTAAAATTTTGTTTATGATAGTAGTTGCCAAAATGGAATGAGTTTGTGGTGTCGCTTGGTGTCAGATTGTATCTTTCAAAAATCTCCTTAACATCTTCTTTCACTTCATCTAATGTGTTTATATCTTTATTGTAGAGATAACCTATAGAGCATCGATTTTGTAATGGAATACCAAATATCCAACCATATTTTTTTGCAATATTTAAACTGTGTTGAAATTTTGGGTAATCCCAATAACATTGGGTAACATGGACAGAATTTACAGGGATATATTCTGCTTTGTAATATTCTTCAAAATTGTTAGGTTTACCTGAACAATCTAAAATAAAATCGGCATCTATTTCATCATGTTTAACATTACTTTCTATAATTTTAACTTTATGTTGTAGTTTTCCCATTACATATTGTTGAAGTTTGAGTGCATTGAAGTGATATGAAATATGTGGTGGAGGAAAATCGTGAAAAAAATAATTACCCGACTTCCCCCAACCTTCTTTTGCTATACCAGTTTTAAATGTGCCGTCGATCTTTGGCAATTCTTCATGCGAAAAATTAAAACAATTTAAAAGATTAATTGGTACTACAAGAGCAGATCCTTCGCCAACTGCTTGTGTTTGTATTTGTGGATCGAAATACCATTCGATCTCCCAATCAGTCCATCTCTTAAAGTGAGCAACAGACATGGCGCCGCCTGTTCCTCTTCCTATCACAGCAATTTTTTTATTCGTCATTGTTAGTCTTATAATATTCTTTTTTTATGTAAAAGTCAAGTGCATCGCCAAGTTTTTTTAGACGATGGTTTTGACCACCAGCAATTAACAACATTGTCGCATGTGTTTCATTTAATGTAAATGCGAGAACATCAAAATGGATATTCTTTGTTCTCACCCTTTCTAAAAGGTCTCTATATATATTAGCGCACTCATATGCGCCATGAGGAATGCCGCTGGAAGATGCTCCTTTATTTTCAACTGCATCGCAAAGCATTTCAACATGCGGCTGCAGATCTTCAAATCTTAATTTTTTTTGTGTCATAAAATTGGAGCGGGATGAGAGAATCGAACTCTCGACGTCAGCTTGGAAGGCTGTGGTTTTACCATTAAACTAATCCCGCAGTCTGGTGCGACTGGTGGGACTCGAACCCACATACCAAAAGGTGACAGATTTTAAGTCTGTTGTGTATACCGATTTCACCACAGTCGCGAAATTTATTCTAACGATTCTTTGATAGATTGGTAAACTTCATATTGTTTTTCTGAAATAAATTCCCAAATGTTTTCATTCCACAAATCCCAATACTGCTCGCTATGAGTTTCTTCGTTGAGTTCAGCAAGTTCAGGGAATGATTCTTTCATCATCTGTTCGATTTCACCATCTTCGCCCCACTCGCACCCATCAACGATACCTTCTTTATTCATAAAGCAACAACCAAAGAAGTTTGGCATTTCATCTTCGTAGGTGACATAAGCAAGAACATCGGGATCGACCTCAGCAATCTGCTCAATCAGCCAAAGCAAGCCTTGTTCTGGATATGACCAAGCCGATGTGGTTTGAAAGTAATCATCGCCACGCTCTTCGAAGTAACACCACTTTGGTCCTACGTTATCGCAGTTCCAATCATACTTGTCAGTGACTTCTTTGTCAAGACCCCACATGTCGCTGAACCACTCATAGATCGTGTCTTTAACACGAATGCGCGAATATAGTTCTTGCAATTTAGCAAGACCTGCTTCGTTGATCTTCTCAAAACGAACATAAGTGTTTACATGATTTGCCATAACTCACCTCACGCAGGAACTGCATACTCAGTCATCAAAAGTTTCCCATACTGCGCTTTCAAAAATTGATAGGCTTCATATGGATTGGACGCTTGAACATAAACCCAACCAAAACCAGAACCTGGTTCGTCTTTATAACGACACATGCACTTGTATGTTTTGAGTTCCATGTTTTTTCCAAAAATGGTCGGAGTAGAGAGATTCGAACTCCCGACATCTTGCTCCCAAAGCAAGCGGTCTACCAGGCTGACCTATACTCCGATTCTTAGATTAGTAATATACCTTAAATTCTTTTCCGCGTCAACCTTATTCTTATATCCTTCGCAAGAAGCAGCAATAATATCACCATTACTTGCTGTGATACGCCAGCGCCACTCTTTGGCGTTGTCTTTGTAGATCTCGTGTTTTGGTTTTGATATTTTTGGGAGATTCTCGCGCAAGCGATCATTACTTGTATCGCGCACGACTGTTGGATTCAAAAATTCAATTAATCGATTTAACATGCTCATACCTTTATATAGTGGTGGATAGTGGTGGGACCACTTGGATTTGAACCAAGACTCAACGAATTATGAGTTCGCTGCATTGACCGTTATGCTATAGTCCCAATAATTCTGCAACAAATTCTTGAAGAAGTTTGTGATGTTCTCCACCATGCCACTTCTCGCGAAGATACTTTCTTTTGCGATACCAATTCTCACGACTCTCAGGATGACAGCCAATCAAACCAACATTCTTCTGAATAATTGCCATTGCATCACCATTCGCATATCTTGCAATCGTTTTAAACTTGTCGCCAATAAATGCACAGCCATCGAAAAAATACATGTTTGTTGGCTTTCGCTTCCAAGTCACATTGAGTGTCGTTGAATACGAACGTCGAACTTCTGCATTCGGTCGCGTGATGTATTGTTGAATCTTCACATCATTTAGAAGATTGAAATAGTATTTGTCAGCCCAATATGCACCCATGCATATGCCAAGATACTTGCCACCATTCTGCATATAATTCTGAATGATGTTTGCATTAGATTTCAGCAAACGATCAAACAGATCTGCGTCTCCTCGACCACCAGGAAATGCAACAAGATCAATTTTATTGAAGTCAATGTCTGTGATTGTTTTGCGAGAAAAGATTGAGAATCTGTAATAGTCTTCGAGTGCCTCCATCATTCCATTGCAGCATGCGATCTCTGCAACAGGATTGTTCATGAACAATGCAATTTTTGGTTTCATTCGATTACTTCAATCTCACTTTCTGTTACAACAGCCACTCGCGCACCACACGGAAGCAATGGCTTGTCGTTTCCAGAATAGATGACTTCACTGGGACCAAGAATTTTTATACGACTGCAGTAGGTATTCTTGCGACCTTCTTTGATCGTGAGAACGTGATTGCTCTCACCATTCTTCTTGTTAGAGCGAATGATGTGTTGATTGACGTGAATGTATTTTTTCATAGTTATAAATATTATACTTAACTTTGTTTATAGAGTCAAATGTATGTGTGTAGTTGTAGCCAAGTATTTGAAAGACGGTTGGGCTCTTGCCAAGAACCGCGATCAGACATACGTTTCGACTGTGACCTTCTTGGATGAATCTGATCAAAAGGTTGGCAAGATTTTTGCATTTCATGATCACAAAATCAAATACAGAGAAGGCATGAATGAAAAGGGACTTGTCGTTATCACTTCTAGTCTTACGCCTGTAATTGATGTAGAGGACAACAAGTCTGACGGCAACAATATTTATCAGGCTCTACACATGACTGATCCAGAAGAAGCAGCCAAGTTTCTCGTGAGTAAAGAGATGACAGGATTTATCTTCTGTGCCACACCAGACAAATTAGTTCTAGTTGAAGCAGCAAGAAAAGAAGATAAAAATGGTAATCAAGGTGTTGGCGAATACGAACATACGATTCGCGTCGTGCCTAAATCTGAAATGGTTGTTCGCTCTAATCATGGCGTAGACTTACCGTGGGCTGGCTTTCAATATGGTCACACTGACAATCAAGACATGTGGCGCGAGTCCAGCGAAGAGCGAATGAAAATTGCTGAGCGTGGCTCTAAGAAGGCAAAAACTGCTGAAGATCTTATTGATGCTCTCACTGTTTGGGAGAACAAAGACACGCAACTTAATGTGTTTCGCATTGAGAATAAGCCAAAGCAAATGCGCACAATCTTTCAGTGGGCTCTAGTTCCAAAAGATAAGATTGTATATGTTCGTCCAATACAAACGAAGATGAAAGTCAATGTAACGAAAGAAAAGATTCGTGTGGAAGTTCTTGATAATGAAAACGTCAAGAAAATGTACAAAGGGAAAATCAAACACTTTTGCAAAATTAAATCCTCAGAAGACGGCGACGAAATTCGCTCTGTTCAAACTGAGTCATTGATGACATTCAAAACTTTTATCAAATTATTAATGGCGCGATCGGAGGGACTCGAACCCCCAACCTAGAGATTAGAAATCTCTTGCACTATCCGATTGTGCTACGACCGCTAAATGGAGTTGCGGACTGGACTCGCACCAGCATAAAAGAGTTTTGCAGACTCTTGCATAACTTTTCTGCCACCGCAACATGGTAGCAACGGTCAGACTCGAACTGACGATAAATTCCGTATGAAGGAAGTGCATTAGCCGCTATGCTACGTTGCTATAAAATGGTGGACAGGGCTAGATTCGAACTAGCGTAACCCATGGGGTGATTGATTTACAGTCAATTGGATTTAACCACTCTCCCACCTGTCCAAAAAATAATCTGGCTCTCCCGCTTCGGTTCGAACGAAGATTCAATGTTCCAAAGACATTTGTCCTACCTATTAGACGACAGGAGAATTAATTCGACCTTTGGAATATCCTTCTGGAATCGGATCATCAAATTTAATCCTTGTGTAGTGCAGGATGAGATAACTGGGTTTGCTCGTTCTAGGCATCCGATGGAGGCAATACATTACTGCTTGCCACATCCTGCGAAATTGGTGCGCGATGAGAGGGTCGAACTCCCGACATTCGCCGTGTAAAGGCGACACTCTACCACTGAGTTAATCGCGCAGATGCTT
>Ga0194115_10000426_pt1 | contig 63129 bp, 74 predicted proteins | sample TA2MahsurfametaG_3_FD_148656 | JGI IMG/M metagenome (GOLD analysis project Ga0194115, IMG submission 148656) | Freshwater microbial communities from Lake Tanganyika, Tanzania - TA2015002 Mahale S4 surface | ecosystem: Environmental > Aquatic > Freshwater > Lake | place: Tanzania: Lake... | reverse complement strand
GGCTGGCCAATCCGGGCAAGATTTTCCCCACACCCCGCAGCTGCGGGGAGTCGCATCGGCGCTGGCAGGAGCTCAAGGCCGGTCGGCCGGCGTCTCCGCTTGCGGCCCTCGAGGTGGTGTGATGCCCACTTTCTCGAAACGGTAGTTAATGGGCGACTTCAATCACTGACGATTCTTATTCATCCTCTTCGCCCTCGAGATCCCATTCCAGGTTCACCATCACCGGTGCGTGATCGCTGGGTTGGGTGTTCCCCCGAGGTGTCCTGTCGATTACGCAGCCTGTGGCGCAATCCACCAGCTCAGGGCTGAGATAAATGTGGTCAATCCGCCATCCCTGGTCTCGGTCCCAGGCCCCACTGCGATAGTCCCACCAGCTCCAGTGGCCTGCGGCTGGTTCAAAGAGGCGGAAGGCATCGCTGAGTCGATCGCCGATCACGTCGTGCAACGCCTCACGCTCAGGTGCGCTCGCCATGATTCCTCCCGTGAGGCGTAGAGGATCATGCAGGTCGCGATCCTCTGGACCGATATTGAAGTCGCCCACCATGCAGAGCGGATCACCCTGTTCTTCCTGGATCTGGAGGTAGCGCTTGAGGCAATTCAGCCACTCGAGCTTGTAGCCGTATTTCTCGCTGCTCAGCGAGCTGCCATTGGGAACGTAGAGATTGAGCACCCGGATACCATCAATCAACGCGCTGATCACCCGCTTCTGTTCGCTCAGCCGTCGCGCCTCAGGATCGCTGGGCAGTAGGGCGTCGAAGCCGATCTGCACGTCTTCCGTTGGTAAACGGCTGATCAGGGCGACGCCGTTGTAGGCCTTCTGGCCGCTGATGGTGCACTGGTATCCCAGCTGTTCAAAGGCGGCATGGGGGAAGAGTTCATCGGCCACCTTCGTTTCCTGCAGGCAGAGCACATCGGGTTGTGCCTGCTCCAGCCAGGCCACCACCTGATCAAGCCGGGTGCGCACCGAGTTCACATTCCAACTGGCAATGCGCATGGGTCGTGGAGGCGTGCAGCCTTGCTCTCGGAGGCCCAAGCTTCTCGCAGGGCCCGTAGATTTGAACAATCCTTTTGCACCGGTCGTTGATGGAGCGCAATTCCCCATCTCGGCGCCATGGCTTGGGGCGTGATGCTTGGCGATTGGGTGGCTTCCTTGCACTCCTCGTTGCAGGGGTGGTCGCACAGCCGGCCTCGGCCGACTTCAATTCCTGGGGCATGTCGACCCAGGAAAAACAGATTTACGACTACGGCCCAGCTGGCACCAACGGCACGTCGAAGCAGGGTTCCATTCTCGACAGCACCAACCCGATCGATCTGATGAACAAGATCCGTCGCGGCACGGCCATGGACGACGCCACCTCCCCCGGTGATGCGGTGGATGCGGCGCTTAAGGATTTGGACGCTCAGTCGTCGGGGCCTTCTTCTCAGGTGAAGGCGCCGTAGCGGCTCGGTTTCTTCTCAGGTTGCTCAGCCCCCAGCTGGCGGCCACCTGATCGAGTCGTGTGTCCTTGCTGCCGGGTTGCCGCTGGCGTGCGAATGCCAGGGCATCCTGCGCCCCTTTGTCGTCGCCCAGTTCTTGCCGCAAGAGCGCCAGAGCCAGTAGCGGTCTTGGGTCGCGCGGAAAGGCTCCAGCCAGCTTCGTGTAGGTGGCGGTGGCCTCCGCTGTCTGACCCATCCGCTGCTGCAGATCGCCGAGCAGGAGGCTGAGAGGCAGCACCTGCGGTTCCAGTGCTGGTTTGCTGGCTTTCTCAATCAGCTCCTTCAGCTGCGCCTGAGCTTGAACGCCGCGTCCCTGTTCCAGTTGCAGCAAGGTCATCAGCTGAAGCGCTTCGATGCGGTTGGGACTGAGGTTGAGCAGTTGCCGCAGCTCCCGTTCTGCAGCAGCACGATCGTTGTTGTTGCGATGCAGTTCTGCGAGCAGCAACCGCAGCTGCCAGCGTTGCGGTTGCTGGTCGGCCAACTGCTCCAGCAAAACAGTGGCTTCCTGGGGTTGGTTCAGCACCAGCAGCAGTTGCACCAGGCGTTGTTGTTCGGCGTCGCTCGCGTTGCCCTGGTTGAGCCGTTGCCGTAGCTGATCGGCCTGGCGCTGTAGCGCTGTTGTTGAGCGTTGGCTTTCAGCTCCACGGCTGTGCTGTCCCAGCCACCAACCCCCGGCTAAAGAGCCTCCCACCACAACAAGCGCACCCAGGCTGAGCAGCAACCCACGGACATTGGTGCTGGCGCGTGGCGGCATGGTTCAGCGCGTTGATGCCCTTCAGTCTGGGGCCATGGCAAGGGCTGGTTACATTGGCGGCCGGGCCATGGACAACACGAGCGCCCAGAGGGTTCCAGCCACGATGCGTCAACACCCCATTTCCCCGGTCACCGAACCGATGCAGTACCGGGCCATCGGTGTTGTGCGAGGGACTTATCTGCCCGAGGATCCGGAGCAGCTCACCCGTGGTGTTCTGCAGGCCGAGGACGGCACGGAAATCGAGGCTGTGGTGCTCGGCCGCGTGCTCACGCTGATGCGTCGTCACCTCGACCTGAGCAAGCCTCATCTGTGGGTGGCCTACCCGCGTTTTCGCGATCCCGACAAGCTGCATCTGCAATTGGTAGGCGTGTGGGAGCCCAGCACCCTGGCGGCCACGGCCATTGCCACCCAGAGTCCAGCCGAGGCTGAGGCTGATGCCCCCCCGAGCGACGATCTGCCGGAGGGCGATGGCTATTTCTCTGTACGCGGCGAACTGATCTACACCCGCCCTGAAGAGGGCGATCTGGTGGTGAAGATCCGCCAGCAACCCCGAGCCGATGGCTCCCGGCCCACCCCCTTCAAGCTGCAGCTCCGCGGAGAGATCGCTCCAGAGCACCTGCGCCACTTTGTTTCGCTCGATCTGCGCCGCCAGGGCCAGCAGCTGCAAGTGGAGCAACACGAGGTGATAGCCCCGGTGCCCCAACGCGCTGGCAAGGGCCGTGGCCCCGGCCGGGGCGGTCGTCCCGGCGGCGGTCGTCGATAACGATGACGTCCCCGGAGCGATTCCCCAGCTCCGATCAAGGCTCCACAGCGGCCTTGTCTGCCGGTGCGGCCGTTGCCGGAATCACTGTTTTGGCGGTGGTCGGCCCACCGCTGGGCCTCTCTCCCTGGTTGATCGCCCTTGCTGCCGGAGGTGGGCTGGTGGCTCTCACCGTGGATGCGGCCCGCTTCGGTGGCTTGGGGGGGCATCTGCTGGCGGAGTCGTTACCGGCTGGGATCGGTATGGCGCGCTTGCGCCGGATTGCGATTCATGAGGCAGGGCATGTGCTTGTGGCTGCTGACAATCAGCTGCCTGTGAAACAAGTGCTGGTGGGCAGTCGCGCCTGCTTGCGCGAGGGGCTGAGCGCCAACGGCAGCACGCAGCTTGAACCTCCCGCCTACGCCAAATTGCCGCTGGAGGATCTGCGTCGCTGGAGCCGGGTGCTCCAGGCTGGGATGTTGGCTGAGCAATTGGTGTATGGCGGCTCCCGCGGTGGAGCGGATGATCGGGCTCTGCTCGGCCGGCTCTGGGGCCTGTCTGGGTACGACGTGTCCACCGCCCAGCAGGAGCAGCGCCGCGCGCGCCGCGAGGTGGAGCAGTGGTTGCGGCAGCGCCGCTCTGAGCTGGAGCAGCGCGCCGATCTGCTGCTGGTCGAAGCGCGATGATGGGCAAGGGCGGTATTCCAGCTATCGCGCCGTTTGCGCTGGTGGACTGCCCCACCGGCCTGGCAGGCGACATGTTGCTGGCCGCCCTGTTCGATCTGGGTCTGCCTGAAGAGGTGGTGGATGGGCCGCTGGCGGCCCTGGGCCTTGGCCAGGCTTACCGCTTGCAGCGCATTGAAGCCATGAGCTGCGGCTTGCGTGGTGTGCGTTTGCGGGTTGAGCTCACCGAGCCATCGCCGCCCCATCGCCATTGGGGAGATCTGCGCACGCAGATTGCGGCTGCGCCGCTCGAGCCGGCTCTTCAGCAGCGGGTGCTCGAGGTGTTCACGCTGCTGGCCGAAGCCGAAGCGGCCGTGCATGGCTGTCCGCCGGAGGCGGTGCATTTCCATGAGGTGGGTGCGGTGGATGCGTTGGTGGATGTGGTGGGTGTTTGCGCCGGGCTGCAGCATTTCGGCGTGACGCAGCTCGTCTGCACGCCGCCTCCTCCTGGTCACGGCCGTGTCCGCACCGCCCATGGACTGTTGCCGCTGCCGGGGCCTGCGGTGCTTGAGCTGGCCAGGTGCCGCGGGATTCCCTTGGCGAGCTCTGAAGGCTTTCCCGCCGCTGAGCTCACCACCCCAACGGGGTTAGCCCTGATGGCTGTTCTGGCCGATCGCTTTGCCCAGGCCCCTGCGCTGCAGCCCAGAGCCGTTGGCATTGGCCTGGGGACCCGGGAGCTGGATCGCCCCAACCTGTTGCGGCTAGTGCTGGCGAATCCGCTCCAGGACGCTACGGGAGAGCTCGAGGAAACACTGCTCCAGCAGCAGGCCCAACTGGACGACGCCACGGGTGAGGATCTCGCCCTCTTGATGGAGGCGTTGCGCGGGGCCGGGGCGTTGGAGGTGTTCGCGCAACCGGTTCTGATGAAGAAGGGGCGTCCGGCGCAGCTGATCACGGTGCTGGCCAGGCCGGAACAAGGCCCGGCACTTCGGGCGATCTGGTGGAGGCAGGGCAGCAGCATCGGCGTGCGCGAGCAACTGCAGCGGCGCCGCTCACTGCCCAGACAGTCGCTGGAACTCGACACGCCCTGGGGGACGGTGCGGGCCAAGCGCTCCCAGCGCCCCGATGGCAGCTGGTTGTGCAAGCCAGAAGCTGACGACCTGGCGCGCCTGGCAGAGCGCCATCAGCTGCCAATCGACAGACTGCGGCGCGCTGTGCTGGCTCTGTTTGAGGATCCATTGCCATGAAGTGGCCATCCCTGCCGCCACTGCCCGGTGGGGCGCGTCTGTGGGTCACGATGACCAGCGGCGGTTTCCTCCTGGCAGCCCTGCTCGGCCATGGCCGTCAGCTGCTGCAGTTGAGCCTGGATGCACAGGGCTGGTGCTGGCTATTGCTGGGGGTGGGCCTCAGCCTGCTGAGCCTGGTGGCCAACGCCATGGCCTGGGGAATGTGCCTGCGCTGGTTGGGCCAGCGGCCGCGATGGCTGCCGGTGATTGTGCTCTACCTCAGCTCCAACCTGCGCAAATATCTGCCAGGGGGCGTGTGGCATCTGTTGGCCCGGTTGCAGGCCCTCAAGGCGGAGTCCGAGCCCGAATCACCTGTGCAGGAGCAGCCCCTCAGCACCCCCCAGGCGCTGGTGGCGGTGTTGCTCGATCCGTTGCTGGCCGCCGTGGCGGCCATGGCGCTGGTCTGGTTGGGTGGCTGGCAAACGGGCCTGGGGCTGGTGTGCTTGTTGCCCTTGCTGCTGCTCATCCCGCGCTGGCTCAATCCGCTCATGCAGCGCCTGGAGCAGCAGCGGGCCCGCCAGTTGGAGGAGCGAGGCTTGCTTGAGGGGGCAACGGATGCCTTGCCCAATGCCTTGCCGGGCTATCCATGGCAGCCGCTGCTGGCGGAGCTGGGCTTTGTGCTGCTGCGGTTCTCAGGCTTCGCCTGCTGCGTGCAGGCTTTTGATCTTTCCTTCGCCCTGGGCTGGGGTGGATGGCTAGCCGGTTTTGCCCTGGCGTGGACGGCAGGGTTGGTGGTTCCAGGGGCCCCAGGTGGATTGGGTGTGTTTGAAGCGGTGCTGCTGCTGCGCCTGGCGGCCGTGGTTCCAGAAGCGCCACTACTGGCGGTGGTGATCAGCTACCGCTTGGTGAGTGCTCTGGCGGATCTGATCGGTGCCCTCACGGCCCGCGCTGATCTGGCAGCTCTTCGCAACAGGCGTTACTGTTGAGAACAGCGCCCTCTGCTCGCTGATGCCTGCCATACCGGCGCCTGATCTGCCAGCTGAGGCCCTCCGCAGCAGCCTGCATGGCCGCGGTCAACGGCTCACGCCTCAGCGTCAGCGGGTGTTGGCCTTGTTTGAGCGGCTAGGCGAGGGGATGCACCTCAGCGCTGAGGAGGTGCATCAGCGGCTGCTGCGCGCTGAGGAGCGGGTGTCGCTGGCGACGGTGTATCGCACCCTGAGGCTGCTCAGCTCCATGGAGCTGCTGCGGGAGCTGGAGCTTCCGGAGGGAGGCCGCCGTTTTGAGCTAGCCAGCGACGACGACCACCGCGATCACCACCATTTGGTGTGTGTGCGCTGTGGTCAAACGGAAGAATTTGAAAGCGAAGCCGTGCTCTCAGCTGGCGAACATGCCGCTGGTGTGCACGGTTTTCGGCTATTGGAGTGTGTGCTGAATGTGCGTGCCTTGTGCCCCCGCTGCGCTCAGGCTGAATCAGCCCCGCTGACGGGTTGAACGCACGGGAATCAGTGCCGGTTGCATCAGACCGCCGCCACCGTTGTCGTCGTCGGAATCAGCGGCCAGCCAGGCAATCACTCCAACCAGCGTCAGAACGGCGGTGAGAAGCAGGAGATCGGCCAAGGCGCTGACGCGATTGCAGGAACCCTAGCCGGATCTCTCAATTGTGGTGTTGCAACCGCTGCCGTTAGAGCGGGGCAATGGCCAGAGCACCACCCAGCAGGGCAAGGGCCAGGCCAGCCAGCTGGCTTTGGCGTTGGTTGAACTGGCGGCCGGCCGCGTAGCTGATGGCAATGGTGATGGTTGATGCCAACAGGGCTCCCACCCACCAACCAGCGGTGCCACTGGCTTCCTGGCCGTGGAGCATGGCGTGAATGGCGACAGCAGCGCTAATCACTCCGCCGAGGAGCGGCACTGGGCGCACCAGTTTGTTGCTCAGCAGCATCGCCATCCCCACGGCGCTCACAGCCAGAGCGGCCAGTAGCTCAGCGCCGGGGAGTTGGCCGCCAAAGCTGCCGAACAAGCTGCCCAGGGCAGCTCCGCCGATGGCGAAGCCCAGCAGCAACGGGCCGAACTGTGCGGCCGTCAGGCCCACGCCCACGAGCAGCAGGAGATGGTCGATGCCCAGCAGCGGGTGCAGTGCACCACCGGTCAGGCCTGCATCAGCGCCGCCATGGGCGCTGGCCGGCAGGGCTGAAAGCAGGCTCAAGCTGAAGCCAGCGGCGCTGCTCAGCAGCAGGGAACGGGAGAGGTTGGAGGTCATGGGCAGTTCCGGTCCGCGCCGGTGCTGATAGGGGGGGGTTGGGCAGAGGCGGCGAGCGTTCTGACTGAGGGGTCAGGCTCAAGGACAGATCCCATCACAGCTGCGGGACAGTGCCGGACTGGCAGCCAAAGCTGCGCACCGGACTTTCCTCGTTGCCTTCCCGAGCTGAATCCGGGAAACCGCTCTCTGCAGTATCGCTTCAGGCGAAGCCTTTGCTTGCATCCTTGGCCACGCAGGCCTGCAACTGCATGCGCAGCAGGGCATGGTCGAGGTTTTTGCCGATCAGCACCAGCTGGTTCTTGCGATCTGAGGCCGAGCTCCACTCGCTGTCGTCGATGGAGAAGCGTTTGCCGGCCAGATGGAACACGTGGCGCTTGGCGCTTTCGTTGAACCAGAGAATGCCCTTGGCGCGGAACACGCCGGCTGGAAGCTGGTTATCAAGGAAGTTCTGGAACTTGCGCAGGGCGAAAGGACCTTCGCTGCTGAACGACAACGATGTGAACCCCTCGATCGCCAAGTGATCGGGGTGCCCGTGATCGTGGGAATGACCATGGTCGTGGGAATGAACATGGTCGTGCTCGCAGTGCCCGTGGTCGTGATCGCAGTTGCTGTGATCGTGCTGCTCGTGGCTGTGTGAATGGCCATGGTCGTGATCGTGCTCATGCACGCAGTGGCCGTGATCGTGGTCGCAGTCGTCGTGGTTCTGCTCTGCGGCCACCTTGTCGCTTTCGAACAGCCCCACACTCAGCAGCAATGGGAGGCTCACGTCCCCTTTCACCGAACGCAGGATGCGGGCGTCAGCCTTGATCTCCCGCAGGCGGTGTTCCACATCCGCCAGGCGTTCTTCCTCCACCAGGTCGCACTTATTAAGCAACAGGATGTCGCCGTAGACCACCTGAGCCCGGGCGACCTCGCCATCAAGAATCTCGTCGCTGAAGTTCTCCGCATCAATAAGGGTGATGATCGAATCCAGTCTCGTGGCATCGCGCAGATCACTGCCGAGAAAGCTCATCGCGACTGGTAGTGGATCCGCCAGGCCGGTGGTTTCAACCACCAAGTAATCCACCGGATCAGGCCGATCGAGAATGCGATAGACGGCTTCCAGTAACTCCCCGTTGATTGAGCAACAGATGCAACCGTTGCTCAGTTCCACCATGTCTTCTCCGGTGGCGATGATCAGGTCGTTGTCGATGCCGATTTCGCCGAATTCGTTCACCAGAACGGCGGTCTTTACGCCCTGCTGATTGGTGAGGATGTGATTGAGGAGGGTGGTCTTCCCGGCCCCCAGAAAGCCGGTGAGAATGGTCACCGGCAGCGGAGTGGAGTTGTCGACGGGGGCAATCACAGGGGCTGTCACGCTGGCGCTCACGTGGGGCAGGTTGGACGGTTAGGGCCAGTCTGATCCCTGAGGCGACTGGCCTGGTGGGTTCAGAACCGGAAGCTGGTCTTGATCAGAGCGCCCAGCTGCTGGAAGCTCTTGCCGCTAGGAGTGTCGGCACCGAGTGGGCGGCTCAGATAGAAGAGCGCCGGGGTCACGCTGATGTAGTCGCTGACCTGCAGCTTGTACCACCACTCCCAAACGAGATTGCCGTCGTTGGGGGTGCCGCCGCCCTCAAGGCTGGTGGCGAAGGTCGGCTGCCCCACCGCCATCCCCAGTGCGTTGCCATCGCGGAAGGCGTCGTCCCATTGCACGCCCACACTCCACGTCTGACTGGTGCTCACAAGGCCTTGGCTGTTGACGCCATCGCTGTAACTGGTGGAGTTGATCCCCCAGCCGGCGCTGATCGAAGGGATCCAGCTGGATTGAGCCGGTTGCCAGTAACCGCTCAGGCCAAAGGCTGAGGTGTTACCAGGTTCGCTGAAGCTATTGAGGGCGAAGTTGGTGCCATAAACGATCAGTTCGTTGGCGTTCTGAATGCGTGTGTAGATCGCAGCGACACCCCACTGCTCCGCTGTGTAACCGAGTTGAACGGTGCCTGTGCTTCCGGCACCGGCTGTGCCAATGCCACCCTCCTCTGGGTTGCCCACATCTCCATTGGCTGCCACGTAGTTTGCACTGATGGCAAAGCCGTTGTTCTGCCACCAGAGCCCGGCTCCGGCGCCGAGGTTCTTGTTGTAGGCCGCCGGTGCACCTGCGAGGGTGAGCACATCGAGCACGGTGTCAGCGGGGTACACGCTGGGCCAGATCGCCAGCATGTCTTCCTGGCCCACAACGCCGCCAACGGTGAAGGTGAAGTCACCAAACGGAACTTGATAGAAGAGCCGGTCGATGGTCACCACATCACCGCCATCGCCGTTGGTGCCGAAATTTTCCTGAAAGGCCACCTCCAGCTGCGACAAGCTGCTCGGCCCGCCCCCTCCGAAGCTGTTGTCGTTGAAGTCGAAGTTGCCGGCGCGCAGGTTGGTGCGCAGCAGATCCTTGCCCGTGAAGCTGGTGTCAAAGGTCAGCTGCACGTCGTAGTTGAACGTGGTGGCGCCGAATCGCTTCTGGTTGCGGTCCACCAGATCCTGGGCACTGCCACTGAAGCTGTTGGCGCCCAGCACGAAGGTGGCCAGACCCGACAGCTTGGTGGTGGTGGAGAACTGAGTGGCCTCCAGCTCACCCACCTTGGCCTCCAGGCCATCCACGCGGCCTTTGAGCACGGCGAGTTCCTTCTCGAACTCCTTCATCAGGCGCTTGAGTTCGTCGGTCACTTCAGTGATCCGATCGAGACAAGCGTTGAGCAGAGCGGCCGCCTCAAAGCGGGTCAGCGCCCGTTCACCGCGCATGCTGCCGTTGGTATAGCCGGCGACGCAGCCGTAGCGCTCGATCAGGTTGTTCAGGGCCTGGTACGCCCAGTCGGTGGGTCTGACGTCGGAAAACTGAGAGATGGAGGTCACCTGCTCCGCACTGCTCCACGCGACAGAAGCGACACGGGGCAACTGGCTGGCCTGGACTGCGCCCGGAACGACCAGGAAGAGGGCTGCAGGCGCTCGAAGCAGTCTTTGCATTGAGTTCATGGTCAGCGGGTCGCAGGGAAGGGTGACAGGAGCACATCACACCCATGTCATGAGCAAACGATAATCATTCTCGCAATGATTTGACTGTCGTTTCTCGTTGGGCTTCCTAGCGTTCTTCTGAACGATCGGTGCACGTCGTCATGTCTGCTGCTCCCGCCATCGACATCGGAATCCCTGCCCAGCAACGCGCCCAGATCGCGGAAGGTTTGGGGCGTGTGCTGGCTGACAGCACGGTGTTGTACGCCAAAACCCATGGGTTTCACTGGAATGTGACCGGGCCGATGTTCAACACGCTCCATCTGATGTTCATGGGGCAGTACACCGAGCTGTGGACCGCCCTGGATGAGATCGCAGAGCGCATTCGTGCTCTGGGGCATCAGGCTCCCTTTGGCGGTTCGATCTATCGGACGTTGTCGTCTATTCCCGAAACCGAGGGGGTTCCCGCCGCCATGGAGATGGTGCGCGAGTTGGTGGCTGGTCACGAGGCTGTGGCCCGCACCATCCGCTCGGTGTTTGCCGTTGCGGATGAGGCGAATGATCAGCCCACAGCTGATCTGCTCACTCAGCGACTCCAGATTCACGAGAAAACCGCCTGGATGCTGCGCAGCCTGCTGGAAGGCTGATGCGATCAGCGGATCTCGCTCCAGTCGCGGATGAGGGCGGCCTGCCCGGTTCGATCGCAGCGCCCCCCAAGGGCCTCAACGATCAGGCAGGTGTTGGCGGTGAGGGTGCTCATCAGGTTCTCGCCTCCGCTATCGGCCCGTAGGGCTTGAGGTGCGATCGGTACGCCGCTGAGGCTGCTGATGCGCGCCAGGCTTTTGGGGGCTGGTGTCTGCTCGGTGAACAGGCTTCGTGCGCCTTTTGCTTAAAGATCGTTCACAGTGTGGGCTAAGGCTTGGGGCCTGAGTGCATCGCTGCTGCTCATCGCGTCAATCACCGGCAGTTCCTGGAGTCCGTAGGCGCGGGCGAGGCTGGCGAAGGCGCGGTGGCTGCTGGCCAGGATCCGCGGTTGCTTGAGGCTGCTGAATTGCCTGAGATTCCACTGATGCAGGCTGAGCAAGCTGGCTTGCATCGCCTTGGAGCGGGATTGGATTTGAGCCGCTTCCTTTGGTGCCAGGCGTTGCAGTCGCTCGCTCACCAGGGCTGTCATGGCGGCAGCCTGGCGAGGGTCGAGCCACACATGGGGATCCTGGTCTCCGTGGATGTGCCCGTGCTCTTCGTGGTCGCTGTGCTGATCGGCTGACAGGTCAGGACTGCCAGGAACAGCACTCTCGGCCACCTTCACGGCTCCCGGCAGCCGCTGCAGTGCCGGGGTGAGCTCATAGCCATTGATGAGTACCAGCTTGGCCTGACGCAGTTGGCGCGTTTGTGCTGGTGTGTGTTGTAGTTGGTGCGGGTCGTCTTGCGGGCCCAATAGGCAGGTCACGAGCAGGCTGTTGGCGGCGAGGCGCTGGGTGAGATCGCAAAGGGCTCCATCCGCTGCAATCACGTCGACCTGGGGGGCAGAGCGGCAGGCCTGACTAGCCAGCAGGGCCATCAGCGCGATCGAACCAGCAACGAACCGACGCACGCTCAGCACGGGTTTGTTTGTTAACGATAACCGTTCTTACGGTGGTGTTTCGGATGGGTTGCGGTGAAGTAAAGCGTGGTCTTCAGTAGGGCGCCGAGCTGGCGAAAGGTCTCGCCGCCGGGGGTGTCGGCACCTAGCGGTCGGTTGAGCAGGAACAGGGCTGGAGTGATCGCCAGGTTGTCGCTCAGTTGGATCTTGTACCACCACTCCCACACGGTGTTGCCATCGCGAGGCTCGCCGCCGCCATAGAGCGCTGTGGCAAAGATCGGTTGCCCTAACGCCATGCCGAGCGTGTTGCCAATGCTCAACACATCGCTCCACTGCAGGCCGATGCTCCATGACTGGCTCTCGGCCACCAGTCCCTGTGTGTTCACAACAGAGTCGTAGTTGGTTCGGTTGAATCCCCAGCCCGCACTGATCGAGGGCAGCCAGCCCGATTGCAACGGCTGCCAGTAGGCACTCAGCCCCAAGGCGGTGGTGACCCCCGGGTTGTTGAGGCTGTTGAGCGTGAAGTTGGTGGCGTAATCAATCACACCGCCAAGGTTCTGCACCGCGCTCACCACCGCGGCTGCCCCCCACTGTGCTGTTCTGTAGCCCAACTGCACGCTGCCGGTGCTGGCGGAAGTGGCATTGCCGATGCCCCCCTCGCTCGGATTGCCTTTGGCAGCATTGCCGGCCACATAATTGGCGCTGATGCTGAAGCCCCGGCTGGATTGCCACCACAGCCCTGCTCCTGCGCCCAGTTGGTAGTTGTAGGCAGCGGGTGCACCTTTGAGCGTGAACCAATCGAGGATGGTCTCTTCGGGATAAACGCTCGGGCGCAAGGCAAACAGATCCAGTTGACCGACGCGTGGCCCCAGGCTCGCGGTGAATCCGTTGCCGAGGGGAAACTGGTAGTAGAGGCGGTTGACGGCGACACGATCCGGGCCTGATCGCTCCTGAAACGCTGTTTCGAGAGTGGAGAGTTTGCTCGGCCCCGCTCCGTGAAATGTGTTGTTGGTGGTGTTGAAATTGCCTGCTCTCAGGCGTGCACGCAGGAGGTCTTGGCCCGTAAAACTGGTGTCAAGAATGAGCTTCAGGTCGTAGTTGAACAGCGTGGCTCCGTAATCGCTGCGGCTGCGCTGAACTTCACTGGTGTCAGTGCCTTCAAAGCGGTTGCTGCCCACCACGAAGCTGGCCAACCCCCTCAGCTTCGTGGTGGCGGAGAAGCGGGTGGTTTCCAGCTCATCAAGGGTGCTTTGGAGACGGTTCAGCTCCGGGCGCAGGTTCTCCATCAGAGCGGTGAGACCTGGATCCTTTTCCCCGCTCTGTTGCACACAGCTGTTGAGCAGCTCGGCAGCGCTGAAGCGGCTGATCGCTTCACCGCCGTTCAGTGCTGGTTCCGTGGCGGTCGTGGCACAGCCAAGCCGCAGCCGCAGCGAGTTCAGGGTCTGATACGCCCAGTCGTCCGGTTGAAGCTGTTCGGCGCCCACTGTTCCCTGGGCCTGGGCCGCTGCGAGCCACAGCCAGGTGGCGCTTCCGGCAAGTGCGGCGGTCCGGCGGCGCATTGGCGGAGCACTTGCACTCGGCTGATTCAAGCGCGCAGCCTCATTACCGTGAGTGCAGTGAGATGCGCAGCGGTGCTCAGCGTTCAGCAGCTGTGTGTGCACCGTGGGTCTGACCTGGTGCTGGATCGGGTGTCGTTCACGCTGCGGCCAGGCAGTCTGACGGCGTTAGTGGGCCCCAATGGGGCAGGGAAGAGCACCCTGCTCCAGGCCTTGGAGGGTCAGCTGGAGCTTGCCTCCGGTGTTATCGAGTGGGATGGGGCACCGCTGACCCGCCCCCTGGCGCGCCAGTTGCTGGCGCTGATGCCTCAGCGGGGGGAGATCGCCTGGGGGTTTCCGATCACGGTGCGGGAGCTAGTGGCCTTGGGACGTGTGGCAGCCCAGCGCCCTGGTTGTTGCGATGTGGAAGCGGCCCTGCAGCGGGTTGGTCTGGCGGGTCTGGCGCGTCGCCGCCTCGATCAGCTCTCCGGTGGCCAGCAGCAGCGGGCTCTACTGGCTCGCACCCTGGTGCAACCGGCCCAGCTATTGCTGCTGGATGAACCCTGCGCGGCGATCGATCCGCCCTCGCGCACGGAGCTGCTTCGGGTGATGCGTCAGCTCAGTGATGCAGGCCTCACGCTCTTGGTGAGCAGCCATGACTGGGGCCACGATCTTGATGCCTATGACCGGGTCCTGGTGCTCGATCGCCAGCTGCTGGCCGATGGCAGTCCTCAAGAGGTGCGGCAGGCCCTCGGTGACCTGCGGGTGGGCAACCACTGCTGCGGTTAGCTGCTTTGACGCTGCTGGCAGGCGTTGCACAACCCAAAAAATTCCAGGGTGTGAAACAGCATCTGAAACCCATCGGCCTGCTCGCCGTGCAGTTCCACGTTGTGCATCGGGCAGTGCTCCAGCACCAGGGTGGTGCCGCAGTCCACACAGGTGAGGTGGTGTTCATCGCGCTCCACCGGGGCAAACAGGGCTTCTCCACTGGGTAGATGGCGGCAGCGGATCAAGCCGCGTTGCTGTAACTGCCGCAGGTGGCGGTACACCGTGGCCAAACCCATCGGCTGTGGCCCCGAGCGCAGCAGGGCGTGGAGGTCCTGGCCGGAGAGTTCACGGTCGGCCAGCTTCAGTTGCTCCAGCAGCAGCTGCTGGCGATCGCTTGAGGCGGCAACCTGGGGTGGCATGGCCGATCCAGCAAGGCAGGGGCCCCGATCCTATGGAGAGTGTGTGGTGGCTGCTGCCTCTGCTGGTGGCCCTTGTGGTCGGCGCCTTGTGTCCCTTGGCCGGCAGTCTGCTGTTGGTGCAGCGCCGCCTGTTTCTGGCGAACTTGGTATCGCACGCGGTGTTGCCCGGCCTGGCCCTGGCCCTCGCCTTGCGCATCGATGCCGGTGTGGGTGGTGTGATCAGTGGGGTGGCTGGGGCCCTGCTCGCTGAGCGGTTCAGCAATGCCTCGCGCCCTGGTCAGCCCGGCGATGAGGCCGTGCTGAACACTGTTCTTGCTGGTTTTCTCGGCTTAGGCGTGCTGCTGATTCCCTTGTTGGGGATCCGGGTGAACCTGGAGGCGGTGCTGTTCGGGGATCTGTTAGCTGCAGGACCGGTGGATCTGCTGCGCAGCCTGCTAGCCCTGGCGGCCATGTTGCTGCTGCTGGGGTTTCGCTATCGCCACTACGTGTATTTGGGGGTCGATCCCCTCGGAGCTGCCAGCGCTGGCTTGCCGGTGCAGCGCTTACGGCTGCTGCTCACCCTTGTCACCGCGTTCACGGTGGTAAGTGCGATGACCGCCGTTGGGGTGGTGTTGGTGATCGGGTTGATGGGTGCCCCGGCTCTGCTGGCCCTGCCAGGTGCCCAGAGCCTCAGGCAGGCGCTCTGGCGCTCTGCCGCTCTGGGAACACTTCTCAGCGGCGGAGGTTTTGTGTTGGCGATTCAGCCTTGGGTGAACCTGCCGCCCGGGCCGTTGATCGGCGTGTTGTGCCTCTTGCTGCTGCCCTTGCAGCTAGCCCGGCGGTAACCACAGCGCTTGGCGCACTGCCTTCTGTAGAGGTTGAAGCTGCAGGCTGGCAGCGGGAATAAGCACCGGCTGAGCTTCTTTGCTGCCGCGCCGGCGCAGCGTGAGCAGAAGCTGTTGGCGTGTGGGGTCGTAGGCCATCGGTACCCCCGGTTCCACGTCCCAGCCCTCGAGCACCCGTTCCCGCACGATCTGCCCCTGGCGGTTGATTTCCAGCAGACGGTTGCGTTGCGCATCACGCCAGTTGCTCAGCAGCAGCCACACGCGCTCCCCGCCACGATCACAGCTGCTACTCAGCACGGCATCACTGCCGAGCCAGAGCTGCCTTGGCGGCAGGCCAGGCTCAACCAACTCCAGGGAGCGGCGGAAGTCGGGCCAGTGGCGCACCAACAAGGCCCGCCCGCTCACGGGGCAGAAGCTGCTCAGATCGCGGCTGCCGGGTAGCAACTGGCGCCGCTCGGGCTTGCCGGGCAGGTTGCGCAGGCTCAACCCCTCCAGTTCCGGCACCACCAGTGCTCCGCCTTCGGGCAGGAGCTGCATCGGCCCTGAGGCCTGCAGCTTCAGTTGTTGGGGAGCTCCCTGGCGCGGCCAGAAACTGGTGACCGATTGCCCCAGGGCGCGGGCACTCCACTGCACCAGCAGATCGCCGCGTCGGTTGCTGCTGAGGTGGGCAAAGATCAAGGGCTCAGGCAGCAGCGGCCGCAACCTGCCCTGCTTCACCACGTCGATCGAGCCTTGCCCACTGCGTTCCAAGGCCCGTTGTTGGAGCGGGAGCAGCCAAAGCCGTTCGCCCTCTCCTTGGCGAGTGGCTATCGCCAGACCCGATCCATCGCCGAGCGGCAACACCGACGTGATGCGTCCAAACACCGGTGTGAGGCTCAGCCAGCTGCCATCGCGCTGTTGCAGTTGAAGCTGTTCGCCGTTGCCCTGCGGCACCACCGCCAGCAGCCGAGGCCGCGGATCCCAGCGCCAGCGCTGCGGCAGCAAGCCAACCCCCCGCTGATCGCTGCTACGAAGCAACAGCTCCAGGGCGCCGTGGATGGGTTGGCTCGAACCCAGCAGCAGTCGTAGCGGATTGTTGCCACCCAACCACTGGTGGGACAGCTGTGGCGTTAGCTGGCTCTGGCTGGCCAAGCTGGCTCGATCCATCGGCCTGCTGAAGCGCAGGGCAAGGGCTGCAGGCCCTGAGCTGGCGGTGCTCGATTGCAGCTCCAGCAATCGTGGCGGCCTCCGCAGCAACACCTGCTGCTGCAGCAATGCCAACACCACGCCCCCAGCCAGTGCCGATGCCGCAGGTTTCATGGCTCCAGTGGCCGCGCCGGTCTGGGAATGGGTCGCAGGCGCTCAACGAGCACCACGCTGCGTTGTTGGCCGCCCACGCGCTCCACGCCCATCTCGCCTTCGATGGCCATCCATTGATCGGCTTGGGGTTGATAGCCCGTGGGCCATCGCACCGGCAGCCCAATCGGCGTGGCATCAGCCAGGCAGCAGCGCACCAAAAGGCGACCGAGCTGCGCTGGACCATCACCCTGTGCGAGCACGAAGCCGCTGATGCGCACCGCATCCCCTTGGTAGAGCTCGGGGTCGGGCTGGCTGCGCAGCAGGCGCACCCAGTCGGTCAGGCTGCGTTGGGCCGGGGGGAGCAGGAAATCGAGCTCAGCCTCCTGGGCGAGCTCGCTGCTGCGGTTGGAAGCCAGATCGCTGAACGAGGGATTCGGAGGCACCACGAGCACAGCGATGGCTAGGAGCGCACTCAGCATCCAGCCCCGATTCCAGCGGCGTTCCCCTGGTCGGCGCTTGCTGCTACGGCGGAGCGCCAGGGCTTGCTGCACGGCCATCGCCAGCATCACCACCCCGCTGAGCCCCACTAGGGGATGAAATGGGCCGCTGAGCAACAACTCCAGGCGGCCGCTGAGGGTGCTCACCACCAGCACCAAACCCCAGAGCGCCAGGGCAATCGGACGCATTAGAGCAGCCAAAGATTCACCCATTGCCCCATCAGCAACACCACAACGCAGGCGGCTGCAGCCGTGAGTGCGATCGCACGCGGCTGCAAAACCACCCCAAACAGACCCAGCAGTTTGAGATCCACCACTGGCCCCAGCACCAGAAACGCCAGGAGAGCTCCTGGCGTGATCTGGGCCGCAAACCCCAGGGCCAGAAAGGCATCCACGCTGGAGCAGACCGACACCACCACCGCCATCAGCATCAGGCTCAGCACTGAGATGGTGGGGGCTCCCCCCACCGCCAGCAGCCAGCTACGGGGCAGCAGCGTCTGCACGACGGCCGCGATGGCACTGCCCAGCACCAGCAGGCTCGCCAGATCGAGAAATTCGCGGCTGCAGTGCTCCAGCACAGCACCCAGGCTGGGTCGCTCAGTCGGAGGCGCAGGGGTTGGGGGCGTAACTCCCACCAAACCGCTCCTCCGCTCCAGGAGCCCCACGCTGGCTAGAGGCTGGTTGAGACGACGCTCCTCCAGCAGCGCCTGCTCCAGTAGCTGACCTTCCGGCAGTTGCTGGAGCACGGTAGAGAGAGCCACCGCCAGCAGCAGGGCGGAGAGGGGGCGCGCTGCCAGCAACCAGGGCTGATTCGGAAAAGCGGCCCAGGTGCTGGCCAGAACGATGGGGTTGAGCACTGGAGCCGCAAACAGGAAGCCGAGCGCAGCTCCCAGTGGGGCTCCCCCCGCCAGCAGGCGCCTGGCAACGGGCACGTTGCCGCACTCGCAGGCGGGCAGGGCAAAACCCAGAGCCGCTCCGCTCAGCGGAGCCAGCAGGGGGTGGCTAGGGAGGCGTTGCAGCCAGCGTCCGCCGGGCGCGATCCAGCGGGCCGCTCCGGCAATTAAGACGCCGATCAGCAGAAAGGGCAGTGCCTCGAGGAGCAGTCCTTGAAAGATGGCCCAGATCGTGGCCAGCCGTTCCAATGGCGATCGGCGAAGACCGACATCATCGCGGCGTTTGGATGGCGGCTGGCGAACCGCCGATGGCTACCGGCAGCTTGGGTGTGGCGATCGCAGGTGCGTCGTCGCGGATCAGCGAACCGAGCAGCTCAGGGCGGTTGGATTCGAAGTGCAAATGGGGGCCGCTGCTCCAGATGCCGGTGTTGCCGCAGGTGCCGATCTGGTCGCCACGTTGGTAGTTGCCTGCGGGCATCACGGTGTGCAGATGGCTGTAGCTGGTTTTCAGTCCATCCGCCCCGTGCAGTTCAAAGGTGATGCCGTGGGTGTAGCTGCGCCGGACTTTCCCTTGGCCGTCATGGGCAGCCCGCACCGGGGTGCCAACGAAGCAGGCGATGTCGATCGCGGGATGGCCTTCTCTCACTCCCTGGGTGATCACCCCGGGCATGGGATGCAGCAGCTGAAGCGCAGGGAGGAAGAGGGCAATGGGCAACAGGCTCACGCGGCGACGAACTTCCGCGACGAAAATCTGAAGCGAATCTTAAGTTGCGACCCGCTGGACCCGTCTGTTGCGTATGCGACTGATTGGTCTCTGGTTCTGGTTGCTTCAGTGGTGCTGGTGAGCTGGAGTCGCTGGGTGCTCCGCGCAAGGCATCCAAAGGTTCCCCATCCGGTGGGCGCCGCTGCAATGGAAGTGCTGCTTAGCGGCTTGTTCTGCCTCCGCTTGAGTGGCATACATCGCTGGTGTTCCGCCTGCTGCAGGCTTGGTGTTGGCCAGGGTGTTCGAAGCGGTTTGCCCTGCGGCCAGAAGAACGGCCGCGCTTTGAATCACTGCACGACCAAAGCGGCGCTGGCGGAAAGGGATCAGCACGGATCCGATGAGGCTCCGACGTGGCGGCGCCATCCAAGGCCATCAGACGTTTGTGATCACCCCCGCCGTTAGGAATCCGACATCGCTCGGCAGGCTTTAAGGCGTGTCTCGAAACCAGTCAGGGGTCTGCTCAAAGCAGGCGGCGTTCTTCTCGTTCTCGCGGGCTTCCACCTTCCAGCAGCAGCTGCGTCCGGCGTCGCGGGTCTGTAGCAGCTGATTGGCCCACTCCCACACCAGCTGAGCGCTGGCCTCCATGCCCACATTGCTCATCACGCGCAGATCTAATGCCCCTTGCTGGTGCAGCGCCTGCCACTGCTCCAGCAAGGGGTCGTCGGCGTTCACCAGGAAGGTGTGATCGAACTGCTCGGTGAGCTGCTGCTCCAGTTGCTTGAGGCTGGAGAAATCCACCACAAAGCCGTGCTCATCGAGCTCTGTGGCTCGGAACCAAAAGGTGAAGCTGCGGCTGTAGCCGTGCACGAAGCGGCAATGACCGCTGTGGCGCCACTGGCGATGGCAGCAGGGGTAGCCGCTGAAGGTTTTGCTGCAGGTGAACGCGGCGGTCATGCCAGGGGATGTCGGGCGGGATGGGCTTGCGGGAGGATCGGTGGAGATGGATGAAGGCCCTTGCAGGCATCATTTCAGCCGCTCGATCCGGGCTTGATTCAGTCGCTGCGTTTCAACGAGGCCGGTCTGATTCCCGCGGTGGCTCAGGACTGGCTGGATGGCGCCGTGTTGATGGTGGCCTGGATGAACCGGGAGGCGATTGAGCGCACCCTCGCCAGCGGCGAGGTGCACTACTGGAGTCGTTCTCGCCAGGAGCTTTGGCACAAGGGGGCCACCAGCGGTCACACCCAGCGTCTGCGGGGTCTTCGCTACGACTGCGATGCCGACGTGTTGCTGCTCACGATCGAGCAAAGCGGCGATGTGGCCTGTCACACCGGGGCCCGCAGTTGTTTCTACGACCAAGGCCCAACCCCAAGCGCCGGCGGTCCATCGGCCATGCCCCCCCCCGCCGATGTGTGCACGGAAGTCATGCGCGTGATCGAAGGTCGGCGCGATCAGCCTGAACCCGGTAGTTACACCAACAAACTGCTGGAGGGCGGCGATAACCGCATCCTCAAGAAGATTGGTGAGGAGAGCGCTGAATTTGTGATGGCCTGCAAAGACGGCAATGCCGCCGAGATCGCCGGTGAGGCGGCCGACATCCTCTTTCATCTGCAGGTGGCACTGGCCCATCACGGCGTGAGCTGGCGTGATGTGCAACGCGTGCTGTCGGATCGCCGCGGGGCACCGCGTCGCGAGTGATCCTTCGGATCAACGTCGCGAGTGATCCTCTGGATCAACGTTGCGTCTAATCAGCGTTTGATCCGGATCGGGCTTCCATGGCGCAGGCCCGCGCTGCCGTTCTGGATCACCCGATCGCTGGGGTTGATTCCCGACAGCACGGGATACACATCACCCTGCAGTGCTCCCAGGCTGACGGGGCGCTGCAGGGCGAGGAGGGTTCCCTTCGGCAGCCGCCGGATGGCCTGAAGGTCGGCTTTGCCGGGATCGCGCTGGAGGTCGGCCACGTTGCCCACCACGAACACAAAGCTTTGGCCAAAGCTGCGGGTCACCGCTGCGAACGGAACCGCCAGTTGCCGCTCGGAGCCGAGGATCACACGCGTGCGAAGCCTCTGGCCGTTGCGCAGCAGGCCCTTGGGATTGCTGATCGTGGCTTTGGCCAGCAGCGTCTGACTGGCGTTGTTCACCCCCGGGTCGATCAAGTTGATTCGCCCTTCTGCCAGTGGGTCTGGATTCAGTCCATTGAGGAGTTCTACCCGTTGTCCCTGGCTGACGGCGCTTGCCTGGTTGGCAGGGATATCGATGCGCGCCTGGAGCTGGTAGTTGCGGATGATGCGGCTGAAGGGGGTACCGGCCTGCACCACATCCCCAGGCTTAATGCTCACATCGCCCATCACTCCGCTGATGGGGGCCCGGACGTCCTTGTAAGCCAGATCGGCTTGCTTAGCCCGCAGCGCCTCCTGGGAACCGATGGCCTTGGCACGCATCTCATCGCGCTGCAGCGCAGTGGCGGCTCCCTGGCTCACCAGGCCCTGAAACCGCTGATAGGCAATGGCATCGCTCTGGGCTGCGGCGCGCAGTGCCGCCACATCAGCCCGCAGCTGGGTTTGGTCGAGCACCACCAGCAGCTGCCCAGCGCTGACGCTGTCGCCTCCTTGCACCAGCACCTGCTGCACCCGTCCCCCGGCTTGAGAGGCCAGCTCAATCTCTTTGGTGGCCTCCAGGCTGCTCACGGTTTCCAAGCTGCGCTCGAAGGAGGCCAGGCGCGGCGGTTCCGCTTGCACCGTCGGGATCGGCCTCGGCCCCGCGCTGCTGCATCCCACGAGAGCCGAGGCGATCGCGCCGCTGATCGCCAGCTTCAACGGGGTGGGCATCGCTGCGGGATGGGATTTATCCATGCTGGCGCGCTCCAGAACGGGTCTGAGGCCGTTCCAGCTCCCAGCCCTTGATGATCCGGTAGACCCCCGGCACGACAAACAGGCTGAGCAGGGTGGCCACCAGTAGGCCTGAGAACACCACCGTGCCGATGCTGATGCGGCTACTGGCGCTGGCCCCGCTGGCTAGTAGCAGCGGCAGAAAGCCGGCCAGGGAGGAGATGGCGGTGAGCAGGATCGGGCGCAGGCGGCTGATCGAGGCGTTGCGGATCGCCGTATCCAGTGGCATGCCTTCCCGTAGGCGCTGGTTTGCGAATTCCACGATCAGGATGCCGTTTTTAGCCGCCAGAGCCACCAGCACCAGCAAGCCCATCTGGCCGTACACGTCGAGCGGTAGGCCCCTGAGGATCAGCCCCCCCACAGCGCCCAACAGGGCCAGGGGCACGGTGATCAGGATGATCAGCGGATCCAGCAGGTTTTCGTAGAGGGCTCCCAACACCAGGCCCATTACCACCACCGCCAGCACAAACGCCCGAATGCTGCCGCCACTGGCCTGACGCTCTTCGCGGGCGAGGCCGGTCCATTCCAGGGCCACGTTGCTTCCGCCCTGGTCTTGTTCGATCTGCTCCAGGGTGTCCATGGCTTGTCCTGTGCTCACCCCCGGCGCGGGTAGGGCCCGAATCGCGATGGATCGCACCAGACGGGTGTGGTTGATTGCACTGGGCCCCGTGGATGGCACCACCTGCACGAGCTGAGCAACCGGAATTAGCTGACCGCTGCGGTTGCGCACCTGCAGCGCCAGCACATCCTGCACATCGCGCCGCCCCTGGCCCTCGAGTTGCACGATCACCCGCCTCACCTGGTCGCCTTCAAAGCTGTCGTTCACATAGGTGCTGCCGAAGCTGGCCTGCAGTGTGGATACGAGTTCGTCGAGCTCTACCCCCAGGGAGGCCATCTGCAGGCGGTCGGGCTCCAGTCGCAGCAGCGGAGCATCGGCTGTGAAGCGGGTGGACACGCGACTGAAGCGGCCGCTGGCATTCGCCGCCTGGATGAACCGCTGCGCCTCTTGGGCGAACTGCTGAATGCTGAGCTGGCCATTGCTGGTGTCGAGCAGTTCCACCTCGAGACCGCTTTCGCTGCTGAAGCCGCGCACGGTGGGGGCCTCGCTCAGCACCACAACAGCGTCTTGAATGCGTTGCGACAATTTGCGGTTGAGCCGCTCTGCGATCGCTGCGGTGGAGGGATTGCCTGCTCCCCGTTCGCCGATGCGGTGCAGCCGCACAAACACCGTGCCCTTGTTCGGGCTGCTGTCTCCGAACGAGCGCCCGGCGTACAGGTTTGCGCTGCGCAGAGCCGGCTCGGAGGCGATGGTGCTGCGCACCTGCTCCATCACAGCTTGGGTGCGCTGTAGGGAGGAACCTTCTGGCAGCACCACCACCCCACGCAGTTGGCCGTTGTCCTCCTGGGGAATGAAGGCACTGGGGCGAAGGCTGAGGGCAACGGCCGTGAGCAGCAGTCCCAGGGCGAGGGTGATCACCAGGCGGCCGCGGTGCTGCAGGCTGCGATCGAGCCAACGGCCGTAGGGCCCCTCCAGCCCTTCCAGCCAGCGCCGGGGCGGGTCGATCCAGCGCAGCAGCCAGGCCGGTTCCCGCTGCTCAGCGTGCAGGATCCGACTGGCTGCCACCGGCGTGAAGCTGATGGCATTGATCGTGGAGATCACGATCGCGGCGCCGATGCTGATGGCGATCGGTGCATAGAGCCTGCCCACGCTCCCTTCCAGTCCGAGCACGGGCAGGAACACCACCAGCAGCACTAGGGAGGTGGCCACCACCGCACCGCCCAGTTCGGCCATGGCTCCGCGGGCCGCGGCGAGGGGGAAATCGCCTCGTTCGAGGCGCCGTCCGATGTCTTCGCTCACCACGATTGCGTCGTCGACCACCAAGCCGGAGGCCAGCACCATCCCGAACAGGCTGAGGGTGTTGATCGAGGTGCCGCTCAGGTTGAGCAGGGTGATCGAGCCGAGCAGCGAGACCGGCACCGCCAGGGCGCTGATCAGAGCCAGGCGGCTGTTGCCCAGACCCAGGAGCAGCGTGAGAAACACCAGTAGCACGGCATCGCGGAGGCTGCCCGCCGCCTCGCCGATGCTCTCGCGCACCGTGTCGGCCTCATTCACGATGATCTGAAGATCAATGCCCGGCGGAATGGATGGCTCGAGTTCCGCCAGGGCCAGTTCCAGCCCTTCATTCACCTGCAGGGCGTTGCTGCCATCGCGCTGATACACCCCGAGGGCCACGGTGGGATCGCCCTTGAGGTTGGTGGCGATGCTGCCGTAGCTCTCACTCCCCAGGCTCACGCGGCCGATATCGCGCAGCAGCACAACGCCGCCATCAGGCCCCTTGCCCACCACCAGCTGCTCCAGTTCTTCGGGGCTGCGCAGCCGCCCCTCCATCTGCAACGGCAGGGTGGTCGTCTGTCCGGCGGGCACCGGTTCATCCCCCACCTGGCCCAGGGCCGCCAACACGTTTTGCGCTTCTAGGGCACTGCGTACATCGCTGATGGTGAGCTGGCGCTCCAGCAAGGCAGCTGGATTCAGCCAGAGGCGGAAGGCAAGAGGGCTGCCGCCAAACAACGTGACGTTCGCCACACCCTCCACGCGCTGCAGCCGCTCCTTCGCCACTTGGTTCACCCAGCCGCTCAGAAACACCTCGCTGTAGCGACCCCGCTCAGCGCTGAAACTCAGCACCATCAGCAGATCGTCGGAGCTGCGGCGCACCTGAACCCCCAGGCGCGCCACCTGAGCCGGTAGTGAGCGCAGCACCTGGCTCACTTCGTTTTGGGCGTTTACCTGATTGAGCTCAGGTGCGCCGCCCCGGAAACTCAGGCTGATGGTGCTGCCATTGGAGGTGCTGGTGGAGCGGATGCTGTCGAGCCGCTCCAGTCCGTTGAGCTGGCGTTCCAGCAGGGCGGTGACCCCTTGCTCCACCACCTCCGGACTGCCGCCTGGGTAGGTGCTGCTCACGCTCACCCGCCCCGGCGCGATCGGTGGCAGGTTTTCCACCTGCAGCTGCACCAGGCTCAGGCCGCCCAACAGCAGGAGCAGCACACTGAGCACCAGGCTCAGCACGGGCCGGCGCAGAAACAGATCTGAGATCGTGCGTCGGGGTTGGGTCATGGCGTGGCCAGAGGACGTAGCCCGGGCTGCTGCTGGAGCCACTGCAGGGTGCGGCGATCCCGTTCACTCAGCTGCAGGATCGGCTGGGAGCCGGGCTGCACCGCCATCACATCGCCAGGCTGATCGCTATGGCCCCAGAGGCCGAAGGCATGGCCCAGCTCATGGAGCGCGTTGGCTTGGATCGCAGCCGGGCTCTGCCCGGGACTGATCAACACCATGACCCTCGGTTCGAGCTGCCAGCGTCCTTCTCGCTTCACCTCCAGCAGTTGCAGCGTTGCCCTGCCATGGCTGGCTCTGTTGTTGAGGATCGGCGGGCGGCGACGCTCCACCAACACCTGCGCTTGTTCGGGTTGGTGCACCAGCGTGATCGCTATATCCCGCTGCCATGTGGCGATGGCCTGGATCACGGAGTGATGCCAGCGCTGCTCCCAGATGCCAGTGGGGCCAGCCTCACGAACGGGTTCAACCCACACACACCAATGGGGGCGATGCGGCCAGCCCGCCGGCGTGGGATTGAGCCGATGGCGGTAGTCGCTCAGGCTGGTGGCTGCAGCTGCTATCGGCGTTGAACCAGGAGGCTGGGCAGCCACCCAGGGGCGAGTTTCCATGGCGATCGCGCACGGAACAGCGCTCAGGGGTGGCAGCTCCACCGCCGCTTCAGGCGCCGACGCCGGCCGGCAGCCCCACGCCCCTGGCCATCAGGGTGGCGAGCAGGGGGATCAGGGCAAAGCCCACCAGTTCGATGTTGAGGATCCAGGCAAGGCGCTTGGCCAGGGCCTCACTCACCTGGGGCAGTTCGCCTTTGCGCAGGGGGATAGCCCAGAGGATGTAGGTGATGGTGGGGTAGAGAGACAGTCCGCCCACGCTCAGGTAGAGGCCCACCTTCCACCAGAACAGAGGGTTTTCGGTGTAAAAGCTGCCGCCCTGTCCGAAATACATCACTCGCAGGATGCCGCTCACCAGCAGGGCCAGGGCGGCCATGCCGTACACCACGTCGGTGATCACCATCAAGGTGGCGTCCTGCTTGCTTGGGTTGGGGCGGATCAGGCGGCGCTCCAGCACCAGGGCCCCGAAACAGAGCATGAAGCTCAGGTAGTGCACATAAGCAACGCCGGCCCTCGGCAACACGTCGTTGGAGAGGTCGTTGAGCAAAGCCGCGAAAGCGGGCATGGCCAGGTATGTGCACGGAGAACCGACCGTAGCGGCCCTCTTTCCGCCAGTGGGGCCGGCCGTGGTGCGGAGAGCCTGATTGCTTGCCGTTAAGTGTGATGCGCATGCCATCGCGACCATGGCACTGCACTAGAAAACTTTCGCTTTTGATGTGGATTTGTGCGTCTGGCGTTGTGGCGAATCTGGGAAGCAAAGTTGAAACCTGGAAGTCTTTTGGATGCTTTCTTCTTTGAGCGAAAAAGCTTCTAGGTTCAATTCAGTGGATTGGATCCTGCATGGCCAGCTCTTTGAGTGCCTTCCTGGGTGAAATCGGCCGCCATCAGCTACTCACGCCGGAGCAGGAGCTGATGTTGGGGCGCAAAGTGCAGGCCATGGTGGCTCTGCATGAACGCTGCGCTACCGCTGGTGGTGTGGGCGATGCCTGCGACTACAACGACATCGAAAAGCGCACGATGCGTGTTGGTGAGCGTGCCAAAGATCAGATGGTCACTGCCAATCTGCGCCTGGTGGTGAACCTGGCCAAGCGCTATCAGGGCAAAGGGCTTGACCTGCTGGATCTGATCCAGGAAGGAACCCTGGGCCTCACCAGGGCCGTCGAGAAGTACGACCCCACCCGCGGTCATCGCTTCAGTACCTATGCCTATTGGTGGATTCGTCAGGGACTGAACCGCGCTCTCTCCACCCAGAGCCGCACCATTCGCATTCCAGTGAATGTGAACGAAAAGCTCACCCGTTTGCGGGCTGCAAAAGCGCGGCTGCTGCAGCGCAATGGCATTCAGGCCACAGCGCAGCAGCTCTCCACAGCGATGGATTTACCGCTGGACGAGGTGGAAGATCTGCTCGGCTGTGAACTCCGCAGTGTCACGGTGAGCCTGCAGGGAGTGGTGAAGTCGAAATCTGATCCCACGGAGCTCGTGGATGTGCTGCCCAGTGAGGATCTGCCACCCATGGAGCGCTGTGAATTGGCCGAGCGCAATGCGGCCGTTTGGAAATTGCTGGATCAGTCCAATCTCACGCCCAAGGAGCGCACGGTGGTGATGCTGCGTTTCGGCCTGGATGGCAGCCATGAATGGCGCACCCTGGCGGAAGTGGCCCGCCTGCTCGGCTGCAGCCGTGAATACTGCCGCCAGGTGGTGCAACGGGCTCTGCGCAAATTGCGCAAGGCCGGCATTCAGACCGGGTTGGTGGAAGTGGAGTGAGCTTTCGCCGCCAGCTCGGGCGGCCCATGATGGGTGAATCGCGTTTGGAAGGCACTGTTCATGGCCAGCGATTCCTCCGCCCGGATGGATGCTGACTGCGTGGATGCCGAGGTGCTGGGCAGCTCGGAGGTGGATGAAGGAGCCCTGCGCCGTTTGCTGCGCCGCGCCGGTCGCAGCCTGGCCCGTCCGGCTCTGGAATGCCTGGAGCTGATGCTTGATGCCAACACCCCACCGCAAGTGCGGCTCACGATGCTGGCGGCCCTCACCTACTTGTTGGTGCCCACGGATCTGATCCCGGATTTCATCCCCGCGGCAGGGTTCAGTGATGACCTGGTGGCGCTCACCGCATTGTTGGGGCTGTGCACCACCCACATCAGTGATGACATCCGTTTGCGGGCACAGCGCAAACTGGATCGCTGGTTTCCCCTGGGGCGCTGATGGCCGTACTCACCGCCGAGCAGCTTGATGATCTGCAGTCCTTCCTGAAGGACTGGTTGCGCCATTGCGGCCGCACCCAGGCGGATCTGCGCCGTGCCCTGCATGCCAGTTCGATTCGCATGCCCGTGCTGCTCGATGCCTTGGCCCGTGTTTACAGCCACGACGGCCTCACCGGGCTGGCCCAGCGCTTGTGCGAGATCGAATCGCTCTGGCAGGGAGAGGATCAGGGCTTCGAAGGCGACGCTCAAGTGCCGATCTCTCTCGACGACTCGCTGGGACAGCTGGATCTCTTGTTGCAGGAGATCCGCCTCGATGTCGGTGACGCCTGACGCATCCTCCTGGACGCGTCAGAGTGGGGTGACGCTCCGCTGCCGTCATGCCGCTGCCTCGCCTGTTGTTATCCGCCTCGGTCGCGGGCCTCGGCCTCAGCCTGTCCACGGGCACCGCGGTGGCTGGCCTGTCGTTGCCCGCCCGCGCTCAGGTGGAAAGCTTCCTCTGGGGCCCAGGCAGCAATGTGGGCCCGGAAACCAAGATCGAGCCCAGCAATTGCATCACCGCCGCCGATGGCAGCATCACTTGCGACACCAAGGTGGTGAATCCTCCGGGGGATACGCCCGCCAAACCGCAGTACCGGCCGTTCAATAACTGATTGCCCTGAAGCGGATGCAGTGGTTCAGCGACCGCGCTTATCTACAGGCGATCACCTCATTTGAGCGCGCCCTGGCCAAGGTGCTCTCCCTGGTGCTCAGCGGTGTGCTCGTGGTGGCCGGCCTTCAGTTGCTGCTGTTTCTCGGCAACGATCTGCTGGATCTCAGCGTGAACTGGACCGGTGAGGGCTTGATCCGCTTGCTGGATGAAGTATTGGTGATTCTGATCGCCTTGGAGGTGCTGCAAAACCTCACCGCCTATCTCCGTGAGCATGTGGTGCAGATTGAGCTGGTGCTGGTCACCGCGCTCACCGCCGTTGCCCGCAAGGTGATCGTGATGCCGCCCGGTGTTCAGAAGAACCCCGCTGATCTGATTGGTCTTGGGTTTGCGGTGTTGTCGCTGGCGGCCGCCTATTGGCTGGTGCGTCAGTCGCACATCACGCGCTTGCCGACCAGAAGAGAGCCAGCCACAGCGTTCCAGGATCGGGATCGGTTGTGATCAGCCGGTGGCGGCGATGGGGAGTGATCAGGAGCGTGTCTCCTACGCACAAATCCCTCGGCTGAGCTTCATCTTCAAACTGCAGTTGCGCACTGCCCCTCAGTAGCAGCACCCATTCCGATTCGCTTTGGTCATACCAGAACCCCTCGGGGCTGCTGGCCAAGCAGGAGTGGATTCGCTCTAAGCGCCACCGCTCACCGGCCATCAGTTGCTCCACCCGTTCTTCACCAGCTGGCGGGCAGGCACTGGAGAAGAGGTTGGTTTGATCACTGGCGATAGCTGGTGGAGATCCAGCTGTGCTGGAGCGATCTCCCCAACGGCGACCGATGTCGAAGCCGAACTGTGCGGCAAGTGCCACCACCTCGTGGTGTTGATCGCACGCCTGCAGGGCTTCCCTTAGCTCAGGCTGGGCTTCGCTCAAGGCCACGAAGGCGTTGAGCTGGCGCACTTTCTCTAGAAATTGCTGCAGCTGGGCTTCGGCCATCCGCTCAGTATCCCGGGCGAAGGGGCTTGTGCATGCGAAATCGCAGGAAGTGCACGCCGCCGATCCGTAGCTCCTCACGCCAGCTCACCTGCCAGCCCATCGCCTCAAACAGTGGCTTGGAGATCAGGCTGGCTTCGGTACGCAGCATGCTGATGCCTTCGCTGCGGGCTTCCTGTTCCGTCGCTTGCAGCAATGCTTTGGCGCAACCTTGGCGTTGCACGCTCGGGTGGCTGTAGAGCAGGGCAACACGATCGCTGGCGTGGCGCAGGCAGAAGGCTTCCGCCTGATCCTGAGCATTGCAGCTCACCAAACCCCGGCCTTGGCTGAGTAGAGGCCTGAGCGCTTCGCTCTGGTTGGCCCAGGCCCCTTGCTGCTGCTTGCTGTAGAGCGCGCTAGTGGAATAGAGCACGGCCTGCCGATAAACCTCTATGACTGCATCGTGATCCCTCGTTCCAAGCCGCCGCACCTGATCACGCATGTTCACCGGCACACAGTGTTGCTGCATTCTCGATCAATCGGGGCCGGATCTTCGCCTTGGGCGGGATGGCGATGATCAACTTGATGTTGTAGGTTCAGTTTGTCTTGTTAATCAACCCACTCCAACAATGCTCATCGGATCGGAACTACTGGCCAAGGTCAAAGAGCTGGGTGATGTGGGCAAATCGGAGATCGTCCGCGCCTGTGGCTATGTCTCTACCAAGAAAGATGGTGGCGAGCGCCTGAATTTCACAGCCTTCTACGAAGCCCTCCTCGAAGCCAAGGGTGTGGAGCTTGGCGGCGCCAGCAAGGTGGGCAAGGGCGGCCGCAAGCTCAGCTATGTGGCTACCGTGCAAGGCAACGGCAATCTGTTGATCGGTAAGGCTTACACCGCCATGCTGGATCTTCAGCCGGGCGATGAGTTTGAAATCAAGCTGGGCCGCAAGCAGATTCGTTTGATCCCTGTGGGCGGCAGCGACGAAGACGAAGAGTGATCGCAGCCCGCTGATTAGCTCAGCTTCACCAGCGTGCGCTCTATCCCTCCGATGACCTCGGGGGGATTGTTGTTGGCATCGTTCAGTAGCGACAGGTAGTCGTCAGAGTGGCAAGTGAGCAGCACGATCTGGATGCCCTGATCCATGCCTCGCAGGAGCATCTGCTTCAAGCCGTCCTGCCGCTCTCGGTCGCTATTGGTGAAGGCGTCGTCGAACACCAGGGGCAGCACATCGCCGTAGGCGGGCTTCAGCAGCTCAGCCATGGCCAGGCGTACGGCGGCGGCCATCTGTTCCCGCATCCCGCCACTCAAACGTTCAAACGCGAAGGCTTCTTCACCCTGGTGCAGCTGCAGATCGTGGAAGCCCTGTTGGGGATCAAAGGCCAGTAAGGGTTGTTGAGCCGCACGGGCTCCCTCGGCGGCCAGGGCGCTCAGGTAGGGGCTGATCGCTGCCTGCAGCGGTTCGCTGTATCGCTCGGCCAGGCTGCTCTGGGCGCGATGAAATCGCTCTAGCAACAGTTGTAGGGCTTGAGCGCGCTGCTCCAGGTTTTGGCGCTCCGCCTCAGCGTCTTCCCAGGCCGCCTGACGATGCTCCAATTCGGCAACCGGGTTGTTGGCCCCCAGGCTCTGGCAGCGCTGCTCGGTTTGACCGCGCTGGCTGAGCAGCTGATCTTTCTCCTGCTCCAGAGCCTGTAGCTGCTGAGCCGCGTCAACAGCACTGCGGCGCCCCGCCTGGAGGGTTTCAAGTTCAACTTGCCAGCGTTCCAGCTGTTGTTGCTGGCTCTTCAGGGCCTGGTCCTCAGGCTGCTGTTTGCCCAGGGTTTGCAGTCGCTGCGCCACCACCTTCAGGGATCCATCGAGTTCGCTTTTGCGGTTGCGCTGTTGCACCAGGCTGGTTTGTTGGCGCTGCAGGCCCTGCTCAAGCTCCTGCAGGTTTCGCTCGCAGCTGTTCAGCTCCTCGCTGCGCTCGCGCTTCAGGCGGCGCAGCTGCTCCTGCAGGTTGTGCAGCCTGTCTTGATCGAGGTGCCGGGGCTCACGGCCTCCCAGTTGGTCGGCCATGGAGTTGAGCAATGGCTGCTGGGTGTTGAGGCTCTGCAGCAGGGTCTGGCGCCTGGGTTCCAGTTGATCCAGGCGCTGTTGGAGCCCCGACCAGGGGATGCTCTTTGCTGCCTGGCGCAGGTTGTTCAGGTCGCGCTCCAGTCGTTGACGTTCCCGTTCGATCGTCTCGGCCTGTTCGCTGTTGTTGAGATGGAGCGCCTGCTGCAGCTGCTCGAGTTGTTGCCGGCAGTGTTGCTGCTGGGCCAGGGCGTGAGGCAACTCCTCGCCGCCGCCTGGGCTGATCTCAATTAACACGCCGCTTCCTACCTGCAGCTGTGCCGAAGCTTCGAGGCATCGCCGTTCACCGGCGTTGAGCATCTCTCCGTTGAGCAGGAGGCTCTGATCGCTGCTCAGCACGTCGAGGCTGGCGGCCATCGCTTCACAGCGGGCGGTGGCCTGCGCCAGGCCCTGTTCAGCCTGACGCAGCTGCCGCACCTGATCGGCTGTGATCTCCGGAAGAGCGGCGAGCTGTTGTTTGAGCAGCTCAGCCTCGGCCTGCAACTGCTGCAATTTGCGCTGGTGTTCGCGCCATTGCTCGGCTTCAGCATCCAGCTGCTGCAGATCCAGTAGCAGTTGGAGCAGGTCCTGGCGCTGCGTGAGTTGCTGCAGTTGCTCAGCGAGCTCCTGCCGCTGGCGCATCCGTTGATCCCGCTGCTGGATCTGGTCGTTCTGCTGTTTCACCAGGCCTGCCAGCTGTTCCTCCAGGCGCTGTTGCTCCTGCTGCCCCTGCTGCTGTTGCCTTGTGAGCTGATCGCGTTCCTGCCCCTGTTGCATCAGTGGTTGCAGTTGGGCAAGTAGCAGGTTGATGGAGCGTTGGAGTTCCAGCTCCCGCTGCAGGGCGGGGCGCAGATCTTGCTCGATCGTCTCCAGGCGTTCGTTGAGCTGGCGCCATTGCTCCATCGCCGCCTCAAGTTCGACGAGGTGTTGTTGGGCGATGGCGAGAGCTTGTGTTGCCTCGTTGCTGCGGCGTTGGGCCTCCGCCAGGGGGGATCCCGCTTTCACGCGTCCTGTGGTTGTGTAGAGCTCTGCCACCTGCTGCTGGATTTGCTCGAGCACCAACTGATCCACGCCTGATTCCAGTGCAGTGCTGGTGCCCTGCCGCTGCAGCTGCTCCACTAGTCGGTTGTGGTCGTAGCGCTCCTGGCTGCCGCTGAGGGGATTGAGGCCGGCGTCGCCCTGGCGCACCCAGAGGTGGGCCCACCGCTCCGGCAGCTGTGCGATCCGCCGACCCTCCACCGGCGCCTCGAATCCCAGCAGCGCAGCCAGGCGGTCTTCCGCTACGGGGCCGCTCAAGGCCTCGCCACTGGCATTGCTCAGCTGGCAGGTGCCGCCTGCCCCTGCGAAGCGCTTGCGCAGCCGCCAAGTTTCCGCCTCAGCCTCGAAGCTGATCTCCACCTCGGGCAGGCCGGCATGCAGGCGCGAGCGCAGCTCATCCACGCCCCGACCGGTGGCCGTTGCCCGCAGAAAGAGGCCTTTGTGCAAGGCCTCCACCAAGGTGCTCTTGCCGCTTTCATTGGCGCCGGCGATCAGCGTGAGTTGCCGCCCGAAGCTCAGCTCCAGCAGGCGGTGTCGCCGCACGTTTTGCAGCCGGCAGCTGATCAGCCGCATGTCACGGCTCCCGCAGCGCGATGCAGCTCCGCCAGGGCCATCTGCAGCAGTTGTCGTTGTTGGGGATCGGCGGCCTCTTCAGCCTGCTGCAGTTCGGCCTGGAGGCCGGCGGCCACGCGGGCGATCAGCGGATCATCAGCGCGGTTCATCAGCTCCTGCAACTCGCTGGGGTCGGGGCTCTGCTCAATCACGCCCCGGCGTTTCAGCCGAAGCAGGTGGGCCTCCAGCCTCTCCAGGAGCTCTGCATAGCGCTGGTGCTCCTCGAGGCTGAGGCTGCCGTTCTGCTCCAGGAGCAGCAGTTGTTGGCCCGGTTCAGCCTGGAGCAGGGGCTCCAGTTGTTGTTCGAGTCGCTCCAGGTCGCCAGGGCTATGAAGCTTCACCTGCAGCTGCTGCCACTCCAGGGCAGCGGTGGCGTGTGCTTCAACCCGGGGCGCATTCCCACGGCGCATGCTCACTGCCAACACCTGTCCGCCTTGGTAGTCGTTGGTGCGGGGAAAGCGATCGGGTTCTGGCGTGCCGCTGTACCAGGTGCGTGGATTGATCTGCTTGAGCCCATGCCAGTCGCCGAGGGCGACGTAATCGAGTTGCTCGACCAAGGGAGCATCCAGTTGCAGGCGGTTGTTGCTGCTCGCCTGTTGGTCGTCGTCGGCGTCGAAATCGCTCGCTTCAAAGCCGTGCACCGATCCATGGGCCAGCAGGATGCGCGGCTTGTCGGGAGGGAGCTCAGCCCACTGGAGTTGGCGAACCCAGGCGGTGGGATCGCTGTTGTCGCTGCGGCGCAGTAGCGGGCAGGGCAGCACCACAGCTGAATCGAGCTCCAGCACCTGGCGCTCCAGCAGCACCTTCAGGTTTGGCGCTCGCCGCTGCTGCTCAGCCTGGAAGAACGCGCTGTGCCACACGCTGCCTGGAGCCCCATGGTCATGGTTGCCAGGGATCACCAGCACGGGGATCTCAAGCTTGCCGATCGCCTGGCACACCGCGCTCACATCGCTGCTGCTCGGGGTGGGGGAGTCGAAGAGGTCACCAGCCACCAGCAGGAAGCTGGGGTTGCACAGGGGGATCAGGGCGCCGATGCGGTCGATCGCTTCGATGCGTGCCTGCCGCAGCCGAGCCCGTTTATCGGGATCCTGAACGCGGGCGTAGGGCTTGCCGATCTGCCAGTCGGCGCTGTGCAGAAAGGTGAGCATGCGGGCGTGTTTGAGCGCTTCTATTTCAGCGTGTCTGGGCAGGTCTGCAGACTGACGTTCAACCTGCCATCGACCTGTGACTGTGCTGTTGCCCCTCTGGCGCCGCTGCGTCTCATCGGTTCTGGTGGTGCTGACGCTGGCGGTGCTGGCTTGTCCCGGCCAAGCGCAAGCGGACGGGGGGCTGCTCTTTGAGCAGCACTGCGCAGGCTGTCATGTGAATGGCGGCAACATCATTCGGCGCGGCAAAACCCTCAAGCTGGCCGCCCTTGAGCGTCAAGGCCTCGCTTCCGAGGAGGCGATTGCCACCATCGCCGCTCAAGGTCTGGGACAGATGAGCGGCTACGGCGCGGTGCTGGGTGAACAGGGAACCCAGGAGGTGGCGGCGTGGGTGTGGCAGCAAGCTCTGGCGGATTGGCCCAAAGATCAGAAGGCCTGAATCCAGGGGTACACCTTCAGCTCGGTCCAGATGCCGTTGCGCCAGTACACGTCGTTGTGGAGCAGCTGCTCCACCTCCGCTTGGCTGGCTGCTTCGTAGATGCCGAACACATGGGTGCTGCCCTCGGTGGGGCCGAGGGTGATCAGCACTCCCGATTCCTTCTGCTGTTGCAGGCCAGCGAGGTGCTCCTCCCGGTAGGGAGCGCGCTTCTCCAGTGCATTGGCGCAGTAGGTGCCCCAGAGAACAAAACGCATGCTGAACGCGCGGCCGAGGGCCGCAACCTACAGCCAGCCAGCGGCGAAGATCGGCTGGCGGATGCGCGAGGGGAAGAGGATCGGGCGGTCGGTGGCTTTGGCACTGGCCTTCTCGCTCCAGCGCACCTTGCAGCGGAACTGGTTGCCGCTCTTGTTTGACGTGGTGCTGTAGCGAAACTCCTGAACCACCGCTCGCTCAGGCATCAGGTATTGCGCCTGATTGCAGGCATCCACTTCAGAGATGCTGGAGGTGTATTGGCTCCAGCCCGCCTCGGCCGCCTGCGGTGCCAGCGCGATGCTGCCCAGCATCAGGCTGGAGGCAAGCAGGAGTCGACGAACCATGGCCATGCGCGCGGATAGAGCTGGCCAGATTCTGACGGCTTCAGCAACCAGTAGCCGGTTCAGCCGCTCAGGCGTCGAGGGCTGTGCGCAACTGGGTGCAGAACTCCCCAGCAGCTGCGGTGATATCGCTCTGCTGACTGTGGGCCTGGGCCATCACTTTCACCAGTGCGCTGCCCACGATGGCTCCATCGGCGCCCCAGTCGCGCACCTGCCGGGCCTGCTCCGGACCCGAGATCCCAAAGCCAACGGCCACTGGAGTCGGACCCATCGCTTTGAGTTGTTGCACCAGATCGGCCACGCGGCTTTCGAGACTGGTGCGTACACCCGTCACGCCGGTCACGCTCACCAGGTAGGTGAAACCGCGGCTGGCCGCGGCGATGCGGCCCATGCGATCGGCGGGTGTGGTGGGGGCCACCAGCAGCACCAGATCGAGATCGTGGTCGCTGGCGATGGTGGAGAGTTTCTCCGCTTCCTCAAGCGGCAGGTCGGGCACCACGAGCCCTGCGGCGCCAGCGGCGGCAGCCTCGCGGCAGAACGCCTCCATGCCGCGGTTGAGCAGCGGGTTGCTGTAGGTGAACAGGATCACCGGAATCTGCAGCTCGCCCTTGAGGCCGGTGAGCATCTCGAGCACGCGCCCAGGGGTGGTGCCCGAGCCCAGAGCGCGGCTGGCGGCGGCCTGGATCACAGGACCATCGGCCAACGGATCGCTGTAGGGGATGCCGAGCTCGATCAGATCGGCACCGGCGGCCTGCAGCGATAGCAGGGTGGAGTGTGTGCTGGAGAGATCAGGGTCCCCCGCCATGAGAAATGGCATCAGGGCGCATCGGCCCTGCTGTTGGAGCTGGCTGAAACGCTGCTGGATGGGGGTGCTCTGGCTCACGGCAGCGCAGGATCTGATCGTGAGCCTATGGGGTCGCTGACAAGGGCGACCTACAGCTCGCTGCTGTCCTGCAGCTGGCCCAGCTCCTTGAGCAGCTTGGCTTGCTCTTCAGGAGGCAGAGCGTCGAAGCGCTGCTGCAGTTCCTCGTCGGTGGCGGCTTCGTAGGCGGAGCGGTAGCGGCGGCGCTGCTCCATGTAGGTCATGTTTCCAGTCACCACCCGAAACAGGTAGGAGCCCGTCCAGATCAACACCACCGCCACAAGCACGGCCTGAGCGGCAATTCCGGCGGAGAACCCCTCTAGGCCTGCAGCCTGAAATCCCCAATACCCCAGACCCCCCAGGCCAAAAATCGCCAGCCCTGCAATCAGAGCCTTGCCTCGGGTAATGCCAGCGCTCATCCCACCTGCCCCTGACCCTGCAGGCGCAGATTCACGAAGGGAGCAAACACGATCAGGCCTGGAAAGAACAGAAACACCAGGCCATAGATCGCTGTCCGCTCGATCTTGCCCATCACCGTCCAGCGTTTAGCCATCCAGGCCATCAGGGCAAGGGGCACCACCACCAGGTAGGCACCGCCGAGCGTGATGTAAGCGGCAATCACCAGCAGCGTTTCGCTCGACAGAGAACTCAGGAACCCAGGCAGCGGCACGGCGACGAGGCGGTTGCACACCGAATCTAGGATGGGCAACAGGAAGCGTTGGGTCGTTTCCGGCGCCGGGAGCATGGCGGAATTGGTAGACGCAGCGGACTTAAAATCCGCAGACGGCAACGTTGTGGGGGTTCAAGTCCCCCTGCTCCCATGACCGATGCAGCGTTGGTCCTCGCTGCTGGGCTAGACCGAAATCGTCTGACTGCGAAGCCGTAGGCGTATTTGAAGCTTGGCTTCAGAGCCGGTTGATGTTCAAACCAACACGGCAACAAAGCAGTTGGCGAATCATCACAGCCTTGTGCGCCCTGTTGTTGTGCTCGCCAAGCTGTATCCAGTGTTGGCTCGCCCCTCCCCATGCTTGAGCTGCTGCCGCCGCTCAACGACCACAACCTGCCCTGGATGGACACGATCCATCCCATCGTCGTTCACTTCGTGATCTCGATGGCGTTGATTGGCTTCATCTTTGACGTGATCGGAGTTGTCTGGCGCAAGCCGGCCCTGTTCGAGGTGAGCTTCTGGAACCTCCTCTTCGCCACGGGCGCCATTTTCGTGGCGATCATCTTTGGCCAGGTTGAGGCCGGTTTGGCCGCTCCCTATGGAGCGGCCCGGAACATCCTCGACATCCACACCACGATCGGCTGGTCGCTGGCTGGGGTTTTGTCCCTCCTCTCCGGTTGGCGTTACGTGCTACGCAGCCGTGATCCACAAATCCTGCCGGTCTCGTTTCTGGGGGCTGGTTCAGTGGTCAGCGCCTTGATTGTTGTTCAAGTGATCTTGGGCGACAAGCTCATCTGGATTTACGGCCTGCACACCGTGAAGGTTGTCGCTGCCATGAGGGAGGGCCTGATCTGATGCTCTTAGCACTGGCTTACACGCCTCCCGAGGCGCCCATCGACCAGATCGCAGCTGGTCTTGGATCCAACGGCTTGCCCTACAGCCTGCCGATCCACCCCAATCTCGTGCACCTCACGATCGGCTTGTTCGTGATTGCGATTGCGTTTGATGTAGTGGGAGCCCTTTATCCGCTTGAGAAGCGGGTGTTCCGCTTCCTGGCGCTCCCCATTACCCGCGGCGGTTTTCACGACGTTGGCTGGTACAACCTGCTGGCTTGTTGTCTGGTCACCTTTTTCACCGTTGCGGCCGGTTTCTACGAAATGCTCACGGCCGTTCCCCTCCCTGGGGTGACGAGCACCTTCGGCCTTGGCGGTATGACCACCATGCTTTGGCACGGTGTTGGCGGCGTGATGGTCTTGGCCGTGATTGTGGGCATGACGGTTTGGCGTGGCTTCCAGCGTTTCTTTTGGAGGCGCGACATGGGACGTCAGGTGCAGTGGTTGTATCTGGCTGTTGGGATCGTGATGTTTGCCGTGATTGGCCTGCACGGAACGCTTGGTGCCCAGCTCGCCGCTGAATTTGGTGTGCACATCGCTGCCGATCAGCTGCTTCAGGCCGGCGCTGACCTCCACACCGCTCTGCCCTGAGGAGATAGCCCCATGACGAGTTCTTCATCCCGATCGATCAACGCTCCTGCAGTGGCAGGTGTCAGTCTCTGGGTCGGTCTCACGGTTGTGTTCAGCCATTGGATGGGTCAGCAGGCCCATCGCTGGCTTCCGGTTCAGGCGTCGAACGCGGCACCTTTGGTTGATGATCTCTTCAGTTTTGAGACCTCCATCGGCACCTTTGTGTTTGTTGGTGTGGTGTCGGTGATGGTGTGGGTGATGCTGTTCAACCGCGCCGAGAAATACGACGACAGCGATGCGGTTCCTATCGAGGGCAATACCCGTCTCGAGGTGATCTGGACGGCGGTTCCGTTTGTGTTAGTGATGGCCATTGCCTTCTACACGATCCAAGCCACCAGCGAGCTCGGTGTGCTCGGACCGATGGAACACATTCACCCTCGTGATCAACAGGAAGAACTCGGAGGCTTTGCCGGCGATCGTTTGCCCACCGAGCAAGTGGAAGTGATCGCTCGCCAATGGTCGTGGGAATTTCGCTATCCGGATAGCGACGTGTCTTCTACCGAACTGCATCTGGCCGTTAACCAACCCCTCACGTTTCGACTGGTTTCTGAAGACGTGTTGCATGGTTTCTATATTCCTGCCTTCCGCATCAATCAGTTTGTGATTCCAGGGCGCGCCATTAACCTCAATCTCACTCCAACCCGCGAGGGTGTGTATCGTTTGCGCGACTCACAGTTCAGTGGAACCTGGTTTGCCGCCAATCAGGCCAATGTTGTGGTGGAGAGCGAGGAAGCGCACCGTGCCTGGCTTGAGCAGGCTGCACGATCTCCCCTCCAGCCTGGGCTAACGCTCGCCGTGTCTGAATACGCAACACGGCAGGCTCGCCCCAATCCAGGCTGGGCCACTGTGCCGCCTGCCCCACCCCCTCAGGTGAATGTGCCTGGTTCCCCCGATCAACCCCACGACGCCTGATGACCATCGCCACCTTCCCTCCTGAGCCCAAGCCCGAACCCGGTTGGAGCCGTTATTTCGGCTTCTGCACTGATGCCAAGGTGATTGGCATTCAGTACATCGTTACCGCCTTTTTCTTCTTTCTAATCGGCGGCTTGCTAGCGATGGTCATCCGTGGAGAGCTGATTACGCCGCAGTCGGATCTGGTTGACCGCGCTGTGTACAACGGCATCTACACGATGCACGGAACGATCATGTTGTTCCTATTCATCTTCCCAGTGCTCAATGGTCTCAACAACCTGTTGATCCCGACGATGATTGGTGCGCCAGACATGGCCTTTCCCCGCCTCAACGCGGTGGCCTTCTGGCTCGTACCCATCTTCGGTTTTCTGCTGATGGCCAGTTTTCTGGTGCCCGGCGGTCCGGCCTACTCAGGATGGTGGAGCTATCCACCCGTGAGTATTCAGAACCCTGTGGGCCATTTCATTAATGGCCAAGGCCTCTGGATTACGGCTGTCGCCCTGTCGGGTGTGTCTTCGATCATGGGTGCGATCAATTTCGTTACCACGATCCTGCGGATGCGCGCTCCTGGCATGACGATCACTCGCATGCCTGTGTATTGCTGGACGGCCCTTGCGGCCCAGTCGTTACAGCTGATTGGCCTTCCCGCACTCACCGGCGGCGCCATCATGCTCCTGATGGATCTCAGCTTCGGCACCAGCTTCTATCGCGCTGAAGGCGGTGGCGATCCTGTGCTTTACCAGCACTTCTTCTGGTTCTACTCGCATCCGGCCGTGTATGTGATCATCCTGCCGGTGTTCGGCATCTTCTCTGAGCTGTTTCCCGTTTACTCGCGCAAACCGCTCTTTGGTTACCTCTATGTTGCTCTCGCCTCATTCATCATTGTTGGTCTTGGCTTGATCGTCTGGGTTCACCACATCTTCCCAAGTGGTGTGGCTCAGTGGATGCGCAATTTGTTCATGGTCACCACCATGCTGATCGCTGTGCCCACCGGCGTGAAGGTGTTTGCCTGGCTTGGCACTCTCTGGGGCGGCAAGATTCGGCTCACGACGCCGATGTTGTTCAGTCTTGGTGGCCTGTTTAACTTCGTGTTTGCAGGCATCACCGGCGTGATGCTGGCGACCGTACCGGTCGATATCCATGTGTCGAACACCTATTTCGTGGTCGGGCATTTCCACTATGTGATTTATGGCGCTGCAGTGATGGGGATCTTTGCAGCCATCTACCACTGGTTCCCTAAGTTCACCGGTCGCATGCCCTACGAGGGGCTGGGCAAGCTCCACTGCTTGCTCACATTCATTGGGGCAAACCTCAACTTCCTGCCCATGCACCCCCTGGGTCTGATGGGCATGCCTAGGCGGGTGTCCAGCTACGACCCTGAATTCACCTTCTGGAATGTGATCGCCAGCCTGGGAGCGTTCCTGCTTGGCGTTTCGATCATTCCTTTCCTTCTCAATATGGTGAGTTCCTGGATCCGTGGTCCTAAAGCCACCCACAACCCTTGGAACGCCATCGGTCTTGAATGGCTGTTGCCGTCACCGCCGCCTGAAGACAACTTCGGTGAGGAGGTGCCAACGGTGATCAGTCGCCCCTATGGCTATGGCACCGGTGAGCCTTTGGTGGAACACCAGGCCGAGATTGAGCGTCGCCTTGAACTGCAGGAGGCTGCGGCATGACCACCACCACACTCTCGCAAGAGGGCCAGCATGAGGCCCATCCCAAGCACAACCTCACAGGTTTCATCATCTTCCTGTGCTCGGAAAGTGTGATTTTTCTGGCCTTCTTCAGCGGCTATGCTCTGTTAAAGACCAGTGCCCTCAATTGGTTGCCCGCTGGTGTGGATGGCCTGGAGTGGCGCACCCCGCTGGTGAACACCGTGGTGCTGGTTTCGAGTTCCGGCACGATTGCGCTGGCGGAGCACTTCAAGGGCCGCGAGAACATGGCCTTGTTCCGTGGCTTCTGGCTTCTCAGTATGGCGATGGGTGCTTACTTCCTTTATGGCCAGGCTGTTGAGTGGAGTGGGCTGAAGTTTGGATTCACCTCGGGCACCTTCGGCGGAACCTTCTACCTCCTCACCGGTTTCCATGGCCTGCATGTGGCCACCGGCATCTTCCTGATGGGTCTGATGTTGATCAAATCCTTCATTCCAGGCAACTACAGCGGTGGTGAACAGGGAGTCCAGGCCACCTCGTTGTTTTGGCACTTCGTGGATGTGATCTGGATTGTCCTGTTTTTGCTGATTTATGTGTGGCAGTAACCGGAGCTGAATCATGATTATCGACGACAACCATTACAACGTGATCGTGATCGGCAGCGGTGCCGGTGGAGGCACTCTTGCCGGCCAGCTGGCGCGATCCGGGAAGACCGTGTTGCTCCTGGAGCGAGGAGGCGCAATGCCCCTCGTTGATCAAAACGTTGCCGATGTGGATCTCTTCCGCAAAGATCGCTACCACCCCGGTGAGCAGTGGTTCGGCACCGATGGTGATCCCTTCTCTCCTCAGACGGTCTACGCCCTAGGCGGCAACACCAAAATCTGGGGCGGCGTTCTTGAGCGGATGCGCGAGCGTGAGTTCAGCGGTTTGCCTCTTCAGGATGGCCCCTCCCCCGGTTGGGAAATCAGCTACGCCGATCTAGCGTCTTACTACGAGCGAGCTGAAGCGCTCTATAGCGTGCATGGCAAGGCCGGTCTTGATCCCACCGAGCCGGCTCGTGATGGCGATTACGCCCATGGGCCGAAGCCATTGGAGCCGTTCATGCAGGAACTCCGCACCAGTCTTCAGCGGCAAGGGCTCCATCCCTACGACCTCCCGATCAGCTGGTCGGATAGCCAGACCGATCCCAGTGGCGATGCCGAGCTGTTCGGTGTTGAGTTGGCCCGCCAGGATCCCGACATTTGCGTGCGCGAGCGCGCTCGGGTCAGGCGGCTACACGTGAACCCCAGCGGCACGGAAGTGCGCGCTGTGGAAGCCGACATTGATGGCAATCAATGGCTGTTCAGTGCTGACGTCGTTGTACTGGCAGCCGGAGCGATTAACACCGCTGAACTCCTACTCCGTTCCGCCACCGAACATCACAGCCGCGGTTTGTCCAACGGATCCGATCAGGTGGGTCGCAACCTGATGAAGCCCCAGCTCACTTCGGTGATTCAGCTGGCCGCGGAGCCCAATTGCGGCCGCTATGCACGCAGTCTCGGCATCACCGACTTCTACTGGGGTGATCAGAACGTGAGCTTTCCGCTCGGTTCGGTGGCTACTGGTGGTGGCGTTTTGCAGGATGCACTCTTCGCTGAGTCTCCGCCGGTGTTGTCTCTGGTGACCAAGCTGATGCCGAGTTTTGGGCTTGAGCAACTGGCTGCACGCTCGGTGGTCTGGTGGGCCATGAGTGCCGTGCGCCCGGACCCTCACAATCGCGTGACCTTGCGAGGTAACCACCTGCAGATCCACTACCTGCCGAACAACCGTGAGGCGCACGACCGTTTGGTCTACCGCTGGATCGACACCCTGAAGCAGGTGGAAAACGATCCTGAGTGCCATGTGGTTAAGCCTGCTCCCACCCACCCGCGTGGGGAAGCACCGCTCACGGTGATGGGAAGCGTTTGCGGCACCTGCCGGATGGGCTCCAATCCGGCGACATCGGTGGTTGACCTGCACGGTCGCAGTCACGAGCTCAGCAATCTGTTCATCGCCGATGCGAGCATCTTCCCCAGTTGTCCTGCCGTTGGTTTTGGGCTCACGGTGATCGCCAATGCCCTGCGCATTGCTGATCGCGTGTTGGAGGTTCTGTGATGGTTCTCTCCAGCTCCCTCTCTGGTGGTTCGGAACATCGCCGCATGGCGGAACGGGATCACGAGCACGTTCCCTGGAACCGTTGGGGGAGTTACCTGCCTGAACGCCAGTGGGGAACGGTTCGTGAGGACTACTCCGCCGATGGCAACGCCTGGGCTTCATTTCCCCACGACCACGCCCGCTCGCGTGTGTACCGCTGGGGTGAGGACGGACTGCTTGGCATCTGCGATGACCAGTGCCGCTTGTGTTTTTCTGTTGCACTCTGGAACGGTGAGGACGCCATCCTCAAGGAGCGACCGTTCGGATTAGCCAACGAAGAGGGCAACCACGGCGAAGACATCAAGGACTACTACTTCCATCTCGCCAATACGCCCACCCATAGCTTTATGCGGGGCTTGTATAAGTACCCGCAACAGCGCTTCCCCTACCAGCAGCTGATCCACGAGAACCGCCGCCGGGGACGCGATCAGCCCGAGTATGAGCTGGTGGACACGGGCATCTTTAACGAGAGCCGCTACTTCGATGTGTTCATCGAATATGCCAAGGCTTCTCCTCACGACATCGCCATTCGGGTCCGCGCAATTAATCGTGGCCCCGACCCTGCGCCGCTGACCCTGCTCCCTACTCTTTGGCTGCGTAACACCTGGAGCTGGGGCTATCCCGATGAGCATGCTCAGCCGATGCGCCTCGACGGCGACAGCGTGCTGGCTTCTGTGGGCGGAGGACTGGGTGACTACCGCTTGCATGCTGCAGGTGGCGGTGAATGGATCTTCACCGATAACGAAACCAATACAGAGCGGCTTTATCAGGAGCCCAATCAAAAGCCTTTCCACAAAGACGGCTTTCACCGTTATCTCTGTGAGGGCGACGCAGCAGCGATCAATCCGGCCCAAGAGGGCACCAAAGTGGCACGCCTGTTGCAACGCACTCTGCAACCCGGTGAGGAATGGCAGGTGGAGCTCCGACTTGTCGGGCCAGAGAGCTCACCCCCGCCACAACCCTTCGGTGCTGAGTTTGAAGCGCTCTTTCGAGCAAGGGAACAGGAGTGGCAGGACTTTTTTGCAACCACTGTTCCCAACCTCTCTGAGGACGACCGTCTGATCCACACCACCGGCTTAGCCGGTTTGCTCTGGTGCAAGAAGTATTACGGCTGGAGTGTGCTGCGCTGGCTCGATGGCGATCCCAATGCACCCACACCACCGAGCCAGCGCTGGCATACCCAGAATGCGGCCTGGCAGCGCTTGCATGCCCACGATGTGATTTCCATGCCCGATGCATGGGAGTACCCCTATTTCTGCCAGTGGGACCTGATGTTCCATGCGGTGGCGTTCGCGATTGTTGATCCCGCCACGGCCAAAGAGCAGTGCATGTTGCTGCGTACGCCGCATTACACCGCACCCAATGCGCAGACGCCTGCGTATGAGTGGGCTCTTTCCGACCCCAATCCACCGATCGGTGCCTGGGCAGCGATGCGGGTGTTTCAGATTGAGCGAAAAGCCACCGAGGAGCCTGATCTTGGTTTTCTGCGCGCCGCATTCCGCAAGCTCATTCTTGAATACGGCTGGTGGGCCAATCGCAATGATCGCTCCGGCGACAACGTGTTTGAGGGTGGCTTCCTCGGGCTCGACAATATCGCTGTGTTCGATCGGCGCTTCCCCTTAGCGGATGGCAGTCGGATTGAGCAGTGCGATGGCACGGCCTGGATGGCATCCCTGAGTCTCAACCTTCTCAATATCAGTGTTGAGCTCAGTCGGGAAGAGCCGGAGTATGCCGACATCTGTGAACGGTTCGTCTACGACTTTGTTCAACTGGCGCTCACGCTGAATACGGCTGGGAATCGCGCCTATGTGAACTGGGACGAGGAGGACGGCTTCTATTACGACGTGATCAAGCGTCCCGATGGCAGCAGCACTTACTTACGCTCGCGTTCGGTGTCGGGCTTGGTGCCGTTGTTGGCTGTAGCCAGCTTCGATGTGGATACCGTGAAACGGTTGCCGGTGTTAAACGTCTCCGAGAGCTTGAAGTGGTTCTTGCATGAGCGCACAAAGCCTGCCTGGCTGATCGACAACTTTGGTCAATGGCGCAACGACCGCCTGTTGTTCTCCCTGGTTCCTGAAGATCGCCTGCGCCGTATTTGTGAGCGCTTGTTTGATGAGGATGAGTTCCTCTCGCCCTATGGCATTCGAGCGCTCTCCAAGGTGTACGCCGACAACCCTTACACCTTCACCGAGGGGAGTGACAGCCAGACCCTGGCCTACAGCCCAGCCGACAGCCCGGTGCCGATGTTCGGTGGCAATTCCAACTGGCGAGGACCGGTGTGGATGCCGATCAATCACCTGTTGATCGAAGCGCTGCAGAAGTTCGGCCACTACTACGGCGATACCTTCCAAGTGGAGTTTCCGACCCGTTCCGGTAACTGGGTGAACCTCTGGGACGCGTCACTGCTCCTGGAACACCGGCTGGCCAATATCTTCCGCCGTGATGAAGGCGGCCGTCGCCCGTTCAACGGTGAGGTTGAACTGTTCCAAAACGATCCCCATTGGCGTGATCTGATTCTGTTCAATGAGTATTTCCACGGTGACAACGGATCCGGTGTGGGTGCTAGCCATCAGACCGGTTGGTCCGCCATGGTATGTAAGATAATCAATCAGCTGAGTCGCTATTCCACGCCCTCCAAAGGCTCATGACAATTCGGCGACAAGTGGCCTGACTGTTTCTAGCTTGCAGGTACTGACGGTATTCCCGTGGACCTACTCCAGTCTCTCGGCCAGCTGCAAAAGCCCGAGGCCACCCATTTTGATGTGCTGATCATCGGCAGTGGTGCGGGCGGTGGAACGTTGGCCCGTGTGCTTGCACCAACCGGGCTGAGAATCCTCATCCTCGAGCGCGGCGACTGGCTCCCGCAAGAAGCGCAGAACTGGGATGCGGATGCCGTGTTCCAGAAGGGCCGTTATCTGTCCAAGGACATCTGGTACGACAGCAAGGGCAATCCATTCCAGCCTGGCACCCATTACTTCGTTGGCGGTGCCACCAAGATGTATGGGGCCCACCACTTCCGCCTCAGGCAACGCGATTTTGAGGAACTCGAGCACCACGATGGTGTTTCACCCGCCTGGCCCCTGCGCTACAGCGATTTCGAGCCTTGGTACCAACAGGCTGAGGCCACGTATCACGTGCATGGCTTGCGCGGCGAGGACCCAACCGAACCGCCCAGCGCAACCCCTTATCCCCACCCGCCGATCTCCCACGAGCCTCGCATTCAGAAGCTCGCTGATGATCTGCGTAGCGCCGGTCTTCACCCGTTCCATGCCCCTAGTGGCGTGATGCTCGATGAGAGCAACATGCCCTACAGCCGTTGCCGTCGCTGCAACAACTGCGATGGCTTCCCCTGCCTGGTGCATGCCAAGGGCGATGCGGAAGTGTGCGGTGTACGCCCGGCCCTTGCTGCTAGTTCCAATGTTTCACTGCTCACGCGCGCCGAGGTGAAACAGCTGATCACTGATGCTGCTGGCACCACGGTGACAGGGGTGGATGTGGTGCGCGATGGAGAAAAGCTTCACTACACCGCTGATCTGGTGGTGGTGAGCTGTGGTGCTTCCAACAGCGCTCGCTTGCTGTTGATGTCGGCGAATGACAAGCATCCGCGCGGCCTGGCCAACGGTTCCGATCAGGTGGGCCGCAACTACATGTTCCACAACAGCAAGGCGGCGGTGGCCCTCTCCCATGAGCCCAACCCCACCATCTTCCAGAAGACGATCTCGATCAACGACTGGTATTTCGGCGATGCCGACTACGACTACCCGATGGGCAATATCCAGATGACTGGTAAGACCCGTGGTGCAATCATCAAGGGCTATGCGCCGCTAGAAACCTTCCTGATGCCCAACTGGTCGATGGACCAGATCGCCGAGCATGCGCTTGATTTCTGGCTCACCACGGAAGACCTCCCAGATCCGAACAACCGTGTGACGATCGATTCGGCCGGCCACATTCACCTCAACTACAAGGTGAATAACCAAACGTCAGCTGATCGCCTTTGGGGCCGGCTCCAGGGCATCCTTGACAAGCTCTACCTAAAGAACCATCTGATCGAGCGTCAGATCTACGTGAAGAACCCGATGGGTTTGGCCGCTGTGGGCCACCAGGCTGGTACCTGCCGTTTCGGCACCGATCCTTCCACCTCCGTGCTCGATGTGAATTGCAAAGCCCACGAGCTCGACAACCTCTATGTGGTGGATACGAGCTTCTTCCCCAGCATTGGAGCCGTGAATCCTTCACTCACGGCGATTGCCAATGCGATCCGCGTGGGGCATCACCTCAAGGAACGGCTCGCCGTGTCCTGAGGCGTTGACTGAGCTGGGGGTGATTCACACCCCCAGCCAAACCCGCAGCAGATCGTCGATCAGCAGGGTGTCGAGGGAGAGCAGACCGCCGCCACAGAAGATCAGCACCGCGCACATCACCACATACATTGCCGCCTTTTCCCAGCTGGGCGGTTCCCCCACTCCCATCGGGCCGGCGTAGTCGCCATCCGGAATCAGATAGGGATCGGCAGCGATGAAGGGAAAGCCGCTGCGAATCTCCAGCACCATGGCATAGGCCATCGACACGAGAATCGCGAAGGACGCCAGCGGTGTGAGTAGACCCACGATCAGGGCGATGCCACCGGCCCACATCGAGCCCGCCGAGAGAAAGCACAGCCATGCCGGTGTGTTCAGCATCTGCGCCCAGGTCTGGAGGTTGCGCAGCTTGGGCCAGCCATGGCGGATGAAGCAGATCCCCATGAACACCCGCAGGATGAACAGGGCTGTCTGCGCCAGGGGTGAGGGTGCCGCGGGCACCAACAACTCCACCACCGTGATGTCCATCAGGATTGTTCGCCCTGACGGCAACTTAGATGGGTTGCTTCATCCCTGCATCCCAGCTGTGATCAGCTGCAGACCAATTGCAACTGGTGACCGTCGGGGTCGCGGATCTGCAGGGCCTGTGCAAAGCCCAGAACCTCGGCTTGCTGTGGGTCCAACGTCACGATGCCGGGGCTGATCAGGCTGCCGCCGTACGTCTCCAGCGCAGCGGCCATTCCGGCCAGATCACTCACGTTCAGGCGGATTTGCCAGTGGGCGAGGTCGGCTGTGTTTTGATCTCGGCTCATGGGCCGACCGGTGCTCGGGCGTTGGTAGTTGAGGCATTCGACGCCGGCGCCCTCGGTGCAGCGGTGCGAGGTAATGCGCACGCTGGTGTCGCTGAGGCCATCGAGCTGATCCTGCTCGATGCCACTGTTCACACCATCGCCCCCGACCCGTAGCCCCAGCAGTTGTTCGTAGAAGCGGCAGCTCCTTGGCGTATCGGCAATGGCGATGGCGCTGTGGTCGATGCCCAGAAACGGTGTGTTCTGCTGCTGGTGCCAGCGCGGCTCGCCTTTGTCGGCCGGGAACTGCAGCAGTTCCAGGCAATGACCATCGGGATCATGGAATTTGAACGCCTCGATGCCAGCGGCTGCAGTGTTCCAGCTCGGCAAGGTTTGTGGCGCTGAAGAGATGGTCTGCAGCTCGGCGGCGGCGATCAAGCGGCGGATGGGTGCTGCCGCCGCGTCCATGTCGTTCACCACGATGCAGATGTGCTGGAACCACAGATCACAGCTGCGTGAATCGGGCGGAATGGTGCGGCCGGGTGAGAGCCCGGCGCCGAGGCGCTGCACCTCCGTGAGCTCCAGCGTCTCCTCTCCTAGCCGTAGGCGCACCAGCTTGAGTTGGCTCTCGGGCAGGCCGATCAGCTGGCCGTAACTCCCCCCATCGATCAGCAGGGTTTCAAGCCGCTGGCAGCCCAGGTGCTGCTCATAGAAGTTGGCGATGGCATCGCTATCGCTGCAGGTGAATCCGATGCTGCGGATGTGGGGGGGGTGCATGGTTCTGCTTCAGGCTTGTGGCATGGACAGGGCCGCCGCAGCTGCCGTGGCGATGGCCGCATCGAGCTCAGGTGTCATCCCTGAGACGCCAACGGCCCCGATGCAGCTGCCGTTCACCAGCAGCGGCAGTCCGCCACCCATGGCTACGGCGCTTTCCTTAAACACTCCCGCCAGTTGCAGCAGGGCTGGGCGTGAGCCATTAATCGCTGCTTCTTGATCAGCGGTGGACTTGCCGTTGAGCGCGGCCATGCGCGCTTTGGCCATGGCCACTGCTGCACTCGAGGGGCTGGCGCCATCCAGCCGCAGCAGCAGCAAGGGATGGCCTCCGCCATCACAGATGGCAAGGCTCACCGTGGCTTGATGTTGGCTGGCGATGGCCTCCGCTGCTGCCGAGATTCGGCGGCAATCGGCGAGTTCAAGGGCCGGAATCGATCGCATCGTTGGCTCAGCCCCAGACAATTTTCATGAGCCAGAGATGACCCTCCAGTTCAACGCCTGCGGCCGCCGCCTCCAGGTCGCTTTCGCCGAGCCGCAGGGTGGCTTCGGCCTGGTGTTTCACCAGGTCGACCCCGGTGAACTGAAACCCCAGTTCTGCCCCAAGGGCTGCGATGGCATTGAGGTTGGGGCAGGCGCTGAAGCGATCGAGCAGGGCGCTGTCGGCTTTCACCTGTTTGAGAAACGATTCGAGCTGGGGATTGGCCATGGGGGGATGAGAAGGTCAGCGCTGCCAAGTGGCAGCGCGGGTGTTGGTGAAGAGGCTGTAGATCGAGGTGGAGGCGCACAGGAAGAGGCGGCTGCCGAATCGATCGCCGAAGCACAGATTCGAGACCCGTTTAGGTACGAGCACCTTGCCGATCAAGGTGCCATCGGTGGCGATCACATGCACGCCATCGGCCGCCCCGCACCAAAGGTTGCCGTGCTCGTCGACGCGGAATCCATCGGCCCAGCCAGGAGTGATCTTGTGGAAGACCTCTCCACCGCTGAGGCTGCACCCATCGGCATTCACCTGGAAGCGTCGGATGTATTGGCGCGGTTCCGCGGCATCCGGCGCTCCCGATTCGGCCACATAGAGCAGCTGTTCATCCGGGGAGAACGCCAGTCCATTCGGGCCGTCGAAATCGGTGGCCATCGCGCTGACCTCACCGCTGCTGGGATCGAGCCTGTAGAGAGCGACCGGCTGTTGGGAGAGCTGCCGGCCGCCCTCGTAGTCGTTCATCAGGCCGTAGAGAGGATCGCTGAACCAGATCGATCCATCGCTCTTCACCACCACATCGTTGGGGGCATTGAGGCGCTGGCCCCGGGCCTGCTCCACCAGCGTGGTGATGCTCCCGTTGTGCTCCAGGCGGGTGAGGCAGCGGCTGCGGTGGTGGCACTGGATCAGTCGCCCTTCGCGATCGCGGGTCTGCCCGTTGGCGAACTCCGATGGCTCCAGAAAGGTGGTGACACCATGCTGTTCGCTCCATCGCAGGGTGCGGTTGTTGGGAATGTCGTTGAACAGCAGGCAGCGCTGATCGCCGAACCACACGGGGCCCTCAACCCAGCGGAAGCCGTCCGCCAGCAGCTCGAGCTCGGCGTTGAACAGCACGAGTTGCTCGAAGCGCGGGTCGTAGCTCTCGGTGCAGGCGGAGGGGTTGCTCATTGAAAGAAGCCGGGTTTGGCTTGCCGCCAGGCAGCGTCGTTGCGCTGGATGATCAGCTGCACGCAGGGCTCATCACCCACCTGGGCGGAGAGGTGCCCTTTGTACCCCTTAGGGGAGGCGATGCAGCCCTGATCGCCACCGAACGAGTACTCACCGGCGCGCATGATCGCGATCTGGCCATCCATGCTCTGCACCGACCAGGCGCCCCGCAGCACGTAGATCCACTTGGGAACGTGGTTTTCGTGCCAATCAGCCGTCCACCCCACCGGCAGGTAGGTGACAAAGGCATTGCCCAGATCAAACAGAGGCCTCGAGAACTGGGGTGAATCGCCAGGCCCGAGCTGTCCGAGCTGGAACTGGCTGATCGTGCACTGTTGCTGGCGGCTGATGCCGTCTTCACCGGTCCAGAGGTGCCAGTAGGTCTCTGGGGTTGGCGCCAGGCTGAAGGGGTCGCTCATGGCTGGGGTGCTCAGTCTTTGATGGCGATGGCTGAGATCTCCAGCTGGATGCCCAGCACCAGCGCAGACACCTCCACCACGGCGCGGGAGGGGTAGGCCTGCGGATCGGGGAAGTACTCCTGCCACACGGCGTCGAAGGTGTCGAGCTTGTTGATGTCGGTGAGGTACACCGTGGCGCTCACCACGTGCTCGAAACCGAAACCGGCTTCTTCCAGCACCGCTTGCATGTTGCGCATCACCTGACGCGACTCCAGGGTGATGTCGCCATCGCCCACCTTCAGGTTGGTGGCCGGGTCAACGGGGAGCTGCCCTGTGATGAACAGCATGTTTCCCCGCTGAAACCCCTGGCTGTAGGAGGCCACCGGTTTGGGAAACCGGTCGCTGTGGATGGCTCTGCGGATCACGGCTTCAGACATCGTCGTGCTGACAAACAACGGTGACTTCACCGTAGGGATGGTGCGGGGATTGTCATCGCACTGTGATCGACGAGACCGTGCTGTCCGTGTGTGCTGATCCGTGAGGTGTTGCACAGGCAGGCACGATCACTCACTTCGCTCTAGCGTCCCCGCATCCAGGCTTCTCCAGCTGCCTCGCCATGACCACCACCAACCCCTACGCCCTCGAAACCCTCGCCAACTTCCTGAAAGGCAAGGTGATCATCGTGACCGGTGGCAACAGCGGGATCGGGAAATCGATCGTTGAGGAGGTGGCCCGTCTTGGTGCTCGGGTGGTGATCGACTACCGCTCGCACCCGGAAGCCACCGCTGCCATCGAGCAGGAAATCGGCGAGCTTGGTGGCACCTGCGTGGGGGTGCAGGCGGATGTCTCGAATCTTGACGACCTGCAACGGCTGGTGCAGGAGGCGGTGAACCGTTACGGCCGGCTCGACGTGATTGTGAACAACGCCGGTATTGAAACCCGCACCTCGATCCTCGACACCACCCCCGAGGATTTCGACAAGGTGCTGAATGTGAACTTGCGTGGTGTGTTCTTCGCCACCCAGTACGCCGCCAAGCAAATGATTGCCCAGGGCACCGGCGGGCGAATCATCAATATCTCTTCCGTGCACGAAGACTGGCCCATGCCCAACAACACGCCCTACTGCGTGGCCAAGGGCGGTGTGCGCATGCTCACCCGCACCGCGGGTGTGGAACTGGCGTCCAAGGGTGTGTCGATTGTGAACGTGGGCCCCGGTGCTGTGGCCACGCCGATCAATGATTCCACGATGAACAACCCTGAGCTGTTGGCCAAGCTGAATTCGGCGATTCCGATGGGGCGCATGGCCCAGCCGGAAGAGATCGCCAAGGTGGTGGCCTTCCTGGCCAGTGATGTGGCCAGCTACATCACGGCCACCAGCATCTTTGCCGACGGCGGCATCATGCAGAGCAGCCCTGGCCTGTGAGGCTGACCCGCGAGCAACTTCAGCGGATCCGTGGCCGACATCTCGGCTATCGGATCACGCTGGTGTACGAACTCTCGATGGTGCTGATGCTGCCGCTCGCGCAGACGCACCCGCCATTGCTCTCCCTGTTCTTGATTGTGCAGGCTTTGGTGTTCATGGTGTTCGTGAGTCGGTTTAGTTCCCTCAAAACCACTCGCCCGCTGATGTATGCGCTCGGCATCTTGGCGATTGTCATGGAGCTGATCTGGCATACGGCGATGGCGATGACCCCTGTCCTGGCCCGCCAGCTCACCTTGCCCCACGTGGTGGTTTGGGTGATGTTCCTGCTCTTGGTGGTGATCAGGAAAGTGAAATCGTTGATCCGTGAGCCCTTCGTCACGATGTCGGTGGTGATGGGTGCAGCCGCCGGGTATCTCACCGTTGGCATCGCCGGGGGCGTGATGCTCACGGCTCTTTGGGTGTTGCAGCCTTCCGCATTTCTGGCGTCTGCTTTGCCCAACGTCTCTGGTTTCGGGGTGGGCAGTGTGGCGATCGCCCCCGCACTGATGGCGGCCTCCTTCGGTTTGCTCACCACCGTGGGCACCGCGGTGCTCGCTCCGAGCAATATCAACGCTCAGGTGATGGCCAACGTGATCACCATCTCGGGTCAGCTATACGTAGCGATCTTGATCGCGCTGATTCTGGGGCGCGTTCAGAACCGCCTGTCATGACGTCACTGAAGGATCTGATCCGGCGGCTGGTACAGCTGGCCGTACTCGGCCTGTTCGTGGGGCTGTTGTGTTGGCCCTTCAATCTGGTGGATCGTTGGGGCGATCAGCTTCTCAGCCTGTTGCCGGCCTTCAGTGGCTCGGCTTGGCGACCTCTGACCCTCTTGCTGGCCTGTTCGCCATTGGTGGTGTTTCCACTGCTGATGGTGTTGCAGGGCGGTTCGTTCCGCCGCGGCAAAGGGTCGGGCATCCCCCAGACGATGACCAGCATTGAGGAGCCGGAGCAGGCGGCTGCGTTGCTGGGCCTGGTGCCCACCCTGCAGCGTCTGGTGTTGTGGACCCTGGCCAGCCTCAGCCTGATGCCGATGGGCCGGGAAGGTCCAGTGGTTCAGATCGGTGCCTCGGCCGCGTTCTGGTTGCGGCGTCGTTTCCCTCGCTGGCTGGGTGATCTGCGCCATTCCGATCTGATGGCAGTTGCTGGTGGTGCCGGCCTCGCCGGGGGATTCAACACACCCCTGATGGGTGTGGTGTTTGTGGCTGAGGAGTTTCTGGGCACCTTTTCGATGCGCCTGATCTGGCCGGCTCTGGTGATCAGCGCCATGGCGGCTGCCGTTAGCAGTGCCGTCGGCGAACCGGAGTTTGCGCTGGGCATGGTGGGCGTTGCTCCGGCGGAGCTGATCCAGTTGGCCTGGGCGATCCCCATCGGCGTGTTGGCAGGTGGTCTTGGTGCTGTTTTTGCGCGCATGCTCTTGGCCGCCACTCGCCAGTTCGGGCGGGTGGTGCAGCGTCAGCCGTTGCGTTTTGGCGTGCTGCTGGGGGGCGCGCTTAGCGTGTTCCTGTTGCTGAGTGGCGGTGCCTCTGGCTGCGATGGCGAATTGCTGATGCGGCACATGATCGAAGGCGGATCGCCTACCAATCACCTGCTGCCTGGGGTGGCGGGCGATCTATTCACCTTGTTGCTGCGGGTGATCGGTCCGGTGCTTGCCCTTGGTGCAGGCATCCCGGGCGGATTGATTGATCCTTCGTTTGCCTTCGGTGCCGTGCTTGGCCGCACCTTGGGTGATGCCAGCATGGTTCCCCAGATGGGACTGGCACTGGGCATGGTGGCTGGTCTGGCTGGCGCCACTCAGTTGCCGGTGATGGCCGTGCTGTTCGCCGTTCGCATGGCCGGTGACCAACAGCTCCTTCCCGGGTTGCTGTTGGCCTCGGTGGTGGGGGCCTATGTGAGTCGTTTGCTGGTGGATCAGCCCGTGTATCACGCCCTCAAGGGCATCGCCGATGAGGCAAAGGCCCCCGCGCTCAGCGGCTTATGAAGGCGCTTCGGTGATCACCATGGCCGAGCGCTCGCGGGTGAAGATCACCCAGAGCCATTTGGTGAGCACGGTCAGGCGGTTTTCGGCGTCAGGCATGAAGGCCAGGTGAGCCAGGCCCCAGAGCAACCAGCCGAGGGGGCCAGTGAACTTCAATCCGCGCAGGTCGGCGACGGCGAAGAGTGGCCCGATCACCGCCATCGTGCCGAAATCCATGAAGACAAAGGGTTGGTGGCTCTGGTTCTGCGTTTTGGCCAGGATGTCTTTGGCTACCCACACTCCCATCTGCACGGCGGGACCCGCCATGCCGGGGAGAGGTTTGCCGTCTTTGGTGTGGCTATAGCTGCAGAGATCCCCCACCACCCGGATTTCGGGGTGGCCGGGGATCGAGAAATCGGGTTCCACCGGAATGCGTCCGCCGCGATCCAGCGCGCAGCCGGTGTGATCGGCGAGCAGTTTGCCGAGGGGTGAAGCGGATACACCCGCTGTCCAGCAGATCGTTTTGGCCTCCAGGGTCACCTCGGACTCCTTGGTGGTGAGCACCAGCTTTCCGGCCTCAATCGATTTCACGCGTCCGCCCAGCAACAGCTCCACACCGCTGCGCCGGAGGTGGTCGCCAGCTGCTTTGGAGAGCTGAGGATCCATGGCGCGCAGCACGCGATCACCCGGATCCACCAGGGTGACCTTGCACATGTTGGGATCGATCTGTTTGAAATCGCGCTCCAGGGTGTGGCGCATCAGGTCGTTGAGGGAGGCCGCCAGCTCACAGCCGGTGGGGCCGCCTCCCACCACCACCACCGATTGCAAGAGGCGCCGCTGTTCCGGATCGGGCGTTTGTTCGGCTTCCTCGAGGGCGCCGAGCACACGCTTGCGAATGCCGTAGGCATCCTCCAGCGTTTTCATCGGGGTTGCGAATTCAGCCCATTCGTCGTGCCCGAAGAAGGTGCTGGCCGCGCCAGCGGCAACGATCAGGTGGTCGTAGCGCAGGCGCCGTTCGTTGAACACCACCTCTTTGGCAGTGGGATCGATCTCTTCCACTTCACCCAGCAGGATCTGGATGTTCGGCGCCTTGCCAAGCATGATCCGCAGCGGCGAGGCCACATCGGTCTGGGAGACAAGCCCCGATGCCACTTGATAGAGCATCGGTTGGAACAGGTTGAAATTGCGCTTATCAATCAGCGTGACCCGCACCGTCTTGCCGGCGAGGGTCTGCGCTGCTTTGAGTCCTGCAAAGCCAGCGCCCACGATCACCACGTGGGGGGCATCCCGGCCCAGCTCAGAGGGTGGTGTGAGTTCGAGGAAGAACCGCTCCGAAGCCATTCGGGTAAATGCGTTGGCTTCAAGCTAACGAGACTTCTCCCTGAATCACAGGCCGATCTTTACGTTCACGGGTGCTTTGGGCTGAACGTCGACTTCCAACGGTTTCTCTTCATCGACTTTGACCTCGATCGGAGTGGGATTGCTGACCTGCACCTGAACCGGTGTGGTGTTTTTCACGCGCAGGTCGACCGGGTCACGCTCAGTGACCTGGACCCGCAGGCTGCTGGTGGGTTCAATGTTCACGCCTTTCGGCATGCTCAACACTCCCTGGACCTGCCCCGACAGCTTGAGGGGTTCAGCAAAGCTGTGAACCAATCGCAGTTGGATCGGGTGCTGGCTGGTCCGCATCAGCAAGCCGATCACCATGGCGCCGAGTGCCAAGACCGTGATCGGCCAGCGCAGCTTCAGCCAGTGGGGTTCCATGAGGGCCAAGAAACAGGGGCTCATTCAAGCGAGTGCTGCTCGCCGTTGATCAGGATCAGCGGCGACCTAAGAGGTCTTCCCAGCTGGGTTGATGGGGGTGAGGCCGCTGCTGTTGCGGTTGGGGACGGGGGGTGGATGCGTGGGCTGGTCTGTGCGGAGGTGTGTTGATCGTCATGGTTTGTGTTGTGTTGCTTTATCTATCGCCGTGCCTCGATGACAACCGAAATGACGGCTGCCGTTTGAACTGCGGTTCGATCTTCGATCGGTTTGCTTGGATCGATCGTTGAGCGGTGCGGCGCGTTGGTGCTCGCCGGCCTGCTCAGACGTTCACCATAGACCCTGTTCGATGCCTGACCACTGGTGGTTGCTCAGCCCGTGCTGATCCTGGGGGGATTTCTGATCACTGAGGAGGCCTATCAGCCGATGTGCAGCTGGCTTATGCAAGAGACGCAGCAGCCTGTTGAGTTGGTGCCGGCCAGCCGATTCGACTGGTTGCTCACCTCCTGGAGCTTTGGCTGGCGGCGCTTGCTGGATCGGGTGGCCGCCCGCGCCGAGGCGTTGGCCGCCCATTCCGCCACCGGGAAGGTGACCCTGATTGGCCACAGCTCCGGTGGTGTGATGTTGCGGTTGTTTCTGGCGGATGATCTGTTTGCCGGGCGCCGCTACAACGGCCGGCAGTGGGCGAATCGTCTTTACAGCCTGGGTAGCCCCCACACGGCTGTGCGGGCCACGCCGCTGAGGCAACTGGTGGATCGCCGCTATCCCGGTGCCACCTTCGCCGACACGGTCGACTACGTCTCCGTGGCAGGAGCGTTAGACCCTGGGGATGGCTCCCCCCTCAGTGAGCGGATGGCGGCCCGCTCTTATCAGGCGATTGCGGGGCGCAGCGACCTCGATGGCGATGGTCTGGTGCCGGTGCAATCAGCGTTGCTGCGTGGATCCGAGGCGATCACGCTGCCGGGCGTGGCCCACGGAGGTGCGTTCGGTGAGCGCTGGTATGGCACGCCCGAGGTGGTGCAGCAGTGGTGGCGTGGCTGAGCCCTCAGCTGCGCTCAAGCCGCTCCAGGCTCGGAATCAGGGCCACGGCCGCCACGATCCCCAGCGCCAGGATCAACAGGGCTGGCACCAGAGCGGCTCCTACCCGTTCATCGCTGGCGTATTGATACACCCGCACCGCCAGGGTGTCGAAGTCGAACGGGCGCAGGGCAAAGGTGAGCGGCAGTTCCTTCACCGTGTCCACGAACACCAGCAGTGCTCCCACCATCAGGGGGCCACGCAGTAGAGGCAGGTGCACCCGCTGCAGCACCCCCAGCCAGCTATTGCCAAGGGATGTGGCGGCCTCATCCACGCTCGGTGGAATGCGCTCGAGGGCTGCGTCCAGCCCACCCTTCGACACCGCCAGGAAGCGATCCGCGTAGCCCCACACCAACAGCATCAGCGGTGCCACAGCCAGGGGACCGCCGATCAGCATCAGCGCCAGGGCGAGCACCGTGCCGGGGATGGCGTAGCCCAGGCCCGAGATGAAGGTGAGGCGCTGCAGCAGGGCATTGGGGATCCAGCGTTTGGCAATGGCCAGCAGCAGCCCTCCCGCCACGGTGAGGGCGGCGGCGAGGAGCGCGAGGCCAAAGCTGCGGCTGCCGAGGGCCAACAGTTCGCTGCTGTCTTCGCTGCGGATCTGATCCCAGCTGAGGGCAGCCCAGAATAGGGGCAGCCCGAGGGTGATCAGCGGCGGCACCGCACAGAGGCCCTGGCTGAGCCAGCGCCGCTGGGCCGAGAGAGCCCACTGGGGATCCGCATCACCATCGCTGCCCAGGTTCCAGCAACGGCTGCGCTGACGCAGGTTGCGCTCTGCCCCTACGAGTAACGCCACGATCACCAGCGCCATGAGGGCCAGCGCAACAGACCCCTGGGGATCGCCATCCTGCTGCCAGCGCATCAGGATGCCGCTGGAGAGCGTGGGCACACCGAGCAGTTGCACGGCACCCAACTCATTCACGACCTCCATGCCCCCAAGTGCCACCCCGGCTCCGATGGCGGGCAGGGCCATGGGGAGGGCCACCCGCCAGAAGCTGCCCCAGGGGCCAACGCCCAGGCTGCGGCAGGCTTCCAGTTGGCGGCGCCCGCTCACCGAGAAGCTCTCGGTGGAGAGCAGAAACACGTAGCTGTAGGTGCTGAGCACCAGCACGATCAGCGTGGGGACGAAGCCATGCACCCGCAGGCTGAAGCGACTGCCGAGGTCAATCCAAGTGGCGGCCAGCAAATAACTCGGTGTGGCCAGAGGTAAGAGCTGGGCGATGCGCAGCCATCGGCGCCCGGGGAAGGCGCAGCGGGCTGTGATCCAGCCGGTGGCGGTGCCGAGCACGGCGCTGAAGAGGCCCACCAGCGCCACCAGCGCCAGGGTGTTGCGCACCTGTTCCGGGCCATCGATGCCCAGGTCGAATGAAATTCCGGTTCCGGCCCCGAAGGCAAACCAGCCCAGCCCCAGCACCGGCGCCAGTGCCATGGCGCAGAGCAACAGCACAACCGCTGTCAGCACGCTGCGATGGGGACGACGCGACGGAGCCTGAACGGTGAAAGGAACCATGGCCAAAAAGCCTACGGGGCGGGGACTTTGCACCGTTTGGTGTAACCAATGTCACACCCTGGCGTGGGCAATGATCGCCGCGCTGCAGGAGGGGGCAGCGCCCTATCCATAGTGCCTTGCAGCGTTGAACTGAGCCCTTGAATTCATCTCTTCTGCGAACGCTGCGGCAACCGGAGCGTTTGGGGGCGTTAGCCCTGCTGGCGGTGAGCGCGGCCGGTGCGACGATCGCCTCCATCGGTGTGGAAACGGCCCAGGCTCAGAGCCAGGAGATCGGCGTGTACTCCGGCCGCCACTACAACACTGATAAGAAGCTGTATCAGCAATTCACGGCCCGCACCGGTATCAAGGTGCGCTTGCTGGAAGCTAAGGACGACGCGCTGATCGAGCGGGTGCGCACCGAGGGCAAGAACAGTCCGGCGGATGTGTTGGTGCTGGTGGATGCCGCTCGGCTCGACAAGGCGGCTGACATGGGCCTGTTCCGTGCAAGCCCGTCTGCGGCTCTGTTGCGCGATGTGCCCCTGAATCTGCGGGATGCGAAAGGTCGCTGGTATGGCCTCACACGCCGGGTGCGCGTGGCGATCGTGAATCCGAAGCTGGTGAACCCCGCCAGCATCCGCACCTACGCCGATCTGGCCAATCCCGCGCTCAAGGGCAAACTCTGCTTACGCGATAGCAAGAGCGTTTACAACCAGTCGCTGGTAGCTGACCAGATGATCCTGCGTGGCGATGCAGCTGCGGCGCAGTGGGTAAAAGGTATAGCGGCCAATGTGACCAAGCCTTATTTCACTTCCGACACTCCGCTGATCCGCGCTGTTGCCAACGGTGAGTGCGGCGTGAGCCTGGTGAATACCTACTACGTGGCGCGGATGCTCTCCGGTGAGAGCGGCGCCGCCGACAAGGCTCTGGCCAGCAAGTTGAAGGTGGTGTTCCCCAATCCCGCCCACGTGAACATCAGTGGAGCCGGTGTGGTGAAAACCTCCAAGAACCCTGAGGCGGCGCTGAAGCTGATTGAGTTTCTGGCCTCGCCGAGCGGCGGCCGCGGCTACGCCGAGGCCAATCACGAATACCCGCTCAAGGGTTACGGCAATAACCCCATCCTCAAGCGCTTTGGCAGTTTCAAGGCCGATGGGGTTTCTGCCGAGCAGATGGGCGCCAAGAACAAGGCAGCCGTGCAGCTGATGGCCCGCAACGGCTGGAAGTAAGGAGCTTGCACGGGGCAGCGTGGTGTTGAGCCACCTGCACCCCCATCAGCCGCCCTGAGCTCAGGCTCGAGGCGGCTTTTTTGTGCCAAGAAGCGCCTGCTTTCCCGTCGACCGCCCCTGCCCGGTTCGCAGCTAACAGTTGTTATTGAGAATCGCTTGCAAAAAGCCCGGGGCCTTCTCTATATTGCGACGCATTCGCAATTAGCCCTGGCTGCTCCGGGTTCATGAGCTTTCGTTTTTTGGCCGATACCCCGGTTAACGCCGTGCGCATGCCCGTGGGGCAAACCGTGCTGATCGATCCCGCCCTGCGCCCGGAGGGCAGCTGCATCGAGGTGTTGGAAGGGATGGCGCGCGTGTATTGCCCTTGCGAGGAAACCGAGGGCATGACCCTGGCGTTCCTGCAGCCCGGCGATCAGTTGCGCACCGATCGGCTCTGCAGCGAAGGGGTGTGCGTCGAGGCGCTCACCCCGCTGTTGTTCAGCACTGAGGCCCAACCTGGAGCCGCGGCCGGTTTCGATCCAGTGAATGAGTGGACGCTCCAGCTGCTGCGCATCCGTCATCTCGGCAACGCCGAGCAACGTCTCCATGCTCTGCTCAGCCTGTTGGTGCGACGCATGGGGCGCCGCCGCGGCGACTGGTGTGATTTGCCCTTCCGCCTCACCCACGAGCGCATCGGTGAACTGATCGGCGCCACTCGGGTCACGACCACGCGGATGATTTCCAAGATCCGTCAGGCCAATCTGATTGAGGTTCCTACCGGCGACAGCTGCCTGCGCCTGGCTCCAGCTCTGGTGGAATCGGCCCCGCTGGCGGCGGCCTGAGGGCTAGAGCCAAGCGGAGATTTAATCCGCTGGATCCTCGGGGAATTCGCGGCGGTGCAGGGCCTTGAGCTGCTCGGCCTCGAAGCGTCGCCGCTCCTCATCCTGCCGCTGCAGCGCCTTGGCCATCGGGCACCACTCTTCAAAAGGGGGCTCACTAGGTGTGTAGCTGCCGAACTCGGCCCGCATCCGTTCCATGCACTCCAGAGAGCAGTGCTCGGGATAGCGCGGGCAGTGCTCAATGGGCTGCGTGATGGGTTCAGGCATGGGCTGATCAGCAGCGGATCAGCTCAATTCTCGATGGCTTAAGCCATGGTTGTGACGTTGATCGTTTGAGCAACTGATTCCGGCAGGTTTTTCGAGATCGGACACAGCTTCATCCGCTCCTGCAGGTAGGCGATCACCTCTTCGCTGGCACTGGCCTGTCGGTCGATCTGGATGCGGAAATCACCCTCCACCTGCTCGATGCCGAGTTCATGAATCAACGAGAGATCGCGGCTGTGTTGTTCGAACACCGGATCGATCAACACCCCCGGCGGCTGGCTACGTCGGCGAGCAGGTAGGTGAAGGTTCCGGTGGCGGCGTCGAAGGGCTGGCGGAAGAGCAGGCTCTTGCCGCCGGCGGCGGCCACAAGGGACACCGGAGTCACGCAAGCGATTGCCATGGGCCAATCGCCACAGAGCGCTATGACGATAAACGCATAGACGGGTTGTGCGCAAGGGGGTGTGCCGGGGTGGGCGGCTGCTTCTGGTTTGGTTTGGAGGTGAGGGCATAATGCGCCTATCGACATAGTTGCGTGTCATGGGTGCCTCGAGCTCCATGCCTTCTCCTCAGTTGCTCGAGGAGTTCAGCCAGTTCTTTCGGTTGTTGAGCGAGCCGGCGCGGCTGCAGCTGCTCTGTCATCTGAAGCAAGGGCCCACCGATGTGGCGACCTTGATCGAGCTCACCGGTTTTTCTCAGTCGCACATCAGTCGTCAGCTCGGACAGTTGCAGCGCGCCGGGCTGGTGGTGTGTGAACGCGATGGGGCCCGCACGATTTGGCAGGCCGAGGGCGATCTCGTTGATGAGCTCTGTCACCTGGTGCAGGGTCGTCTGCGGCAGCGGCTTGAGGCTCAACTGCAGGAGCTCAGAACGGCCTGATCAGCAGTTGCCGAATAGACGCCTGTCGGCTTCGAGAAACAGTCGATAGGTCTCGTCGTTGTTGGTTCCCGACACGGCGATCGAAACGGTTTGTCGTGCCGGGCAAACCTCTACGGCTAGGGCGACGCAGGCGTCTCGGTGCTGGGCGTGAAAGGTGGCGCTTCGGGCGTCTGCGGAATACACCGTTTCAGCGTCCTGCTCAAAGCCGATCTCTCTGGAGATCAGCGTGATTCCTGCGAGAGATCGGGTGAGACCGGCCGCCGATTGGATCGCCGTGACATACACGAATGGGGCGGGGAGTCGGGGCTCTGCGAGGCCGGCCTCGAGGCCATTGCGAACGCTCTGCAGGAAGTCGCGCATGAACCTTCGATGGCTTCGGACAGTTGCAGAAAATCTAGGCTTGGCACGCTAGATCTGCATGGCTGCGACTCCAGGGCTCTATAGATAGCGTTTGCTGGTGTGTTGATGCCTGGTATGCACCCTGCTCCCGATACAGGTTCCTGGTGGGATCAGCGCTACCGCGAGGGCAGCGATCGTTGGGAGCTCGGTGCCCCGGCCCCGCCGCTGCAGCAGTTTCTTGTTGAGCACTCTCTGGCTCCGCGGCCACCAGGCCGTGTGCTCGTGCCGGGTTGTGGCCGCGGCCATGAGGCGGCCTTGCTGGCCTCCATGGGGTTTGAGGTGGTGGGCCTGGATTTCAGCGCTGAAGCCTTGCGAGAGGCGCGGCGTTTGCATGGTGAACAGCTGGGGCAGCTGAGCTGGCTGCAGGCGGATTTTCTCGATCCAGAGGCTCTGCTGGCCGCAGGGTTGGGCCCCGGCAGCTTTGATGGCGTGCTCGAGCACACCTGCTACTGCGCCATCGATCCGGCGCTGCGGCCGGCTTATCGCCAAGCGGTGGCTCGATTGTTGCGGCCCCAGGCCTGGCTCTTAGGCCTGTTCTGGTGTCATGGCCGCGCAGGTGGACCGCCTTACGGCAGTGATGCGGAGGTTTTGCAGAGCGATGTCCGGGCGGCTGGTTTCGTGCAGGTGCTGTGGAATCCAGCCACCAATTCGGCACCGGGGCCCGATGTTGCGCCGCGCGACAACGAATGGCTGGGGCTCTGGCGCCGGGCTGCACACTGAACAGGCGCGTGCTGATCTGCCCTGAAGCCTGATCTGATCGTTGTGGGTAGCGGCCTCGGTGGCCTCTGCTGCGGGGCTCTGGCCGCACGCCACGGGCTGGAGGTGCTGGTGCTCGAGGCCCACGACCGCCCGGGTGGTGCCGCCCATGGTTTTGAGTGGCGCGGTTTTCAGTTCGAGTCGGGGCCGTCGCTCTGGAGTGGTCTGGGCCGTTGGCCCTCGAGCAATCCCCTGGCCCAGGTGTTGCGGACGGTGGGGGAGGCGGTGCCGGTGGTCTCGTATGAGGAGTGGGGCCTGCTCTTGCCGGAGGGGCAGCTGCGCATCGGCGTGGGCGCGGAGCCGTTTCTCCTGGCTGTGCAGCAGCTCAGGGGAGCGGCGGCGGTGGCCGAATGGCGAGCCTTCATGGATTGGCTCGAGCCCTATTGCCGAGCCGCAGGA
>Ga0194115_10000425_pt1 | contig 63171 bp, 63 predicted proteins | sample TA2MahsurfametaG_3_FD_148656 | JGI IMG/M metagenome (GOLD analysis project Ga0194115, IMG submission 148656) | Freshwater microbial communities from Lake Tanganyika, Tanzania - TA2015002 Mahale S4 surface | ecosystem: Environmental > Aquatic > Freshwater > Lake | place: Tanzania: Lake... | reverse complement strand
CGGTGGTGCACACGGGGGTGTAGTCGGCGGGGTGGGAGAACAGCACCACCCAGCTGTCACCAGCGAAGTCGTAGAGGTTGATCGGACCCAGCTGGGAGTTCTGGGTGAAATCGGGGACGGTGTCGCCGAGTTGCAGAGTCATGCTGGTTTGCAGAAATGAAGAGTTCAGTTTGTGTGTGAAAGCGCTCAGATGTCCAGTCGTTCGATGTAGCTGTGAACACCTGATCGAGGGGTCACGTGGTTCTCAGATCACAAAGTCTGGAACGAACGTGCGCGCTTCACGGCTGGTGATATGCAAGGCATCACCAGCTTTCAAATCGTGGTAATCGATGCGCTCACGCGGCAGTTGGGCCATCACCACATCACCGCTCGCCAGGGTGAGTTCTGCCTGGATATCGCGACCCATATGGGTTAAACGACGCAAGACCGCGGGCACACTGCCCGGCTGGGCGGTGCGGTGCAATTCCAGATCGTGGGGGCGGATGAAGATGTCGCCCTCTTGATCCGGACTGGCGAGCGGAACATGGGACGGCAACACATTCACAGCACCCACAAAACTCATCACGAACGGGGTGGCGGGCTGGTCGTAAATCTCCGCTGGCGTTCCGATCTGCTCGATCCGCCCCTGGTTCATCACCACGATTCGATCCGCAACCTCCATCGCCTCCTCCTGGTCGTGGGTCACGATCACCGTGGTGACGTGCATCTCGTCGTGCAGGTTGCGCAGCCAGGCCCGCAGCTCCTTGCGCACCTGGGCATCGAGAGCACTGAAGGGTTCATCGAGAAGCAACACCCTGGGTTGCACGGCCAGGGCCCGAGCCAAGGCCACCCGCTGCCGTTGCCCACCCGATAACTGGGAGGGATAGCGGTTGCCAAATCCCTTCAATTGCACCAGTTCAAGCAGCTCATCCACACGCCGGCGAATGGCGTCGTGTTTCCAGCCGCGCAACTCCAGACCAAAACCCATGTTCTGGCGAACGGTGCGGTGCTTAAACAGCGCGAAGTGCTGAAACACAAAACCCACCTCTCGTTCCTGCACGGAGCGGGAGGTGGCCTCCTCACCGGTGATCCAGATGCGCCCAGCATCGGATTCTTCGAGGCCGGCAATCAGGCGCAACAGCGTGCTCTTGCCCGAGCCCGATGGGCCGAGTAGGGCCACCAGCGAGCCGCTGTCGATGTCGAGGCTCACGTCATCGACCGCCTTGAAGGCCCCGAATTCCTTGGTAACGCCAGCAACACGGATCCCCATGACGACCGCGACGAGAACGAGTGAACATGAGACTAGCCCATACACGCAATTCTCCACCGGTGAACCGTTGTATAAAGCGCCAAGCGGTGATACGGTCCGCCGATCTCGATCCGTAGACCCATGGCGTCTGCACAACCGGCTCGCCGCCGGGGCTTCTCCTGGCCGGCCTGGCTGCAGCTGAGTTGGCCCTGGCGCATCACCTGGATTTATCTGGCCCTGGTGCTGTTTCTGCCCCTCGGAGCGATGGCGCTCAAAGCGGCAGCGGTGGGCCCATCGCAGTTCTGGGAACTCGCCACCACTCCTGAAGCCTTGGCCACCTATCGGGTCAGCTTCGGATTGGCTTTGGCCGCCGCACTGCTCAACGGTGTGTTCGGGGTGGTGATCGCCTGGGCGCTGGTGCGTTGCAGCTTTCCCGGCCGGCGCCTGCTGGATGCACTGATCGATCTGCCCTTCGCCTTGCCCACCGCCGTTGCTGGCTTGGCTCTCGCGGCGATCTACAGCACCAATGGCTGGCTGGGCGCGCCGCTGTATGCCTTGTTTGGCCTGAAAGTGTCCTTCACCTGGCTGGGTGTTGCCATCGCGATGGTGTTCATCTCCCTGCCGTTTGTGGTGCGCAGCGTTGAACCCGTGCTTGAGGCGTTGGAGCGTGATCAGGAGGAAGCGGCCTGGTGCCTGGGGGCCAGTCCACGGCAAACCCTCACGAAAGTGGTGCTCCCGCAGCTGATGCCAGCGATCCTTGCTGGCGTGGCCCAGGGCTATAGCCGCGCGGTGGGTGAATACGGCTCGGTGGTGATGATCTCTTCGAACGTGCCGTTCAAGGATCTGATCGCTCCCACACTGATCATTCAGAAGTTGGAGGAGTACGACTTCGCTTCCGCCACGGTGATCGGCATGGTGATGTTGCTCTTCTCGTTGCTGAGTCTGCTGGTGATCAATGGCCTGCAGGTGTGGGGCCGCAACTGGGAAGCCAATCCGGCGCAGAGCGCCTAATCCATTAAGGCCCATTCACGCTTCTCGTCATCACCTCCTGCCGCTCATTCCATGCCATCCCTATTGCGTTCTGTCGCAAAAGCGCTCCCCCGTCCAAGCGCATCTGCACTGATTCCACTGATCGCCTGCCTGTATGTGGTGGTGATCATCCTGTTGCCGGCTCTGGAGGTGGTGGCTGGAGCCTTTGCCAAGGTACTGACGCCCTTCATTGAGAACTTGCAATCCGAGGAGTTGCGCTCGGCCGTGATGCTCACCTTGCGTTGCACCCTGATTGCCGTACCGGCCAACACGATCTTTGGTCTGGCTGCTGCCACGGCCATTGCTCGGCGTCAGTTCCCTGGCAAAGCCCTCCTTCTCAGCGTGATCGATTTGCCCTTCTCGATCTCGCCGGTGGTGGTGGGCCTGATGCTGGTGCTGCTTTACAGCCCCACCAATGGCCTCTTGGGAGGCATCGTGAGCAGCCTGGGTTTGAAGATCATCTTCTCCTGGCCGGGGATGGCCCTGGCCACGATCATTGTCACCTTCCCCTTCATGGCTCGGGAGGTGATTCCCTTGTTGGAGGAGGAGGGCTGGGATCAGGAAGAAGCCGCGCGCACCCTCGGTGCCACCAACTGGCAGGTCTTCTGGAAGGTCACGCTTCCATCTGTGCGCTGGGCTGTGGTGTACGGCTTGATTCTCACCACCGCCCGCGCACTGGGTGAGTTCGGAGCGGTAGCAGTGGTGAGCGGCAACATCGCCGGCCAGACGCAAACCTTGCCCCTGTTTGTGGAAGATGCCTACAAGCAGTACGACACCGAGCTGGCCTACGGCGCGGCGTTGATCTTGGGTGGTGTTGGCATTGTCTCGCTGTTGCTCAAGTTGTTTGTTGAACAACTGTTGGGTGGTCGCAGAGAAGAAGAACCGATGACTTGAGCTCAACCGCGGGCAGAGCTAGAGGAGCTCGCCAGAATCGAGGGATGGCTGATCTGTTCTCCCCTCTGCGGCTGGGAGCCCTGGAGCTGCCCAATCGCATCTGGATGGCACCACTCACGCGCTGCCGCACCGAAGGCGAGCATGTGCCCGGTGCGCTGATGGCGCAGTACTACAGCCAACGCGCCAGTGCAGGGCTGATCGTGGCCGAAGCCACGATGGTGATCGAAGGCAACTCCGCTTTCTGGCACGAACCCGGGATCTACAACCAAGCCCAGATAGAGGGCTGGCGCCTCTCCACCGACGCCGTGCACCGCACTGGTGGTCGCATCGTGCTTCAGCTCTGGCACGGCGGACGCGCCTGCCATCCGCTGCTCAATGGCGGGCGGCAACCCGTTGGCCCCAGCCCCCTGGCGATCACCGGCGATGAGGTGCATACGCCGGAGGGCAAGAAGCCCTACGTGACACCGCGAGAACTCTCAGATCAGGAACTGCCGGCGATCGTGGAGGGGTTCCGCCTGGCGGCGCGCCATGCCATGGCCGCTGGGTTTGATGGCGTGGAAGTGCATGGCGCCAACGGTTATCTGTTGGATTCGTTTCTGCGCGATGGCAGCAATCAACGCCAGGGCCCCTACGGCGGCTCACGCGAGAACCGCGCCCGGCTGTTGATGGAGGTGCTGGAGGCGGTGTCTCAGGAGACATCCCTGATGGGTCTGCGTCTTTCGCCACTCAACAGCTACAACGCGATGCGCGATTCCGATCCCATCGGGCTCTACAGCTGGCTGGCCGAGCAGCTCAACCAGGTACCCCTCGCCTACCTGCATCTGATGCGCGCCGATCTACTCGGCCAGCAGTTCGGTGACGTGTTGACCCCCACCCGGGAGCGATTCAAGGGGGTGCTGGTGGCCAACCTGGGCTACGAAGCCGCCGACGCCAACGCCGCCATCCGCTCCGGCGCCGTGGATGCGGTGGCCTTCGGCAGAGCCTTCCTGGCGAATCCCGATCTGCCGGAGCGTCTACGCCGAGGCGCCCCGCTCAACGAGGCCGATCCCAACACCTTTTACACCGCTGGACCGGTGGGTTACACCGACTACCCAAGCCTCGCCGCTTGATCAGCGGTGCTCGCAACGGAACAAGAGCGGTGATCCTGCTTCGTCAGAGGAGCCGGGTTCTAACCGCGTGCAATCACGAGTCGAAGTGGATGGATCCTTGAAGCTGAGCACCAGAACCGGGTTGTTGCCCTTGTGGAGCTCACGCCGAGCCTGGCGACCGCTGATCAGTTCCTGCCCGAGATACCAATTCAGGCTGGGGCGATCATCGCCAAGCCACAACACCTTGGGCGGCTCAGGTGCCTGGGGCAACGCTTGAATCGAAGCCACCACCGGCGGCACAGCCCAGGCTTCATTCAGTTCCCACAGCCAGACGCGGCTTGAGAACAGATTGAACAGCGCGCACCAGAGCAACACCACCATCGCCAACAACCCGAGGCGCCGCAGCCGGCGCTCCCTGGCAAGCAACAGCCCTCCGCCAACGAGTAGGGCCAATGCAGCAGGGAGTGTGATCGTGGCTGGCACACCCAGCCGACCCTGCAGCCCAAGGATCAAGGCACCAGCCAGGATCCAGAAGCAAGGCAGCCAGCGCAGGCAGCGGTTCCACCAGAGCGGCTGATCAAGCTTCCGCTCGATCAACTCGGCCAGCACTGGCCCAACCGCCACCACAAACGCGGGCCAGAGCAGGTGGCTGTACCAGGGCATCTGCGTATGCAGCGGCAAAACCGCTGCAGCCGTGAGGACGGTGAGCCCTAACACCCAATACCCCCATCGCTCCCGCCGCTGCCCCAGCGCCTGCAGCATCGCCAGGGGCCAGAGGGCCAACCATGGCCAGCCGCCCTCCAATACCTGTGTCACGGGCACCATCACACCACCGCTGTGGCCCTCGATCTCACTCACCAAGCGGGCCATGCCCTGGCCGCTCCACATCGTGAGCGCATCAGGGCCCCGTTCCAATAGATGCCAGCCGTGCCAGAGCACACCGGGCAACAGGCCTACGGCAATCCAGCCCAAAAAGGGCAGCCACTGGCGCAACCTCCAGGGCTGTTCGAAAGCCAGCAGCAGACACGCCCCGACGAGCAACGGGAAGCTGGCGGGAGCCTTCATCAGCAGGATCACGGAGCCCGCCAGACCAGCGATCACGCCCCAGCGGCACTGATCGAGTGGCCTCGGTTGGCGTGGCAGGCTCAAGAGGGCCCACCACTGCAGCGCCATCGCGCTGATCAACGTGCCATCGAGCATCGCCAGGCGGCCATGGCGCATCAGCGGCCACAGCGTGAGCGCCACCGCGGCAGTGCACACCGCCGCAAGCCGATTCCCTGGCCTGAGCCGCCACTGCACCATCGCCACCAGCGGCACGATCAGGCTTGAGCAGGCCGCGGGCACCGCTCGCACCAGCCATTCCGGCGGCAGCTGGCGGCCGAGATCAGCGCCAGAACCTGCATGCCAGAGGCTGATCACGGCAGCGATCAGCCCATGGAGCAGTGGTGGCTTGTTCAGATAGGGCTCACCCCAGAGGGTGGGCAGCAGGTTCTCTGGGAATGGCCGCAGGCTGATTTCTTCTGCCACGCGCGCCACCAGTGATTCATCCCAGTCGCGTAGCGGGAGATCACCCAGGTGGGTGAACAACAACACCAGCGCGGCAGCCCAGAGCAGGGCCACCCACCAACGCCAAGTCCTGTGAATGACCAGAGCTCCCAGCCTCTGCTTCACCCTGACACCAAAACATCAAGGACTCGTGAAGGCCAACCCGCTGATCGCTCAGTAGCCCTTGGCGGCGCAGCTGTTCAAGCTGCCCTGCAGCGAGGTCTGCAGATCGCTCCAGTTGTTGGCGGGGTACACCGCCTCAAAGGCCTGGAAATTGGCGGAGAGGATGCCGGCGGCTTGGCGGCGCAGCGCGCAGGCCTGGGGCTGGTCGTTGTTTTCGATCGCCACGATGGCGTTGTTGAGCAGGTTCTGCATCAGCTGCTGCTGCTCAGCGATCGCCTCGGCTCCGTTGCCCTGGGCCAGAACGGGAGAGGCGGCGGACAGAGAGAGGGCCAAGGCTGCGAGCAGGCGGCGCATGAACGGCTGATCAGTTGCAGAGCATCATCAGTGCCGATCGCGGCCGCTCACCACATCCACTCGTCTGGCGATGGAATGCCGTTCTCCCGCCGCGCTCGCGCAATCCGCTCCTCCTGTTTGGCCTGCTCCTCGCTGCGGCTGAGCCAGGGCCGGCGGCGCTCGGTGGAGCGAGCAGCATCAAGGGCGGAAGGAAGGCGCACCACCTTCCACTCCGTGGAATTGAGCGGTGCAACAGAAACTGGAGAGCTCATGGGGGATGGGACTCCATGATGTGAACTTTCGCAGGCAGCCCATGCAAGCCAGCTGGAACGGAGCGGTGATCGCCAGCAGCGACGACATCGTGACGGTGGAAGGCAACGCCTACTTCCCGGAAAGCAGCCTCCAGATGGAGCACTTCCAGCCGTCAGAGCACCGCACCACCTGCGGCTGGAAGGGTGTGGCTCACTACTACGACGTGGTGGTGAATGGCCAGGTGAACAGCAATGCCGCCTGGTTTTATCCTGAGCCGAAGGAAGCTGCCGCTGAAATCAAAGGGCGGGTGGCCTTCTGGCGCGGGGTGAGCGTGGCCTGAAGCAGGCCGAGCGCTCGCCGGCGCTCACTCGAAGGATTCGATCAACACCGGCACGGTGACGAAAGCATCGAAGCTGTTGGCCGGTGTGGATTGAGAGCTGATCGGCACGGGCTGGGGCACCGGTGCGCTGCGGCGGCGGGAGCCGCCACTGCCACTGCTGCTACCGCCACCGGTGTTGGAGGTAGCGCTGCTGCCACCGCTGCCCCGCCGGCCGCCCTGACCTCTGGAGCGCTGGATCGGTTGCTCCTTGAGATCGCTGCGCACCTGGTTGAGCAGCTTGTAGTGGTTGGTGCTGCTGTATTTGCGCAACAGGGTCGGATCCCAGCTCATCAGCGGGTCATTCCTTCAGTAGGTGCAGCGTAGGCGGGCCCAGAACCGCCAGAAAGCGTGATAACTTGTCACAGCGACAACTGGAAGTCGATCCGCGTACGGGTTTACTCGCGCGGGCCTTCCCAAGTCCCAACCACACTCTTGCGTACCTATGTCCAGGCTCGTCGGTCTGCAGGCTCCTGATTTCACCGCCACTGCTGTGGTGGATCAGGAATTCAAGGAGGTGACCCTCTCCTCCTACCGCGGCAAGTACGTGGTGCTGTTCTTCTATCCCCTCGACTTCACCTTCGTCTGCCCCACGGAGATCACCGCCTTCTCCGATCGCTACAGCGATTTCTCCAGCCGTAACTGCGAAGTGCTGGGCGTGTCGGTGGACAGCCAGTTCTCCCACCTCGCCTGGGTGCAAACCGACCGTAAGAACGGCGGCCTCGGCGACATCGCTTATCCCCTGGTGGCCGACCTCAAGAAGGACATCGCCCGCGCCTACGAGGTGCTCGATGAGGACGCCGGCGTGGCCCTGCGCGGTCTGTTCATCATCGATCCCGATGGTGTGATCATGCAGAGCACGATCAACAACCTGCCCGTGGGCCGCAGCGTTGATGAAACCCTGCGTCTGCTCCAGGCCTTCCAGCACATCCGCAACAACCCCGACGAGGTCTGCCCCGCCAACTGGACCCCCGGCGAGAAGACCATGAACCCCGACCCCGTGAAGAGCAAGGAGTTCTTCGCCGCTGTGAACTGAGCCTCAGCTCAACCAGTGCTTCCGGGCCCGCAAGGGCCCTTTTTTTATGGCGCGATGCTGAGCACCCCACGGGCGCCATCCAGCCGGGCCCGCACCCCCAACGGCAGCGCCAGGTTGGGGCGGCCGTGCCCCACCGGCAGCCCGCGCACGATCGGGATGCCCAGCGGCGTCAGCCGCTCCAGCAGGATCTCCTCCAGCTTGAAATCGCCTGGAAGCACGTCGTCTTCCGCCCAGCTGAAGCGGCCCAGGCCGATCCCCGCCAGCCCCTTCAGCAACCCGGCGCTGCGCCATTGGGTGAGCTGACGATCCATCCGGTAGGGCGCCTCGCCCGTGTCTTCCAGCACCAGAATCGCTCCCTTGAGGCTGGGCAGCCAGGGCGTACCGATCAGGCTGGTGGCAATGGTGAGGTTGCTCACCACCAGGGGCCCCTCCACGCTGCCCCCCTGCACGCCCACCCCCTGGAGCGAAGTGGTGGGCCGGTGTTGCAACAAGGCCACCAGCCGCTGCCACTGCGCCTCATCCCCGCCAAACCAGCCGTGCACGGCGCCGGCGCTGCCAGCGGCCCACTGGGCCAGGAGCAGGGCCGAACAATCGGAAAAGCCCACGCACCAGCGCGGTGCACTGGGCGGGGTCCAGCCCTGCTCGAGCACGCGAGCACTGCCCCAGCCGGCACCCACATAGAACAAGGCATCCACCTCAGGATCCAGCCAGGCGCTGCGCAGGGCCTGGCTGCGTTGCTGATCCGTTCCGGCAAACCAACGCCAGCGCTGCCGCAACTGCGCCGGCTGGATCAACTGCCAGCCCTCGGCGGTGCAGCGGCGCTTGAGCTGAGCCAGCAGGGGATCGCTCGGATCCAGCCATGTGCCTGGGGCGAGAGCAGCGATGCGACTACCCGGGCGCATAGGCGGTGGTTGGAGCGTTGCCGGAGCGGCGAGCGCTCTTCCCCGCAGACCAACCGCAACGCTCTCGAGAGCGGACCCCGCCCCAAGCGCCATCCCCGCCTGCAGCAGCCGGCGCCGCTTCACGCCATGTTCAGCCGATCAGGCTGGCGAGCAAGCGGCGTCCATCCACACCACCGGTGGCCGGATCACAGGCCCGTTCCGGGTGCGGCATCAAGCCGAGCACATTGCCCTGGGCATTGCTGAGGCCAGCCACATCCCCCACCGAACCATTGGGATTGCTGCAGTAGCGCAGCACCACCTGGCCGTTGCTCTCGAGCTGTTGGAGCAGCTCTGGATCCGCCTGGTAGCGGCCTTCGCCGTGGGCGATCGGGAAATTCACCACCTCACCGCGGTTGTAGCCCTGCAGCCAGGAGCACTGGCCCGGTTCAACGCGCAGCTCCGTGGGTTCGCAGATGAAGTGCAGCTTCTGGTTGCGGGTGAGCGCACCGGGGAGCAGACCCATCTCGGTGAGCACCTGGAAGCCATTGCAGATGCCCAACACCCGGCCGCCCCGTTCGGCAAACGCCGCCACTTCCTGGAGCACCGGCGCAAAACGCGCGATGGCGCCGCAGCGCAGGTAATCGCCATAGCTGAATCCACCGGGGATCACCACCGCATCGAGGCCGCTGAGATCGCGCTCCTCATGCCAGAGGAAACGGGTTTTGATGCCCAGGCAGCCCTCGGCAGCCCACTGCACATCCCGGTCGCAGTTGGAGCCGGGAAACACCACAACACCGAGGGTCATCGTCAGGCTCCTGCGCTGCTGTCGTCCTTGAGCTCGAGGGTCCAGTTCTCGATCACCGGGTTGGCAAGCAGGCGATCGCTGAGCAGTTCCAGCTGTTGGCGAGCGGTTTGAGCGTCAGGTGCTTCCAGCTCCACCTCCACAGCCTTGCCGATGCGCAGCCGGCTCACACCATCAACGCCGAGGCGTGCCGCCGCTGCCCGGGTGGCCTCACCGGCGGGATCAAGCACCGACGGCCTGAGGGACACCAGCACGCGGGCGGAGAAGAGCGGCACCTGAACTCCACTAGGATTGTTAAATCTTGGCAGGCCGGCTGACGCACCCCCGCCGCCGTGGTCACGTTGGAGGAAGCCGCCGCTCCGCCGCGCCGTGCTTGCCAGCCGACTGCTCTGGATCCCTGCGTTGCTGCTCACACCGCAGCTGCTGCTCGAGCGCGCCCAGGCCCAACGTGCCCTGAGCGTGCCCATGGAATGCCAGCTGGAGCAGGGCGATTGGCAGCCCTGCACGCTCACGATCGAGGAGCTCGGTGAGCACTGGTGGTTGCAGGTTGGGCCCCACCGGCTTGACTTCCGCAGCAACGGCCGCGGAAGCATCACCCTCACCGACTGGGCTGGTGCCAGCAAGTCGGTGCAGCCGGTGTGGACGGCCCAACGGGCCCTCTGCTGGGACGGCGTTTGCGCCAAAGGGGATCTCCCCCTCGATTAGGCCAACCCTCAGGCCCGCAACGCCAACTCCAACGCCGCGCCATCCACGGCGAGGCCGAGGGCCACCAGCTCAACGCCATCCTCCTGGGGCCGCTGGCCAGGGGCACTGGTGTCAAACCAACACTCCAGGCGCGGGCCCACCGCCTGGATCTGCAGCGGGAAAGGCTTGCCCGGTAGCCAAGCGCGGCCCTTGAACCTCAGCAGGTTCTGAGCGCTGATCTGCTCCCGAAGACGCGCCTCCAGCGCGCTGCGATCCACAGCACCCTGCCAACGCAACACGGCCGACTGCATCGCCACGTGGGTGTGGTCGTGATGGTCGTGGTCGTGGTGGTGATCCTGATCGTCGTCGTGGTCGTCGTGCCCGTGACCGTGTGCGTGGTCATGGCTGTGATCTGGGTGATCGTGCGAATCGGCGCGATCGAGGCCCAGCAGCAATGCCGCCGGCACCTCACCGCGTTGCATCGGGATCACCGACACCCCCTCGCGGGTCAACCCCGTGATCTGAGCGCGCAGGCTCTCGATCTGGCCTGCGTTGAGGCAATCGGCTCGGCTGAGCAGCACCAGATCCGCCGCCTCGAGCTGATCCTCAAACAGATCCTTGATGTCGCTGAGGTGATCGAGGTTCGGATCCGCCAGCCGCTGCGCTTCAAGCGCCGCTGGATCTCCCACCACGCTGCCCGCAGCCAGGGCCTCGCCATCCACCACCGTCACCACGCCGCTCACACGGGTACGCGTGCGGATCTCAGGCCAGCCGAAGGCCTGCACCAGCGGCACGGGCAGGGCCAAACCGCTGGTTTCCACCACGATCCCGTCGAGCTGATCGGCCCGCTCGAGCAGGGTCTGCATCGTGGGCAGGAATTCGTCCTGCACGGTGCAGCAGAGGCAGCCGTTGGCGAGTTCCACCACACGGCCCTCGAGCTCCTCCTCCGGACAGAAGCCGCAGCTGCGGATCAGATCGCCATCGATCCCCACCTCGCCGAATTCATTCACCAACACCGCCAAACGCAGGCCGCTGTTCAAGAGCAGCTGGCGCAAGAGCGTGGATTTGCCGGCACCAAGAAAGCCCGTCACCACCGTGACCGGCAGACGGCTGGTTGTTGCGCTCATCTCAGGCGAGCAGCGCTGAGAAGCTGAAGGCCGCGCCAACGCCGATCAGGCCGCCGGCCACCAAACCACGACCCATGGCATCGAGGCGAGTGGCGGCCTGACGCAGACCCACCAGCGCCAAGAGCAGAAGCGCTCCCTGGCAAAGCAGAAGACCCACCAGATAGCCAGCAATCGGGGTGGCTTCCCAACCAATGACCGATGTACTCAGCACATAGCCATGCAGCGCGAAGGCCGGCACCAGTAAGGCCGCGGGGAGGCGGCGAGCAATCACCAGCCCCTCTACCACCAGGGTGAGGGCCACCAGGAGTTCAGCCTTCGGCAATCCAGGCAGGGCGAGACCCAAAGCCGTGCCGCCCAAACCCACCGCGAGCATCGCGACCATCCAGCGCCCGGAGCGCTGCACACCCACCAGGGCCAGGGCCACCAGGAACAGCAGATGGTCGACACCCAACAGCGGGTGAGCGAGACCACTGATCAGGCCGGTGAACGCCGTGGGCACCAGGTGCATGGCCTCCATCGGGTGATGGGCAAAAGCGGGGGCGGCGGCGAGCAGGGCTAGAAGGCCCGCTGCCGGGATGAGGCGTTGAAACATGTCTTGGTCTGGTCCGCGCCAGAGGGGAATGGGAATCAACCGGCGGGCGTTCTGACTGCGGAACAGGGCGAGACCGCCAAGATCCGTTCACAGCTGCGGGACAGCGCCGGATACACACCGGACTTTCCCCGTTTCCTCTTCGGGCTGATCCCCCGAAGAACCGGTGCGGTCAATGTAGGAGGTCTGACCGCGAGACCATCAACGGCAGTTGAGGCTGTCGCGGGTCGCAACCCCGGTGCGGGAATTCACACCCTCGGCCCGGCCGCAGAGGGCCTTCTGCTGCGGCAGATCCAACACCGCATCGGTGAAATCGGCCCCAGCGATCTCAGCGCCGGCGAATTTGCTGTTCATCAACATCGCGTTGCGCAGCACCGCATCGCTGAGATCGGCGTTGTCGAAACGGCTGGCGAAGGCCACCGCATCCTCCAGATCAGCGGCGTGCAAGTTGGCCCCCTGCAGATCGGCGGTGTTGAACACGGCACCGCGCAGATCGGTTTCGCTGAGGTTGAAGCCCTCGAGGTTGGCCTTCAGGAATTCCTGCTGCTGCAGGTTGCGGCCATGCATATCGGGCTGCAGATCCTGGAGGCTGCGCTGGCTGCGCAGTTCCGGAGCGGTGATCGCCGCCGCCGGCTGCAACCAAAAGATCAGAGGCAGCGCAAGTGCCACCGCCGCACCCAGGCAGGCCCGCAGTGCGGCAACCAGTGGGCGGCGGAGAGACAACACGACAGCACTACGTTGGGGCGCTCAAGTTATTGCAGGCAGCCGCCGCAGCGCGATCAATGAGCAAGACCCTGCGGGTGGTGGTTCCGCCCCATCCCCTGATCGGCCACTGGCTCACCCTGCTGCGGGACCAACACACCCCATCTGCCCTGTTCAACACCGCCATGGCGGAACTGGGGCGCTGGCTCACCTACGAAGCCCTGCGCGACTGGATTCCCTATCAGCGCGTTCAGGTGAAAACGCCCCTGGCGGCCACCGAAGGCACGGTGGTGGATGGCTCCGTACCGATGCTGGCGGTGCCCCTGCTGCGCAGCGGCCTGGCCCTGTGGGAGGGCGCGCGGCCGGTGGTGCCCAGTGCAGCCGTGGCGCACATCGGCGTGAACCCAGGCGGGGATGGCAGCTGGTTCAACGGCCTGCCGGAGCAGATTCCAGCCCGAGCGGGCGTCCTGGTGTTCGCTCCCCAGGTGGCCAGCGGCAGCAGCCTGTTGCACGTGCTCGAGCAACTGGAGCAGCGCGGCGTCAGCGGCGTTCGGGTGCGGGTGATCACAGCCCTCACCGCCAGTCCGGGCTTGAAGCGCCTCGGGGAGCGCTACGAAGACCTCACCCTTTACACAGGTTGCATCGATGCCGAGCTCGATCCCGAGCAACGCATCCTTCCCGGTTTTGGTGACGCCGATCAACGCCTCTATGGCCTTGACCAGACGAACTTCGTAGGCTGAGGCCGCACCCTTCAGCCAACGGCGCCATGGCCAACCGCGACAGCAGTTCCGGGTCTTTGGGAACCCTGCTGGCCGGGGCCTTGATCGGTGCCGCTGGCCTGGGTTGGTGGCTGCTCTCTGAGGCGGAGCGCCGGCGCGCCAACCAGCGCCAGGAGCGCAGCCTGCGCATCAATCGCCTCTCCTGGAACGAAGACGAGGAGCTGGACACCACGGCCAACAAGCGCCCGGTGCGCGAAGCCGAGCTCCAAGACAAGGTGCATGAGCTCAATCAGGCGATCGAAGACGTGCGCCGCCAGCTCGAGAGCATGAGCACCCAGAACTGATCAGGGCTCATTGACCCAGCCGCTCGGTAGGTTGCTGCTACACCACCGCCGCAGCCATGCTCCGCTCCGCCGCGATCACCCAAGGCATCCAGCGCTCCCCCAACCGCGCCATGCTTCGGGCGGTGGGCTTCGGAGACGCTGACTTCAGCAAGCCGATCATCGGCATCGCCAACGGCTACAGCACCATCACCCCCTGCAACCTGGGGCTGAACGACCTCGCCCGCCGTGCGGAGGAATCAGCCAATGCCGCCGGGGCGATGCCGCAGATGTTCGGCACGATCACGGTGAGCGATGGCATCTCCATGGGCACCGAGGGGATGAAGTACTCCCTGGTGAGCCGTGAGGTGATCGCTGATTCGATCGAAACGGCCGTGAACGGCCAGAGCATGGATGCGCTGCTAGCGATCGGCGGCTGCGACAAGAACATGCCCGGCGCCATGCTCGCCATGGCCCGCATGAACATCCCCTCGATCTTTGTCTACGGGGGCACGATCAAACCGGGCAAGCTGGGGGCCTGCGACCTCACCGTGGTGAGCGCCTTTGAGGCGGTGGGGCAGTACAGCGGCGGCAAGATCGACGAGCAGGAGCTCACCGCCATCGAGAAAAACGCCTGCCCCGGCGCCGGCAGCTGCGGCGGCATGTTCACCGCCAACACGATGAGCGCCGCCTTCGAGGTGCTCGGCCTGAGCCTCCCCTACAGCTCCACCATGGCGGCTGAAGATCCCGAGAAGGCTGATAGCGCCGCCCGCAGCGCCGAGGTGCTCGCCGATGCGATCAAGGCGAACATCCTTCCCCGCGATCTGATGACCCGCAAGGCGTTTGAAAACGCCATCAGCGTGATCATGGCCGTGGGCGGCTCCACCAACTCGGTGTTGCACCTGCTCGCCGTGGCCCGCACCGCCGGCGTGGATCTCTCGATCGACGACTTCGAGACGATCCGCCAGCGGGTGCCCGTGATCTGCGATCTCAAGCCCAGCGGCCGCTACGTGACCGTGGATCTCCACCAGGCCGGTGGCATCCCCCAGGTGATGAAGCTCCTGCTTGATGCGGGCCTGCTGCACGGTGACTGCAAAACGATTGAAGGCAAGACCCTCAAGCAGGTGCTGGCCGAGGTGCCCTCCGAGCCCCCCGCCGGGCAGGACGTGATTCGTCCCCTGAGCAACCCGCTCTACGCCAAGGGCCACCTGGCGATCCTCAAGGGCAACCTGGCGGAAGAGGGCGCCGTGGCCAAGATCAGCGGCGTGAAGAATCCGGTGATCACCGGTCCCGCCCGCGTGTTCGAGAGCGAGGAAACCTGCCTCGCCGCCATCCTCGACAAGCAGATCAACCCCGGCGATGTGGTGGTGGTGCGCAATGAAGGTCCCGTGGGCGGCCCCGGCATGCGCGAGATGCTCAGCCCCACCGCCGCGATCGTGGGCCAGGGCCTGCTCGATTCCGTGGCCCTGATCACCGATGGCCGCTTCTCCGGCGGATCGTTCGGGTTGGTGATCGGCCACATCGCGCCGGAAGCCGCCGTGGGCGGCACGATCGGCCTGGTACAGGAAGGCGACAGCATCACCGTGGATGCCAATCAGCTGCTGATTCAGCTCAACGTGAGCGAAGAGGAGCTCGCCCAGCGCCGCGCCGCCTGGAGCAAGCCCGAGCCCCGCTACCGCACCGGTGTGCTCGGCAAATACGCCCGCCTGGTGAGCAGCAGCAGCAAGGGTGCCGTGACCGACATGGCTGAGCTCAGCGCGAATCGCTGATCGGCTCACTCACCAGGATCGCCCTGAGGCGACGGCAGAGCGCTTCCAGTGGTGCCCCATCGCTGGGGCGCTCGCAGCGCTCGCCGCTGGAGGCCTGCATCCACACCGGATGGCTCCCGTGCCAGAGCATCGGAGCCCCCTCATCGCTCACCCAGCTCACCATCAAGTTGAGATCGGCTCCGCTGCGGTAGATCTCCAACTCGAGATCGCGCTCCGGTAGCCGCACGCCATCGCCATCGCGCGCTTCGATCAGCAAGGCGCAATCGCTGCACTCGCCGATGCTCGTGGGCGGCTCGCCGCTGAAGCGCAGCCCGTGGCGATAGGGCTTGAAACACAGATCAGCAGCCTTGGCGATCTCTGAAAGAAACTGCTCAAAGGAGCTGACATCGAAGCTGTCCATCGGCGCTCACACCACAGCGCGGATCGAGCGGATCAGGAGCCGCAGCTCGCCCGGACGGAAGCCGGGGTTGCGGCCGCCCATGTCGCCAAACTTGGAATGCAGGATCTGCAGGCGGGTGATGCGGGCCGGATCAAAACGCACCGGCATGCCCACCGGCGTGGCACGCACACTCGGGGTGAGACGACTTAAGGGAATCACCACCGATGAGGTGCCCTGGCTGCGGGTGGAAAACTCCGACACCCAGCGCAGGCCGCCTGGAATCAACTCAGTGAGCCCTGCCACGCCGTCGGGGCAGGCCAGTGCCAGCTTGAAGCGACGGCCATCGCCATCCAGTTGCAGCTCCAAGGCTCCATAGCTGGAGAGATCCAGCGCTGGATCAAACACCGGCGAACGGCAGCTCACAAACCCGCCCCCTTCCGGTTCCACAAACGCTTCCATCACCAGACCCTCCGAGGTGGCCTGCACGGTGCCGCGGCTGCGGCCGCCCATGATCGTGTCGTTGAGCGCCTGCCAACCGGCGAAGCCATCGCCGCTGGCGATGGGCAGTGGAGCGAGCATCAGATCCCTTGTGCAGCCTCAGTGTCCGCCAGCACCAACACCGGTGTCTGGGGCTGCACCAGCTTGGCGGGTGTGCGCTCCGGCTGCTCCGCTGGATCGAGCAAGCGCTGCAGCGCCTGGCGCTTCGCCGCTCCGCTCACCAGAAAGATCACCTGCCGCGCAGCGCTGAGCACCGGCGCGGTAAGGCTGATCCGCTCCATGCCCTTGCCGGCGCCGATCGTCACCAGACGGCTCCGTTCGCGGGTGGCCGGGGTGCCGGGAAACAGCGACGCCGTGTGGCCGTCATCCCCTAAGCCCAGGAGCATCACATCGAAGATCGGCGGATCCCCAGGGCAGAGCTGGCGCACATAGGTTTCAAAAGCATCCACCGAAGCCTCCGGCGACGCGAGCTCCGTAGGCACCGGATGGAAACGAGCCGAAGCGCCGGGGCCATCCGCTGCCAGCAAGGTCTCCTTGAGCATGCGGGCATTGCTGGCCGGATCGGTGGGGGGAACCCAGCGCTCATCGCCGAGCACCACATCCACCCGGTTCCAGGGCAGATGCTCCTGATTCAGCACCCGGTACGCCGCCGCCGGCGTGGTACCGCCGGAGAGAGCGATATGGGCGCGATCACGCTCGTCGAGCGCCAGATCGAGCAGGGCGGCGATGCGCTCAGCGCAGTTCTGGGCCAGCTGGGTGGCGTCGCTCACCACCTCCAGCTTGTAGGTAGGGCTCATCGGCGTGGCCCCGCTCACATCCACTCGGTGTGGAAGGTGCCCGGCTGATCCACACGCTCATAGGTATGGGAGCCGAAGCAGTCGCGCATCGCCTGCACCAGGTTCTGGGGCAAGCGACCGGTGAAGTAGCTATCGATGTAGTCGAGCGAGCTGCTCAGGCAGGGCACGGGGATGCCGGCCTGGGCTGCTCCAGCCACCACCTGGCGCAGGCCGCCGATGCGGCGACGGATCTGATCAACGAACCAGGGATCCACCATCAGGTTGGGCAGATCAGCATTGGCGGTGTAGGCGTTCTGGATGCGCTGCAGCAGGCGAGCGCGAATGATGCAGCCCCCCTTCCAGATCTGCCCGATCGCCGACATGTCGAGGTTGTAGTTGTGCAGCGATGAGGCCTCCTGCAACAGCGCCATGCCCTGGGCATAGCTGGCGATGCAGGCGAGCACGCAGGCATCCATCAACGGCGCCATGGCATCGGCGGGGGAGCCGAGGGCCATGGTGCGGGAGGCCGGTGGCGCCAGCTGGGGTTCGGCAGCCATGCGCTCCTTGCGCATGGAGCTCAGCACCCGGGCGTTCAGCGCGGCATAGATGGTGGGCACCGGCACACCCATCTGCAGGGCGCTCTCCACGGTCCAGAGACCCGTGCCCTTCTGGCCGGCGGCATCCACGATCTTCTCCACCAGATCGCCGCCATCGGCGGGATCCTTGGTGCGCAGGCAGATCTCCGTGATCTCCACCAGGAACGACGACAGCTCTTCGGTGGCGTTCCACTGCTTGAGCACATCGGCCATCGCCTCGCCGTTCATGCCGGCGCCGCGTTTCATCAGGTCGTAGGCCTCGGCCAGGATCTGCTCGATCCCGTATTCGATGCCGTTGTGCACGGTCTTCACGAAGTGGCCGGCACCACCCGGACCGATGTAGGTGACGCAGGGGCCATCGTCGACCTGGGCGGCCATCTTGCGCACCAGGCTCTCGATCGCGTCGTAGGCCGCCTTGGTGCCGCCGGGCATCATGCTCGGCCCCTCTAGAGCACCCTTGGCGCCACCAGAGACGCCCATGCCGATGTAGCCAAAGCTCTTGCTCTCCAGCTCGGCGACGCGGCGTTCGGTGTCGGTGTAGAGGGAATTGCCGCCGTCGATCAACAGATCGCCCTCCTCCAGAAGCGGTGAGATCTGCTGAATCATGGCGTCGATCGGATCCCCCGCCTTGATCATCATCAGGATGCGGCGGGGGCGCTGCAGCTTGCTAACGAAGTCTTCGAGGCTGGTGGAGCCGATGATCTGCTTACCGGCGCCGCGACCGTTGAGGAACTCTTCAGTTTTGGCGTAGGTGCGGTTGTACACCACGCTGGAGAAGCCATTGCGCTCCGCGTTGAGCACAAGGTTCTCGCCCATCACACCGAGGCCGATCAGACCGAAATGGGCCTTGTCCATGACGCGCTTGCGGTCATTGTTTCGCTCAGTGTGGCGAGGCTGCAGCCTTGTGCAGCCTCACTGTTGCCAACTGCCACCTGTGTGTGTGGGGATCAGATCACAGACGCAGATCCACCGATCAGATCACCGTGCCGTCAGCGATGGTGGCGTTCTTCTCCACCACCACGATCCCGTTGCGGATGTAGAAGCCGAGCTCAGGGCGATCAGCCTCCTCCACGCGGTCCTTGTTCACGATCGTCACGTCGCGCCCGATGCGCACGTTCTTATCGAGGATGGCCCGCTTCACGGTTGTACCGCGGCCGACCCCCAGGGGAGTGCCGCCACGCTCCCTCAGCACCGCGCGCTCTTCGCTCGATTCGAAAAAGTCGTTGCCCATCACCAGGGTGTCTTGGAGCACCGCTTCGTCTTCCACCCGGGTGCGCACGCCGAGCACGCAATGGTGAATGCTGCAGGCCTTGAGCATCGAGCCTTCGCCGATGATCGATTGGGTCACCTGGGCATCCAGCAGTTTGCTAGGGGGCAGGTAGCGGGGGCGGGTGTAGATCGGGAACTGCTCGTCGTAGAAGGAGAAGGCCGGGTTGGGCTGATCGGTGAGGGCGAGGTTGGCCTCGTAGAAGGCGCCGATGGTGCCGATGTCCTCCCAGTAGTCGTCGAACAGGCAGCTCTGCAGATGGTCGCCGCGCTTCAGAGACTCGGGAATGATCTCCTTGCCGAAGTCGGTGGCGCCGGGGTTCTTGGCCAGCAGATCAAACAGGGTGTCGCGGCTGAACACATAGATGCCCATCGAGGCCAGATAGGGCCGCTTGAGGGCCTCCTCAGACGACAACCCCAGCCGTGAGGTATCCACCCACATCGCCTTGAGCTCCTCGCCCTTGGGCTTCTCGCGGAACTCCTGGATGCGGCCACGGTCATTGGTGTGCATCAAGCCGAAGCCCTCGGCTTGGGCGGCATCCACCGGCAGGGCGCCAATGCTCACGTCCGCGCCAGTGCTGATGTGATGCTCCACGAAGGTGGAGTAGTCCATCCGGTAGAGCTGGTCGCCGGAGAGGATCAGGTAGTGGTCCACATCCCACTCCTGGAACAACCACTGGTATTTGCGAACCGCATCCGCCGTGCCTTCAAACCAGCTGGGGCTCTCGGGGGTCTGCTGGGCCGCCAACACCTCCACGAATCCCTGACCGAAACCAGCGGAGAGGTTGTAGCTCTGGGTGAGGTGACGGTTGAGCGACGCACTGTTGAATTGCGTCAACACATACATCTTGTTGATGCCTGAGTTGATGCAATTACTGATGGGAATATCAATCAATCGATATTTACCAGCCAGGGGCACGGCAGGCTTGGCGCGCATCTTGGTCAGCGGGTAGAGGCGCGTGCCGGCTCCGCCGCCGAGAATGATCGCCAGAACGCGCTTCATACCTGATCCCTTGTGCCTTGGGCGCCAGCACGGTAAGCGAACCACCGGCTGCTCCGGAAGCTTTCTGAGCAGATTGGCTGAAAACGGAATGGCCGCAGCGCAAGCGCAGCCTCAACCGATCACTCCTGGGGCTCTTGCAGCTCGAACAACGCTTCGAGCACCTTCATCGCCTGGTGCCGTTGCTGCCGCGGCTGCGGTGCCCGCAGGTTGGTCACAGGGGTGTGCAGGATCTTGTTGATGATGCCTTTGCTCAGGGCCTCCACCACCTTGCGCTCGCGAGCGGAGAGGTCGGGGCCCATGCGGCTCAGGGCCTTCTGCAGCTCCTGTTCGCGGATCTCCTCGAGCTGGGTGCGCAGACGATTGGCTAGGGGCACGGCCTCGAGGCCATCCCACCAATCGAGAAAGTCGCGCCCCTCCTGGCGAAGCATGCCTTCGGCTTCTGCGGCGATCTCGCGGCGGGCCTCCTGGTTGCGGGCCACCACCTCCTGGAGGTCGTCAACGTCGTAGGAGTCGACACCGCTCAGCTCGCCGACACCGGCAGCGATGTTGCGGGGAACGCCGATGTCGACGAGCATCAGCGAGGAGCGGCGGTTGAGCTTCTCAAGCCGCTCGGAGGTGATGATCGGATCGTCGGCGCCGGTGCTGGTGAACACCAGCGAACAGGTGCTCAGGCAGTGATCAAGATCGGTGAGCGGGCGGCATTGCACAGGCAGCCCCGGGAAGTCGGTGGCCATCTGTTCGGCGCGCTCCACTGTGCGGTTGAGCAGCACCACACCCCGGGCCCCCTTGGCCTGCAGGTGTTGCAGCAGCAACCGGGCCATGCGGCCAGCGCCCACCACGGCGATCTGTTCCTGATCGAGGGGCACCAGATCGTCAACGCCCCGGGCCTGGCCCACCTTCAGCTGGGCCAGCTCCACAGCGGCCGAACTGATCGACACAGCACCGGTGCCGAGGTTGGTTTCACTGCGCACCCGTTTGCCGGTGCTCACCGCCTGGGTAAGGAGCCGGTTGAGGATCGGTCCGATCGAGCGGTGCTCCTGGCCGAGGCGCACCATCTTCTTCACCTGGGAGAGGATCTGGCCCTCGCCCAACACGAGCGAATCGAGGCCAGCGGCCACCCGCATCAGGTGAGCCACCGCCTCTTCGTGGTGGTAGGTGAACAGGTGAGGGGTGAGCTGCTCCAGCTCAAGCCCCGAGTGATTGCTGAGAAACGCCCCAACGGCGTTCACCCCCAGCTCGGGATGACGCAGCAGGGTGTAGATCTCCAGCCGATTGCAGGTGCTGAGAATAGAAGCCTCGAGCACATCGTCGCTGGCGCGCAGGCGCTGCAGCGACTCCTCCATGGCCTGCTCAGCAATGCTGAGCCGTTCCCGGATCTCCACCGGGGCCGTGCGGTGACTGAGGCCGACGACGGCGATGTGCATGGAGGCGGGACTGGTCTGTGAAGGACGGAACAAAGCGGAAGCCGGGTTGCCCCCGCTGAGGAGCAACCCGGCCGGAGCTTGGAAGATCAGCGCAGAGCGATGCTCTGGGCGCCGTCCTTGATGTGCACGGTGGTGGTGAAGCGTGCGGTGTTGTCCAGGGTGCTGATCACCAGGGAGCTGGTGCGGGTGCAGTCCTTCTCGAACTTCACGCCGTCGAACAGCAGACCATCGGTGATGCCGGTGGCAGCGAACACCACGTTTTCGCCGCAGGCCAGCTCTTCAGCTTCGTAGACGCGGTCGGGATCGGCGATGCCCATTTCGGCCAGGCGGGCCAGGTTGCCTTCCTTGGTGAGACCTTCCCACTCGGAGGTCTGAGCCACGGCCGGGTCGTACACCAGCTGACCCTGGAAGTGGCCGCCGAGGGCGCGCAGGGCGGCAGCGGAGATCACACCTTCGGGAGCGGCGCCGATGCCCATCAGGCAGTGGGTGCCGGTGCCGGTGAAACCACAGGCAATGGCGGCCTGCACGTCGCCGTCGGAGATGGGCTGCACGCGGGCGCCGGTGGCGCGGATTTCCTTGATCAGATCCTTGTGACGGGCGCGGTCCATCACCACGATCACCAGCTCTTCAGCGGGGAGGCCGAGGCACTCGCTGAGGATCTTGATGTTTTCGGTGGCCGACTTGCGGATGTCCACCTTGCCCTTGGCGGCCGGGGGAGCAGCCAGCTTCTTCATGTAGAAGTCGGGGGCGTTGAACAGACCACCGCGATCGGAGGCGGCCAACACGGCCATCGAACCGCGCTGGCTGTTGGCGCAAAGGTTGGTGCCTTCGCAGGGGTCCACAGCGAAGTCAACGCCGGGGCCGGTGCCGCTGCCCACTTCCTCACCGATGTAGAGCATGGGCGCTTCATCGCGCTCGCCCTCGCCGATCACGATGCGGCCCTGCATCTGGATCTTGTACATGCGCTCGCGCATCGCCTCCACGGCGGCGGCGTCAGCCTCGTTCTTGAGGCCCATGCCGGTGAGCTTGGCGGAAGCAATCCCTGCCTGCTCAACAACCTCGAGAATTTCTTGAATCAGGGTGCGATCCACGGCGGTGCGGCGAAGGGAAAGGAGTCAGCGCTGTGAGGACGGGAAGGAGATGCTGCCTTGAACCGCTTGTAGAGCCGTTTTGGCCAGCAACACCAAGGCCTCTCAGGCTTGAAGCGCCGCTCACTGTATCAGTGCTTCCCGAGCGCTCAGCCCTGGCCCCAAAAGCCGGCCGAAGGTGGATTCCTACAATCCAACCTCTCCAGTCCCAAGTCTTGCCATGAGCACCAAGTCCCTGGTGATCTCGCCCTCGATCCTCTCGGCCGATTTCTCCCGCCTCGGCGAGGACGTGCGTGCGGTTGACCAGGCTGGTGCCGATTGGATCCACGTGGATGTGATGGATGGCCGCTTCGTGCCCAACATCACCATTGGTCCCCTGATCGTTGAGGCCCTTCGCCCGGTGACCCAGAAGCCCCTGGATGTGCACCTGATGATCGTGGAGCCCGAGAAATATGTGGCCGACTTCGCCAAGGCCGGTGCCGACATCATTTCTGTGCAAGTGGAAGCCTGCACCCACCTGCACCGCAACCTGGCCCAGATCAAAGACCTCGGCAAGATGGCCGGCGCCGTGCTCAACCCCGGCACCCCGATTGACACCCTCGAGTACTGCCTCGAGCTGTGCGACCTGGTGCTGGTGATGAGCGTGAACCCCGGTTTCGGCGGCCAGAGCTTCATCGAGAACCAGGTTCAGAAGATCCGCGACCTGCGCCGCATGTGCGATGAGCGCGGCCTTGATCCCTGGATCGAAGTGGATGGCGGCATCAAGGCCGAGAACGCCTGGAAGGTGATCGAAGCCGGTGCCAACGCCATCGTGAGTGGCTCGGGCGTGTTCAACCAGCCCAGCTACGCCGAAGCGATCACCGGCATCCGCAACAGCAAGCGCCCCGTGGCCGTGGCGGCCTGATCGCAACAGGGCCCTGATCGGCGCAGCGCCCTGATTGCCGCAGCGCCCTGATCCAGTCTCGCGGGGGCCTTTTCGGCCTGCCGCGGGCTCTTAGCAACGGCAATCAGAACAAACCCCGTTCTGTACGGCATGTACAGAACGGGGTTTTTGGCAGTTCAGGGTTGATTCGGTCGATGCTCTGTCAGCTGATCAGGCGCTGAGGAACCAGCCGTAGCTGTGCAGGCCGATGCCCAACAGGTTCACGCCGATGTAGCACACGCAGATCACCACCAGACCGGCCACGGCCACCATGGCTGGGCGGCGCCCCTGCCAGCCGCGGCTCAGGCGGGTGTGCAGGTAAGCGGCGTACACCAACCAGCAGATCAGAGCCCAGGTTTCCTTGGGATCCCAGCTCCACCAGGTGCCCCAGGCCTCATTGGCCCACACGGCGCCACTCACGATGCCGATCGAGAGCAACAGGAAGCCCACGGTGATCGTGCGGTAGCTGAGGCTGTCGAGCTGCTCGCTGAGCGACAGGCTGGCACTGCTGAGCTGCAGGCCGCCGGCGGAGCCGCCATCCACCGCAAGGCTGGCCTGGCGGAACGCGCCACTGCCAATGGAGCTGCTGCGCAGTTCCAACTCCTGGCCGCGATCGGTGAACAGCACCGCCAGGGAGAGCAGCGAGCCCACCAACAGGGCGGCGTAGCTCACCATGATCACACTCACGTGCATCACCAGCCAGCTGGAGCGCAGGGCAGGCACCAGCGGGGCAGCCTGCTGCAGCTGATCAGGCAGCGCAAAGCTGGCGAAGGCCACACAGCCCAGGCCCATCGGGGTGGCGGCTGCCGCCACGATCGGCGAGGGGTAGCTGCGCTCCACCAACAGTTGGGTGAGGGTGCAGGCCCAGGCCAGGAAGCAGAGCGATTCGTAGAGGTTGCTGATCGGGAAGTGGCCCGACTGCCACCAACGCAACACCAGCTGGGCGGTGAGGGCGAGGTTGGCAGCCGCCACCATCAGCCGCACAGCCTGACTGCCCTGGCCGGAGCCACTCACACTCCAGAACGCCACAGGAAGCGCCAGCAACAGCAAGGCAAAGGCGCCGAGGCCAAGGGCTAGAACCGGATCGGTCACGAAGGGAGGCGAGGAACGCGGAGGTTGGTGCCAGTCTGCCGTGAAGCGCGGGCTACCGACTGGCTTGTCTCAACAGCACCAGACCACCTCCCAGGCCAATGAACACTGGCATCCAGGCGGCGAAGAAGGGCATCAGGGTGCCCTTGATCCCCAGGGAACTGAAGATGAACGACATCAAGTAGTAACCAAAGATCAGGAGCACGCTGATCCCGAAGCCCTGGCTGCGACTGGTGCGTGCATTGGGCCGCACCCCCAGGCTGCTGCCGATCAGCCCGAACACCAGACAGATCGCCGGGAAGGCGAATTTCTCCTGAATCCGCACCCGCAGCCGCCGCGCTTCTTTGCGATCACCGGCCTGCTGCAGCAACGCTTCAGCCCGCCAGGCCTGGGCCACCGTCATCTGGGCCGCGTCGCTGGGGAGTTTGCCCACATCGAGGGGCGCCTTGGTGAAGGGATAGAAGTAGCGATCGAAATCCGCTGAGGTGGTGCGGTTGTTGGCGCTGTCGATATCCACGATGCGGCCATCGCGGAACTCCCACATGCTGCGCGGCTCATTCCACACGCCGGTTTTGGCGATGAGCAGCTGCTGATGACCAGCCTTGGTGAAATCCACCAGGGTCACCTCATACAACTTTCCCTCGCGGAAGCGGCGCGAATAAAACAGCTGCGCCAGATCGTTGCTGCTGCGCTCTTTGCCGTCTTCGTCGGTGGTCGTGATCTGGGCGTAGCGGGAATACACCACGTTGTCGCCCCGTTCAGCGGCGATCGAGCGACCCAGGGCTGAATCGAGCGTGTCGGCGGCGGCGAGGTTGGCGCTCGGGACGATCACATCGTTGAACACAAACGTGAGCACCGTCATCAGCGCGGCCACGGCGAGGGCCGGAACCACCATCCGCCAGGTGGGCACGCCGATGCTGCGCAGGGCCGTGAGTTCGCTTGAACTCGAGAGACGGCTGAAGGCGAGCAACGTGGCCATCAACGTGGCCATCGGGAAGGAGAGCACCAGGAAGCCCGGCAGGCGCAAGCCGAGCACTTGCATGGCCACCAGCGGCGGCAGGCCGGCCTCGGCCACCTTGCGCACCAGCTCAAACACCACCCCCACCGAGAGCGACACCGCCGTGAACGCGGCGATGCCAAACAACAGAGGGCCCAAGAGCTCTGAAGAGAGCCAGCGATCCATCAGCGGCAAGCGCTGCCACTGGCGAATCAAGCGTTGCCACTGCAGCTGCAGTGGTTGAAGCAGGGAGGAAGCGGCGCTCACAGGCGGAAGTCCTCCCCGAGGTAATGGCGCCGCACCAGCGGATCGTTGGCCATCTCGCGCGAGGGACCGCTGGCCAGGATGCTGCCCTCCGTGAGGATGTAGGCCCGATCCGTGATCGCCAGGGTTTCGCGCACGTTGTGATCGGTGATCAGGATTCCCATGCCGCGATCGCGCAGGCGAGCGATCAAGCCCTGGAGGTCGGCCACCGCAAGCGGATCCACCCCGGCAAAGGGCTCATCGAGCAGCAGATAGCGCGGACCCTGCTCGCCCACGGCTAGAGCCCGGGCCACCTCGCAGCGGCGGCGCTCACCGCCGGAGAGCTGAAAGCCGCGGCGCTGGGCAAAGGGGCGGAGATGGAAATCGTCCACCAGCTGCTCCACCCGCTCGCGGCGCTGGGCCTTGGGCGCCCCGCTTTCCTGCAGGGCGAGCATCAGGTTGTCGTGCACGCTGAGGTTGCGGAACACGCTGGCCTCCTGGGGCAGGTAGCCGATCCCCAGGCGGGCCCGCTCCGGCATCGACAATTCAGCCACCGCCCGGCCATCCATCTGCACCTGACCGGAATCCGGGCGTAACAGGCCGGTGACCAGGTTGAACGTGGTGGTTTTGCCGGCGCCGTTGGGCCCGAGTAACCCCACCACCTCGCCGGGATTGAGGTTGAGGCTCACCTGCTTCACCAGCGGCCGCCCCGCAATCGTGAGCGCCACATGATCCAGCACCAAACTCATGGTTTCGGGGCCGGAGAGGCCTGACCGGTGGGAGTCGTGGTGGGCGTGGCGGTGGAGGGCGTCGCTGGAGTGGGAGTAACGGCCGTGGCCGCAGCGGGGGTCTGTTGCTGTTGAATCTTCAGCCGACTGAACACCTGCTGACCTTCAGGCGGGATGGCGATCAGCCGCTCGCCATCCACCAGATACACCACTCGCTCAGCGCGGATCAGGTTGCCGCCTTCTTGAACGATGCCGACATCGCCGCTGAGCACCACCCGGTTCTCTTTGCTGAAGTATTGGGCTTGGCGGGCGGTGGCCACCACCCGTTCGTCCGGGTACACGATGCGCACGTTGCCGGTGGCGGTCACCACACCGGTGAGCTGATCGGCGCGCTGCAGATCCGATTCAATCGTCACCAAACCGGTGCTCACCCGGGCAGGCTGGGCAGGAGTCGCCGGGGCAGCTTGGGTGGCCGGCGATGGAGTTGCGGGCTTTGGCGAGGACGCAGCGGGGATCGGAGAGGCACCCGTCGCGCTCCCCTGGGCGAACACCGATGGTGTGAATCCCAGAACCGCGACCAGGAGCGCGAGAGATCTGGGCATGCTGCGCGCTGCGGCCAAGCCCGCTCCCCGCTCTTGAAGTTTCCGTATCGTATCGCTCAGTTCGCCTGGCGCATCTGGCCTTTCAGGCTGCAGGGCTGAGCGCAGGCAAGGGCAAGGCATCGGGATCTTGCTCCTGCTGAAGAGCCAGCAACCGATCACGGGAGCGCTGGCGCAGCAGGGTCAGATCAAGGCCGAAACACTCATCCCCCGCCGCCTGAAGGCGACCGAGGCCCTCCCCCAGCAGCACCGTGGCACCCCGACGGTTGCCGCGCTCCAGGTGCAGGTGGGCCACGGCGATCTGAAGGATTCCCTGCAGCACCTTGCGGCAGGGGGCATGGGTTTCATGCCAGAGCTCCTCGAAGCCGTCGTGGCAGGCATACCACTCGCCAGCATTAAAAAGCCTGACGGCGTCCCCGAAGCGGGGATCGGCCATCAGGCTCTGTTCCTCTGAGATGAGCTCGCTCAACGACGGGCGGGCTTCTTCGCCGGCAGCTTGCGCAGACGGATCGACTCGGGGGTGACCTCGAGCATCTCGTCGGGGCCGATGTACTCGAGCGCGCGCTCCAGGGTCATCTGCATTGGTGCCTGCAGGGTGTCGAGTTCCTCAGCGCCGGCAGAGCGCATGTTGGTGAGCTGCTTGGTTTTGCAGACATTGATCTCGAGATCCTGAGGACGGTTGTTCTCGCCCACGAGCATGCCCTTGTACACCTTGGTGCCAGGGCTGATGAAGAACTGACCGCGATCCTCGGCGTTCTTCAGGGCATAGAAGGTGGCAGTGCCCTCTTCGAAGGCGATCAGGACACCGTTGCGGCGAGTCTCGAATTCACCCTGCATCGGGCGGTAATCAAGGAAGGAGTGGCTCATGATTCCTTCGCCGCGGGTGGCGCGGATGAACTCACCGCGGAAGCCGATCAGGCCGCGGGAAGGCACCACAAACTCCAGCTGGGTGCGGCCGTCGTTGGTGTTCTCCATGTTCTGCATCTCGGCCTTGCGGATGCCGAGCTTCTCGATGCAGGCGCCCACGGATTCCTCGGGCACATCTAGCACCAGGGTTTCGAACGGCTCGGAGGGGGTGCCATCGATGGTGCGGAAGATCACCTGCGGCTGGCTCACCTGGAACTCATAGCCCTCGCGGCGCATCGTTTCGATCAGGATGCCCAGGTGCAGTTCACCGCGGCCGCTCACGGCCCAGCGGTCGGGGGAGTCGGTGTCTTCCACCCGCAGCGCCACGTTGGTGAGCAGCTCTTTGTTGAGGCGATCGCGCACCTGACGGCTGGTCACGAACTTGCCTTCCTTACCGGCGAAGGGCGAGTCGTTGACCACGAAGGTCATCTGCAGGGTGGGTTCATCCACCTTGATCAGCGGCAGGGCCTTGGGCTCGTCGGGGCAGGCGATGGTTTCGCCGATGTTCACTTCATCGAAACCGGCCACGGCCACCAGATCGCCGGCGCGGGCCTGCTCGATCTCCACGCGCTGCAAGCCCTGGAAGCCGAGCAGCTTGCTGATGCGGCCGCGCTTCACGCTGCCGTCATCACGGAGCAGCGCCACGGGCTGACCAGCCTTGATTGTGCCGTTGTGGATGCGGCCGATCATGATCCGGCCGAGGAAATCGCTGTAGTCGAGGGTGGTCACCTGCAGCTGCAGGGGCTTCTCCGGATCACCCACCGGCGGCGGAACATGGCGCAGGATCGCTTCAAACAGCGGCCGCATGTTGTCGCTTTCGGTCTTCATGTCCGGCTTGGCGTAACCGCCCATGCCGCTACCGAAGAGATAGGTGAAATCGCACTGGTCGTCGTCGGCGCCCAGCTCCAGGAACAGGTCGAGCACCTTGTCGACAGCCTGCTCGGGATCAACGCGAGCCCGGTCGATCTTGTTGACGAACACGATCGGGCGCAGACCCTTCTCCAGCGCCTTCTTGAGCACGAAGCGCGTCTGGGGCATCGGCCCTTCGTTGGCGTCCACGATCAGCAGACAGCCATCCACCATGCCGAGCACCCGCTCCACCTCACCGCCGAAGTCGGCGTGACCAGGGGTATCCACGATGTTGATGCGGATCCCCTCGTAGTCCACCGCGGTGTTCTTGGAGAGGATCGTGATGCCGCGCTCGCGCTCCAGATCGTTGGAGTCCATCACGCAGGTAGGCACCGCTTCGTTGTCGCGGAAGATGCCCGATTGGGCCAGCAGCGCGTCCACCAGGGTGGTTTTGCCGTGGTCAACGTGGGCAATGATTGCAATATTGCGAATCGGGGTCCCCGGATGCTCGCCGCTCATAAATCGATGGTGTCGGTTGATCTCTAGTGCGCACGCCGCAGGCGTTGGCGTGGGAACGGTGGCTGAAACCCCTGAGCCCGATCACACAGCAAATTGCGATGTGAATGGAGCTGGTATCTCTTGCAGCGTGGCCTTCAGATCCGAACTGCTGCCCAGCAACGCTGAGCAGCAGTGGAAGCTGAGACCGATGACCCCTACGGTGCGTTAAGGGAATCTATCGCAGCGCCTGAAGTGGAATAAGGCCCTCAGCGGCGCTGCACCAGGGTGCCGCGGGTCACGCCAAGGCGGCTTTCCAGCTGCTCGCGTTGCCACACGGTGCGCCCACTGAGCTCTCCGCTGATGGCCTGCTGATAGAGCTCCACCCGCCGGCGCGCATCGGTAGGGCTGTCGTCGAGCAATTCCAGCCTCAGACGCCCCACACCGGCCTGCAATAACTGGGGAATCGCCTCGGCTGCCGTTTGCGCTCGGCCGTTGAACAAGGTGTTGCGGCAGCCGAGATCCGCCCGCAAGGGGTGCTCAACGCCGCTGCGGTCGCGCAACAGCACCGTGTGGGTTTCGCAGGGGCGGCCGCAATCGGTGTGGTCGTGTCCGTCGGAGAGGAAGGCGCAGAACAGGCAGTGCTCCATGTGGAACAGCGGCATGTGCTGGTGCAGAGTGATTTCCACGCGGCCTGCGGCGGTGCCGGCCACCAGCGCCAGGAGCTGATCCAGGGCCAGGTCGTAGCTGGCGGTGATCGCCTCCAAACCCCAGCGCTCCAGAAACCAGCGGGCCGTAAGCGGGTTGGCCACATTCAGAGAGAAATCGCCAATGCAGGGGGCCACCGGGGTGAGCCGCTCAAGCTGATCGGCATTGCGCACCACAAAGCCATCGGGCTCCGCCCGGAGCAGCGGCTCCAAGGTCCAGGCCTCATCGGGCCGGCAGATCCGGGCGCCTGCGGCCCAAATGCCACCGGGCCAACACCCGCGCCCGGCGCGCACGGCCTGACGCAACTGAGCCGGATGCTCCAAATCCACAATCACGCGGTGCACCGGCAACTCGCGCAGCGCCTCCAATTGCTCGAGGCTGCGCACCAACACGCTCAGCTCCACCGCCCCTGGAGCGCAAGGCTCGCTCTGCGGCGCTGACAGCAGAGCGCTCAATCGCTCCAGGACTTGCGCTTCTGCCGAGGTGGAAGCCGCAGAGCTCACGGCAGGCATGGCCTCAGCCAACTGATCCACCAAGGCCCGGCGCAGCTCATTGAGCTGAGCCACCGGCAGGAACAGCTCACCCTCTAAGCACACCTCCAAGCCGCCCAGGCACCAAGGGGTGCCGCCCAGACGGCCCAGTTGCTGCTCCAGGCGATCCCGATCGAGGGCGGCGCCGCGAGCGGGTTGCAGCACCTGGCTGGAGGCCACCTGCCAAGGACCGCCGGCCAGGCCAGGGATGGCGACCACTTCCAGGCGCAGCGGCTCATCGACACGACCCCACACCCGCAACTGCAGGGGTTGGCGTTGTTCATGGGATTCCCGTTGAGCGAGGCGCTCCAGTTGCCGTTCCAGCTGCGGATCACTGGTGAGCCAACAGGGGCTGCCGGGCTGCAAACCGGAACAATCGATCCGCCCCGGCCCGAGCTTCAAGGCCACACGCCCCCCGGGCAGAGGCTCCACCTGCATCAGCCGGCCCCCCACCTCCCGGGGCGGCTGAAGTGGATCGGAATTGGGCACCTCGAGCACCACCCCGTCACCGGGCTTGAGGGTTTGCTGGGTGCGCAGCACCAGGCGGCCCTGGGCGGGTGCCTGCTCCAGCCGCCCCAGCCAGGGGCCGCGTTTTTTGCTCCAGCGCCCGTTTACCAGCTGGCGATGGTTGACCCCATCGAGCCAGCCGTGACTAAGACCCCGGGAAAAGCTCAGCTCAAGCTGCCGGCGCAATTGATCGGTGGGCTGCAGAGGCGCGTCGCGCTCATCCCCCTTCACCGCCAGCTGATCAAGCCCCTGGCGATAGGCATCGGTGACGGCAGCCACATAGGTGGACTCCTTCAACCGCCCCTCGATCTTGAGGCTGGCGATGCCGCAAGCCGCCAGCTGGGGCAACAGATCCCAAGCCGCCAGATCCTGCGGCGACATCAAATAGCGCTGTTCGCTGAGATCACGCTCCTCGCCATCAACGATCAACTGATACGGAAGCCGGCAGGCCTGGGCGCATTCGCCTCGGTTGGCGCTGCGCTGGCCGAGGGCTTCGCTGGTGAGGCATTGACCGGAATAGGCCACGCACAGGGCACCGTGCACAAACACCTCCAGGGGCATCTCCAGAGCCCGCTGGTGCAATTGAGCCTGGATGCGCTGCAGATCCTTAAGGCTGAGTTCCCGGGCCAACACCACCCGCGTGCAGCCCAGTTCGGCCGCGATCGCCACACCGGCGGCACTGGTGATCGACATCTGCGTGGAGCCATGCACCGCCAAAGCGGGTGTGAGCTCGCGGGCGAGCAACGCCAGGCCCACGTCTTGCACGATCAGGGCATCCACGCCAGCCGCTTCTGCCGCCAGCAGCAACTCAGCCACCTGTTGCAGCTCCGCCGGAAAGATCAACACATTCACGGTGAGGAATCCCTTCACACCGCGGCGATGCAGCCACTCCATCACCTCCGGCAGATCGCAGAGGCGGAAGTTCTCAGCGCGGAGCCTGGCGTTGAACTGCTCCACACCGAAATACACGGCATCGGCGCCATTGGCCACGGCGGCCTTGAGCGACTCCCAACAACCCGCCGGTGCGAGCAATTCAGGCAGGGCTGCCATCAGCGGCCAAGCCGCTGGGCGGCTTCAAAGGTTTTGAGCGCTTCCGCTGAGCCTTCGAAACGCCAATGCCAGGGCTCGTAGCTCACCCCCTGACGGTTCCCTTCCGGAAACGACAGAGTGAAGTGATAACGATTGGCATTGGCCTGCAGCCAGGCAAACGCATTGGTGGACTGGAAGCTTGGGGAGAGATCAGTGCCAGGGGCTCGGGCATCACCGAGATCCACCGCATAACCGGTGCTGTGCTCAGAGAAGCCCGGAGGTGCACTCACCTGAGCCCGCTCAAGAGCACTTTGGTTGCGCTCTGATTTCACATCGAAAAAGATTGTCTTCTGAAGATCAATGGAGCGATAGGCACTGAGCACCCTGAGCTCCACGCCATCGGCCGCAGCCGAAGCCAACAATCGTTCAAGCGCTTTGGCAGCATCACGGTGCAGCTCCACGCCCGGCGCAATCGCCACCAGATCAGCGCGCGCCGCTTCTCCGTAAGGAAAGTGACCCAGGAGCCGACCATCGAGGCCAACCCTCGCCTTGAGGCCCTGCACCGGCGGGGGTGCGAGCAGGCGTCTGATCGGTTGCGGAAACACCACCACCAGCGCGGCCGCCGCAAGCACGCTGGATCCAGCTGCAACGAGCGCCAGGCGCCAGCGGGGCTTGCGCTGCAGAGCCGGTGAAACCGTGCGTTTAGCGAGCGGAATGTCGTCGCCGCCAGAGCGCTTGGAGCTGCGTGCCGCTGTGGGCAGCCGACTGGCGCTGGGCAAGCGACGACTCCCATGGCGGCAGGGTTGACCGATGGTAGGCCTGTGCCACGGCAACGCCAGCAACGCACTGCTCAGCAGTGTTAGCTTCCCCCCAACATCCTTCTGGCGGAGCGGGTTTCAAGATGTTGCGAGTCGCGGTGGTGGGCGGCGGCCCGAGCGGATCCTGTGCTGCAGAAGTGCTGGCAAAGGCCGGCATTCAAACCTGGATCTTCGAGCGCAAGCTGGATAACGCCAAACCCTGCGGTGGTGCGATTCCTCTGTGCATGGTGGCCGAGTTCGACCTGCCCGAGTCGATCATCGACCGCAAGGTCCGCAACATGAAAATGATCTCCCCCTCCAATCGTGAGGTGGACATCAATCTCGAGAACGAGAACGAATACATCGGCATGTGCCGCCGCGAGGTGATGGATGCCTTCCTGCGCAACCGTGCCGCCGAGCTGGGCGCCCATCTGGTGAACGGCCTCGTCACCAAGATCGATACAGGTGCCAACCGCCAGGGCCCCTACACCCTCACCTACTCCGACTACAGCGAGGGTGAAGCCACCGGCACCACCCAGACCCTCGAAGTGGATCTGATCATCGGCGCCGATGGCGCCAACAGCCGCGTAGCCAAGGCCATGGATGCCGGCGACTACAACGTGGCGATCGCCTTCCAGGAGCGCATCAAGCTGCCCCCGGAAGAGATGAAGTATTACGAGAGCCTCGCTGAGATGTACGTGGGCACCGATGTGTCGCCCGACTTCTACGCCTGGGTGTTCCCCAAGTACGACCACGTGGCCGTGGGCACCGGCACCATGCAGGAGAACCAGGCCCTGATCAAGAGCCTGCAGGAAGGCATCCGCGAGCGCGCCAAGAAGCGCCTGGTGAATGGTGAAGTGATCAAGGTGGAAGCGCACCCGATCCCCGAGCACCCGCGTCCGCGCCGGGTGGTGGGCCGCATGGCACTGGTGGGTGATGCCGCCGGCTATGTGACCAAGAGCTCTGGCGAAGGCATTTACTTCGCAGCCAAGAGCGGCCGGATGTGCGCCGAGCAGATCGTGGAATCCAGCCAGGGCGGCACCAAGGTGCCCAGCGAGGCTGACCTCAAGAAGTATCTGAAGAAGTGGGACCGCCAGTACGGCGCCACCTACAAAGTTCTCGAAATCCTCCAGAACATCTTCTACCGCAACGATGCAGCCCGCGAAGCGTTCGTGGAGATGTGCGATGACAAGGACGTGCAGCGTCTCACCTTCGACAGCTATCTCTACAAGCGCGTCGTGATGATGAACCCCTGGCAGCAGCTCAAGCTCACGCTGCTCACCCTGGGTTCCGTGCTGCGCGGCAACGCCCTGGCACCGCAGGGCTACAAGCCGGTGGCCAGTGCCGTTCGCGATGAAGCCGAAGTGAACGCGATGCTCGCCGTGAGCACCATCAAAGGTGGCATCCGCGTCGGCAAGGCTAAGGAAGCCAGCTCCAATGGAGCAAAGGCCTCCGATTCAGCAACCGATGAGCGCGAGCCCGTGCTGGCGGGTAAAGGCTGAAACGAAGGCTGAATAGCTGATCAGCGTCACAACGAATCAGCCGTCCCGAGAGGGGCGGCTTTTTGATGCAGATCTGGTGTGTCGCGTCGTGCCTGCACTAGTACGTGCAGGACTGAGTATCCGAAAGGCGTAAAGGTTCAGGCCTCAGCCATCGACACGAGCTTCTGCTTGCCGCTATCCCAAAGGATCAGATTGAAGCAGCGCGGTAGATCACGGAGACGCAGATAAGCGCAATCATCCAGCAGATGTTGATTGGCCTCGTGACAGGCTCGCAGCCGGTAGTTGGGAATGCGTTCACACAAGTGGTGAATGCTATGAAAGGCAATATCTGCCGAAAACCAGTGCAGTACGCGAGGAAGGATCAAATTGCTGCTGCCCTCAATGGCCCCTTTGAAATAGCTCCAGTCATTGCTGCGATGGGCGTAGGAGTCCGGAAAGTTGTGCTGCACAAAGAAGATGCAGATAAAGATCGCAGCCGAGCAGGTCATCACGATCGCGTAGCAGCTCCAGAACAAACCGGCGCCAAGCCAGCGGCTCATCAACCACCAGCTCGTCAGCACGCAAAGATTGTTCGCCGCTAGATCGATAAATTCACCGCCCGTATACCAGTGGCTGGATTTGAAGCTCAAGGTTCGAGGAACCAAACTGAACAGGGCACTCCAACCATCCCGGCGCACTTCAGCAGCCATCGCACCCGCCCACTCCCAGAGGCCAAGCAACAACTGCAGCCGTGGACGCACCACCAGGTAAGAAAAACCACCTGGGAAAAGCATTAAGGGATGGCGCGACCATCCATAGCGTTGCTGCTGCGGAGGCGTGAGCTGCTGAAATTGCTCCACTGTGAGCAGAGCCGAAGGACCGCGATATCGCTCCCAGTTGCCATTGTGCAGATGATGAAAAGCATGCCCCCGCGACCAGGGATGCTGCGGTATCGCATTCACAACGCCCAGCAGAAAGCCAACACTGCGATTCAGAAGTTTGCTGCGAAACAATGACCCGTGCCCGCAGTCATGCATCAGCGAAAAAGAGCGGGCTGAAAACAACACCAGCAACGCCAGAGCGGGCACGATCAGCAGGGTTTCAAGCCGCAGCGGTTGCCAGAGCCAGGGCAACGATGCCCAGAGCAAGGCCGTGGGAACCAGGGTGGTGAGCAGTTGCCAGAGCGCCCGGAGGTTGTCGGAGCGGCGAAACGGCGCCAGCGAAAAATCGCCGCGATTCCTGAGCTGTGTGTGTTGCAAGGTGAATGCCGAACCTGATCACCAGGTGCGCTGCATCACCTGCTCAATCCACACCCTAGTGGGCGTGTGCTGGCGGCAGCTGATCAGCCGGTGATACGGCTGAAATCGGCCAACACCGAGGCCTGATTGCGCAACACGCCCAGGAGATTGAGACGGTTGGCGCGAACGGCTGCGTTGTCGGCCATCACCATCACGCTCTGCTCACCATCAAAGAAGGCCGCCAGCGCCGAGGCACCCGCGATCAGGCCCTGCGCCAGACGGCTGTAGCGATCCGCGCTATCGCTGATGGCGACGGGCTCGAGCTGATCGATCACCGCCAGCATCCCCGCTTCGCTGCTCTTCTCAAACAAAGCCGGATCCACCACCGTTGTCGCCGAAAGCACGCTGGCGTCGAGATCGCCTTTTTCTGCCAAGCGCGCCGCGCGGGTTACCACCGCCTGCACGGCCGCCAACTCACCGCTGGAGCGCAGGGCCATCAGCAACTCCGCCCGCTGGCGCGCATCAGCTGGATCAGTGATCACCCGCTCAATGGGCACACCATCGCCCGCCACAGCCTGGACCAGATCCACAGCCGTGCCGCCCTCTTCGAGCAGGCTCTGCAGCCGCTGACGCAGAAACTCAGCCAGCTCCGCAGCCAGGGCAAGCGCATCCACCTTGAACTCCGGCAGTAGCTGAGCCCAATGGGCGGTGGCCCGCTCCAGCAGTTGCTGCAGATCCAGGCTCCAACCCTTGGCCCAGAGAATCTGCAGTAAGCCATTGCCGGCCCGGCGCAGGGCATAGGGATCCGACGAGCCCGTGGGGCGCTCCCCCTTGGCGTAGATGCTCAGCAGCAGCTCGAGCCGCTCGGCCAGGGCCACCACGGCACCTGCATCGGATTCGGGCAGATCGTCGCCTGCGCCGCGGGGGAGGTAGTGCTCGAGAACAGCCAGAGCCACTTCCCGCGGCTCGCCTTCGGCCAGGAGGTATTTCCCGCCCATCACCCCCTGAAGCTCGGGGAATTCACCAACCATCTGGCTCACGAGATCGTGCTTGCAGAGGTGGGCGCCGCGGCGGGCATGGCTGGCCGTGGCTTCACTCAGAGCGAGCTGCTCAAGCAGCACATCGGTGCACCACTCCAGCCGCTCCACCCGATCGAGCAAGGAACCCAGGCCGGCAGCAAAGGTGACCCGAGCCAGTTGATCACGCCGGTCAATGCTGGCCACAGCGCGATCGGCATCCACGAAAAACTCCGCATCCGCCAGGCGGGCCTTAAGCACCCGCTCATTGCCGCGGCGCACCAGCTCAGAGGCCTCCGGTAAACCGTTGCCGATGCACAGGAAGCGGGGCAGCAGGCTGGCCCGGGCATCGAGGGCGAGGGGATCGTGGGCTGCACCCTTGCGGTAGAGGGGCACATAACGCTGGTGGGCGCGCATCACGGTGCTGAGCACCTCCGCCGGCAGGGCGAGATAGTGATCAGCCACGCTGCCCTCGATCAGCAGGGGCGACTCCACCAAATCGGTGAGTTCCTCGAACAGATCATCGGGAAGGTCTGGCGTGGCCTCGAGCGCCTGAGCGGCCGCATCCACCTGCTCGCGGATCCACTGGGCCCGGGCGCTGCGATCCACCTGAACACCGGCAGCAGCCAACGCCTCGGCATAGGCAGAAGCACTGGCAAGACTCACGGCGTCGCTCTTGAGTCGGTGGCCCCGGCTGCTGTTTCCGCTGCTCACCTCGGGATCGCTGCCCTCGAGCCGCACGGGCACCACCTGACCATCGAGCATCGCCACCAGCCAGCGCACGGGCCGTGAGAAGCGGCTCTCACCCGAACCCCAGCGCATGAAGCGCCGGCCCTGGAGGCTGTTGATCCATTGGGGAATCCAGTCGCCGAGCAGCTCAGGCGCAGGCCGCCCCCGCTCCAACACGCGGGCAAACACAAACGGGCCCTTCGGGGTCTCGCGCACCTCCAGGGCCGAGGCATCGATGCCGCAGCGTTTAGCAAAGCCTTCTGCAGCAGGGGTTGGCACGCCGTCTTTAAACGCCTGCGCCGCCGGAGGACCTTTGCGCTCCTCTTCGAGATCGGGCGCGGCAGCCTCCACACCCTCCACGACCACCGCTAGGCGCCGAGGCGTACTGGTGCAGCGGATCTCACCGTGACCGAGACGCGCTTCGCTGAGATCGCGGCTCACCATCTGCTCGAGCTGGGGGAGCGCCAGCCGCGCAAAATCAGCGGGCAGTTCCTCGGTCCCGATCTCCAGCAGAAAGGTCGACACGAGGGGCAGCCCACAACAGCCGCCCACTGTATTGAAGGGAGACCAAGCGATCTGGGGCGCGGAGTGCAGCTGCCAGAGCCGCTTTCAACGGCTGCTCTGACCAGGTTGCCACCGGCGTTTCGCTACGGTCATCACAACACTTTGATCAACGTGTGACCGTGACGGCAGGGCCTGATGAACGCGGTTTCTCACCTTGCATCGCCAACGGCGCCGATCGCAGCAAGTTCGAGCAGCTGAAGGCCGATAGCTCCTATCTGCGCGATCCCCTCGCCGAAGAGCTGGAGAACGAACTTCCTAACTTCAGCGAAGGCGCTGTTCAGCTGCTCAAATTTCACGGCAGCTATCAACAGGACAACCGCGAGAACAGACAGAAAGGCCAAGAGAAGGATTGGCAGATGATGCTGCGGCTGCGCAGCCCCGGCGGTCGCATTCCTGCCTCGCTGTATCTCGCCCTCGATGATCTGGCCGATCGCCTTGGGAACGGCACCCTGCGGGTGACCACACGCCAGGCGTTCCAGATGCACGGCATCCGGAAGCACAACCTGCGCGAAGTGATTGCCACAATCGTGCGGGGCATGGGCTCCACGCTGGCCGCCTGCGGCGATATCAACCGCAATGTGATGGCCCCAGCAGCGCCATTTGAAAAGGGTGCCTACCCAGCGGCCCGCCAACTGGCCAACGACATCGCCGACACCCTCAGCCCTCAAGCCGCGGAAGGGGCTTACCTCGACCTGTGGGTGGATGGCGAACTCAGCTACCGCATCAAACCCAGCCGCGCCGTGAACAAGGTGCGTGAGCGCCAGCACGAAGGGGGTGTGTTCAGCGGAGACAGCCAGGAACCGCTCTACGGACCCACCTACCTGCCCCGCAAATTCAAGTGCGCAGTCACGGTTCCCGGAGATAACTCCGTCGATCTGCTCACCCAGGACATCGGCCTGGTGGCCTTCGCCGATGCCAATGGCGCCCTGCGCGGCTGCAACGTGTACGTGGGTGGCGGCATGGGCCGCACCCACAACAAGGAAGAAACCTTTGCTCGCACCGCCGATCCCCTCGGCTACGTGGACGCCGAGCATGTGCTCGATCTGGTGCAAGCGATCCTGGCGCTGCAGCGGGATTACGGCGATCGCAACAACCGCCGCCACGCGCGGATGAAATACCTGATCCACGATCAGGGCATTGCGTGGTTCAAGCAGGAACTGAAGGCGAAGTATTTCCAGCACCCGATCAAAGGGATGCGGCTTGAGCCGAAGGTGAAGCTCGAGGACTACCTGGGCTGGCATCGCCAGACCGCCGGCAAGTGGTTCGTGGGCCTCCCCCTGCTCTGCGGCCGCCTCGGGGGCGAGCTCAAGCGCGGGCTCCGGCAGTTGGTGGAGACCTACCAGCTGGAGATCCGCCTCACCCCCAACCAGGACCTCCTGCTCTGCAACATCGGCACCGCCCAGCGGGGCAGCGTGCGCGATGCCCTGGCAGCCCTGGGGATCGAGGCCCCTGACGCCCCGGCCCTGTTGGCACGCCATGCCATCGCCTGCCCGGCCCTCCCCCTCTGCGGGCTGGCGGTCACGGAAGCCGAGCGGATCCTGCCCCAGGTGTTGGATCGCCTTGATGCCCAGCTCAGACGCTTGGAGATCGATAAGCCGATGCTGGTGCGGATGACGGGCTGCCCCAACGGTTGCGCCCGCCCTTACATGGCCGAACTGGGCCTTGTGGGCGACGGCGTAAACCAATACCAGCTCTGGCTCGGCGGCACCCCAAACCTCACGCGCCTGGCGGAGCCGTATCTCGAGAAGATGCCGCTCGAGAAACTCGAAACCACAATCGAACCGCTGCTGCAGGGCTGGAAGGCCGCAGGCGGCCGCCGCTCCTTCGGCGATTACGTGGTGAAGCTGGGCCGAGAACAGGTGGAGAGCCTGCTGGCCTCAGCAGCCTGAGCGTCCGTAGATGGCCTGGGGCTGGCCCGTGCGCCAGGCCCAGAGCTGATCACCGTGGCTGAAGTGCCACCACTCGTTGGGATGTTGGGCAAAACCGGCCGCGAGCATCACCCCCGCGAGTCGATCACGACGCTCTTGCCAGATCAGGGCCTGCCGGCGGATCGCCTCGTCTGCTGCGTCAGCCGCCACCCCACGGAAGTGATCGGGTTCGGAAACAGCACCGATCGCATCGATGGGTGATCCGAGATCCAGAGGCGTGCCCTCGGGATCCGCCAACGTGAGATCCACTGCCGCACCCGTGCTGTGGGGTGGTGGCGTGGCGGGATCAGTGCTGGGAGGAGCCCAGAAACGGCCCACCTCCTGCTCCACTGCAGCAAGGGCCTCACTGGGAAGAGAGGCATCGATGCCGCGAACCCTGCATTCTTCAGCGATGGCATGGGCCACCATGAAGCGCTGCACCGCCAGCGGCCGCCAGGCATCAAAGATCGCTAACCGCCAGCTGGGTTGCTCTCGCTGAAGGTCGCGCTGGGCCTGAAGCAGGCGCTCAATCACCCCCTGCCGCAGACGAAACGGGCACGCATCGGGCCCGTAGGGCGCACCCACAGCGGCATAGGGGTGGGGTTCCAACCGCCACAACCCATTCGGTAAGGGGAGCAATGGCTCGCCGCAGTCATCGATCGGGATCGGGCTCCAGGGACGCAAAGCCATCAGTTCAAACGGGCGGGTGCTGCGGTGCGCCGGCGCTGCTCGGCCAGGGCCTGAGCCAGGGAGGCATGGGCCTCCAGCTCCGGATCGCTCTCCATGATCTGCTGGGCCACGCGGCGGGCCTGCTCCAGCACATCACCATCGTCGGTGAGGCTGGCGAGAGCCAGATCGGGCAGGCCGCTCTGGCGGGTGCCGAGCACCTGGCCCGGCCCCCGCAGGCGCAGGTCCATCTCGGCGATTTCAAAACCATCGCTGGAGTGCACCAGCACCTCCAGACGCTGCCGCGCCAGAGCATTGCGGCTGTCATTGATCAGCTGGCAATAGGAGGCCGCTGCACCGCGACCCACACGGCCCCGCAACTGATGCAGCTGCGCCAACCCGAAGCGATCTGCGTGCTCGATCACCATCACGCTCGCCTCCGGCACATCCACACCCACCTCCACCACGGTGGTGCTCACCAACACCTGGGTGGCGCCACTGGCGAACGCTCCGATCGCCGCCTGCTTGTCGGCACTGGCCATGCGGCCATGCAGCAAGCCCACCTGCAGGTCAGGAAAAATCTGCTCACTGAGCTGCTGGTGCACCTCCACCGCCGAGCGCAGATCGAGCTTTTCCGATTCCTCCACCAACGGCAACACCACATAGGCCCGCTGGCCTAAGGCCACCTGCTCCCGGATCAAGCGGTAGGCCTCGTCCCGTTCAGATCCCGCTAGCAAGGTGGTGCGAATGGGGGTACGGCCGGGGGGCAACTCATCGATCTGGCTCACCTCCAGATCGCCATGGAGCGAGAGGGCCAGGGTGCGAGGGATGGGGGTGGCCGTCATCGTGAGCAGGTGGGGCTGCAGACCCTTGTCGAGCAGACGGTTGCGCTGATCCACCCCGAAGCGATGCTGCTCATCCACCACCACAAGGCCCAGCCGCGCAAATTGCACCGGGTCTTCCAGCAGCGCGTGGGTACCCACAAGCATCTTCAGCGTGCCGTTGGCCAGATCGGCCAGTAGCTCCCGGCGCCGGCGCGCCGATGTGGAGCCGGTGAGCAGGGCGCAGCTCACATGCAGCTGCGGCAGCCATTCACAGATCTTGCGGTAGTGCTGCTCCGCCAACACTTCCGTGGGTGCCATCAACGCCCCCTGGCAGCCCGCCTCGATCGCGGTGAGCAGGGCTGCGATCGCCACTACGGTTTTGCCACTGCCCACATCGCCCTGCACCAGCCGCGCCATCGGCTGCTCTCGCTCCAGATCAGCGCGGATCTCCGCCAACACCCGTTGCTGAGCGCCCGTAAACGGGAAGGGGAGGAGCGTGAGGAAGGCCTCCAGAAGCGACCCCGTGGGGCTGGTGAGAGCCGGCGCGGGGCGGCTGGTGAGCTGACGCCGGCGCTGCAGCAAGCCCAGCTGCAGCATCAGAAATTCGTCGAACACCAGCCGCCGCCGCGCACTAGAAAGGCATTGCTGGTTGGTGGGCGCATGAATCTGGGTGAGCGCCGTGCCCAGATCCACCAGCTGCTCCTGCTGCTGCAACGCTGGCGGCAATGGATCCCCCCAGCCGCGTGCCGCCTCCAACAAGGGGCGCACCAGCGCCCGAAGCCGGTCAGCACTCAAGCCTTCGGTGAGCCCATACACCGGCAACAACCGGCCGATCTGCTCGCTCTGCACCGGCGCATTCGGACTGGCCAGCACCTCCATCAGCGGATCCTGGAAGGCGGGGCCGTAGGGGGTCTCCTTCACCAGGCCGCTCACCGCCACCGTGGCGCCGGCGGGAAACTGCCGTTGCTGGGCCTTCAGCCAGGCGGGGGAGCTGAAGCGCTTGCCGGCAAAAAACTTGGAGATGCGGATGCGGCCGGTCACGTCCGCCAGCTGCAGCTCCAGGATCGAAAGATTGGGGTTGCGGGGGCTGGTGAAGCTGTGGCTGCGGCGCACCGTGGCCACGATCGTGGCGGTGCGGCCCGGCTCTAGGGCAGCGATCCGCACCAGGTTGGAGTAGTCGAGGTAATCGCGCGGGTAGTAGCGCACCAGATCCCGCGCCACCCACAGGTCGAGAGCCGCGAGCTTGGCGGCACTCTTGGGCCCCACCCCCTTGATCTCCGAGAGCGGCGTCTCCGGATCGATCCGGCCGAGCGATCCAACAGAGGCCGGCGCATCAGGCACCAGCCGCAGCCGCGGAGGCGCGGGCGGCCGCAACGGCTCGTGGGCCCGCTGCAATTCGTGCAAGGCCTGGCGGGTGCGCCGCACCAGGCTTTGGCGGCGCGCCTGGTTCAGCGCTTCGTAGTCAGCAAACTGCTCCGCCAGCTGATCGAGCAACTGCTGCTGATGAACGGGCAGCGAAACCGGCACCTGCCGCAGGCTGCGGCTCAGGAACGCCTGAAACGGCTCCCGGCGACCCTGAAGATTGCCGAAGCCGCGCTCAGCCTCCAGTTGCAAGCCCTGCTGCAACGGCCGCAGCCAGGCCTGCAGCGTCAGTCCTGATCCGCCGCCGGCTTCGCTGGGTGGTGGGCATGGTCCTGAAACCACTGATGCTCAGCTTCGAGGGCGCTCAAGCGGCGCTGCCAGCTGCGGTAGCGCTTGGCCATTGTGCGCAATGCACGCCGCCGCTGCTCGAGGCGCTTGCGGCAGGTGCGCAGCTTCGGCTGCTCGTAGTCCAAATCGGAGCTGCGCAGCAGCAGGGTGAGCACCTCCGTGGGCGCACCGGCTCCCATCACCTGGCCCAGCGGCAAGGGCAGCCGCAACAGGTTGGCCGGAGCGGGCAGGGCCTCCACCTGACCATCGAGCACCGCATCGAGCAGGTTCATCGGCAACAGACCCTGGGCCAGCCCCACCCGCAGCATCTCCACATTCACGGCGTGGGAGAGGTTGCGCAGGCGGCGGCGCAAGGCCCGATCGAAATGGGTCCACCAGCGCAGCTGCAACACCGGATCCCTGGGAACACTGGCCGCTGTCACGCGGGGATCGAGTTCTTCAGCCGGGGCCAGGCTGATGTTGGCCTCCGCATCGAGATCCTGGTCAGCGTCGGCCGGGGGCTCCTGTTGAGCGCCGCCCCCGGAGGCCTCCTGCAGCCCCTCCGCTGCCATCTGAAACAGCGACTGCAACAGCTGTTGCTCGGGGGATTCGCTGGGGCGTTCAGCGTTGGACTCACTGGCTTGATCTAGGGCCGACGGAGCAGGCCTCGCCAAGGCCGGCAAACCCCGATCAAACAGATCGGCCGACACCGGCAGATCGAGGCTCAGATTCACGGAGCCACTGGGCAGATTCGCTGGTCCCGTGGCTTCAGCTCCGTTGGATTCGCCGCGTTCGGCGCTGGCCTCCCCTGAGCTGTCGCCTGGATCCGCCCCATCTCCGTTGAGAAAGGCATCCAACAGCCGCTGTTGCTGCACCCGCTGGCGCCGGTGCTCGCGGCGTTGTTGCTGTGCCGCCAGGCCCATGATCTGCTCCACAGTGAGCATGGTGCTGGTGCGTTGCACCAACTCCTGGAGCCGGGCTTGGAAGACCTGGCGCCGCTGAGCGGGAAGCTGGTTGTAGCGCTCGGGAACCACCTGCGTGGCCAGATGAAAACAGGCCTGCTGCACAGCGTGCAATAGGCCTTCTCGCATCACTTGCAGGTAAAGAGCCAGATCGCGATAAAGCTCAGGCGCCAGCTGTTCCTGTTGATGCAGGAGCAGATCGATCTGGCGCTGAGCCTCCTCGCGCATCGGGATCAGGCAGCCTGCATGGCAGCCACTTCAGCGGCGAAGTCCATCTTCTCCACTTCGATGCCTTCACCCAGGTTGAAGCGCACGAAGCGACGCACCTGAATGTTCTCACCCACCTTGCCGGACACCTGCTTCACCAGTTCGTCGACGGTGAGGTTGCTGTCCTTGATGTAGGCCTGATCCATCAGAGCCATTTCCTTGAGACGCTTGCCGATGCGGCCGGCCACGATCTTCTCCTTCATCTCTTCCTTCTTGCCGGCGAGATCATCGCGGCCCATCTCGATCTGCTTCTCGCGCTCAGCCACCTCGGAGGGGATGTCGTCGACCTTCACGTAGTCAACGCTGGGGCAAGCGGCGATCTGCATGGCCACGTTGCGGATGAGCTCCTGGAAGATCTCGCCGCGAGCCACGAAGTCGGTTTCGCAGTTCACTTCCACAAGCACGCCCACGCGGGCGCCGGTGTGGATATAGCTGCCGATGGCACCTTCAGCGGCAGTACGGCCGGACTTCTTCTCAGCGGAAGCGATGCCCTTCTGGCGCAGCCACTCAACAGCTTTGTCCTTGTCGCCGTTGGTCTCTGCAAGAGCCTTCTTGCAGTCCATCATGCCGGCGCCGGTGACGTCGCGCAGTTCCTTGACGAGCTTGGCGGAAATCTCAGCCATGGGTCTGGATGAAAGGGGAAGTGAAAAAAGATTGAGGAGTCGGCTCAAAAAGGCAGGAGCTCCCCCTCAGGGAAGCTCCAGAGCCGCTGCGGATGAGGGGTTCAGGCCGGCTTCAACACGCTCAGCCTGGCGAGCAAGTGCTCAGCCTTCCTCGTCCTCGTAGCCACCACGCTGATCGTTGGCGCCATGGCGACCTTCGTTGATCGCGTCAGCGAGGCGACCCAGCACCAGCTGCACCGAACGCACAGCGTCGTCGTTGCAGGGGATGGGCACGTCGCAGAGATCGGGATCGCAGTTGGTGTCGAGCATCGACACCAGGGGGATATCCAGCTTGCGGGCCTCGAGCACGGCGTTGGTTTCACGGCGCTGGTCCACCAGCACCACCACGTCGGGCAGACGACGCATGTTCTTGAGGCCGCCCAGGTACTTTTGCAGACGCTCGAGCTCGCGGCGCAGCACAGCAGCTTCCTTCTTCGGACGCATGGCGATGGCGCCGGAGGATTCCATGCGCTCCAGGTCCTTGAGGCGGTCGATGCGGGCACGCATCGTGGTCCAGTTGGTGAGCATGCCGCCCAGCCAGCGCTGGTTCACGTAGGCCGCACCACAACGGGTGGCTTCGAGGGCGATCACCTCGGAGGCCTGCTTCTTGGTTCCCACAAACAGGAAGCGCTTGCCGCTGCGAGCAGCACTACGCACCCACTTGTAGGCGTTGTTCATGCAGACGGCGGTCTGCACGAGATCGATGATGTGAACGCCGTTGCGCGCGCAATAAATGTAGCGCGACATCTTGGGGTTCCAACGGCGCGTTTGGTGCCCAAAGTGGGCACCCGCCTCCATCATTTCGGCGAGAGTGACAACAGCCATGAGTTGAGGGTTTCGGGTTCGCCTCCACCTGCCAGGGACTCCGCGAACGGGTCACCCGAAACATGCAGGTGTGCGGTGTGAATGAACCCAGGCACCTTACCAAATCGCAGTGCAGGACTCAGCTGGCCGCTGCAAGCTCAGCCCAGACCCTCAGCGCGTGCTTCGCGATACAAGGCCCGCACACCGATGCGGTTCAGAGGCAACCGCAGCAACTCCATCGCCAGGCCTGGCTTGCCCTGGCGGATCAGCCAGGCGAGCACAGGACGCAGGCTTCGCTCATTGAGCACACCGCCAAGGGTGAGCAGCTCCCAGAGCAGCCGGTGCAGCAGGGTGAACTGAATGATGAACCGCACCCGTCGCGTGGGGTGTTTGCGGTAAAAAACCAAACCCATTTTGGCGCGCTCGCCCTCCACGGCGATCAGGCGCGGCACCTGCTCCAGGCTGAGGGGCGGATGCCAGTGGTATCCCACCGCTTCGGGGCAGCGCACCAGCACAACGCCCATGCGCCGCAGTCGCTCGCCCAGCTCAAGGTCTTCCCAGCCATACAGGCGAAAGCGGGTGTCGAACAGGCCACTGCGCTCCAGCACCTGGCGATCGATCGCCACGTTGCCCGTGGCGAAGTAGGCCCAGGAGAGATCGCGCAGCTTGTGGGGCTCGCTGGTGGGATCATCGAAGTTGGCGGTGTTGATCACCGCTCCATAGGTGAAGGAGAGGCGATCGCCGCGCTGCGCCCAGCTCTGCTCCAGCCGGCGGGCATGGCTGATCAGGAAGGTCTCCGTCACCACCAGATCGCTGTCGATGAACACGATCACGTCGCCGCGGGCGTGGTCCACGCCGCGATTGCGGCCCTCCGCCGGGCCGCCGTGGTCCTGCTGCACCAGGCGCACGTGGGGGAAGCTGGCGCTGTTGCGCAGCAACCAGTTCACTGTGTCGTCGGTGGAGCCGTCGTCCACCAGCACCACCTCGTAATTGCTGATCGGCGCCTGCAGCTGCTGCCGCTCGAGGGCCCGGAGGCACTTCTCCAGGATCGGCAACCGGTTGTAGGTGGGGATGACGACGCTGAGAAACATGGCGCGTTCAGGTGACGCAGACAAGCAAAAAAAGAGGGACCCCGCAGGATCCCCAACTCACCGTTTGATGGTGATCGATCAATCGGCGGCGCCGCCGTTGTTGGCCGTTCCGGTCACACCGTTGCCAGCACCTTCACCACGACCGTCGTTACGCAGCTTGCGCTTTTTGAACTTGCGGGCGTAGGCGCGATTGCGCTCCTGCTTTTCTTTCTTGAGGTTGCGGCGTTTGGCCATCGAGGCGGCTGGGTCTTTGGGATACACCCCATACTACTGAATGGTGTTCAGGCCTGGGCTGTCTCCCGGGGCCGTTCGGCCTCCAGCAGCAGGCCGTCCTCCATCCGCACCAGCCGATCGGCGATATCGAGGATGCGCGGGTCGTGGGTCACCATCAGCACGGCACAGCCCTGCTCCCGCGCCAGCCGCTGCAGCAGCTCCACCACTTCACGGCCCGTTTTCGAATCGAGCGCCGCCGTGGGTTCATCCGCCAGCAACAAGCGAGGCCTTGCCGCGAGAGCGCGCGCAATCGCCACCCGCTGCTTCTGGCCGCCAGAGAGGTCATGGGGAAGCTTGTGCAATTCATCGCCCAGCCCCACGGCCCGAAGCCATTCACGGGCCTGATCGCGGCGGGCGCGGTAGCTCAACTCCAGCAACAGATCAGAGCCCATCTGCACGTTCTGCTCAGCGCTGAGGCAGCGCAACAGGTTGTGCCCCTGAAAGATCATTCCGATTGATCGCCGCAGCACCTGCCGCTCCCGCCGACTGGCGCCATTGAGCTGCTGACCCAGCACCCGGACGGCCCCCTCCTGCACCTGCCGCAGCGCACCCACGAGGGTGAGCAGCGTGGTTTTGCCGCACCCGGAGGGACCGGTGAGCAGCACCACCTCACCGGCCGCCACCTGAAGGTTCACCCCCTGAAGCACCTGGCGGCGCATCGAGCCGCTGCCATACCAATGGCAAAGGTGCTGGAGCTCAATCGCAGCGGATCCGGCCATGGCGCTCAGAAGATCTCCGCGGGGTCAGCGTCCGCCAGCCGTCGCATGGCCAAGGCAGCCGAAGCCATGCACATCACCAGGATCATGCTGAACACGGTCACGGCGCGGGTTGTGTCCATAAACACCGGTAGCTGCGTGGCGCTGCGCACTAAGAGATAGAGCCCCTGGCCAGCGGCATAGGCCGGCAGATAGCCGAAGGCCGCCAGCAACAATCCCTCCCGCGCCACCACCCCGAGAAGGCTCACCAGCTTGTAGCCCATGGCCATCAAGGTGGCGTATTCCGGCAGGTGGTCACTCACATCGGAATAGAGCACCTGGTACACGATCACGCAGCCCACCACGAATCCCATGGCGGCGCCGAGCGTGAAGATGAAGCCAATCGAGGTGCTGGTGCGCCAGTAGTTCTGCTCGAAATCGATGAATCCCTGCTTGGTGAGCACAGTCACATCACTGGGCAGTTGCGCTTGAAGCTTCTGGGCCACAGCCTCCGGATCACTGCCAGGCCGTAGGCGAATCAGCCCCACTTCAATGCTGCCCGGTGGGGTGTTGGGCAGTAGCTCCAGGAAGGTTTCACTGCTGGTGAGCAGATTGCCATCGGCGCCGAAGGAGGTCCCCAAGCCCACAAGCCCCGCCACGCGCACCCGCTTGCCGGCGATTTCGCTCTCCACCGTGCGGCCCGCCTTGAACCATTGAGCCACCGGCCCAAACTCAGGCCTGGATTGCTCGTCAAACAGCACCCGCCCCTTCTGGGTGAGCAGCCGCGCTTTGGGGGCCAGGCTCGGATCGGTGAACAGCGGATCGTTGGGTTCAAACCCCAGCGTGAGGATCGAGCGGGTGCCGCGGGTTTCGGGGTTGCGCCAGAGCAACAGGTTCCAATGCACAGGCGAAATCCCCTCCACTTCCGGGGCCGCCATCGCCTGCACAAGGCGGCGCTTCGGGAAGCCCGCCATGCTCACCGAGCTGGTGGAGCGCGGACTGATCAACACCAGATCCGCATCAAACAAGCGATGAATCGTGACGCTGGCATCAAAGAGGCCATCGCGGAAGCCCAGCTGCATGAACATCAGGATCCCGGCAAAGCTGATGCCAGCCAGAGCCACCGCCAGCCGAACCGGCTGACGCGTGAGCAGCAGCAGCGACAAGGGGATCCGGCGCCCCTGCCACAGGCCCATCAGCCAACGCTGCAGGTTCACGGGCTGAAGCGGGCGATCAACTTCAGGCCCGCTCGATCACGCACCTTGGCGGCATCGGCGGGATCGAGGGCAAGCCGCACCTCCACCACCCGCGCATCAGCATCACCGGTGGGATCGGTGGAGAGCACGGAACGCTGGCGCACCTGAGGAGAAATACGAATCACCCGAGCTTCCAGGCTGCCGCTGAAGCCACCGTTTTCACTCACCAAGGTCACGCGTTGGCCGAGCTTCACTCGGTTGATATCGCTCTCGTACACCTCCGCCACAGCCTCCATCTGATCGCCGGCGCCCAGTTCGAGCACACCGTCGTTGCCCGGCCGCTCACCCACGCGGCTATGGATCTTGAGCACCGTGCCAGCGAGGGGAGCACGCAACTCACTGTCCGCCAGATCCACCTGCAGGCCCTTGCGCTGGGCCAGCGCTTCCCGCAGCTGCCCCTCCAGCTTCACGAGATCGTCTTTCTTCTCCTCCAAGAGCACAAGGGCTGCAGCGCCTGAGCTGGCCGCGCGCTGGTAGCGCTCCACTTCGCGCCGCTGCATCCGGATCTGAGCGTGCAGGCTGTCGATGCGCGCTGTCACCGCAGCAAAATCAGCCACCAACCGCGGGCGGCTGTCGAAGGTGGCGAGCAGCTGGCCTTGCTGCACCCGCTGCCCCTCCTGCACCTGAAGCGAGAGGAGCCGCGGGCTTCCGCCCATGGCGCTGGTGGGTGCCGCCAGCTTTCGAATGTCGCCTGCAGGCTGGAGCGTGCCCAGGGCCGAGACGGCCTCAACGCGCGGAGCGCTGATCACAGCCGGTTTCGGAGGAGCTGCAGCGGGTTTGGTGATCGTGCGGCCCACGGCCAGCAGCGCAATCACCAGCACCACGCCGCCTCCGGCCAGGAGCCAGGGGCGTGTCATCAGGTGAGCGGCAAGGGGTCGTCGAACAGCAGCTCCTCGATGTAGCGATCGGCCCAGTCCGGATTGAAGGCTTTCTCCAGCACCCGGCGGGTTTTGTCGTTGCGTTTCTGTTGCCGGCAATAGGAGAGCTGACCCACGTGCCGTTTCACCGTATCCGGGTGATCGATCGGGTGCGGTTGGGCCTCAGCACAAGCAGCGGCGAGCACCCGCAGGAAATCCGTCACCACGGCAATGAACTGCTGCTCCTCCTCGGCGTTTGCAGGCCGAACAAACCGCACGTAGGGCGAAAAAATGGTTCCCCATTCGGGCAGCTCTCGCTCCTGACTAAAGCTGCGCGCCGGTAACGCTTGAAGCCGGGTGGCCACCGCCTCAGGCAGGGTGCCGGTGACCGGCGAGAGATCCACGATCGCGGCAGACACCACTCCCCGGCCGGCGACGATGTCGGCCCCGAAAACCGGCAGATCAAAGCGGGGGTCTGGGAAGAACACGCAGTGCAGGATCTGCAGGCCTGCCCCAAACCGCGCCGTTTCCAAGTGGAGCTTGCGCAGGCCACGGCACTGGCGCAGCTCGTTGCGGATGAACAGCGCTTCGCCATCGAGGCTGCCGCTGATCGCCTCGAGCTCGGGATCCACCTCCAGAGGCTGGAGCTCGGGCAGCTCCTGCCAACAAACCCGGATCTGATCAGCCAGCGCATCCACCAGCGGATGAACGCCCAGGGCAGCAGAACTCATGGGGGCTTCCCCGGCGACAGGCTGCCGATCCTGACAGCAGAATGAGGCTTCAGACACAGCGCACGATCCGTTGCCCGCGTCGCCCGGTTTGACTCACCAGCCGTTGCCGGAGCCCCAGCGCCGCAGCCTCGGCAATGGCGTGAATCTCGTACAGATCGATCTGCCGCAGGCTCCGGTGGTGTGCCTTGATCTGTGGTGCCGAGCCGGCAGCGCCTGCGAACGCAGCGATGAATCGGGTCTGGCCCACTTTCTTGAACACATGGTGTTCAAGGGAAGCCAAAGCCTCGAGGCCGGTGAATTCGATCTGAAGGTGGAGGCCCTAGGCGGCAACAGCAATGCCGCCACGGGCTTTGACGACGTGCACTACCACGTGCTGATGCCGCCCGAAGCGGCGCCGCAGGCGCTCGAGCTGCTGCTCGATCTGGTGCTGCAGCCGCGGCTCGATGGCGACGACTTCGCCATGGAACGCCAGGTTGTGCTGGAGGAGCTCGCCCAGAGCGAAGACCAACCTGAAGAGGTGGCGTTTCAAGAGCTGCTGCGCCAGGCCTGCGGCAGCCACGCCTACGGACGACCGATCCTGGGCCGCCGCGACGCGCTCGAGGCCCATAGCCCCGAGGCCATGGGGGCTTTCCATCAGCGCCACTACCGAGCCGATCGCTGTTGCCTTGCCTTAGCGGGTCCGCTGGCGGGTCTGGATCTCGATGCCGCGCTCAACGATTCACCTCTGAGCCGACTACCCAGGTCTGAGCCCCTGGCCGCGATCCCCACCCTGCAGTTGCAGCCAGGCCACACCCGCATCGAGCTGCAGCGGCTGGAGGCAGCCCGGCTGCTGATGGCCTGGCAACTGCCCGGCGCCGCTGATCAAGACACGGTGATGGGCGGCGATCTGCTCACGACCCTGCTGGCGGAGGGGCGCCGCAGCCGGCTGGTGGAGCAGCTGCGGGAGCGGCTGCGGCTGGTGGAGAGCGTTGACCTGGATCTCAACGTGCTCGAATCCGGCTGCCTGGTGCTGCTGGAAGCGGTCTGTGAGCCCGAGCAGCTGCAGGAGGTGGAGCAGCAGGTGCGGCGAGTGTTGCTGGAACTGATCGAACAACCGCCAGCAGAGGCGGAGCTCGAGCGCGCCAAACGCCTAGTGGGCAACGGCTATCGCTTCAGCCTGGAGGTGGCGGGATCCGTGGCCGCCATGGTGGGCAACAGCCAGCTCTGGGGCCGGCACCACAACCTGCAGCGCCCGCTCGATTGGCTCAACGACTGGGGCTGCGAGCGGCTGAGCCGTGAGGTGATTCCTCTGCTGCATCCGGATCGGGCCTTCAGCCTGCAGGCGGTGCCCTCATGAGTGCAGCTGGATTGATTCAGCCGCGCACGCTGCCCGGCGGCTGCCCGCTTTGGTTGATCGAGCGCCCAGGCGCGGGCATCCTCTCGGCGAAGTTGTGGATGCGCGGCGGCAGCAGCGCCGACCCGAGCGGTCAGCGCGGAGCAGCGCAGTTGTTGGCGGGTGTGCTCAGCCGCGGATGCGGCAGCTTGAGTGGTGATGCCCTGGCCGATCTGGTGGAGGGTTCTGGGGCAGGCCTGCGCTGCGAAGCCGCCGAAGACGGCACCTTGCTCAGCCTCAAATGCGCAAGCAGTGATGCCCCATCGCTATTGCCGCTGCTGCTGCAGATGGTGCAACAACCCTGGCTGGTGAGCGACCAGATCGATCTGGAGCGGCAACTCAACCTGCAAACGCTGCAGCGCCAGAAGGAAGACCCCTTCCAACTGGCCCACGATCAGTTGCGCCAGCTGCTTTACAGCGAAGGGCCCTACGGCCATGACCCGCTGGGTGTGGACGCTGACCTGCGAACCCTCTCGCGCGATCAGCTCCAGCAGCTCGCCTCCCGCTACGGGCAAAACGGAGCAGTGATGGTGTTGGCCGGTGAGATCCCCACCAACGTGGAGGAGCTGCTGCTCGCCGGCGTCACCGACGCTCACTGGGCGTGCCAGCCCCCGCAGCGCAGCAGTGGCCCACAAGGTCAAAGCCAACCCGCCATTTCGGTCAGCAACGACGACACCGAACAGCTGGTGCTCATGCTCGGTGCCACCACCACGCCATTGGGCGCGCCTCAGGCGCTGGCACTGCGATTGCTGCACTGCCACTTGGGGGTGGGCATGTCGAGCCGCTTGTTCGTGGCCCTCCGGGAAGAACACGGACTCGCCTATGACGTGGGCGTGCACTTCCCAGCGCGCCTGGGCGATGCTCCCTTCGTTTTCCACCTCTCCAGCAGCAGCGAGCGTGCCGCTGAAGCCACAACGGAACTCCTGCAGGAATGGCAACGGCTGCTCGATCAACCGATCAGCGAAGCGGAGCTGGAGCTGGCCCTGGCGAAATTCCGCGGCCAGGAAGCCCTGGGCCGCCAGACCAGCAGTCAGATCGCCGATCGTCATGCCCTGGTGTTGGGTCACGGCCTGCCCTTTGATTTCGCCGACCGCAGCCTGGCGGAAGCCGCCCAGCTCCGCCCGGACGATCTTCTGGCTGCAGCCCGCTCTCTCCTGGCGGCGCCCAGCCTCAGCCTCTGCGGACCGGCCTCAGCTCTGGAGCAGGCCGAAGCCGTCTGGCGGCGGCACAGCCTGAGCCGCTCACAGCCTCAGCCTGTGGCCAGCTCAAGCTGACGGGCCTCCACCAGAAAGGTGCCGCGGCGAAAGCGCACCGCCAGTTGCTCCAGCGCCCGAAGACCCACCACTTCACCCACTTCAGCGGCATCCACCAGATCCGGCGGCCGCAGCATCGGCATGGGGTCAGCGGTTTTGAGATAGGCCGGAAGGCTGCGCAGCCGCACCTGGGATCCGATCGGGAAAGGAAGGGAGGCGCCTGCGGGATCCGTCATTCCACCAACGAACGGTTGCGAAGCAACCACTCTCCTGCAGGATGGGAGCCATCTCACAGGCCTGTCGTGCGAGCCCTCACCAACTGGAGCGGTGCCGTTGCCGGGTTGTTGCTGATCATCTGCGGTGGGCTGGTTCAGGCCGCCCTGCCTGGCTATGGCGCTAGCGGCTTTGCGCTGATCCCGCTACCGATCACCCTGCAGGTGCCTGCCCTGCTGCTCACCGCCTTGGTGTGCGGGGCCCGTTCGGCGATGTTGGCCGGTGTGGCCTACATCAGCCTGGGCCTGTTCCAACTGCCCGTGTTCCAGGCCGGTGGCGGCCTCAACTACCTGCTGGATCCAGGGTTTGGCTACATCGCCGGCTTCTTGCCAGCTGCCTGGCTGAGTGGTCGGATCGCCAAACAGCCAGGGATGGACAACGTCCTGAGCCTCACAGGCGCTGCCGTTCTCGGATTGCTGGTGCTGCAACTGTGTGGGCTGACCAATCTTTTGCTGGGCGGCCTGGTGGGACGCTGGAACGGTGCGTTGCCGCAGTTGTTGATCAACTACAGCTTTGGACCGCTGCTGCCGCAGTTGTTGCTCTGCTGCGCTGTGGGGCTTGTCGCCCTAGCCCTCAGGCGCCTGCTGCTGCTGGAGTCATGATCCGCCGCGCCTATCTCACCGCTCTGGTGGTGGTGGTGAGCGATCAGCTCAGCAAACTCTGGGCCTTGCACCAGCTCAGCGGGCGCGGGGTTCAGCCGCTGCTCCCCGGGCTGCTGCAGCAGAGGCTGGTGTTCAACACCGGCGCCGCCTTCAGCATGCTCGAGGGCAATGCTTTCGGTCTCGGACTAGTGAGCGCTGTGGTGGCGCTGGCATTGGTGTGGTGGATTCAAACCAGTGGTTCCCTCAGCCGCTGGCAAAGCCTGGGCTTAGGGCTGCTGCTCGGCGGAGCGATCGGGAACGGCCTGGATCGCTGGCGCCTCGGCAGCGTGGTGGATTTCCTCGAGTTCGTGCCGATCAGCTTTCCGGTGTTCAACCTGGCCGACACCGCCATCAACCTCGCGGTGCTCTGCCTGCTGATCGATCTGCTCCGCCGCCAGGATGGGCGCCATGACCGCCCGGCCCGCTGAGCTTCGCTGGTCCATCAGCGGCGACGCTTCTCAACATCTCACCCTGGTGAGCGGGGCCTACCGCATTGGCCGCGATCCCTCAGCGGAGATCCGCCTTGATGCCCCCGGCGTGAGCTTGCAGCACGCCCTGCTTGAGCAGGTGGGCGATGCCTGGCTGCTGAGTGATCTCCACTCCACCAATGGCCTCTGGTGGCGGGGCCGGCGCATCCAACAACTGCTGCTCTTCGACGGCGATCGGATCCAGTTGGCCCCGGGCGCCGATGGGGCCAGTGCCGAGCTGGAGTTTCATCAACCGGCGCGGCGGCTCTGGCACCGATTGCGCCTTGGAGGCAGCGCCGCTGTGGCCGTGGTGGCGATCAGCGGATTGGCGCTGTTGGGCCTCGGGCGCCTGCAGGTGCCAATTCGCGCGGGTCTTGGCGCCAGCCGCGGGCCGGTGTTGCTGTTCGACGGCGCTGATCAGCCACTCATCGCCGCGGAATCCCAGCAGCATCAAGAACAGCGCGCCCTGACCGGCTACCCCGCGGTACTGGTGGACGCGCTGCTGGCCAGCGAAGACAGCCGGTTCTGGTGGCATCCAGGCATTGACCCGATCGGCACGGCACGCGCGTTGGCCACCAACCTCAGCGGCGGGCGGGTGTTGGAGGGCGGCAGCACCCTCACCCAACAATTGGCCCGAAGCCTCTATCCCGAGCAGGTGGGCCGCGGTGAAACCCTGGGGCGCAAATGGCGCGAACTGCTGGTTGCTCTGCAGCTCGAAGCCGGCCACAGCAAACGCGATCTGCTGCTCAGCTATCTCAACCGGGTGTATCTCGGGGTTGGCTGGGGATTCGAAGACGCCTCCCGCCGCTATTTCGCCAAGCCCGCGCGCCAGCTGCGGTTGGAGGAAGCTGCCCTCCTGGTGGGCCTGCTCCCCTCCCCCCATGGCTTTGACCCCTGCAGCAACCCCCAGGGAGCGCTGAATGCGCGCAACCGGGTGCTGCTGAAGATGGTGGAAGGCAGCCGTCTGAGCCAGGAGCAGGCCCGGCGGGCCCGGCGGCAGCCGCTGCGATTGGCACCCCAAGCCTGCAGTACCGATGGCGCGCAGGCAGGCCAGCCGGTGCCCTTCTACACCGATCAGGTGAAGCGCGATCTCGAGGCGTTACTCGGGGCGGATGTGGCTGCGGAGGGCAACTTCCTGGTGAGCACCTACCTCGATCCGCTCCTGCAGCAAGTGGTGGAGCGACGCCTGCGCACCCTACTGAACTCCGGCGCCGGGCCTCAGCAGGGTGCGGTGGTGGTGCTCGACAGCCGCAGCGGCGGCGTTCTGGCCATCGCTGGTGGACGGGACTACAGCCAGAGCCAATACAACCGGGCGAGCATGGCCCTGCGCCAACCGGGAAGCACGTTCAAGCTGTTTGCGTATCTGGCGGCGCTGGAGCTAGGGATTCAACCCAGCGATTCAGTGGGCTGTGGCCCGCTCGAATGGGGAGGGCAACGCTTTGAAAGTGGGTGCGGCGGCAGCCTGAGCCTGCAATCGGCCTTCGCCAGCTCGAGCAACACCGCTGCTCTGCGCCTGGCCCGTCGCGTTGGGCTGGAGCGCTTGGTGGACACCGCCCGCCGGCTGGGGATCACCAGCCCGCTCGAACCCGTGCCGGGGCTGGCCCTCGGCCAGGCGGAAGTGCTCTTGATCGAGCTCACGGCGGCCTATGGCGCCGTGGCCAACAACGGCATCTGGCACCCAGCCACCACCATCCGGCAGCTCACCGATGCAGAGCAACAGCGCACGGGATCCAACGGCGCAGAGCAACGCCTCACAGCCGGGCGGCGGGTGCTCAGCGAAGCCCAGGCACGCCAGATGAAGAGCCTGCTGCGAAGCGTGGTGCGCAATGGCACCGGCCGGGCCGCAGGGCTAGGCGGCGAGGAGGGCGGCAAAACCGGCACCACCAATGACGGCCGGGATCTGCTCTTCATCGGCTACGAACCCAGCCGCCACTGGGTGGCAGGCGTATGGCTCGGCAATGACGACAACAGCCCCACAGGTGCGACCAGTGCCTTGGCGGCTGTGCTCTGGGGCGAGATCATCCGCTCAGCCGGTCGGGGCAGCCTCGATCGCGGCACCACCCTGCGCTGAGGCCCTGATCCCGTGAAAGCACCTGCGCGGCTCTGGCTCTGGCTCGGCGGGGGGCTGCTGGTGCTGGTGGTCATCACCGCTGTGCTGCAGGCCGTGAACAACCTGATCTGGCAGCTGAGCTATCTGCTGCCGGCCTGGCTGGTGGGTCCGTTCACACTCCTGCTGTTCGGAGGCGCCACCTTATTGATGGCGCGCGTGGCCTGGCCGTGGCTGGAGGCCTGGCGACGCAATGGCTGGCGGATGCCTAACCGAAGCACCAAGACGGCTGGCTCTGCTCTGCCGCCACCACCGGGCAACCGCCAGGAGGCGGCGCAACAGCAGCTCGAGGCCGTCGATCAACTGCTGGAGCGGATTCGCGATGAGGTCCAACGGGAAGCACTGCAACAGGAACGGCAGCGGGTGGCGGCTGAACTTGAACGAGGCGATCTGCTGGTGGTGGTGTTCGGCACAGGCTCAGCCGGCAAAACCTCGCTGATTCGCGCGCTGCTGAAGGACGTGGTGGGTCAGGTGGGTGCGGCGATGGGATCCACAGATGCTTGCGTGAGCTACCGCCTGAGGCTGCGCAACCTCAGCCGTGGACTCAAGCTGGTGGACACACCCGGGATCCTGGAAGCTGGCAGTGAGGGGCAGCGCCGGGAGCAGGTGGCCCGCGCCGAAGCCGCCAATGCCGATCTGCTGGTGCTGGTAGTGGATGGCGATCTGCGGGCGGCGGAACAGGAGGTCTTTGCAGCACTTGCTCAGCTGGGCAAACGGCTGCTGCTGGTGCTCAACAAGTGTGATCTGCGCGGCCGCGATGAGGAGCAGCGCCTGTTGGCATTGCTGCGCAGGCGCTGCCAGGGAAAAATTGCTGCTGAGGATGTGATTCCCGCCAGCGCCGCGCCGCAATCGGTGCCGATGCCCGGTGGCAAGCCCTTACAGCCCGAGCCTGAGATTGATGCGCTGTTGCGCCGCATCGCTCAAGTTCTTCACAGCGACGGCGAGGAGCTGATCGCCGACAACATCCTGTTGCAGAGCCGCCGGCTCAGCGAAGCCGGGCGCAAGCTGCTGAACGAGCAACGCCAGCGGGATGCCAATACGGTGGTGGATCGCTACAGCTGGATCAGCGCCGGGGTGATTGCGGCCACGCCGCTGCCAGGCGTCGACCTGCTGGGTGCAGCGGCGGTGAATGCCCAGATGGTGGTGGAGATCGGCCGGATCTACGGCATCAGCTTGAGTCGCCCGGCTGCCCAGGAGCTGGCGGTGTCGGTGGGGCGCACGCTTGCCAGCCTTGGCGTGATCAAGGGGGGGATGGGACTAATCAGCGCAGCCCTCAGCCTGAATGTGCCGGCCCTGGTACTGAGCCGTGCGGTTCAAGCCGTAGGAGCGGGCTGGCTCACACGGGTGGCCGGGCGCAGCTTCATCACTTATTTCGAGCAAGACCAGGATTGGGGCGACGGCGGCATTCAGGACGTGGTGCAGCGCCAATACGACCTCAACCGCCGCGATTCAGCCTTGAGCACTTTTTTGGCAGCAGCCTTCAACCGCGTGGTGGAACCGCTGCAGCGTCAGCAGAAGCAGGAGCGGCTGCCGCCGCAACCGGGGAGGCGCTAGGGGCCAGCCCCAACGCCTCCGGAGGCGGCGGCTGCAGCGGCCCCCGCGCATCGAGCACGGTGATCAACACCAGGTAGGCCACAGCTATCAGGATGGAAATGGCGCCCGTCACGATGGCCACCCAGCGGCCGCGGGTTGGAGGAGTGCTCATCAGCAGAAGGGTGAACGAGAAAGGGATTCAGCCACCACCTCAGCGACGGCATCCAGTTCAGCCGAGCCGGTGTAAGGGTTGCCCAGCACAGCCTTGAGGTGGTGGCGGCCGCGGTAGTGGGGGCGCGAGAGCATCAGCTGCCGCTCAAGCAAGCGCTGACGCGTTTGCTGCGACCAGAGGTCTGATGCGGCTGCGTCGAGCCCTTTTAGTGTGAAGGCCAGCAGATGCAGGGGGCCACTGCTCAGCTCGAGCGGGAGTGAAGCCAACAGGCTCTGCAGCTGAGCACGACGGCTCACCGCTCCCTCGAGCAGTTGCTCGATCCCCGTGAGCCCCAGCTGGCGAAGGCCAAGCCAGAGCTTCAGCACCTCAGCCGGGCGGGTGCCCTGCAGCCCGCACTCACCGCCATGGGCATCGGCCCAGCTCGGCTCCATGTAGGGCAGACCGGTGGCAAAGCAGCTCGCCAGGGCTTCGGGCTCACGCAACAAGAGCAGAGACGAGGTTTTGGTGATGCCCAGCAGCTTCTGGGGATTCACGGTGAGCGAATCGGCCACGCCCAGATCCGGCACCAGCGCTGCCTGGCTGCTGCTCAGCCCAAACACCGCACCAATGGCTCCATCCACATGCAGCCAGATGCCGCGCGGCCGGCACAGAGCGGCGATTGGCGCCAAGGGATCCACCGCACCACGCACGGTGGTGCCAGCCGTGGCCACCACGGCCAGCACAGGGGTCCCAGCTGCATCCGCCTGATCCAACGCATCCGCCAGTTGCTCCAGGCACAGGGTGCCTTGGGCATCCACCCCAATCGGGCGCAGGGCACTGGCATGCAAGCCCATCACCGCCAGCGCCTTGGCGATCGACACATGGGCATCGGCGCTGCAGAACACCAACGCTTGATCCACTCCCACCAAAGCGCGTTGCTGACGCGCCACCACCAAGGCCATCAGATTGCTGAGGCTGCCGCCACTGGCGGCAACACCCCCCGCCTGATCACCAAGCCCCAGGGACGACGCCATCCAGCCGCACAGGCTGCGCTCCAAGCGCGACAGGCTGGGCGACAGTTCCTCAGCGAGCAGATTGTTGTTGAGGCCGGCGCAGATCAGATCCGCTGCCACAGAGGCTGTGAGCGGCGGCGGATCCAGGTGCGCCATCGAGCCCGGATGCACCGGATTGAAGGCGCCATCCATTACCAGCTGGAGGTCCTCCAGCAGAGCGGATGGAGCCAAGCCCTCAACCCCTGGTGCCACCTCTGGCAACACGCTCAGAAGAGGCAACGGCGAGCGTTGGGCGGAGTCAGCCCACCAATGGCACAACTGCTCGGTGGTCTGATGCAGGAAATCGGACAGAACCGGATCCAGCTGCCTGGGATCCGGAAACACCGGCAGATGCGCTGCGGCTGAGGGCTCGTGCTGCTGGGCTGGAGCCAAGGCTGCGCCGCTGATGCCACCCATTGTCTCGAATGGCGGGATGGGGTCAGACGCTGCCATTGTTCAGACAGCTTGGAGTGAGGTTCTGGGGCACGCGGTGGAGGGCCAGTGGATGCGGCGCCTGCTGCGGCGCGCGGCGGCGGTGGGGGCCGAGGGTGAAATTCCCGTAGCCGCAGTGGTGCTGGATGGCAGTGGCCGCGCCGTGGGCTGGGGCAGTAACCGACGAGAACACGATCAACACCCTTTGGGCCATGCCGAGCTGATGGCGCTGCAACAGGCCGCCCGGCTGCGACAGGACTGGCGCTTCAACGACTGCACCTTGATCGTGACCCTCGAGCCCTGTCCGATGTGTGCCGGAGCCCTGGTCCAGGCGCGGGTTGGACGGGTGGTCTTTGGCGCCAGAGATCCCAAGCGCGGAGGGCTGGGCGGCGTTCTTGACCTGAGCCAAGACCCCAGCGCCCACCACCACATGCAGGTGCAGGGTGGGCTGGAAGCTGAGGCCTGTGCCGCTCAGCTGGAGAGCTGGTTTAAGCAGCGGCGGCTGCAACAGCGGGAGCAGCGGAGCGGAATGCCGGCAGTTCCTGCTCGATCAGGTTGAGCAGGCGATCCACATTGTCTTCGCGGCTGTTGTAGCCCATCAGGCCGATGCGCCACACCTTGCCGGCCAGGGCGCCGAGGCCGCCGCCCACTTCAATGCCTTGCTTGTTGAGCAGGTGGAGGGTGAAGGCTTTGCCATCCACGCCTTCAGGGATCCGAACCGTGGTGAGGGTGGGTAGCCGCAGCTCCGCCGGCACGTGGCACTCCAAACCGAGAGCCTCAAGGCCGGACCAGAGGCGCTCGGCGTTCCTGCGATGGCGTTCCCACACAGTCTCAAGACCTTCCTCGGCGATCAAGCGCAGGGCTTCGCGCATGCCGAAGTTCATGTTCACCGGGGCGGTGTGGTGATACACGCGGTCGCTACCCCAGTACTGGTTGAGCAGGCTCACATCCAGATACCAGTTGGGCACCTTGCCCGGACGGGCGGCGAGCTTCTCCTCAGCACGGGGGCCCATGGTGAAGGGGCCGAGGCCGGGAGGGCAGCTCAGACCCTTCTGGCTGCAGCTGTAGGCCAGATCCACCTTCCACTCATCGAGGTAGAGCGGCACCGCACCAAGCGAGGTCACGGTATCGAGCAGAAGCAGGCAGTCGTACTGACGGCAGAGATCACCGATGCCCTCCATGGGCTGGCGGACGCCGGTGGAGGTTTCGGCGTGCACCATCGCCAGAATCTTGGGGCGGTGCTGCTTGAGGCCAGCTTCGATCTCCTCGAGCGTGAAGGCTTCGCCCCAGGGCTTTTCAATCGTGCGCACATCGGCGCGGTAGCGGCCGGCCATGTCCTGCAGGCGAAGGCCGAAATAGCCCTTAACGGCCACCAGCACGGTGTCGCCGGGCTCCACCATGTTGGCGATCGTGGCCTCCATCGCCGCCGAACCCGTGCCGCTCATCGGCAGGGTGAGGCGATTATCGGTTTGCCACACGTAGCGAAGCAGCTCCTGAACCTCGCCCATCAGGGCGACGTAGAGAGGGTCCAGGTGACCGATCGGTGTGCGGCTCAGGGCCTGCAGCACCGTGGGGTGGGCATTGGAGGGGCCTGGGCCCAGCAACAACCGATCCGGTGTGGCGATCGGGCCGAGGTTCAGACGGTGCCGATCGGACACGGAGGGAGTGGTGGTTGCCAAGGCCTGGATGGGTCTGTGAGGGGAGCCTACGAACTCGTAGAGATTCAGCGGGCGCGAACGTTGTTGTCAGCGAGGCCGCGGCAGAGGTGCTCAAAGGGAGCACGCACCACAGCGTTCAGCTGGTCAGCCGTAGCCACGCCAGCGTCGAGCAATTGCTCGCACACCACATCGGCCATCAGGGCAATGCTCCGCACGGTGGGGCCGGTGGGCACGCCGAGGCTCTTGTAGGTGTCGTCCAATCCATTGAGCACACGCTCATTGAGGATCGTGCTGTCGTCTGCCACCAGGGCGTAGCTGGCGTAGCGCAGGAAGTAGTCCATGTCGCGCAGGCAGGCAGCCCAGCGACGGGTCGTGTAAGCGTTACCGCCGGGGAGCAGCAGCTCGGGATCGGACTTCCAGAGACGCTGACTGGCCTCCCGCACAATCTCAGCAGCCTCACGATTGATCAACTCAACCGCCGCGAGGCGAAGCGCAGCCTCAGAGAAATAGTTGGCGATGCGATCGACAGCGTCGCGATCGAAGTAACGGCCCAGTTGGTCGTACCGACCGATCAGACCGGTGATGGCATCGCGCATGGCGTGAAGGATCGACTCACCTGAGCCGGAACGTAGCACCTGCAAACCCTCAGATCCCTTGCCAGTGCGGCGATCTGATCAAGTTGACAGAAACGGTTACGCAAGCGGAGGGCGCACCCCAGTCCAGCGTTTGGTTACACCCGATACACAGCAAGGGTGGGGCTGCTCCGTACGTTCCCGCGAGCCCGGTTCCAGGCGGGCTTCCCTTCAGCCTTCAAGCGCTCACGTCATGGCCAAAACCGCCCAGGACGTCCTCCGTCAAATCAAGGACGAGGGCATCGAACTGATCGACCTCAAGTTCGTTGATCTGCACGGAAAGTGGCAGCACCTCACGGTCTGCGAAGACCTGATCGACGAAGCCGCCTTCACTGAAGGCGTGGCCTTTGACGGCTCGTCGATTCGCGGTTGGAAAGCGATCAACGAGTCGGACATGGCGATGGTGCCCGACCCCAACACCGCCTGGATCGACCCCTTCTACAGCCACAAAACCCTCAGCCTGATCTGCTCGATCCAGGAACCCCGCAGCGGCAAGCCCTATTCCCGCTGCCCCCGTGCCCTGGCCCAGAAGGCCCTCGATTACCTCGGCACCACCGGCCTGGCTGACACCGCCTATTTCGGTCCCGAGCCTGAGTTCTTCATCTTCGACGACGTTCGCTACAAGAGCGCCAACGGATCCAGCTTCTACAGCGTGGATTCGATCGAAGCCCCCTGGAACACCGACCGGGTGGAAGAAGGCGGCAACCTCGCCAACAAGATCCAACTGAAAGAGGGCTACTTCCCGGTTGCCCCCAACGACACCCTCCAGGACATGCGCAGCGAAATGCTGCTCACCATGGGTGCCCTCGGCGTGCCGATTGAAAAGCAGCACCACGAAGTAGCCACCGCTCAGCACGAACTCGGCATCAAGTTCGCCGAGCTGATCAGCGCGGCCGACAACGTGATGATCTACAAGTACGTGGTGCGCAACGTTGCCAAGAAGTACGGCAAAACCGCCACGT